>Ga0116183_1006644_pt1 | contig 10560 bp, 11 predicted proteins | sample AD_UKC078_MetaG_FD_89753 | JGI IMG/M metagenome (GOLD analysis project Ga0116183, IMG submission 89753) | Active sludge microbial communities of municipal wastewater-treating anaerobic digesters from USA - AD_UKC078_MetaG | ecosystem: Engineered > Bioreactor > Anaerobic > Digestate | place: USA...
ATCTTCAAGGTCGTCTGTAGGACCTATTAAAGACCTTGAAATTATATCTCTTGTTGTATCAATTATATTAAATGCGTTAAACAATTCTTCAAATTTTGGATTTGGGACACTGTGTTTATAAACATAAAACCAAACAGGAATAGAATATGCTGATAAAAACAGAGGATTTGAAGAAATTTGGCTTAATAATTTTGCATCTCTCTTTTCTACAATATCAATAAAAGTGTTAGTATCAAGGAATATTTTTGCCATATTTTCCCTCTAAATGTTTTTGAAACATCTCGTTTCTTTTCTTGTATGAATAATTTTTGCCAGTATGAAATGACTCTATAAATTTTTTCAAATTTTTTTCTGTGGAAACAAATTCCTTTCTCTCATAGGGTTCTACAACACCAATAACTTTTGAGCGATGTAATAAAAATGTCCTCTCCCCCTTTTTTAAGGAATCCCTTAATTTTGCTGATTTTGTGCGTAAATCCGTGGTGGATAAGTAATTCATATAACTATTATATATACTTTTAAATGTATATTCAAATATACATTTAATAACATATCAAACTGAGGAGATTTACTTAAAAATGTATTAAGCAACTACACTCCCCTATTTTCTCTTGTTCAATCCTAATATTCTTGATTACAATTTATATGTTCAATTAGATTTAAACTAGAATCCCTCATCCTTGTAAGGATCTTCTCAGCTTCCTTTTTTACTGCAAATCTAGGTTGATTATAATTCTCAATAATTATTGGGTAGTAATTAATACCAATTAAACCTTTATCATCAAAAATGTACTCTCCTATTACCCCTTCCCTAGTCTCTTCTGACCACATCTGATCAAAAATGAAATTCCCATGAGCATAAGAAATAAATCTATCCTTATATATTTCAACCCCCTGAACCCAATGAGGATGGTTGCCAATTATAAGATCGGCACCAGAATCTATTACCAAATGTGCCAATTTAACTTGATTATCTGAAGGATTAGATGTGTACTCAACTCCCCAATGAAATGCCACAACAAGGAAGTCAACTTTATCACGAAGCTGTTTTATTTCCCTTTCTATTACACTTGGGTCTGTACCAGAAACGTAAGGACCTGCATCTGCAACTTCGTTGTAACCAAGAAACCCGAACTTTTTACCATTTACCTCAAGAATAGATGGTTCTCCAAGACCTGTATAAGCTATCTCTTTTTCCTCTAGTAGTTTGACAGTAGTATCTATACCCTCTTTTCCAAAATTTCCCATGTGGTTATTTGCTAAATTGACTATATCAATACCTGAATAAACTAACCCTTCTATGTTTCTTTTATCTCCACAAAAAATCATTCCTTCTATTGTAATGGGGCATTTTTCAACGAGAGGGGATTCAAAGTTTACAAAAGTAATATCAAATGATTTTAGGAATTCGGCAGTTTTTTCAAAAGGTAACTTAAAATTATTTGAAGTGACAGTCATGTAATTCACACTTCTTCCAATAACAATATCTCCAGTAGCCAAAAGTCTGCATTTACCAGATTCATTAATTGAGTTGTTTTCTATTAAAGGCTCTTTATAACTAAAAATGGTATCTAAATTAACACCATCGCTAATGAAATTTAATCTTTCTGTCTGCGATGTCTCGTTCCTAATTTCAAAACTACTATCTTCATTATATTTTTCATCTATTTTCTTATTATTTTTTATAAAAGAAGCTCCAGTTATCAAACTCAAGGATATTAAGATAGATACCGTAATAAGCGTTAGGTTCTTATTTACTTTAAGATTGTATAAACTCACTAAAGTAATTTTACCAAAAAGGACTTTACGATCACTCCATGTTTTTTATTTTCGATCCCAAAAACCTCCCCCACTCCTCAACCAAATCTCTTGAACTGATTTTAGAAGTACCTGAGAGAACACCAAGCGTACCAACACTAAAAGGAATCAAGACTCTTGTATTTCTCCAAACTTCATGGAAAGACCCAAATTCAGTTATATCAATTTCAAAGGGAAACCTGGGATATTTTTTTCTAAATTCAGATACCCACCCCGTTACCAGATCCCTATCCTGATCCAAGGAATTTCCTAATTTAATATAACTTTTATAATCTTCCAATTCAGCAGGTTCTATAGAATCATCATCAACGTATTCAAAACCTCCCTTCCCAATATAAAATACATATGCTTTTTCTGACATATCTTCCGAAATCACAATATTTGGTGCAACATCGTAACTCCAACCATCACATCTCTCCATTGCTGTGACAAATTGAGTGTTTGATAACCCCACTCTTGATAATAGGATTTTCGCACCTTTGTGATAAGTTGTTCTTAAAAGCTCAGCAGACCGGGTGTTCTTAACAACCATATCTCTTACCTCCTCAACAGTTTTACCCTTTATCTCACTAAATACCCTTCTTTGAGTATTAGACAAATAAACAACAGGAAACTCATCGCTCAAAAAATCCATCCCATAATCTTCCATCATTTTATATATCATACTTAAATCATTAGCTCTTTCACGGAACCCATACTCATCGGTAATAATTTCCCTATATTTCCGCACCAAACCTTCTAATAAAGAATGTCTATCAGTATATTCTGTAGAGAAATATTGGATAATTACTTCTCTCCAAGCGTCATCTACAGGAACCCCAGAATCAACATACTTCTCAGCACTCGATAATAAAGCACTGGGGACATTGTTGTATATATCAAAATTAGAGCTACCTGCTGTCGGTTGTGTATTCTCTGTATTACCACTTAACCCAAAGTCAAATAATTTTTCTTCAGTGTCAAAACCAACTAACAAAGTATTTGACGAGATTAACTTCCTGTATTGATTATGACCAAAAGTTTTGATAAACGGATAGGTATAGTGGAAAAGATAATTATCTCCATCAAATTTTTCCACACGTTCCAAATCAGGAGAGAATATCATACTAGATACAGTATTAACTAATTCCATCTTGTAAACAGGATCTGTTTTCTCCATTTTTTCTTTAACAATTTCTTCTATTTCTTCGTCCATATAAATGGTTAAGGAATAGTCTTCATCTAAACCACTTAACAAACCCTCAATTCTATTTTTGAGTTCTTTTTTTTCTAAATACTCTAAACCTATATTTGATTCTGATTTAATAGAATTTGCGTCTTCCTTAACACCTGAGAGTGTTTCAACAAAATCAATATGCCTCTTTGAAGAATCATCTGAGGAATTCTTAGGAGATAACTCCTCAGATGATTTATTTTCAACACTATTGTTTATTACATAACTCACACTTAAATTATGATTATAAAATAAAATCTTTCAACCTACTCAGAGAAATTTGAGAACGTATATAAAATGTAGGTACCTGAAGAAATAACCGACCTATGTAGGGAAATAAGTGGGATAGGAGGAGCAGCGCTTTTAGTAGGTGGGAGCGTCAGGGATATGGTTATTAACACAGAATTCGAACGACAGGACTTAACATATAAGGATTTGGACTTGAAATCTACGAACTATCTAAAGAAACTGTAAGACTGGTTCTTTTAAACTTATTTGGCGAAGAGAACATAAAAAACGCCTACGTAATCCTGTTGCGGGCAGGTCCTACCCACCCGCCCACATTAAAACCACGTAGGCGTATTTCTGATCTCAAAGTTTTGAGATTTTTGAGATCTCTTAAATCCTCAATTTTTATTAAGAACTTAAGAGACAGGAAGTTTTTTTCAACTGGACCATTTTCAGGTACTTCCTCCAGTCCTTATTCAATTTTTCCTGGCCAAATGATCAGGATGATATCCAAAATACAAATCTTGTGATTACTAGTGTAATCACAAGAGCCAACCCAACTAGGCCTATCTTATCCCAACCAGTATAACTAGGTGGGATTAGATCCTCTGCTTTTGGACATGAGTCCAGAGGACCTGATAAGAGAGTTTTATAGGTTTTTCCTTTTCCGTTGTAACAATCATAAACGGAATAAACCCATAAACCACTTTTTATTATTGCCTCCCCATGGAAGGTAAACAAACCTTCCTGAGTCTCTACCATGGTTGTTATATTCCCATGGTATGGAGATACATAGTGGTGGTCTTTCACCTCCAAATACTCACAAAAAAATGAGTATGAGGATAATCCCCCCACATTTATCCCGCTTTCCTTGAGAAAGACTGGGGTCTTCGGGTTCGTCTGTGCGAAACCCCCCACTATAATCAAATTTAAAACAAAAAAGACAATAAACAATCCCCCTCGACCAAAATTGGATCTTATTTTTTCCATTTTTTCCTCCTCTTTTCTTTTTGATTTTGGATTTGAGACTAATTCTGCCTCTCAAAACCTCCTATTTGAAAAATAAAAAGCTTTGAGAGGGAGCCGATGTAGGATAGTACCTAATGATCATCGGCTCTGAGATTACCTCTCACTTTTTGTTTTTAGGTGATTAGCGAATTTATCACCGCTACCGTTATCAGTTTAATTAACTAATAACTTATACAGTAGCTTTCAAAACTATTAGATCAGGCCCGCCTTGCGCATTGCAGCGGCCATTAATCCATCAGCTTCATCATCTTCTACCAAAGGATCATTGCTCTTAATACCTTTTTCAAGGTAAGCGAGAGCTTGTTGGAGAAGATTATTTAATGTAGAAGCTGTCGTAGCATGGACCAGCTTAACTGCAACCGGGTCATCTTCGCTGCCTGGGATTGCTCTAATCAGAGCAGCCTGGCGGCTGGCACGACCATATCCAGCATTATACTCCCTTTCGAGAATTTGGTAGGCCTTATCAGCACTGCCACCTAAAAGACGTGTAACTGCTTCAGCAATCTCACGTCCTTCTTTTTCGAAAGGGTCTGGCAACTTCTCCAGAATGACACCGGGATTATATGAGATACTTTGACTCTCGACATCCCTGACATTCTGGAATTGGCTGGCTATGTTTTCCGCCCAACCTAGCGGTGCGGAAACCAAAGTCCAGGTTTCACAACCCGAGCCACCACAAGTGGAGGCCCGAGACAATCGACACACCTCATCTCCAAAATTTACTCGGAAGCCCGGCCACTTCTTGGCACCGGACCCGGTCTCGTACTCTTGAACCAACACCAACTCTCGTTGTGGTTCCTCTGAGCAGGAGACCAGCACAACGCCGTTTTTTGTCTTAGCGACATAAACGACGAGTTGTAGGGAGTCCTCTTCCGTACTCGCCAATAAAGACGAGTTGTGTCGGTTAATTCCCCAATGGGGTTTAAAAGGTATAATACGGTTTTCGACCCTCATGGCTTTTTTCACACTGTTACCCCGAAGGGTAAGAGCAATGTGGGGTGTCTTTACAGCCATTCCCCACCTCCCTGCTCAACTTCGAGCAGTGCTAACCGAGCTCTCCTTTCTACGGGAGTCTCGAGAACCCAACCCTCCTTGGTAAACATATACCAAGTATGGGTATACTTTGAGTTGAGCTTGAAAACTGCCCCCGGCTTTACTACCGCGAGCATTTCCGGTCCACCAGGGAGTCGTCCTGCCTCTCCGAACGCGAAGAAGCCGGATTCAACTTCCTCGACGCCTTCCGCAGAGAAGAGACCGTAATTTCTAAAACGGTCGTAATCTCCAACGGTGTTGATAATTACGAGGGCACGATCAGTGTCCTCCCAATTACCCCTAATAAGAACGATCCCATTGTCCGTTCTTTTTGCACGGACTTCTGGGCCTTCACCAATGATCGGGATTATTTTATGTACCCGACCACGGCCACTTTCCCCCAACTCCACCGATTTAATTGGGCCCTTATCGGTGTCCAATTTCATCAATTTGGGCGTTGCCCCTGGGTATTCAATTTTGTACAATCTCATCTCAGCCTCCTTTGCTGATTAGGTCTCGGAAATATTCCTTGACCAATGATTTTTGATTTGAGACTAAATTTTGCCTCTCAAAACCTTCTATTCAAATTGAGAATAAAAAGCTTTGAGAGGGAGCCGATGTTAGGATTAGTACCTAATGATCATCGGCTCCAAGATTGCTTTTTCCATTTGTTTAAATAAACTTTGCGTATGGATACACAGAGGCAAGTCTGCTCTTGCGTGGCTCACTTGTGTGAGTTTTTCTTTTGTGTCGGAACCTACCAGTGATACTAAACCGACAACCAATTTAAATTGGATTTGTTTTTGGAAGTTTTTTGCAACTGGACCATTTTCAGGTACTTCCTCCAGTCCTTATTCAATTGTTTCCTGATCAACTAACTCTCGTTAGTCGATCAAGTCGCCGGGGCGGTACTGGTCACCGTGAGACACGGAAACCACATACTTACCCAGCTTTGGGTCAAATACCGCTATCACCTCATAGAGGTGGGCGACCGCGTGAGCGATCACCACCGCTACAGGTAACGAGGCGGGGCCGTTTATTTTAATTAGGAAACCCCCAGAAAGGGTTCCCTTTTTTACCATTTCACCCAATTTTTTTGCCGCATCGCGGCAAATTAGGTCGTTCTGGGCCGGGTCGCCGAACCCGACCTTCAACGTGTCTCCCGAGAGGGAGATGTTATAGTAATCAGCCATTTTATTCCTCCTTTTTTGAGATATACACTGAGTGATCATGGCTATACCATCTCAGCGGAGCCCCTCACCTTCAGGCTCTTTTTGGGGAAAGTTAACTTGAGGTGGCCAAGTCAACCAGATATTGCGCAAGAGCCACGACCATAGGTCGTGTGGAGTTGCCCTCACCTCTTTCAAGGTGATGAATACTTCCTCTAAGAATCCCATCTGAGCCAACGCCTTCGACGGTATCCTTATTACCGAAGTAATCAGAGAAAACTTCGGCGACGACCTTTAGTCCGAGCTCTGCACAAAACTCACGCCATGGTTCCATTCTCTGGTCCCATGTTTCATCCCCCCAGTTGCCTGCGAGGATTACAGCGTGAGTGGCGGGGGCCATAATCTGCCAATTTTCATCGGAGATTCTACCCCCAACATCAATAATAGTGAAGGGGAGAGTGCAGTTTTGCACACTCTCCGCAACTCTCCGGGCAAACTCCGGAGTAAATTTCGCCTTATAGGCGTCCTTCAACTCCTTCGCCAGCTCGGGGTTATTCTGCGCGGCTTCTTGAAACCACGCCCCCTCACCATCAGGGCACGCCGTGATTACATAAGGATACGGCGCATCCTTAATCCTTTTTATTGCCTGCTTCAACCCTTCTCGCAGGCAGGACTTCCCCGAATGAGGAGGTCCACAAAGAACGATCTTCATCGTTCCTCCTCTCAGGGAGAATCCCTTTTTTTATTTTTAAGCTCAGCTGTTTGCACAACTTTTAAATGATGAGTGAGCTTTAAACCCATCAAAACCTTTTTTAGGACAGAACATTAAATCCTTTTATGGATAACGGTGCCTTCCGTTGTCTGTTCTTTTTTCACCTGAGGCAAGGTATCTCCTCTCAAAACCCTCTATTTGAAAAATAAAAAGCTTTGAGAGGGAGCCGATGCGGGATGTACCTGCTTTCATCGGCTCCAAGATTGCTTTTTCGGATAATTTAATATCCTCCCAGATCACTGAGTTCCCTGTCTATGAACGCCAACCCAAAAATGGATGGTATGAGAACAGGTACTTTCTAACGATTAGTCTGGTGGCTAACCGTATTCAGAGAATTAGGATCTAACTTCGATCCTAATTCCCTTCTTAAACCGGCGATCGGGCGTGACCCGAAGGTCAACCCTGTCGCCGATGCTTTCCCCCATCGGGAGGGGGAAGAGTTTTTTCTCTAGCTTCCGCAATTGCGGAAGCAGAGAATGGGTAAAACATCTGCGGTTCGCATCGAACCGCATCCCTACCAAGGTAGGGAGAATCTTTGAAACGGGGAGTTTCTCTCTCCCCAAAAGTACCCATGCGTTGCTCTTTCGAGCAACGATTTTTTCTACCAACGAAATTAACTCGTTGGTTTTTATATTCCATTTTTTTTCGTTAAATTCTCTATTTTTTTCCATTTTCTTCTCCTTTTTCTGGGCATGGATGCCCTTTTTTGTTTTTTTTGATTTTGACATTTTTACGGTTTGTCTAAACCGCCTCAAATCTGAGGAAGAGAAACTAAACTTAATTTAATCCCTCTTCCCCACTTTGAACTCCTTGGGGAAGAGATCTAAGCATTTAAAAAATACAGAGACCTCTTCCTTACGGATAAAAATTCAAAATCTTAAATGATAATCTATTCAGTTATCAAAGTGCTCTGCTAAGACATCTTCATCCTGCAGCTAATGGGGACTCTAAATCCACACAAAGCTACCTGACAAAATGTATTTAATTGTGACAATTGGAAAGAATAAGAAAAAAATAAGTACTCTCTTCTTTCCAAAATAAAAAGCAAAGCTGTCAAAATGACACTTGTGACGGCGGGTTTCCCCAACACTTTGCTTTTTAAAGCACACACTGGGCAGGACTTGGACCTACAACCTTTGGTTTTGGAGACCACTGTTCTACCAATTGAACTACCAGTGTAATCAAGCGGATGACGAGAATCGAACTCGTATTTGATCGTTGGAAGCGACCTTTCTTACCTTTAGAACACACCCGCGAGACATGCGAATTAAGAGAATCGAACTCTTGTTTGATCGTTGAAAGCGATCTGTCCTCACCACTAGACGAAATTCGCGTTTTTTAGGAATTTTAAAAAGATTTTTTCAAACTCCTAATCTCAACCCTCGTTTTTTAACTAAGGGCTGAGTTAGGAGATCATCTGACCTTATCAAATGATCTGTACTCTCCCCTATTTGTAATAACCATGTATTTATTTAGCAGTATTACAAAGGTAGGATTTGTAAGAACAAATTCATGTTCATTACATAAGTTCTAATTTTGAACTTTAATTCTTCTTGAATTTTTTATTTTCAAATTTTCAAGAGCTAGAGTTTTAAGCAATCTTTTAGTTGGGCCACTCTCTTTATTTAAAAGCAGATTCCCATTAAATTCTGAATGAATTTTCACTCAGATGTTTTTTGGCTCATTTAAATTCAACAAGGTCAAGATATACTTGAACTTGGCTGGTAAGAGCTAATGAATCTAAACTGCACTATTTAAGTAAGTTAATTTAACTTACTCATGGCTTTTTTCTTATTCCAAATTTTTGAATAAAAAAAGGCCAAGACCTAGAGAGAATTAATTTCTCACCAGATCTCGGCCTTTGTGCTTTAATGCACATTAAGTAACTTGGGCTTTGAGTTGGTAGGTTTCTCTCTGCTTTCTTTTAGTTTGGTCTAACCAAACTGCTTTTATTTTTTTAATGTTCTCTCTGTCTTTCTGTATGTATTATATCTTATAGTTAATTATTTGTCAAGTGCCTTGACAGAATAATTAATTAATCAATGAAGTTCCCTTGTTTCATTAACAAACATACTATACTATAAGTTACGTAGTTTGTCAATACCATTGACAAGTATATTTATTTTTGGTTTTGTATAACTATGTCCATTATTAATGACGTACTTGTACAAGCAGGTCTGGATACTAAAGAAGCGGCTGTCTACAACACATTACTTAGTAACGGAGGTTTAACAGTTTTGGAAATAGCAAACAAATCTGGTCAAAAGAGAACCAACCTTTATAACATTCTTGAAAACCTTAAAAATCAAAACTTGGTTAAAGAAGTTAAACAAGACTCTACTACTAAATACTTTCCACAATCTCCTAGAGAAATTGAAAAACTACTAGAACGAAAATCCCAAATGATTCATCATGCAAAACTTAACTATGAAATCCTAATCAATTCCCTGCAATCTCAATTCACTTTAATAGAACAAAAGCCATTAATAACAATTTTTGAGGGATTAAAAGGCCTTCAAAGATTATATGACGATGTAAATGATACTGGAGAAGATATTCTATTATTGAGATCTACGTTCGACGATAAAAGGAAAGATGTGGACAGTATTATAGCTACACAAATGGTAGAACAAGTTAAACGAGGTATACACGCCAAAGTAATTGGTCCATTAGAGAGTATCGAGGAAACAAAAGCATTATATACAAAATATGATAAAGTGAGGCTTGTAGAAGAGAGATTTATTAAAAATTTTCCTTTTAACCTGCCCGCGCAAATAATCATCTACGGAACAAAAACAGCAATATCTACAATTAGAAAAGATATAATCATTACAATTATAGATCACAAGGATGTTACCGAAACCTACAGAGTATTGTTTAATTTTATCTGGAAATACTCCACCCCAGAACATAACGAGATAGTGAAAGATTGGGTTCAAGAATGATTCTTATAGTTTTTCTTTTGAGTACAAAATAACAGGCCTATTCTGTAAATCTTGTTCTTAAGTACCTTTCAAACGTTTCCGCAATCTCAGGAAAATGCTCTGCTACTTCTGGTCTAAATGAAAGCTCGTTATGACCACCTTCAGATCCTTCTACAAGTTCTAAAATACGTCCTACACGTTGAGATGGCCAAATACCTGCGTCTCTATCAGGCTTTCCAACACCTATATCTAGAGATACTGCAGGAGATTTATCAGCATTTCCAGTAGACTCGCCATAATCGCTGAGGTCAAAACCTATTCTTGCTATTTCCTTTGTGGCTAAATTGGTAACACTAAAATTTATCCTCGCCTCCC
>Ga0116183_1006648_pt1 | contig 10553 bp, 9 predicted proteins | sample AD_UKC078_MetaG_FD_89753 | JGI IMG/M metagenome (GOLD analysis project Ga0116183, IMG submission 89753) | Active sludge microbial communities of municipal wastewater-treating anaerobic digesters from USA - AD_UKC078_MetaG | ecosystem: Engineered > Bioreactor > Anaerobic > Digestate | place: USA...
CGTCAACGGGAACTGTACTCGCACTTTTTTTGCATGCGGACAGAGTACTGACTGGGCACTTGAAAATATCGTTGACTGGAATAGTGACGTTCAAAAGTGTCCAGCATGTCTCAGGTTTTATCATGAGCAACAAACGTAAGGAGGCAAAAAAATGTTTGTTATTGAGTTGCTTGGGAAGGTGATCATTACTGCGGGTGTTTCGATTTTCGGAATAGGTTCGGTATTGCTCTCCCTCGAGAATAAGGAGTTTTAGCACTCGCAGGTGTGGCTTTATGGCAGTTCGATTCTGCCAGAGTGCATAGCCCGTATGGGTGAAAATCACGTGCCGGTCGTTACCGGTGTTTGAGTTCAGCTCGGCCGGGGAGAGCTTCTTTCCCCGGCCCCTTTTATTGATAAGAAATTAGAAAAAAGGGAGAAAGGTAGATATGTTCCATACATTCGATACAGAGGTAGCAGAACAGTTCAAAGATACAAATATTGCCGTTCTCTTTCAGAATATTTGCTACTGGATTATTCATAACCGGACTAATGACCGGAACAAAAAGAGAATAGATATTAACGGGAAAGAAGTCGAGCGATATTTTACTTTCAACAGTATACAGGCTTTTATGAAGCAGTTTCCATACTTTTCAAAGAAGCAGATAGAAAACTATCTCAATAAACTTAAAGAAAAAGGCTATATCGTTAAAGGGAACTTCAATGAGAAGGGTTTTGACCGGACTAGTTGGTATTGTCTCGTAGATGAAGAGTACTGGATAAGTAAATACCTTGGAGAAAAGAAACCTTCCCAGGATAATGGTAAATCAGATAATAATGAGGAGAATACAGATCCTGAGTGTGATGAGAATTATGCGGAATCATCTGATGACTGCAGCACAACCGAGGATGAAAACAGTCATCAGGAGACCGCAAATGTCCAATCCTTCCATTTCCCCAAAAGGGGAAATGCATTTCTCCAAACGGGGAAATCGATTTCCCCAAACGGGGAAATGCATTTCTCCAAAACGGGAAATCCATTTCCCCAAACGGGGAAACCAATACCAGATATAAACACATATTCTAAACCAAATAAAAAACCAAATACTGCTGCTTCTGTACGGGATAAACTTCGTTTGCTTGATCCGGGGATGATCCTCGATGAGGAGTTTTATCCTGCAGCAGCAGACTTTTTGAATTTTTACACTCTCGGGGATGAATACCTTGAGTGGTTTTACGCAACTCTCAAAGCACAACCAAGGATACATAATCTCCACGGGTACTTCTTCAAGGTTTTCTTTCGCGATGTGTATGTTGAACGGTATCATGCAAGGATCAAAGCGCAAGCGGTAAAGAGAACCGACCCACCAGAACGAAAGTATCAATGCCCAGTGTGTGGTGAAGAACAAATTATTACCGCTGGGACTGGAAAGTGTTCAACCTGTGAAACTCCGATCGACCCGCCTCAGGAAGAAATAGGGCGATATTTGCAGCTCTATAAGCTGGATCCCGCCAGAAAAAAGGAATACCTTATCGCGCGGTCAAGAGCATTCGTAACTGGTGGCAACGTAACCGAGAACCTTGTCGAGATAGACCGACAATTCGGGATTGTGAGCTAACTGTGAAGCATTTTATTGGCGTAGACGATTACGAAATCAGTCCTGAATGGAAACCGATCCACAAGCGGCCGAATATTGCCCTTGGGCTCGCCGCTCTTTATATGCTCCGCAGGTATAATGCTAGCAAGAAGAGAAAAGGCAGTGGCGGAGGATCAGGAAGACGTAGCTACACCCAGGTTAAAGACACGAGGCAGCGGTGTACAGTGAAAATGCATTACTCCCGCAGCATGGCGGCTCACAAGGAACAGATCAACCGGTACTTGGTAAAAGAAGGGAAGGGGAAAGACGGACAAATGCCTACCCTCTATGGGACTCCTCAGGATGAGTACCGGAAGAATATGGTTGAGAAAAACTTTCGAATATTTTTGAGTCCGGCCTCTAATAATGTCCCTCTTGAAACATTGGCAAAGACCTTTGTATCTTCCCTTGAGGCACAAACCGGCTACAAGCTTTATTGGGTTGCTGCAGAACATTATGATACCGCGCATCATCATGTACACCTGTTAATCAACGGCCAGGACAAGAACGGAAGGGACGTATTCTTTCCTCCAGATATGGTAAAGACCTTCATGCGCGAGTCCGCACGTAATATCTGTACATCCCTTATTGGATCAAGAACAAAAGAGGATATTGCCAAGGAAAAAGAAGGTCAACTTACTGCAAACAGGTATACCTGGCTAGACGACAAAATTAAAGAACGACTTGCTGATAATAAACTGCAGCTAACGTCAAAGGATCGCAGAAACGAAAGTCTTGTGAATCGGCTCGATCATCTTATGGAATTACGTCTTTGTAGGTTTGAAAATGACAAGTTCCTTTTCTTTCAAGGGTGGGATCAAAAGCTTCGCACTAATGGACGGTATAACGCATTTCTTTCAGCCCGGAAAGAACTGAAATACACGAACGAACAGAATCTTGAGCTCTACGATGGCTCGAAAGGGATAGTCTCGGGAGTTGTAACCAAGATTTACAAAACCGATGAAGTGTCAGACAATCATGCGATTCTGCTTGAAAGCATAGACGGCAACGCTTATTTTATTCCGATGTTCAAGAAACCAAAAATCAGGTATGGAGAAGGAATACAGGTAACTCCACAAAAGAACCAGAGGGGGCGTCTTACGCCAACGATTGAGAAAAAGACGAAAGAAGAGCTCTTGGCAAAAAGTGAGGCGAGAGATTATCGATATGGACTCGCTGCTTTCTTACAAGGAAAAAAGACCGACGTACAAAACGAAGAGATTAAGCGAGATTTGTAATACAAAAAAAACGAAGTAATGGTATACTGATTGAGGAGAAAATAGCATGGAAACGAAAGCACGATTTTTACAGTACACAGACAAGATTTGTCGCGACGAATCCGGGCGGATCCAGGACGGTGACATTCTTCTTCCCAAGATGATTATGCGGTTCAAGAACGGACTCCTTCACGGAGAAGGAGAGCCAGCAGTTTCCTGTACCGATGGACATCTTGAGTTCTGGAAAAACGGACGTTTGCATAAGGAAAACGGTCCTGCAATCGTCAATATAATGGAACAGGAAGACGGGATCGATTACGAAGAGTACTGGATTAACGGAGAGCGAATCTCTTGATGTAGATGATATAACGCAAATATAAAAATAAGCTGAACCCGAACACTCAAACAAAGAAAGAGACATGGCTAAGAAAACCTCATCCGAATTCTTGCGCGGGAAGCCGACAAGTGGAAACAGGGAACAGCTCTTTGCTGCCATAAACAAACTATTTGCATTTCTTATTATATTCACGGGACTGTGGGTATCGACCCAGTATTTCGCATATCTGATGGGATATGATCCGGTATATGTAGGATACCCGTTCTTTATATTCCGAAAAGAATGGTTCGCTTCTGGTATGTACCCGTTGTACATACCGTGGATGTTTCTCTTCTGGATTACCGAGTTCTTCAAAGAATCTGATATTGCCTTTCTTTTAAGAAAAGCAATGTATCCCTGGCTCGGAATATCATTGTTTGCAGTTGTCCTCTACACGGTAATTACATATTTCCGTGGGTTCAAACAAGCTGCAGAAAACATTTTCGGTACAGCCCGCTGGGCAAGGAAGAAAGATCTCAAGAAGGAAGGTCTCCTTAACAATAAGGGCGGGGTTGTATACGGTCAACTTTTCGATGCAAAAGTACTTGCGACTCTTGATAAAAAGAAGGGCGCGGTATCTCTTCATCTGAAGAAAGGCTCACAGCTAATTTCATCGATTGGAATAACCAATACACTCCTTGCTGCTCCGACGAGAAGCGGTAAAGGTGTATCAACGGGGATCCCGACCTTACAGGAGTATCAAGGTTCTGTACTAGTCCTTGATTTCAAAGGTGAAAACTTTGACCGGACCAGCGGCTATCGCGCGAAACTCGGGAAAGTATATCGATATGCACCGGTAAGCGAAACTGGACATAGTTTCAACCCTCTTATGGAAATACCCGGAGGTAAAGACTCCTACGGATATGCAAACCTTATTGCCGACACAATATTGACTCCCCAGGCAGGTAAGGCAAACAGTGACGCGAATGCAGAACATTTCAGGGAAGCGGCAATCGCCTTTCTGACCGGAGTAATTCTACACGTTCTTTGTTCTGATTATCCTGAAAAAAGCATGCCGGGAGTCAAGTCTTTTCTTTCTGCAGTGAATCCTGAAAACCCTGCCGATGACACCTACTCACTTAATCTCATGATAAACGGAACACATTGCAATCATGAAATACATGAACGGGTAGTGACTGCAGCCGGGGACCAGCTCAAGCGGCCGGACCGGGAACGACAAAGCGTTCTTTCAACGGTTCAGAAGTCGTTACGGGTCTTTGAGGATCCGCGAGTTCGTGAGTCCTCAATGAGCCATGACTTCTATATTGACGAGTTTGAGAAAACAGACAAACCAATCTCCCTTTATTTGACATTGCCCTATGCACACATGAGTCGCCTTGCTCCACTTATCCGGTTGTTCATTATGCTTCTCATCAGAAAGTTTACTGATGGCGAAACGCAACATGATGAACGAAAACTCAAAGTTCCACTCCTGATACTCCTCGATGAGTTTGACAAGCTGGGGAAATTCAACGAACTTCAGGAATCCATGGGTATTCTTGCAGGATACGGGATCCACTTCCTGCTCATTGTTCAGTCTCCTAATCAACTTATTGATATATATGGTCGGAATCACCAGTTCTTTGCCCATTGTAAGAATATCCTGTTATTTGCTCCCGGCGAAATTGAGAGCGGGAAGACCTGTTCTGAAATGATTGGAAAGGAATCAATCTGGAAGGCAAACACATCAACGAGCGGAACCCGGTTCTCGGTCGCTCTTGATAACCTCAATATTTCCGGGGGAGAGCAGGAAAGAAATCTCATCAATCCGGATGAGGTTATGAAGCTTCCTCCCGACCAGCTCATTATATTGACGCAAGGAAAGCCGCCTTATATCGCAAAAAAGTGTGTGTATTATGAACAATCTCCCTTCAAAGATCGGCTCTACAAACCTGCCTTTGCCGACAAGAAGGGGGCAATGAAACAGTGTGCTCATAATGTGGTGCGCTCCTCTTCCAGACAATGGTTTGATTTACCGCTTTTTACTTGTCTTGAAAAGTCGCAAGACATTGAGATAGACAAACGCCTTATTGACCCATGGTTTACGCAACGGATGAAGGAAATAAAGACTTCGCAACTGGCGGAGAAGGCGCTTCATTCAGAAGAGGATACTGGAGAAGATACTGAAATATTGGAAGATGAAGCAGTCAACGAACCAGCTGATTCAGTCGTATTAGTAGGATTATAGAATGGAAAAAAAACGAACTAGTGATGTATGCCGGTTTAGACTTACAACCGATCAGAAGAAAGAAATCGATGCATATTGCTCTCGACACAAGGTAGAATCACGATCAGATTTTTTCCGGTTTGCTATTGCACAAGTCCTGAAACCAGAAATAGAGGATCCTGATCTTGTATTCGCATCACTCAAGCAACTTCATGACAAGATGAATTCGATTGAAAAGCAGCAGGAAATCCTTTTCTCCTTTATGAGTTTTTTGGCGCGCTATTTTCTCTCGTATCATGCGGAAATTCCTGAAGAATTAAAGGAGTCGGCGGCTTCATCTGCAATGGAACGCTATGAGAAAGTGTTCAAGAGTTTTCAGGCAAATCTCAAGAATACACCTTCAATGTTTGAATCCCTGCTGGCGGATTTCTTTGAGACACATTAGATGAACCGGGACGCGCAAAAAGAAATACGGGAAAGACAACTATCGAATCTCTTTGGAGAATTATCGGAACTTATACCTGTGTTCGAGAATAAAGAGCTTACTGATATTTTCATTTATGGGGACGGGAGTGTAAGAGCCGAGCACTTTCTGGACGGGCGCGTCGAGTTTGATATAACCATCGAAGAAAGCACACGATACAACATCATTCATTACTTGTCTGCAATGTCGGATTCAAGCATTGATACCTGGGCGAACCCTACACTTGAAGGAATCCTTCCGGACTACAACTTTCGCGTTACTGCGGTCCTGCCTCCTTGGGTGCGGTCCCCTGAGATTACATTTCGTCGCCCGCCAGTCAAAATATTCACTCTTGAAGAATATCTTGCGGAAAAACGAATAACACAGGATCAATATGACCAAGTTGTAGAGGCAATAGAACGGAAGGATAACATTCTCATTGGTGGAGGGACCGGATCCGGGAAAACGACATTTACTAACGCATGTATCCAAAAAATGAGCGAATTCACTCCCCATGATCGATTTCTCATCATTGAGGATACTCCAGAGCTTCAATGTACAGCTCGCGACTTAACACAGATGTATATACGCAAAGATCAAGCTGCTCGTGCGGTGCAGTTTGCTCTTCGCTGGTTTCCAAAGCGCATTATCTTCGGTGAACTCCGATCCGGTGAGGTTGCCCGAGAGCTTCTTGAATGCTGGAATACCGGTCATCCGGGGAACATAACCACAATACACGCAGATTCAGCCCAAACGATGCTTACACGATTCCGGGGTATGCTCTCGGAAGTCATAACCGGGACACTTCCAGATGTGAGCGATACTATTCAGTTATGTGTTCATCTTAAAAGGAAAGAGGGATTCGGGCCGGTAGTAGATGAGATCTTGAGAACTCGGCAGATAGCAAAGCTTCTTGACACAATTGAGAAACAAAGAAAGAGCGAAGACTTCGTAATGAATGAATATACGGAGTTTATGGGAATCCTTAACAAGGAGAAAGCCTTGTAAGAATAAAGGAGGTGTTAACCAGTAAAGAAGAATACCAGTGATTCTAAAAAAAATGCATTTTGCTGAACTCAAACGTGCGTTTTGGAGAAATATGATGAACAATACAAAAAATACTCATAGGAATATCATGATCTTCTGGATCCTTATTCTCTTCATTGCCGGAGTAGGGGCTTTCGCACAAAGTGCAATTGTGATTCCTGGACAGGTTCAGAGCACTCTTGAGGAAGTACAAACCGCCTTTACCGGAGACCTCGCGCGAATTATCGTAGGCATATGTTTTGCAGGATCCTGTATTGCGTATGCTTACAACAAGGATAATGAGAAAATGAAGGCAAAATTGATTGCCGTCATGATAGCAACAGGCCTTCTCGCTCTTTCTCAGACCATTGTTGACAACGTGATGCAGGTCTCTGCATGAGTGTACGTGATTACTCTGTTCCAGTACACAGATCCCTTATGCAGCGGGAACTCATACTCGGAATACCGGCCTTGGGAATGCTTTCATTGCTTCTGGTCGCGGTTTTCACAATGTACATCTTGCAACAGTACTATTTTGGCATTTTTATTGCCATTCTTTATGTGGTTATGCGGATCCTCACCAAAAAGGATCCCTATCTGATTGACATCCTCATAGAGCACGTCAATCAAAAGGATTTCCTCGTTCCTTGATAATGAGGGAGCCATTTTCCATGAGAATGGTTAATGACTCCCTCACTTTTCTTACTCCATGTTCAATTGTTAGGGAGATAAAGAGTTAATGATTAGAGCAGGTATACCAACAAATGCAGACTACTGGAGCCGCCATATTCCGTGGCTATATCTTTCAAGTTCCGTTCAAGGCGTTGTTGTACAGAAGGATGGGCTTTTACAAAGGACATTCGCCTTTCGTGGTCCTGATCTTGAAGCGTCGGCTGCATATTATATCAATGATTTATCGCTTCATTTAAGTAATTCTGTGATGCGGCTGGGCTCTGGTTGGACTGTCCAATTCGAAGTGCAGCGATTCTGTACGCAAGAATACCCTGGAGCAAATTTTCTCGAACTTGCTCCATACCTTATTGACAAAGAGCGGGAGAGAGCTTTTCGGTCCTTCGGAAAGCATTTTGAATCTTCCTACTACCTTACCTTTACCTACCGGCCTCCGCGCGAAATAACAAAGAAAGCAATGAATCTTTTTTACACCGAGAAAGGACATGAATCTGCTGTGGAAGAGGACATTGCGTATTTCGAGAATACAACCGACGACATTGCGGGTATCCTTGCGTCAAAACTCCTTATATCGCCACTTTCTGACATGCAAACGGTTGAATACTTACACTCAACAATTTCAATGAATTGGCACCCTGTAATCTTCCCGGAGAACCCTTTCTTTCTGGATCGTCTTCTTCCTGACCAGACCCTGGATATGGGACTTACCATGAAACTCGGGAATGACTATATCCCCATAATCGGAATTAATGATTTTCCACAAAGCACTTATCCTGCAATTTTTGACAAACTGAACAAGGCAAAAATGGAATACCGTTGGTGTACACGGTACATCTGTCTTGATAAGGAAGAAGGAATAAAAAGGACTGAAAAGGCCCAGAAGAGCCATCGGGGTAATCAGGTTGGCTGGCTTCAATCGTTTATCTCATCTGCGACAAAAGAGCCTCCTCGTCAGATTAATGGAGGAGCGATAGTCAAAGAAGAGGATGCCGCCGTTGCGCAGATCGCACTCGATACCGATGAAGTTTCTCTGGGTCTTTATACATCGAATATCATGGTCTGGGATCCGGATCTTAAGAAGGCTCAAAAGAAAGCCCAGGAAGTAAAGAAGCTCGTGCAGGGTGTCGGGTTCATTGCGAAGGAAGAGACTTTCAATGCCTTTGAAGCATGGAAATCCATGATGCCCGGCGATGTAACCAGTAACATACGGGCGCTTCCGGTTGTCTCAAGCAACTTCTCTCATGTAGTGCCCCTTTCGGCGATTTGGTCCGGAATGATGGAAAACGCTTTTGCTGGTGAAATTACCGGTGTAAGTGCTCCGCACGTCATTTGTTCTACTCAGGACGGGACACCTTTCTTTTTGAATTTGAACCCTCGGGATGTAGGACACACCATTGTGTTAGGTCCTACCGGTGCGGGTAAATCTACGCTACTCAATCTCCTTGAAATGCAGTTTTTGAAGTATCCAGGTAGCCAGGTCATTGTTCTCGACAAAGGTAGGTCGGCCCGGCAGCCGACAATGGCCGTAGGTGGACGCTATTATGAACCGGGCACGAATGGTGTTTGCTTTCAACCCATAAAGAATCTTGAAACAGTATTGGACAGAACCTGGGCAACGGAATGGATCGAATCTCTGGTTGAGATTCAAGGTGTTCAAGTAACGCCCGGAATGTCTAGCGCAATTACTGATGCAATCGAACGCATGTCAACTATTCCGGAGAAGAAACGGACGATTACGACATTCTGCCAGAGTGTGAATTATCTGGATCCGGAGAACAAGCAACCCATTCTCAGGGACACCTTGCGTCCATATCAGCTGGGCGGTAAGTACGGCGCGATATTCGATGCTGATTCAACTTCAATTTCCTTGAACACTCGTTATCTGACACTTGAAATGGAATACCTCATGCAAATGGGAGAATCCTGTGTTGCTCCGGCTATTTCATACATCTTCCATTTCATTGAAAAAATGTTCAACGGAAACCTTACGCTCCTTGTTCTTGATGAAGCATGGCTTTTTCTTAGACACCCGATATTTCGCGCGAAGATTGAGGAATGGCTCAAGACTCTTCGAAAAAAGAATGTCTTTGTTGTCTTTGCGACGCAGGATGTTTCCGATGCGGTAAACTCCTCCCTCTGTTCAACACTTATCCAGCAATGTCATACCAAAATATTCCTCGCGGACCCGGAAGCACAAACCCAGGCAATGGCCTCTGCATACGCAACTTTTGGATTGAGTGAAGCAGAAATTGATGCTCTAAGCCATGCAATCATGAAGCGGGACTATCTCTATAAATCAACACTGGGGAGTCGTCTTTTCCAGCTTGATCTTGGAAAGGTGACGCTCGGGATAATCGGTGCCCCAGACAATGATCTTCTGGATCGTCTTCAAGCGGAACACGAAGCGGATCCGGGTTATGAATACGCGGCGGATATTCTGAAAGAGAAGAATATCGATTTCTCACACTTTATGTAAAGGATATCGTGAAATGACAAAGAAAATCACAATTCGTAAACTTACTATGATCATCATGCTCATTCTTTCTTTCCCTGGCCAAACACTCCCGATACAACCGGTCATTGATTCCCCGCATATTCTTGAAACAATCTGGAATGGTTATCAATTGTACCAATCGGTTCTCAACTCCATTCAGCAACTTGAGTATGCCTATATAACAACACAAACACAGTTAAAGAGCATTCAGCAAATGGACCTTGAAGATATTCGAAGTTTTACTGATGCAGTATCGCTTGTAGACAAGCAGATTAACTTTGTTCGCACTACAGAAAACAGGTTCAAGAACATCAGTGTCTCAGTGGGTGGGAAAAGAGTCCCGTTAAGTCAGTTCTATCGTATTCCAGGCGAGTCTGTTGACATGATTGTACATGATATGACAGCAGAAATGAGTGATTGGGAGAAGGCCAGGGCATGGAGCCACTACGGACTTCATCCTGCAAACTATATGTATGCCCGCGCATGGCAAAATCGTGTGAATGATGC
>Ga0116183_1006651_pt1 | contig 10551 bp, 4 predicted proteins | sample AD_UKC078_MetaG_FD_89753 | JGI IMG/M metagenome (GOLD analysis project Ga0116183, IMG submission 89753) | Active sludge microbial communities of municipal wastewater-treating anaerobic digesters from USA - AD_UKC078_MetaG | ecosystem: Engineered > Bioreactor > Anaerobic > Digestate | place: USA...
ACTTTGCGCCAACCATACGTGAGCGCAGCATGTCCTTGGTCACTCCGGTAAAAGTCTTTTTACCGACAAGAGAACGAACGGCGCAAACGCAACGAAACAGCCGCATGTTGTCGGTGGTTTTGCCACTGTCTTTCACGTCAAAAAAGAAATCTCTCGGAACGCTCGCAAGCGCGTCTTTGCCGTGTTGCGCTTCGTGTTCGCTGACAGATCGCTGCGCCGTTGCCGCCTTTTTCGTAACAAGGTCAAAGTCGAGAATTGACCGTCCAAAAAAAGCCGCCGCGTCACGCAGGGCAACAAACTTAATGACAGCCTGCTCCTCGTGGTCAGTGACCGGCAACCCGTGCAAAAGCGCGAAATGGACAAGGCCTTCCGCGCCAGCTATAAAATCGCCGTCGCCTGTCCAAGCCTCTTCAATCCCTTCGACAACCTCGCCAACGTCAGCCCGTTCCAGAAATGCCTTTATCGTGCAAGGGAAGAGGGTTTTGTAGTTCCTTGTCGCAAGGTATGCCAGTTGCACAAAAGCCGCCTCAAAGTCTCGCGTACAGTTTTCGGCAAAGGACACAAACACATGGGACGAAATCGCGGCAAGCCCGCTCGCTGGGTCGGTGATTGTTCCTGCAAGTAACGACAACGGGAAGTTTAAAAACTTTGGATTTTCTGACATTGCTTTGCCCTCGGGTCATGCGTGACCATCGGCATGTTTTTTAGGTTTTCAAACTCCGCCTTGCTTGCGAATGGCCGTCCTTTTCGGCAAGCTCGGCAACAGGCACAAACGCGGCCTATGTGACCGCTCGACAACGGCAATAACACCGTGACCGTATCGCGTCCGCAATGCTCGCAGTGTTCGCGTTCGATTTTCATGCGCTCCGTCCTTTCTTTGCAAACTCCGTCACCGCAGCGGATGGCACACGTCGGCTGCCGGGTCTGATTTCAACACAGGGGAGTTGCCCGTCGCGCAAAAGCCGCCAGACTGTCGTTCGTGAAACGCCCAAGGCGTCCGCCGCTTGCTGTATTGATAAAAGCCGCCTGTCGCTGGGGGCGGTCGCGCCCTCGATTGGTTCGCCTGATAAAATGCGGTCAACGCGCCGTAGCGTGTCCGGTGTCGCCGCAAGTAGCAGGGTCATTCTTTTTTCCGTGGTAAGAGTTAACATGAGTCACCTCGTTTTTGTGCGGGCGCACCACGCGCCTGCTTGGTGACACCTTCAGCCCTGAAACGGAAAAGTGCCGGAAAGTGCCGGAATAAAAAAAGCCCTTTTCTGGGGGTTCGATTAGGAACAAACAGAAAACCCCGCCCGGCATTGTCCGAAACGGGGTTGAACATTGTGCAATCTTTTTGTGTCGCGCCTCTTGACAAGCTATCCGGCACTTTTCCGGCGTTTTCTGTTGTATTTTGGAATCAACCCGTGTTTACGGGCACATTCTTTGCAGTTATGAAAATCTTTTACAGTCTTGATGCACTCGGGCAAGGTGGTCTTATGCTTCTCGAAGCAGTCGATTTCACGGCCTCTCCTTTTCAGCGTGTTGTGATTGCGCCGCCATGCCACCCAAATAGCGGCAACTTTTTCTTGTGCCTGTAGCGTCCACTCGGTACGGGGTTTCCGTTCCGGCTTGCCCTTGTCTGGACGCGCCGTCCCCTTGCCGTCTAACTTCCGGTCTGAAAGCGTAGCCCCCTTATCCGCACCGGATGCGCATTTTTGGATTTGCGCTAACACTCCGGGGCTTTTCACGCTTTTTTGGATTTCCCAAGCAAAGCAGTGGGGTAACATAAGAGACGTAGCCCCGATTTGACTCTCCGCAAGTGCTTGTATCTTTAAGAAAGCATCTGCCAAATCGGCACAACTCGTTGCCTGTGACAGCATTTGTCTAACATCTTCTTTGACTTGTTCTGCAATCCGGTTTTGCTCTAGCTTCTCTTCGAGGTTCGCAATTAATGTCTGGAGATACATCCAACCGCAGTTCTCGTAAGTGTCCGGCTGCTTCCCAATGTCTGTCCCGTTTTTATCCGTGTAACAGTTGACCAAGTGTTGCAAAAAAAACGGATAGCCTTTGTCAACCGAAAGAGTGAAAAATTCAAACAGACGGTGAATGAAAGCCGTTTCTGCAGCCTTCGGTTCGCATGAAGCCAACAGTTGCTTTGTCCGGCGGATTGCCTCCGCCTCTGTGATTATCATTTTTGCCATGTTAGGATACCCGTTTTGTTTGTTTTGTTTGGAGTAATCGCATCAGCCGCGCCCGGTCGGCTGCCGAAAGGGCTTTCAGTTGCTCGGCAAGGTCGGCGACCGTCCCGCCCGCGCCGATCTGTTTGGGGGGCGCACCGTTGCCGGTCAGCACGTCGGGGAATGCCGCTTCAAGCTCGGCTCTTGAATCCGTGCCCCTCGGCTTGTAGTAGTGCCGCATGACGGTTTCAACAAGGCTGTGTCCGGTCAGTGCCTTTAGCTTTTCAACGCTGATACCCGCGTTCAGTGCCAGCGTGACAAAGGTTGTTCTCAGCGCGTGGAAGTCATACCGGCTTGCCGCTTTCAGACCGACCGCCCGCCGCGTCCGGGTCACGTCCCGAATTGCCGCGTTCACGCCGGGGGCTTGCGCGTCGGGAAGGAAGCGCACTCCGGCCAGCCGTTCGGCTTCGTGCATCAGCATGGAGATTCCGCCCCGCGATATGCGCCGCGCCTTTTGGATGTCCCGGTAGGATTCGCCGCCCGCGTACCGCGTCAGCAGGTCAACCATCTTTGCCCGCTTGGTTTCGGCCATTTTCGCTTGCTGTACGGCTTGCAGCACTTGGGGGAGTATGTCGGCAAGGGGAACACGCTCCGGCGCGTCCTGTGCGGCTTGTGGCGCGTCCTGTGGCGTTGCGAAAGCCAACGCGAAAGCTTTTTTAATTCGCCGTGACACGCCGCTCGGGTTCGTCCGCAGTTCCCGCTCGGCTTCCGGAAACACAAAGACCGCATCTTCCGTCCGTTCGGCAAGCCGGGCCTCCAGCACTTCTCGCAGGCGGGGCAAAATCGGCAAGTAAAGCTCGGCTTTCGTTTTGGACGTGACCAGACGCAACACGCCGCCCCGCAGGTCAACGCTTTCCCACCGCAACCGGCACACGTCCCCGCGCCGCAGTCCCGTTGAAAGCCCGGTAACGATCAAATCAAACGCCGTGCGGTCGCCCGCCGCCGCTTCGAGCAGGGCTTCAACTTCGGCGGGGTTCAACGGTTTCCGGTTGTATACCCGGTCGCCCTCGGTAGCGTCCACCGCAACGCCCGAAAACGGGTTTTCTACGCCGTGGGGCAACGCCCGCTTTAGAGCCTGACCGATTGCCGCCTTGTGTTTGCGGATGGTTGCCGCCGTCATTGTGCGCCCCGCCTCGTTCGGCGCGTAAAGGCTTTCGATATACTCCCGCGCAATGTCCGGCGTGATTTCAAGCACCGTGACCAGCCCGCGCCCGGAAGCCCAGTCCGCAAAGGCTTCAACCGTGCGCCGCTTCCACGTCTCGTGTTGCTGTGACCGCGCCCGGCGCGTGTTGCCCTCCGTCATGCCGGGAAGGTCGGCAAGCGGGGTTTCCTTCCATTCGCGCCCGGTTTTGATCGAGACAAGCTTGGCGGTAAGGTCTGCCGCCCGCCCCTTTGTCCGCGCTTCCCTCTGGAAGGTTTCGAGTTCCTTTTCCGCCCGCGCCCGGCTTGCCTCAAAAATGGCGTTGCCGGTTTCCCGCAGACTGCCGGGGTAGTGCTTGACCGGTAGCCGCTCGGTCAATGCGACAACCCGCCGCTTGCCGTTGCTGTCTACAAAAGAACCGTACCAGTTCCCGATCAATTGGTTGTCCCGCCCGCGTCTGATTTCAAGTGCCAAGGTTGCGTTCCTTCCGGTTGTTTGAAACAATGGAACACAGTTTGAACCAAGCGGCACCGAATGACAAGCAGAAAACACAAACAAACACACAAACACGGTTTTGACCGCCAAGAAAACGCCGATTTTATTGGTATTTTTGTGGTTTGTCGTCCAGCTTTGGGAGCTGTATGTCGGGGGTTCAAATCCCTCCGCCCCGACCATTTTTCAAGCCCCGGGTCCCTCTGCGGACTTCGTGGCGCAGACCACGGAGTCCATCGCTTGGCCTCGGCGCAGGAACCTGATCTTCGAAAACCCCGCTATCGACAGGTCGTCGCGAAGCTCGTTGAACGTGAACGTCCCGCCCCCGGGTGTGTTGACCAGCATGTTGACCGCGAACAGCGCGCCGGCTTCCGGACGCGTGCGGGATGCATCCACAACGACGTCACGGATCAGAATCAGTCCGCCGGGCTCAAGCGCCGAGAACACCTTTGCGAACAGTCTCCGGTTTTGCGCCCTCGAGTTCTGGTGGACGATCGCGCTTACCCAGGCCAGGTCCGCGCCCTTCGGCAACGTGTTTTTCATAAAGTCACCCGGAAACAGCCTCACCCTGTCCGCAAGCCTTGCTTTCTTCATCAGCCGCTTAGCCATGGGTATGACCTCGGGCCGGTCCATAATGGTCGCGTAGGCTTCGGGGTAGAGCTGGAGGAAGGCCTGTGTCCACGTGCCCGAGGCGCCGCCCAGATCCAGAACATGCGTGAATTTGAGTTTGCCGAGATCGGCGACAAGCGGCATTGCCAAGGGCCCGGATATCTCGTGCATGGCGCGGATGAATGAAGCCAAATCACCGTCGGCACCCAAAACGCTGGGGCGACGCCTGGCGGGTTTTCCGCTGAGCACAGCGGCACCCAATTGACTCCAGCCCCGCAGGCAGTTGCCGAGGTGGCGGACCATACCCAACATGCACCGAGACCCGCCCTCGGCCAAAATCTCCGCCACGGCCTTGGGTACGCTGTAGACGGGCTCGGCCCGAACGGCCTTATGCAGGAAACCGATGGCGGCGAGCGCGTCCAACAGGATGGTCACGGCCCTGACATCACCCTTGATCCGGCGGGCCAGCGTTGCCGCGGCCATAGGCCGGGCACTGAGGATCGTAAAGGCATCCAATTCCGCCGCCGCGATCACAATGCACGCGGGCTGAAATCCGCGCACCATGTCCAAAACCATATCCCTGTCCAGTTTCTTTCTCATGTTTTCCTCCCATTACACTCCAAACGGTAACATAGGCCCGGAGGCCGCTTCCGGCAGGGACGCATCCCCGAGGCGTCCGCGGACGGTTCGGGGAACCGTCCCGTCAACGGGCGGGGACGCCCACGCTCCCGACAGACCTTATGTCGACCCGCGACCCGCGACGAGCGACCTGCGGTGTCGGAAACGCGGGCGTCCCTGTCGATCGTCGCGGGTCGAATGTCGCGGGTCGCGGGTCGACGATCCCGATAGCGATAGCGATACCGATACCGACCCCGACCCCGATTTGGATGAAACCCAGAAACCAGAAACCCTGAAACCAGAAACCCTGAAACCAAAGAGCGTTGCTTTCAACGCTCTTTTTAGGTTCACGCATCCCCGAGGCGTCCGCTCAAGGTAGGGACCGGCGGCGGTTTGCGGAAACGGCCAGCAGGTGCGGTCAACGTCAATGCTGCCATGCAAAAGAAATGGATCATTTTCCGGCTCCTTTCGCGGAACGCACGCCCGCGTCCCCACCGAAGACACATCCGTGGTGCCGCACGCGACAAAGTGGCATTTGCAGTCCACTCGGCAATCTATCCTGATTTGCTTATTTAAGGATCAGCCTGAACCCAACATCGCGTTCGACAAGCAGGAATATGCCGCCGTTTTCAGCCAACAAGCGAACCGTCGTTTGAGGGATTCCAACCGGACCGACTTCCCAATCCGCCAGTTTTGTCGGCGCGTCGCCATCGTAGGTGATGGGTAACGCCACCGTTTTGCCCAGCAGACTCTCCGGCATCGGCGCGTCCTCCGAATATCCCAGATCCATGGATAGCGTCACGTCGGAACCGGATGCCAAACGCAGTTCGGCTTCGGACGCCACCTTCACGGGCAACAGGCCCGAACGCGTGCAGCCGTTCGCGACGGTGACAACGCCTTCGCGGATGTCCAGCGTCCCGTCGAAATCCCAGGTCACGGGATCATCGACTAACGGCTCGGGCGTCGTGCCCGTTGCAGCGTCCAGCGTCTCGTGCGGCACGAACGCAAGCGTGCCGGCACCGGTCTTCACGACGCCGCCCGTTCCGCTGATCTTCGCCGCCATCCGGTAGGTTTGTTTGTCGGCTGGCGGCAGCGTGAGGCCTTTTCCGGTTGTCTCGATGGACACCTTGGACGCGTAGCGGAAACAGAAGTCCATATCCCCGCAGGCATCCCATGTGCCGTCGTCGAACACGAACGCAAACGCGGCATTGCAGTTGTGGGTGAAAAGATTGGCATACAATGTCGAACCGTTCTGGAACGTGAACGAACCGCGACCGCCGTCCTTCACGTTGAGCCGAGTCGGCGTATAAACGCCGTTGTTGCGCGTCGCGGCGAGAATGGATCCATCGTCCCATGTCGCACGGACAGGATAGCGGACCTCCACGCCGACGCCCAACCGAGCCAAGACCTCCGAACCTTCTTCAAAAAGATGCTCACCCCAGCCCTTGTGTGCGGACGAGAGTAACAGAATGTATTCGGTTTCGAGCGTCGACGCGCCGGACACATGGATCCGGCAGTAGACGTCATCCTCGGGTGCGCCGGTCATTCCGGATGCATTGCTTCCCGAAAAGATCGAATTCCCGTAGAACCACGCGCCGTTGCGCAGGTTGAGCGAGGCGGTCTTCGTCCCGCCGGTTACGTTGACGCCATAACCCAGCGCGCAATGCGAATCCGAGTTATAAAGTTTGGCATGGTCGAGGGTAAAGATCGGGTCCGCCACGGTGGCTGTGTTCTGGCCGATGCGCCAATCGACGTTGTGGAGCCAGAAGATGGTGTCTTCGGGCTTCCCGGCTGTTCCCTTGAGCACCAGTTCGCCTTCGATAACGTTGATGCCGGAGAACCCCGTGAGATCATCTGGAACGGACCCGTTCTCTTTGTAGACGATTTCGTTCACGGAGAACGACCGTGCGGAATAGCCGTCATCTCGTGCGAGATGAACCGTTCCTGTCCCGTAGGCGAGCGTGAGTCGTCCGCGGCCGCGTTTGACGAGGTTACCGGAAGCGCACGAGAAGGCGGAAACCGTGAGGTCTTCATCCACGCGCATCACAGCCGACGTCTTCGCTCCAGCATCGAGTTCAAACGTCTGCGGCAGCGTCGCGTCCGCGACGTCGTTTGAGATGGCGAAGACACCCTTTTTAAGCGTCACCTTGTTTGCACCGCCGTTCCGCATGCCAAGCGTCGCGATCGATTCCGCCACAACGGCGCCGCCGTCGATGCGAATCGCGCCACGCAGGGAATTGTTCTCATTAGCGAGAGCGAGGATGCCTTCGCCTGTCTTATTGATCGCGCCTCCCGTGATGGGTCCTGCTATGCGGACGCGCGAGCCCTCGGCAAGCGCAAACGGCAATTCGAAGGTCGGCAAAAGGCCGACACCGATTTCATGCAAACCCGCTTCGGCGGACACTTCCGCATAACCCGAATCGGTGAAGCCGATGCCGCCTGCGCCGCCGATCGACGTTCCCGCGTTCGTGAAGCATAGGGCACCGATTGTGACCGGCGTATCGAGTGTTACCGCCGCCGGAGCCGTATCGGAGGAGAACACGGCCACAGCGTGGGAACCCGGGCTCATGGCGGACCAGTTTTCGTTGGTCTCCCAAGCCGTGCCGGGGCCTTGCCACGTCGTTGTGTCGGCAAGCGGTTCAGCTGTTTCGACCTTGAGCCCGAAGATCTGATTGCCTGACTCGTCCTCCGTTACCGAGAAGGAATACGTCTTGCCCTTGCCATGTCCTGCGGCAATGAGCATCTGTTCCCAGGCCGTCTTCGTCGCCGCATCGACCGGAACGCCCTGAGAAACCGTGAGAAACACGTAGTCCGCCGGCTCTGGCGGGGATGTGAATTCAAGCGCCGCATTCAGGAACGAGACCGGGCCGTCGACCGTGAAGTGATCGCCAGGATCAAGCCGCAGCGTGCCGCCACTCGTCGCGTCACCGAGGACAAGCCCTTTTAATGTTGCGCCCGTCGACGTGCCTGCGAAGGAGACCATCGCGTTGTTCGTGACCACGAGCTTCGTCGTAATGGGAAGCTCGTCCGCGAAGTGGACGAGCCCGCCCGCGCAGACCGTGATGCCGTTCGTAAGCGCACCGTTTGAGCACGTTAAATTCGCGTCCACCAGATTCTTCACGAATGTCTTCTTGCCGGGCCCGCACAAGATCAGGCGACCTTCGCCTTCCGCCCCATCGAGATCGGCCCAGGGTGCGCAGAGCGTGATGTCAAAGTCCGTGCGGATGACCAGACCGGTCGTGCCGACCTTCGCCTCGTCGAGAAAGACCATGAACGCATTTTGAGCGGAAAGAGCCTCAAGCGTACCGCCATCGCCATGCAGAATCGCGAGACCGCCTGCATCCGGTTTACGCACCGTCGCGCCGTTCCACCCATAGACGCGTTTCGCCTTGAGTATGCCGCCGTTGAGTTCGACGATCGCCGCACGGTTGCCGCCGTCCGCCACCACGAGGTTCTCGAGCGTCGTGAGCGAGCCGCCGGTCAAACGGAAATACTGGGGCCGATGCGCCTCGGGGAATCCGGGCCAGTTTCCAACCGTCAAACTATCCTTAACGGTGACATCGCCGCCAGACTGGAACCAGTCGCAGAGACCAAAGTAACCAATGCTCACCGCTGTGTTGAACGCATGGACCCCGCCCGTGACATTCACAGTCAGCCGTCCAACGTTCTTGCTCCCGAACGTCGGCTTCTCCAGCCATGTCGTCCGTCCGCCAATCAGATTGAACGTGGTTCCGTCCCCGCGGTCGAGGTGATTGAAGACGGCTTTGTCGGTGATCGGTCCAAAGGTGATGTCGGCATTGCCGCCGATCGTGAGTGCCGAGTTTGGCGAGCCGTCCTTGCCGAGGACGAATTCCTTGCCGCGGATCGTGTTCGTGCCGTTGGTGATGATGACGTGCGCGCCATCGTTACCGTAACAGCCGATGTAGAGGACCGAATCATCGGTGAAATCGAAGTGTGCGGACGAAAGGTCCCAAGTTGTCAGATCCCCATCCGGACGCGAATGTCCGATGAAAAGCTTGCCCTCATTGCGGATTGTGAAATTATGGGTTCCGTATAAGTTCTGGGCCATCCGGAAGATGCCGGTCGGAGCAATGCGTAATGTGCCGTTGGAAACATTCAGAAACGCACCGCCGTTCACCGGCCGAGTCTGATTTTTCATGGTGAAGTCAAAATCATTCGTGACGAGAAGTGTGCCTCCATCGAAAAGATTCACGTTCAGCGTCGCCCCTTCAACATTGCCGAAGTAAGTTTGATCCTGCTTGCTGAGGATCAACCGCGAATGGGCTCCGATGTTGATGTCGAACAGGCTGCCTGTGAACGAACACTGTTTGAAAGTCCCGGCTGCGGCGAGCGTTGAACCGTTGACAACATCCACGCGCCAGCGGCTGCCACCGGTCACATTGCCTAAAAAGAGCTGGTTCGCTGTCACCACACCGCCGTTGGTGATCACAAACTCCTTGCAGAGCGTGTTGTTCCCGTTGAGTGCCAGCAACCCGTCGACTTCGAGCAAGCCGCCGTCGACGACAATGTAACCTTTTTGGGGTGCGCTCATCGCCAGATCTGCGGTGGAGAACCGGTTCGTCGCGCCCGGTCCGATACGATAGACGAGTTCATTGCCGCCGACATTGTTGCCGAGCTGCAGCCACGACTTGACCGTCGACACACCGTCCATTGGCCGTCTAAAATCCATGAGGCCCCCGCGGACGTCGATGGTTGTCCGTTTGGGTTCGGATGTGGTCCATGCCTCCAACAACAGATTCTCGAACCGCAATACGGCGTCAGCAGTATCGTCGTAGCCCTGCATGTTGAAGATGTGCCCGCCGTATTCCGTCGAATCGATGCGAAACGGCTGGTTTCCCTGGATAGCGCTCGCGCGCGGTGCCATGATGAAACAATTGCCGCGGCCGTCTAGCGTTACCTTGCCGACGTCGGCGGATGGCACGCGCACCCAGAACGGGAAACTTGCCGTCGCCCCAGGGAGGGTGACTGCGTAAGGCCCGCTTTGGACATATAACTTGCCGATCCCTGTTCCCGGGACAGGCGCTGAGCCCCCTTCCCAACTGGCATCATCGAGCAGGGACCCAGAAACGGGTTGTCCGTTGGACGAGGCCCATTTGACATCCGTCAACGCTGCCGAGGAGCTGGCCCATACGATCGTGATTACCAAAAAAGCGATTTGCCTGAACATGGTTTTCCCTTTCTTGTGTGGCGTGATCACCTGCCATCTATCTGACGTCATGGCTATCAGCGTCATTCCTGCTCGTCATTTCGTATTCGTCCTGCGTTTCGATGCACAACACGCGGCCCCATTTCCGATACCGGACCGTCAATCATTGTATTCTGGCATACCATACCAATATGGAGGGAGCGGTTCCAGCCGAAAAGTCACGCTATATGTGCCATGAAACCAATGCGGGTGCCGCCTTGCGCGAAACAACCGAGCAGCGCTTTTCCTCTCATGGTTGCGAGCCACTG
>Ga0116183_1006657_pt1 | contig 10546 bp, 9 predicted proteins | sample AD_UKC078_MetaG_FD_89753 | JGI IMG/M metagenome (GOLD analysis project Ga0116183, IMG submission 89753) | Active sludge microbial communities of municipal wastewater-treating anaerobic digesters from USA - AD_UKC078_MetaG | ecosystem: Engineered > Bioreactor > Anaerobic > Digestate | place: USA...
CACCGACGCTCTGAGGCCGACCGGATGCCGTCGCGCCGGCATTATTGCGGGCCGCCTCCCGTTGCGAGGCCCGGGCGGGGCCTGTCGCCGCACGCGGGGTTGCGTCGCCGGAATCGGAGGTCGTGGCCGTGGCCGCCGCGGCGGACGGCGTGCGTTTTGCCGGGACCGTTCGCTCGGCGCGGCCCTGCCGGGTCGGCGCGGAGCGCGCCGACTGGTCGGCTGCGGAGTTAGCTGAATCCGCCGACGACTCGTCACGCGGGGTGTCCGCGGCGGCGAGTGCCTGCGGGCCGGCCAGTGACATGCCCAGGGCAAACGCTGCCGCGCCCCACCGGACCGCCCTTTTGGACACCGTCATCACCCACTCCCCGCTGGGCGGCACCGTCGCGTACAAAGATTGCCGGGGGCACCCAGACCGTTGCTGTACACCTAACCTAGGGGTGCGTGGCCGCCCGGGTCAACGTGGCGCGGCCCCGGTGGGGCCCCCGGCCCGACTGGGAGCGCCCCGCCGGTGGTTCATACTGGTGACTCACCGACTCAGGGCTCACCGACTCGCAGGAGCACAGACTCCGAAGGGCAGATATGACCAGGCTGGACACCATCGAGAGGGCGGTCGCCGATATCGCGGCGGGTAAGGCCGTCGTCGTCATCGACGACGAGGACCGCGAGAACGAGGGCGACTTGGTCTTCGCCGCAGAGAAGGCGACCCCGGAACTCGTGGCCTTCATGGTGCGCTACACCTCCGGCTACCTCTGCGTACCGCTCGACGGTTCGGTGTGCGACCGGCTGGGTCTGCTGCCGATGTACGCGGTCAATCAGGACAAGCACGGCACCGCCTACACCGTGACGGTGGACGCCCGGCAGGGCGTGGGGACCGGGATCTCCGCCGCCGACCGCGCCACCACCATGCGATTGCTCGCCGATCCGAACAGTACGGCCGAGGACTTCACCAAACCGGGCCATGTCGTACCGCTGCGGGCCAAGGAGGGGGGTGTCCTGCGCCGCCCCGGGCACACCGAAGCGTCCGTTGACCTGGCCCGACTGGCAGGCTTGCAGCCCGCCGGCGCTATCTGCGAGATCGTCAGCCAGAAGGACGAAGGCGCCATGGCGCAGACCGACGAGTTGCGGATCTTCGCCGACGAGCACGACCTGGCCATGATCTCGATCGCCGACCTCATTTATTACCGGCGCAAGCACGAGAAGCTCATTGAGCGGGTCGCCGAGGCGCGGATTCCGACCGCGCACGGCGAGTTCCGGGCGGTGGGTTACGCCAGTGTCTACGACGACGTCGAGCATGTCGCCCTGGTCCGCGGTGACATCGCCGGACCGGTGAACGACGGCCACGACGTGCTGGTGCGGGTGCATTCCGAATGCCTGACCGGCGACGTGTTCGGCTCCCAGCGCTGTGACTGCGGGCCGCAGCTCGAGGCGGCGATGGCGATGGTCGCCGCCGAGGGCCGTGGTGTGGTGCTGTACATGCGCGGCCATGAGGGCCGCGGAATCGGCCTCATGCACAAGTTGCAGGCCTACCAGTTACAGGACACCGGTGTGGACACCGTCGACGCGAATCTCGAACTCGGTTTTCCGGCCGACGCCCGCGACTACGGCATCGGTGCCCAGATTCTGGTGGACCTGGGCGTCCGGTCGATGCGGCTGCTGACCAACAACCCGGCCAAACGGGTCGGTCTGGACGGTTACGGCCTCGAGATCGTCGACCGCGTTCCGCTGCCGGTGCGGGCCACCGCGGAGAACATCCGCTACCTGAGGACCAAGCGTGACCGGATGGGTCACGAGTTGAGCGGGCTGGAGGACTACGACGACGCGGTCGCGCTGCCCGGTGATCTCGGCGGCGGCCGATGAGCGGGGGCGCGGGTATTCCTCCCGTTCCCGCGATGGATGCCTCGGCGCTGACGCTGGCGATCGTGACGAGCACCTGGCACGCCACCATCTGCGAGGCATTGCTCGACGGTGCCCGCAGGGTGGCCACCGATTCCGGGGTGGTCGAGCCGACCGTGGTGCGGGTGCACGGAGCCATCGAGATCCCGGTCGTCGCGCAGGAACTCGCCCGCAGCCACGACGCGGTGGTGGCACTCGGGGTCGTCATCCGGGGTGAGACGCCGCATTTCGACTACGTCTGCGATGCGGTCACCCAGGGCCTGACCCGGGTGTCCCTGGACGCCTCCACACCGGTGGCCAACGGTGTGCTGACCACCGAGACCGAACAGCAGGCCTTCGACCGAGCGGGCCTGCCCGGTTCTGCCGAGGACAAGGGCGCACAGGCCGCCGCGGCGGCCCTGTCGACCGCGCTGACCCTGCGTCGATTGCGGGCCGTATGAACGACGGCGGTATCGGCGAGGCCCAGACCGATGTGTGGGATGTCACCCTGCGGCCACGGCTGACCCCTCTGCTGGCCCGCATCACCGCCGGGGTGATCGCTGTCGCGGGGGTGGTGGTCGCGGTACTCAACAATCGCGCCTCCGGTGCCTATCTGCGGCCGGTTGACCAGGTCGCGATGGCCGGCATCGCCTTCATCCTGGCCGGTGGAGCGCTGCTGTTGACGCGTCCCCGGCTCAAGATCGGGCCGTCCGGCCTTGCCGTGCGAAATGTCGTCGAGTACCGGATGATCCCCTGGCGGGAGGTGGTCGACGTCTCCTTTCCGCCGGGGAAGCGGTGGGCCCGTATCGACCTCGACTACGAGGAGTACGTCCCTGTCCTGGCGATACAGGTCATGGACCGGCAGCGCGCCGTCGAGGCGATGGATACGGTGCGGTCCCTGATGGACCGCTATCACCCGCACTGAAGCCGGCGCCGTGGCCGATCCCGCGACCTACCGCCCCCCGCCCGGGTCCATTCCGGTCGAACCCGGGGTGTATCGCTTTTTGGATTCGCACGGCCGGGTGATCTACGTCGGCAAGGCCAAAAGCCTGCGCAGCCGGCTTACCTCGTACTTCGCCGACATCGCCGGGTTGCACCCCCGGACCCGGCAGATGGTGACCACCGCGGCGAAGGTCGAATGGACGGTGGTGACCACCGAGGTCGAAGCGCTTCAGTTGGAATACAACTGGATCAAGGAATTCGACCCGCGATTCAACGTGCGCTACCGCGACGACAAGTCCTATCCGGTGCTCGCGGTGACCCTCAACGAGGAATACCCGCGGCTGATGGTCTACCGCGGCCCCCAGCGCAAGGGGGTGCGCTACTTCGGGCCGTACTCACACGCCTGGGCGATCAGAGAGACCCTCGACCTGCTCACCCGGGTGTTCCCGGCACGTACCTGCTCGGCCGGGGTCTTCAAGCGGCACAGCCAGATCGAAAGGCCCTGCCTGCTCGGCTATATCGACAAGTGCGCGGCGCCCTGTGTCGGCCGGGTCAGCGCGGAGGAACACCGCAGGATCGTCACCGACTTCTGCGACTTCCTTTCCGGGCGGACCGACCGGTTCGCCCGCGGACTCGAGCGGCAGATGAACGCCGCCGCCGCCGAACTCGACTTCGAGCGTGCGGCCCGTTTGCGGGACGACCTCGGAGCGCTGCGGCGCGCACTGGAGAAGCAGGCGGTGGTGCTCGGCGACGGTACCGACGCCGACGTGGTCGCCTTCGCCGACGACGAGTTGGAGGCGGCGGTCCAAGTCTTCCACGTCCGCGGCGGTCGGGTGCGCGGCCAGCGCGGCTGGATCGTCGAGAAGCCCGGTGACCCCGGCGAGTCGTCGGAGCAGGCCCTCGTCGAGCAATTCCTCACCCAGTTCTACGGTGACCAGGCCGAATTGAGCGGCGCCGGTGACCGAAAATCGTCACCTGAGGGGGCATCGTCAGCTGAGGGGCCGGCAGCCGACGAATCGGCCAACCCGGTGCCGCGGGAGGTATTGGTTCCCTGCCTGCCATCGAACTCCGACGAACTCGCGGACTGGCTCACCGGACTGCGCGGCTCCCGGGTCGCGCTGCGGGTTCCCCGCCGTGGCGACAAGCGGGCGCTGGCCGACACGGTGCACCGGAATGCGCAGGAGGCACTCCAGCAGCACAAGCTCAAGCGAGCCGGCGACTTCACCGCGAGATCGGCTGCGCTGCAGGACATCCAGGATTCGCTCGGTCTCGTCGACGCGCCCCTTCGAATCGAGTGTGTCGACATCAGCCATGTCCAGGGCACCGATGTGGTGGGCTCGCTGGTGGTGTTCGAGGACGGACTGGCACGCAAGTCCGACTACCGGCACTTCGCCATCCGGGAGGCGGCCGGCGACGGCCGATCCGACGATGTCGCCTCGATCGCCGAGGTGACCCGCCGCCGGTTCCTGCGGCACGTCAACGACGCGGGCTCCGGGTCGGGCGGTGGCGGGGAGGCCGGTACCGGACCGTCGCCGACACCACCCCGGCGCTTCGCCTATCCGCCGAATCTCTACGTCGTGGACGGCGGCGCGGCGCAGGTCAACGCCGCGCAGGCGGTGCTCGACGAGTTGGGCGTCACCGACGTCGCGGTGATCGGCCTGGCAAAGCGCCTCGAGGAGGTCTGGGTGCCGGCCGAGCCCGACCCGGTGATCCTGCCGCGCAACAGTGAGGGGCTCTATCTACTGCAACGGGTACGGGACGAAGCGCACCGATTCGCCGTCTCCTATCACCGCAGCCTGCGGTCCAAGCGGATGACCGCGTCCGCCCTGGACACCGTCCGCGGACTGGGGGAGACCCGCCGTAAGGCGCTGGTGACGCATTTCGGTTCGCTGGCCCGGTTGCGGCAGGCCAGCGTGCAGGAGATCACCGCCGTTCCCGGGATCGGGGTGGCCACGGCCACCGCGGTCCTCGAGGCTCTCGGGGTGGCCGAGAGTGCGACTTCGGCGCCGCAGACTGATCCGGTGGGAGATGATCGGGCTGAGCCATGATGGATGACAGCGGGTACCAGAGACGGACCGAAGTGGTCCCGGGGAGCGCGGCCGGAATCGACGTCGTGCTGGTCACCGGGCTGTCCGGCGCCGGCCGCGGCACCGCCGCCAAGGTGCTCGAGGACCTCGGCTGGTACGTCGCCGACAACCTGCCGCCCGAGCTGATCGCCCGCATGGTCGATCTCGGCCTGGCGGCCGGCTCGCGGATCACTCAGCTCGCGGTGGTGATGGACGTCCGGTCCCGCGGGTTCACCGGTGATTTGGACCTGGTGCGCAACGACCTCGCGGCACGCGGGATCGCCCCGAGGGTGGTATTCCTCGAGGCGTCCGACGACATCCTCGTCCGCCGCTACGAGAACAACCGGCGCAGTCACCCGTTGCAGGGCAATCAGACCCTCGCCGAGGGCATCGCGGCCGAACGGGTCATGTTGGCCGGGGTGCGCGCGGGTGCCGATCTGGTCATCGACACCTCCGCATTGTCGGTGCCCGCGCTGAGAGCCGGTATCGAGCGGGCGTTCGGCGGTGAGACCGTGGCGCTGACCAGCGTCACCGTCGAGTCCTTCGGCTTCAAGTACGGCCTGCCGATGGACGCCGACATGGTGATGGATGTGCGCTTCCTGCCCAACCCGCACTGGGTCGACGAATTGCGGCCGCAGACCGGTCAGTCGCCGGCGGTGCGGGACTACGTGCTCAGCCAACCGGGCGCGACGGAGTTTCTGCAGACTTACCATCAGCTGTTGAGGCTGGTTCTGGACGGCTATGTCCGGGAGGGGAAGCGGTACATGACCGTGGCGATCGGATGCACCGGGGGCAAGCATCGCAGTGTCGCGATCGCCGAGGCGCTGTCCGGGTTGCTGGGACTCAATGAGCATCTCACCGTCCGCGTCCTGCACCGCGATCTGGGCCGGGAATGAGGGCGGGGCGGGTATGAACCACCGGATTGTCGCGCTCGGCGGAGGCCACGGGCTCTACGCGACGCTGTCGGCCGCCCGCCGAATCACCCCGCACGTCACCGCCGTGGTCACCGTTGCCGACGATGGCGGTTCGTCGGGTCGGCTGCGCTCGGAACTGGACATCATCCCGCCCGGCGATCTGCGGATGGCGTTGGCTGCCCTGGCCTCCGACAGCCCGCACGGCAGGCTGTGGGCCACCATCATCCAGCACCGGTTCGGCGGCACCGGTGCGCTGGCCGGCCACCCGATCGGCAATCTGATGCTGGCCGGACTCAACGAGGTGCTCGCCGACCCCGTCGCCGCGCTCGATGAGCTGGGCCGGATGCTCGGTGTCAAGGGCCGGGTGCTTCCGATGTGCCCGATCGCGTTGCAGATCGAGGCCGACGTCTCGGGTCTTGAGGGTGATCCGCGGATGAGCCGGGTGATTCGCGGCCAGGTTGCGGTCGCCACCACACCGGGCAAGGTCCGCCGGGTTCGGCTGTTGCCCGGTGACCCCCCGGCCACCCGCCAGGCCGTCGACGCGATCATGGCTGCCGACCTCGTGATCCTCGGTCCGGGGTCCTGGTTCACCAGCGTGATTCCGCACGTCCTGGTACCTGGATTGTTCGTCGCACTGACCTCGACGCCGGCTCGGCGCGCACTGGTACTGAACTTGGCGGCCGAACCCGGCGAGACCGCCGGCTTCTCGGCGGAACGCCATCTGCACGTGCTGGCCCAACATGCGCCCGGCTTCACCGTGCACGACATCATCGTGGACACCGCGCACGTGCCTTCGGAGCGGGAACGTGATCAGCTTCGTCGCACGGCGGCCAATCTGAATGCGACGGTCGAGTTCGCTGACATTTCCCGACCTGGTACACCTTTACACGACCCGGCAAAGCTCGCCGAGGTGCTAGAGGCCGTTCGCTCGCGCCGGCTGGAGCCACCGACGACGAGCCTTCCGGCGCCTGCCTCGGCGCCGGCAGACCCGGGTCGGCAGGCGGGTGCGACGAGGCGGCCCGGCGGACCGGGAGGGGTCGACTCGTGGCGATGACGGCCGATGTGAAGGACGAACTGAGTCGTCTGACGGTGAACTCCGTCAGCGCCCGGCGGGCGGAGGTCGCCGCACTGCTGCGGTTCGCCGGTGGTTTGCACATCGTTTCCGGGCGGGTGGTCGTGGAGGCAGAGGTCGACCTCGGCAGCACTGCGCGTCGGCTTCGCAAGGACATCCACGACCTGTACGGGTACAACGCCGTCGTTCATGTCCTACCTCCCAGCGGAATCCGGAAGAGCACGCGCTACCTGGTCCGAATCGCCAAGGACGGGGAGGCCCTCGCACGCCAGACCGGACTGCTCGACATGCGCGGCCGCCCGGTGCGCGGATTGCCCGCACAGGTGGTCGGCGGCAGCGTGGGCGACGCTGAAGCGGCCTGGCGCGGCGCATTCCTGGCGCACGGTTCACTCACCGAACCGGGCCGCTCGTCAGCGCTGGAGGTGAGCTGTCCCGGACCGGAGGCGGCACTGGCCCTCGTTGGCGCCGCCCGCCGACTGGGCGTGAGCGCCAAGGCGCGCGAGGTTCGCGGCACGGACCGGGTGGTGGTGCGCGACGGTGATGCGATCGGAACTTTGCTGACCCGGATGGGTGCGCAGGACACCCGGCTCACCTGGGAGGAACGCCGGATGCGGCGTGAAGTCAGGGCGACAGCGAACCGGCTGGCCAATTTCGACGATGCCAACCTGCGGCGATCCGCCCGGGCGGCGGTGGCTGCCTCGGCACGGGTGGCACGGGCTCTGGAGATTCTCGCCGACACCGTGCCGGAGCACCTGGCCGCCGCCGGGCGGCTGCGTGTCGAACACCGGCAGGCGTCGCTGGAGGAGCTGGGCCGGCTTGCCGATCCACCGATGACGAAGGATGCCGTGGCGGGGCGTATCCGGCGGCTGCTGTCGATGGCCGACCGCAAAGCCAAGCAGGACGGAATCCCCGATACCGAGTCCGCGGTCACCCCGGACCTGCTCGACGACGCCTGACTGACGCCGGGGCCCTGAGTCACGCGGCGGCTGGGGCCTGACTTACGCCTGGATGCCGCCCCGGGCCGGCCCCGCCGCGCGATTGGCCGCCGCGCGATTGGCCTCGAGCGCCCAGCGAATCCCGCCGACCAGCACCCCGCCCGCGAGCCGGACACCGGTCCCCTCCAGCACCGGTAGGTAGGGGAGCCGCAGCGGTAACCGCGCCCAGACCGGAAGCAGGCCCACCGCCGCCGATGCCAGCACGCCGTAGGGAGCGCGCGCCGGCAGTGACAGCGGGGGCGTGAGCAGCAGAAATCGGGCCGCCTCCCGCGCGGACTCGGTGCTGCGGAGCTCCGGGCGGAACAGCTCGAGGCGGGACCGCAGAGCCGCTTCGGTCCGGGGCGGGTCGATCACCCCGAGCGACTCGGCGACACGTGCGGTGTCACTGACGTAGGCGTCGCGGCCGTGTTGATCGAGCGGCGCAGCACCGTAACGCTGGTAGGCCTTCAGGAAGCTGTCCACCTCGGCGATATGCACCCACTCCAGCAGATGCGGGTCATCGGCCCGGTAGGGCTTCCCGTCCGGCGCAACGCCGTGCACCCGGCGGTGGATACCGCGGACCCGGTCTACCGCGCGCTGGGCGTCCGTGGCGGTGCCGAACGTGGTGACGGCCAGGAACGTGCTGGTGCGCTGAAGTCGTCCCCAGGGATCGCCGCGATAGTCGGAGTGCTCGGCCACCCCCGCCATCGCCAGTGGATGCAGCGACTGAAGCAGCAGGGCGCGCAGACCGCCGACGAACATCGAGGCGTCGGCGTGCACCTGCCGGATGGGCCGGTCCTCGGCGAACCAGCGCGGCCCGGCCGTCTCGTGGATACGTGCTCGGTTCCGCGGCCCGTCCGGGCCGGCGACCATGGCGAACAGCCCTGCGCCGAGGCGTTCCCGCACCCGGCTGAAGTCCAGTGAGACCGTCATGCCGCAGACGGTACGCCGACGGTTGCGCCCTCGTCCCGCCTCGGATTTCGACCGGATCGCCAACCGCCCGCGGCGGTGAATACCGCGGCACTAGGCTTGAAGACGAATCGCAGTCGACTGGAGGAGACACACGTGACGATCCGGGTTGGGGTCAACGGTTTCGGGCGCATCGGACGCAACTTCTACCGGGCCTTGGCGGCGCAGAAGGCGGAGGGCAAGGCCACAAACATCGAGATCGTGGCCGTCAATGACCTCACCGACAATGCCACCCTGGCGCACCTGCTGAAGTTCGACACGATCCTGGGCCGGTTGTCCGACGACGTCACCCTCGAGGGCGAGGACACCATCGTCATCGGACAGACCAAGATCAAGGCCTTCGAGGTCAAGGATGGGCCGGCCGCCATCCCGTGGGGGGATCTCGGCGTCGACGTGGTTGTGGAGTCGACCGGCATCTTCAACGATGCGCGGGCCCGCGGCCACCTGGAATCCGGTGTCAAGAAGGTCATCATCTCTGCGCCCGCCACGGACGAGGACATCACGATCGTCATCGGCGTCAACGACGACAAGTACGACGGCAGCCAGAAGGTCATCTCCAACGCCTCGTGCACGACGAACTGCCTCGGGCCCCTGGCCAAGGTCGTCAACGATGAGTTCGGCATCGTGCGGGGCCTGATGACCACCGTCCACGCCTACACCGGTGATCAGAACCTTCAGGACGGTCCGCACAAGGATCTTCGTCGCGCACGGGCCGCGGCGGTCAACATCGTGCCCACCTCGACCGGTGCCGCCAAGGCCATCGGGCTGGTGCTCCCGGAACTCAAGGGCAAGTTGGACGGTTACGCGCTTCGGGTACCGATCCCCACCGGATCGGTCACCGATCTGACCGTCGAACTGACGAAGGAAGCCAGCGCCAACGAGATCAACGCCGCTCTGAAGGCCGCCGCCGAGGGCAGGCTGAAGGGCATCCTGAAGTACTACGACGCCCCGATCGTCTCCAGCGATATCGTCACCGACCCGCACAGCTCGATCTTCGATTCCGGCCTGACCAAGGTCATCGGCAACCAGGCCAAGGTGGTGTCCTGGTACGACAACGAGTGGGGTTACTCGAACCGCCTGGTCGACTTGGTCGGCCTGGTCGGCAAGTCGCTCTGACGGGGGCGCCGAACATGGCAGTCAAGAACCTCGCCGACCTTCTGGCAGAGGGCGTCGAAGGCCGGGGCGTGCTGGTGCGCTGCGACCTGAACGTCCCGCTCAACGAGGCGGGAACGATCACCGACACCGGGCGGATCGACGCTTCGGCACCGACCCTCAAGGCGCTCAGCGACGCCGGTGCCAAGGTGGTCGTGACCGCACATCTCGGCCGGCCGAAAAGCGGTCCGGAGGCCAAGTTCTCGCTCGCTCCGGTGGCTGCCGCCCTGGGGGAGCGGTTGGGGCGCCACGTCGCGCTTGCCGGCGACGTGGTGGGCACGGACGCACTCGCCCGGGCGGAAGGACTGACCGACGGTGATGTCCTGCTGTTGGAGAACATCCGGTTCGACCCGCGCGAGACCAGCAAGGACGAGTCTGAGCGTCGCGCACTGGCCGCCGAGCTAGTGGAACTGGTCGGCAGCGACGGTGCCTTCGTCTCCGACGGTTTCGGTGTCGTGCACCGAAAGCAGGCCTCGGTGTTCGACGTGGCGAGTCTGCTGCCCAGCTACGCGGGCACTCTGGTGGGTGCCGAGGTCAAGGTCTTGGAGCAGCTCAGCAAAGCTGTCGACCGTCCGTACGCCGTCG
>Ga0116183_1006663_pt1 | contig 10538 bp, 8 predicted proteins | sample AD_UKC078_MetaG_FD_89753 | JGI IMG/M metagenome (GOLD analysis project Ga0116183, IMG submission 89753) | Active sludge microbial communities of municipal wastewater-treating anaerobic digesters from USA - AD_UKC078_MetaG | ecosystem: Engineered > Bioreactor > Anaerobic > Digestate | place: USA...
AGCGCGGGGAATCAAGAATTATTATGAAGAATAATGCTCCAGGTAAAATGGAAAATATTAGTGTCACGTATACAATAGACGGAAGTACAAAAACCCAAAAAGCTGCATATATATCAGAAGGTGAATACACTTCGTTTGAAATTTCATTTCCGTTAGTAGAAGATCAAGCTTCTGTTATACCGTTTGCTATTTCCTATGAAGTAATAGGAGAAAAATTTGGTAATGAAGATGAACTCATTCTTAATAAAGAAACTAATAAATCTTTGTTGTATTTTCAAAACGATGACGTTGCAATAATCACCGGTGAATATGGAAAGCTTTTTGTACAGCATGTAAGTAAAGATGAATTTATAAAAGCTGGTATTCAAAGAATAGATAATGCTATGAAGAAAGACTAGAATAAGGAAGTACCATGAAAACTCAGTTTATGCAATGTAAAGATGTTAACATAGCATATACAGAAAACGGAGAGGGTGAACCCCTCCTTCTGCTGCACGGGAACTCCGAAAGCAAGGCATTGTTCAAAAAGTATCAATCCTTATATTTTTCAGATTTTCATACCTTCGCACTCGATTCCAGAGGACATGGGCAAAGCTCATGGAAAGGTGAAGATCTTTCTATAGAACAATTCAGTGAAGACGTTATAGAATTCTGCCGTCAAAAAAATATAACAAAGGCCTCGGTTATAGGGTTCAGCGATGGGGGTAATACAGCCCTCTATCTTGCAAAAAAAGCCCCGCAGCTATTTACAAATGTTGTTGCTCTTTCTCCAAATACCCTTGTTTCCGGTATAGAGAAAAAGACACTAGCCTTAATGAGGTTTTTCTTCAAAACATTTAAACTTTTCAAAAAACTTGGTTTTAAAACAGATCTTCTAATTAAACGTTTTAATTTAATGCTCACGGATATTGGATTATCGTATGAAGATCTCGGTTTAATTCAAACCAGAGTGCATCTTATTTACAGCGAACATGATATGATTAATGAGGAGCATATAATATCAATTCATAAGGCTATTCCTGACGTAACCTTGTATAAAGAAATGAAGGCAAATCATATGAGGGAAGTAGAGAAAGAAGGTGTTATTGCACAGATACGAAGCGTTTTACTGCAGCCCTTACAGTAGAATTACAAAATAAAGTTAGCGATTTAGAAGAAGGAGATTACTATGAATGTTTTCAAATCTGATAAACACAAAGCTCTGGTATTAAAGCGGTATGATGAAAATATTCTATAAAATGACCTCTCCGGATTCCAATTGTTTTACACAGCACCCCGAGATTGCAGACTACATGATAGACATTATGAAAAGTCACAATCAAAAAGCAATGTTTGCACATAAGCTCAACAGGTTTACTTCTCATGAAGCTGATAGTGTAAAAAAGAATATGCTTTTTTTATTTGGAGACTTTAATAAGGAGAAAAGGACGGACTATTTCCGTCTGCTCGATAATGACCTTATGTCGTACTCGGTAATACCAAATGCAGGTCACGCCCTTAATATGGAAAGGGCGGATATTGTTAATCATGAGATTATTGATTTCCTTTCATAAGATATGAAAATCATATAGATTATATAATGCTTTATTGTCTGTATTCTCTCGGCGACATTCCAGTGTGTTTTTTGAAAATATAACTGAAGTAATGCGGATCAGAAAATCCAATTTCATAGGCAATATCGGTACTGCGTTTCTGGGTTGTTTTTAGTAATTTTTTAGCCATGGTCATTCTTATTTCTGTAAGATACTCAATGAAAGTCATACCGCATTCCTGTGAAAAAACTGTACTAAAATGATTTGGACTTAAGCATACATGAGCCGAAACAGTCTGGAGGCAGACTGAAGGATTATTATAATTTTCTTCAATATATTTTTTTGCTTTTAGTATAACATCTGCATATCTGCCCGATGACCTATTGTCTCTCCACTTAATAATTTCATGCAGAATACTGTTAACTTCCTTAATGAGAATATCAGGTGTTTCTACGGAGTGTGTTACAAAATCGCGTGTTAAAATTCTGGGCATAACGTTTTGAATATTATCACCAAGTTCTTCAACCAATTTTGAAACGGCCATAATTACTTCTATGAGAAGGTATGACGCTATAATCCCGAAATGTCCTGGATTTTCTCCCAGCAGACTGATATATCCATCAACAATTTTTTCAACTTCATTGAGTGATGCATATTTAAGTTGTTCAACAACAGGATCATGTTCCTGAAGTATAAGGCTTGAGTTTTCATGGGTATGAATATCTCCATAGCAGAAAATTCTATTTTTACCTGATATTTTACATGCGTTGATTATTGATTCAGCATGTGAGAAAGATTGAGCAATGCTGCCTGGATTTTCTGCTATTGATCCAATTGCAATTATAACAGTACTGTTTTTTTCCAGCTGAACTTCATGCTGAATTGTCTGCGCAAAGGAGAAGGATTCTTCTTCAATTTTTTCTCTTGTGCTGCTTTTTAATATAAAGGCAAAACGGTCAAACGATATTGTATATAAAAGTACGTGAGGCATGTTTTCACAAACATCATGTATACGGTGCTTTATGTTTTGAAGCGTCTGCACATCTTTATCTGCATTGTGAATGCGGCTTATGCAAACGATAAAAAATGGTGAGTCTAAGTCGAGCGAGAGTGCTGCAGATTGTTGAATTAAGGAATCTGTGCTTTGCGGTTCAGTTAATAATTTATGAAGAAAGCTCTGTTTATGAATGTACTTTGATGTGTTTATTTCACTTTCCAAATTTGGATTCTGCATTCTATTTTTTTGCTGGTCAATTTTTCTTGAAGCCTTTAGCATAGATATCATTAAATCTTCAGAAGAGAAGGGTTTTAATATATAATCATCAACTCCAATTTTAATAGCTTCTTTGGCGTAGTCAAACTCGTCATGACCGGAGAGTATAATAATCCGTATCCACGGCTGTATGCTTTTAACAATCATGGAAAGCTGGAGCCCGTCCATGAAAGGCATTTTAATATCGGTAATAAGAATATCAGGCTTTATTTCCTGGATCATTGAAAGAGCGATTTCCCCGTCTCCGGCTTCTCCTGCAAAAGTAAAAGGTGTTTCATCCCATTGTATTTTATTTCTGATTCCTTCGCGTACAATTACCTCATCATCAACAATAAAAACTTTATACATGGTTCATCTCCGCAGGTACATTGAATGAGACAACTGTTCCGCTGCCGTATTCACTTTCAATTAAAAGTTCGATGCTTTCATTATAATATAATTCCAGTCGTTTTTGAACATTAAATAAGCCGTAAACATTTTTCAATATTTCTGTATCGGGCTTCGATTCGAGTTCTTTGTAAATACTTTTTATTTTTTCTTCTGTCATACCAATGCCGTTATCGGCAACAGAAAAATACAGGCGGTTGTTTTTTTTCTTTGCATTTACTTCTAGAATTCCTCTGCCGCGTTTATTTTTGATTCCATGATAAATTGCATTTTCTACGAGCGGCTGCAGTATCAGTTTGAGAACAGAAAGTTCTTTCATATCCTCTTCTACAGAAATACTAAAATCAAGTATGTCGCGGTAACGGATTTTTTGAATTGTCAGGTAGCTTTTTATATGTTCAATTTCCTGCTCTACTGTTATCCATTCATGTCCCTTGCTTAATGAAATTCTAAAAAAATTGGAAAATGCTCTAGTAATTTCAATTACTTCATCTGTTCGTTTAGTTTCAGCAAGCCATATAATAGTATCAAAGGTATTGTACAAAAAGTGCGGTGTTATTTGTGCCTGTAAAGCCTTCATTTGAGCTTTTTGGAAATTCTGCTGTTCCCTAATGTTTTCATCTATTAGATCTCTAATTTTTTCTGCCATGATATTAAGATTAAGAGTAAGGTGATCAAGTTCTTTAACAAAGGGTTTAACTGCACGTGCTTCAAGGTTTCCTTCTGCAATTTCCGAAGAAAGAATTTCAAGACGCATTATTGGTTTTCGAATTTTTTCAGAAACGGATGTCAGTGTAAAGAGGGCTATTCCAATTACAATACTGGTAATAAGAATTTGAATTAAAGATAAGAACGAAAAAGATTTTTTTATATTGTCATTAGTTTTCGCTGCAGATTCAATTTCTGCGACAATGAAATCCTGAAGTATATCGTATATAAGTGAAGCAACGCCGCGGACTTCTTCAAGAATAATTTCATTTTCTGCAACAGGAGCAGACGTTTTAATTTGGTCTCCTAGAATATTGACATATTTTTCCAAGGTTAACAGCGCACGGGATGAAACTTCAAGGTATTGTCTATTTTGCCGCAGCTCTGTGGAAACTGCCATTTCTTCTATTCCATTGCGTATATTTTGAATTATTTCGTACTGTTTCCCCTCAGAGAATAATTTTTTCCCTGCAACAATATCCCAAATCTCATTTGATATTTCAATTTTTACCATCTGGTTCAGCCGGTTTGCCTTGCTTACGTTTGTAATAATTTTATCATAGCGGTTTGTGTAAGTTCGTGAAACTGAAAATGAGTAAATTGTCGGAAGAATCATAAGGCTAATAATGAGTACATACGAAAACTGAATTGTCTTTTTTATACTCCGGCTGCTTTTTTCTTCCATACTAATACCCGCGGAGAGGTAGAAGGCTTAGATCGTCCCATTCGGTAAAAACATTTTCATTAACATATGTTACTCTCGGTATACTTTTGCCTTCTGTTAATTGTTTTACCATATCAATAACAAGATCCCCGATTTTTGGATTGCATTCTACAACACAGTTTATCTTTCCTTCTTTTAATGCATCAATCGCAGCCTGTTCTGCATCAACACTAACTATTACAATATCTTTTCCTGGAAGTATCGGTGTGTTTTCTAGAACATCTAAAAAACCAAGAGCCATGCCGTCATTGTGAGAGTATAAAATATCAAAGGGAAGCTTAGTGTTTTCCATCAGGTACGTTTCAGCAATTTCTTTACCCCGTGATCGTAAAAAGTCCCCGTCTATACTTGTTGTTATAGTAAATCGTTTATCTGTATTAATAATTTCACGAAAACCTGTATACCTTCCGTCGGCTACAGAAGATCCTGCGGTTCCGAGTATTTCAAGTATTCTATAATTTTGGTTTTCATCTTTAAACTTTTTTAATAAAAAACGTGCCGCATTTCGCCCTTCCTCTACATGGTCTGCTCCTATATATGCTGTAAATAGGGATTCGTCTGCGACTCTCATTTTTCTGTCAATTATTATAACGGGAATTCCTGCATCCTTAGCCTCTCTCAAAACGTTATCCCATCCGTCCTGTACAATGGGTACGAATACAATAACATCTACCTGATACACAATAAATGAACGGATAGCCTTAATCTGGTTTTCCTGCTTTTGCTCTGCATTGTCATAGAGTAATTGTATTCCAGATGCAGATGCAGCATCTCTCATTGATTGCGTATTGCAGGTGCGCCATGCACTTTCGGCACCTATCTGTGAAAAACCTACAATAATATTTTTTTGAATCTGGTTAAGTTCTACTTCTTGTTTTTTTGTACATGAAAAGATAAGAAGAGTACAAATAAGTGGGAATAGCATCCGCTGTATTATTGTACTCTTCATGGCTGTACCTCTTTTCTTAGTTTCTTAGTTTCTTTGTTGTCCGTAATATGCGTTTTTACCATGCTTACGATTATAATGTTTTTGCAGAATATACTCAGGTAATACGTTCATCTGAGGATTAATAGAAAGACTTATCCATGCCATTTTAGCAATTTCCTCGAGTACCGCAGAATTGTATACCGATTTATCTGCTGTCTTACCCCAAGTGAATGGACCGTGACCGGCAACAAGAACCATAGGGTTTTCCTGCGGATTAAGTACCGGCTGTTTCAGACCAAGCGATGCAGGTTCTAAAAATGTCTTAATTATAAGGAGCCCTGTTTCTTTTTCATAATCCCGTTCAACAGCATCTTTTTGAATAAAGGGGGTACATACAATTGAGCCGGCACTGTGATCCGCATGGGTTGTCCCAAATACGGGAATGGATCTGGAGGCCTGTGCCCATGAAGTTGCATATGTCGAATGGGTGTGTGTTATACCGCCTATGCCTTCAAATTTCTTATACAGTTCCAAATGAGTAGGTGTGTCGGATGAAGGATTTCTTTTTCCTTCAACCACACGTCCTTCTAAATCAAGGACAACCATATCGTCAATTGTAAGTTCATCATAGGGGATACCCGAAGGTTTTATTGCAAATACACCCTTATCTTTATCGAATGCGGAAACATTGCCCCATGTATAAAGCGCCAGTTTTCGCTCAGGTATTTGTAAATTAGCCTTCCATGCTTCTTCTTTTAATGTACTATATGGTGTCATGATTATTCCTCTTAAAATGCTTTATCATTCCAGCGTATTTCATTTCTAAAATCCGCAATTCTAGTTCCATCTCCGATTACAAGTAATTCTGTCCCGGTTATTTCTGCATAATCACGAAGGTAGTCTGTTGTCAACGCATCGCTGTATGCAGTATGATGTCCGCCTCCTGCTAGTATCCATGCCTCTGCAGATGTTGTAAAATCCGGCATCGGCTTCCATAATACGCGGGCAACAGGAAGTTTCGGGAATGGTTTTGGTGTCTTTACCGTTTCTACTTCATTCAATACTAAGCGGAACCTCGCGCCCATGTCGACAATCGCAGCACACAGGGCTTTCCCCGGTCTGCCGTCAAATACAACTCGTGCAGGATCTTCCTTTCCGCCAATTCCCAACTGATGTACTTCAATAAGCGGTTTTGCGTCAGATACTGAAGGACAGACTTCAAGCATGTGTGCACCAAGAATTAACTGATTCCCTTTTTCAAGGTGATAGGTGTAATCTTCCATAAAGGAGCTTCCGCCTTTTAAACCATGTGCCATAACCTTTAAAGTTCTTACCATTGCAGCAGTCTTCCAGTCTCCTTCTCCTGCAAAGCCGTAGCCGTCAGCCATCATATTCTGGCATGCAAGACCGGGCAGCTGTTTCATGCCGTGAAGATCCTGAAAGTTTGTTGTAAAAGCCTTTGCACCTGCATCCTGCAGAAAACTTCTTAATGCTTCTTCAATGCGTGCCTGCTCCCGAATATGTTCCATTGCAAAGGAAGGACTGTTTTTTGCATCAAAAGTGTAGCGTGATAAATATTGCTCAACGCGCGCATCAATCGCAGAATTTGAAACCTTGTTCATGTACTCGACAAGATCGCCAATACCGTAATAGGGAACAGACCATCCAAGGTGCATCATTGCTTCTACCTTATCACCGTCTGTAACAGCAACTTCTCTCATGTTGTCGCCGAAACGTGCAATAACAAGATTTTTACCGTCTATGTATGCGCTTGCAGCTCTCATCCAAACACTCATGCGGTCTTGGACTTCTTTGTGAGACCAGTGTCCGGCAATCACCTTGCGCTTAATATTCATACGGGCAGTAATATGGCCGAACTCTCTGTCGCCGTGAGCTGACTGATTGAGGTTCATAAAATCCATGTCCATGGTATCGTATGGGATCTGTTCATTGAATTGTGTATTAAGGTGAAGAAGCGGTTTTGCTAAAATAGACAGCCCTCTAATCCACATTTTTGCTGGAGAAAATGTGTGCATCCAGAGAATAATACCGGCGCATAAAGGATCGGTATTTGCTTCCTGTATTACAGAAACAATAGCATCGCTGCTTTTTACTGTAGGCTTCCAAACCACAGCAAAAGGAAGAGAACTCTTGTTTAATTGATTCACGATCTGGAGTGAATCTTCTTTTACCTGACGGAGTGTTTCGTCTCCGTATAAATCCTGACTGCCGGTAATAAACCAGAAGTTCATGTTTTCAATGTTTTTCATATATCCTCCATAAAATCTAAACTCAAAACTACCAGCATTTGTTTATATACTTTACTTTAAAACTGATAATGATTCATACGCCGTTAATGTGTTTTTTCTTCAAAAGCACCAAGGGACTTATACTTTTCATACAGCTTATTGTATACAGCATTAGCTGCCGGGTCCGGCTTGTGAACTCTGTCTATTCCTGCTGTCAGTTTTTTTTGTGCTTCAAAAACAGAGCTGTATAATCCGGCTGCAACAGATGCAAAAACTGCGGCTCCGATTGCAGGAGACTGATCGCTTGCTGTTACATGAATCTCACGGTTTGTAACATCGGCAAGAATCTGCATGCCTATTTTGCTTTTTCGTGCAACACCGCCTATAGCCACAACCTTTTCTATTTTTATACCGCCTTTTTCAAAGCATTCAATAATAGCGCGTGCACCAAAGGCCGCTGACTCAAGAAGTGCTTTTAATATAGAAGGCGCATCGGTACCAAGTGTAATTCCCTGAATTGCAGCAGTGAGACTTTGATCAGCATAGGGAGTTCGTCTTCCGTTAATCCAGTCAAGTGCAACAAGAGCTTGTTCACTTGCAGGAATTTTTGCAGCTTCGTTCTCAAGGGCAGGAAGGATCTTCTTTTCAAAAACTTCCAGTTCATCTTCTTTCATACCGCTCAGGTTTTTATACGGCCACATAAGAAGATTTCTAAACCAGCCGAAGTAATCCCCATACGCGGATTGTCCTGCTTCATAGCCGATCCAGCCGTCAATAACAGAGCCGTCTACCTGCCCGCAGATGCCTGGAATACAAACTTCTTTATCTCCAGTCTTCGGCTTCGGACCAATGATTATGTCACAGGTGGAAGTGCCGATGCTTTTTACAAGAACGCCCTTTTCTGCATCTCCGCCGACTGCACCAATATGTGCATCATAGGCTCCGACACAGACGGGAATGCCTTCATTGAGACCCGTATTTTGTGCCCATGCAGGAGTTAAGTAACCCTGTATTTTTTCTGTAGTCCAAGTATCTTTTCCAAGAGTATCTGCAATGCTTGAAAGTTTTGGATCCAGGCGGTCAAGAAAATCTGCAGAAGGATAGCCTCCCCAGCTTGCATGCCATAAGCACTTATGACCGGATGCACAGCGGCTTCTCTTAATGGTTGAGGGATCAGTGTTTCCGCAAAGTTCAGCAGTAATCCAGTCACAGTGTTCAACTGCAGTGTAAGCGCTTTTTTTAACACGGGGGTTTTTCCGTATAGTATGAAGTATTTTTGCCCAAAACCATTCAGATGAATATACGCCGCCGCAGTAGGTGGTGTAGTCAATTCCTCCCCATGTTCTGCACAGGTTATTTATTTCTTCCGCTTCAGAGACAGATGTATGATCCTTCCATAAAATGAACATTGCATCGGGGTCATCGGCAAACTCTTTATTCAATGCAAGAGGTACACCTTTTTCATCGGCAAGTACAGGGGTTGAGCCTGTAGTATCAATACATATTCCCCGGACTTTTTTTGCACATGACGCATCTTTTAGTGCTGCTTCTGCAAGGGCCCCCTTAACAGCCTTTGTCAGGCTTTCGGTATAATCATCTGGGTGTTGACGAAACTGATTATTTTTCGGATCGCAAAATAGTCCCTTCTTCCATCTCTCATAATAAGATACACATGGCCCCATCGATGAGCCGCTGGCGGCATCTAAAATAACAACGCGGACAGAGCCAGAGCCGAAGTCTGCTCCCAGTACATAGTGTTCTCCAGGTAAAAAACTCATGGTATACCTCTCTTATAGCATACAGTATAAATTCTTTTGCTATTTAGTGAATAAAAAAACTTACGCAAAATGGTTATTTTTTCCTGTTTTTTTTTCGAATTAATGAAAAATGGAAACAGTCGTAAAAAAGTCTACTTTTTTCGGAAAATAATATAAAAAAACCAAAGCTGCGCTGGGTCTATCATAATCCGTGGGTATCATTTTAGTCAAGTTAAAACCGATATAAAACGAATATAGTTGATATAAACTTGTTTTGATATTTACAAATAGTTAAAAGTATGACTATTATAAATTCAGGAGAAAATAAATCATAATGTGTAATCCAAAACAAATAAGTAAAATAGATTTTTCAGCTGCCGGTAAAAACTGCAAGGTTCTTTTGGGCGATATTAATAATGACGGCCGTATGGAAATGATAATGGTTCAAGCTGACAGCGGAATAGATGACCGCTATACACCTCATCAAGTTGTATGCATTACAGCATTTGATCTTGAGGGAAACATGCTCTGGCAGTCAGGTAAACCGGTATTAGAACCGGGTAAGTTCGGCTCAGATTTTCCTGCACAGGTACACGACATTGACGGTGATGGAAATCTTGAAGTACTTTGTGTGATGAATAAAAAATTCCGCATCTTTGACGGCTTTTCCGGTACAATAAAGAAGGAATTTGAACTGCCCGATGAATATGCCCATGACTGTATTATTCCGGCAAATCTTTGTGGGAACACTGGTGCCCGGGATATAATCCTTAAAAACCGGTATTCCGACATGTGGGCACTGGATAAAGATTTTAATCTCCTTTGGAAACATACTGGTAATATTGGGCACTTTCCCTATGTGTATGATATTGACGGCGACGGTATGGATGAGGTGATGGCAGGGTATGATATGCTTGATCAAGACGGTTCTGTTCTGTGGAGCTGTAAAGATTTAGATGATCATGCTGATTGTATATGGG
>Ga0116183_1006669_pt1 | contig 10534 bp, 8 predicted proteins | sample AD_UKC078_MetaG_FD_89753 | JGI IMG/M metagenome (GOLD analysis project Ga0116183, IMG submission 89753) | Active sludge microbial communities of municipal wastewater-treating anaerobic digesters from USA - AD_UKC078_MetaG | ecosystem: Engineered > Bioreactor > Anaerobic > Digestate | place: USA...
ATCGACATCGACAAGGCTATACTTGACTTGCCGAATGTACGGCTGATTGAAGGCGATGTTCAGCTTGACGATGAGCTGTTCCTGTTTAGCGGTATCACTGGCAGACGTTGTTATCCGCAGGGCAACCGAAAACTGTCCCGTATGGAAAACGGCGTACAAGTCCCCGATGACTTCGTACATGAACAGTGCCTAGTCATAAAAAAGAACGGCAAGAGTTGGCTGCTTTCGGGTTGTTCCCATAACGGTATCCTCAATATCCTTGATTGTTACAGAGAGATTTTTGGAAACGTTCCCGACTATGTTATCACAGGATTCCATATGATGAAAAAAGAAGGTGAGCATACCGAAGCAGAAAAAGCGGTCATTATTCAGACAGCGCAGGAGCTTTCACAGCTTGATACCGTATTTTACAGCGGTCACTGCACGGGGATCCCCGCATTTGAGCTGATGAAAGAGATCATGGGTGACAAACTCATTGCTCTGCACAGCGGAGAAGAAATACTATAACAAAAAAGCTCTCACAGCCGAAACTGTGAGAGCCTTATTATTAACTATTCTATCGGCTCAGACATACACGTTTACACGGATGTCACGCCAATTATGGAATTCACGCTTCTCGGACTTAGCTTTGAAGTACATCTCCGCATCGCCCTGAAACAGCGTAAAATCACCGGTTTTGACGTGTTTCCGAATTACTTGTTTGCGATAGCAGCCTGAGCAGCAGCAAGACGAGCGATCGGAACACGGAAAGGTGAGCAAGAAACATAGTCGAGGCCGATCTTGTGGCAGAACTCAACAGATGTAGGATCACCGCCGTGCTCACCGCAGATACCGCAGTGGAGCTTTGGATTTACAGGCTTACCGAGCTTGATAGCCATTTCCATGAGCTTACCAACACCGGCCTGATCGAGCTTAGCGAAAGGATCGTTCTCGAAGATCTTCTTGTCGTAGTAAGCGCCGAGGAACTTACCAGCATCGTCACGTGAGAAGCCGTAAGTCATCTGAGTAAGGTCATTAGTACCGAAGCAGAAGAAGTCAGCGTTCTTAGCGATCTCGTCAGCTGTAAGAGCAGCTCTTGGGATCTCGATCATAGTACCAACTTCATACTCGAGGTTAGCGCCAGCCTCAGCGATAACAGCGTCAGCAGTCTCAACAACGACCTTCTTAACGTACTTGAGCTCCTTAACATCGCCAACGAGTGGGATCATGATCTCAGGCTTAACGTTCCAGTCTGGGTGATTCTTCTTAACATTGATAGCAGCCTTGATAACAGCCTTAGTCTGCATAGCAGCGATCTCAGGATATGTTACAGCAAGACGGCATCCACGGTGGCCCATCATTGGGTTGAACTCGTGGAGAGAAGCGATGATATTCTTGATATCAGCAACTGACTTGCCCTGAGCCTTAGCGAGAGCTTCGATGTCAGCCTCTTCTGTAGGAACGAATTCGTGGAGAGGTGGATCCAGGAAACGGATAGTAACAGGGTTACCCTCGAGAGCCTCATAGAGAGCCTCAAAGTCGCTCTGCTGCATTGGCTCGATCTTAGCGAGAGCAGCTTCTCTTCCTTCAACAGTATCTGAGCAGATCATCTCACGGAAAGCAGCGATTCTGTCAGCCTCGAAGAACATGTGCTCTGTACGGCAGAGACCGATACCCTCAGCGCCGAGCTCTCTTGCCTTCTTAGCGTCAGCAGGAGTATCAGCGTTTGTTCTAACCTTAAGAGTTCTGTACTTATCAGCCCAAGCCATGATTCTTCCGAATTCACCAGCGATCTGAGCGTCAACAGTAGGAATGATACCGTCATAGATGTTACCTGTTGTACCATCGATTGAGATATAGTCGCCCTCTGTGAATGTCTTTCCGCCGAGCTCGAACTTCTTGTTAGCTTCATCCATCTTGATGTCGCCGCATCCTGAAACGCAGCACTCACCCATACCACGAGCAACAACAGCAGCGTGTGAAGTCATACCGCCGCGAACTGTGAGGATACCCTGAGCAGCCTTCATACCTGTGATATCTTCAGGAGAAGTCTCGAGACGAACGAGAACGACCTTCTCGCCCTTTGCAGCCCACTCTACAGCGTCATCAGCTGTGAATACGACCTTACCGCAAGCAGCGCCAGGTGAAGCACCGAGTCCCTTGCCGATAGGAGTAGCAGCCTTAAGAGCCTTAGTATCGAACTGTGGGTGGAGGAGAGTATCGAGGTTTCTTGGATCGATCATAGCAACAGCTTCCTGCTCTGTCTTCATGCCCTCATCAACGAGGTCGCAAGCGATCTTAAGAGCAGCCTGAGCAGTTCTCTTACCGTTTCTTGTCTGGAGCATATAGAGCTTCTTGTTCTCAACAGTGAACTCCATATCCTGCATATCGTGGTAGTGGTTCTCGAGAGTCTGGCAAACTTCCTTGAACTGAGCGAAAGCCTCTGGGAATGTATCAGCCATCTGCTGGATAGGCATAGGAGTACGAACGCCTGCAACAACGTCCTCACCCTGAGCGTTAGTCAGGAACTCACCCATGAGCTTCTTCTCACCTGTAGCAGGGTCACGAGTAAATGCAACACCTGTACCGCAGTCGTCGCCCATGTTACCGAATGCCATTGACTGAACGTTAACAGCAGTACCCCATGAGAACGGGATATCGTTATCACGTCTGTAAACGTTAGCTCTTGGGTTATCCCATGAACGGAATACAGCCTTGATAGCGCCGATGAGCTGCTCCTTAGGATCATCAGGGAAATCTGTACCGATCTTAGCCTTATACTCAGCCTTGAACTGTCCAGCGAGCTCCTTGAGGTCGTCAGCGTTGAGCTCAACGTCCTGTGTAACGCCCTTCTTAGCCTTCATTTCGTCGATAAGCTCTTCAAAGTACTTCTTACCAACTTCCATAACTACGTCAGAATACATCTGGATGAATCTTCTGTAGCAGTCCCAAGCCCAACGTGGGTTATTTGACTTTTCAGCGATTGTATTTACAACAGTCTCATTAAGACCGAGGTTAAGGATAGTATCCATCATACCTGGCATTGAAGCTCTTGCACCTGAACGAACAGAAACGAGGAGAGGATTCTCCTTATCGCCGAACTTCTTGCCTGTGATTCCTTCCATCTTTACGATATACTCATTGATCTCAGCCATGATCTCATCAGAGATTCCGCCGTCCTCATAGTACTGAGTACAAGCCTCTGTAGTGATAGTGAAGCCCTGAGGAACAGGGAGACCGATGTTTGTCATCTCAGCCAGGTTTGCGCCCTTACCGCCGAGAAGCTCTCTCATGTTGGCATTACCCTCTGAGAAAAGGTAACAATACTTATTTGCCATTGGTGTATACCTCCATAATTTTAACATTCTCGGATATGGAATGAAATGAGACACAGCGAAAAAGCCTGTCCTAAAACATGCCACACCGACTTATAATTATTATACCACAAAACCCTAAAAATTACCATATAGAATAATAAAAAAATATTTGGTTAGTTTTATTGCATTTTACACAAAAAAAGTGAAAAGAAATAAATATAGGAAAAATGACTTGCATTTATTGTTAAAGTATGTAAAAATAAGGATATCAGACTTTTTCCTGCTGAAGGCGTTTCGGATACATAGGCATATCCTGTGGCGGGAAAAAGAAATAATGTTTGAATACAGGAGGAAGAATTATGCTTACATTAGCTATCAGTATCATTTTCTGGGTAAAGAGAGACTCAAAAAATCTTGGAATAGCAGCGATCGCTTTAAGTGCCCTCGGCGCTATCCTTGATCTGGTAATGTACGGACCTGCAGGAATCATAGATATTATCATGCTGGTCATAAACGTTCTGGTCTTTTTAAAGATGAACCACAAGGACGATGACAACGATCTGTATTAAAGGGAAAAACGCCGGTAAGTTTTTGTTGCCGTTAGTTTTCGTGAACATTAGCCGTAAAAATAGTCGTACTTTAATTAAAGGAGGATATCAAAGCATGAAAAAAGCAGCTTTAGTTCTGCTGCTGAGCAGCTTGCTTGCTGCACCTTTGACTTCGTGTGATCAGAAGGCTCCGTCACCTTCAAGCTTAGAGGAAGCAGTAACAGAACAGGCAGCAGAAACCGTTTCAGAAACAGAATTTGAAGCGGAAGAATCTACAGAGACTGAAACGGAAGAAGTAACTGAACCTCAGTATTTCAGCGAGCTTGTTTATCCGGACACAATGACAGAGAAGGAAAAGTCATGTACATGTTATCGTGATGTAACTATAACACACCCTGATAAAGCAAGTAAGATCGGAGTGTATTATGCATCCTACGAAACTTCTAAGACATTCAAGGAATTACTTGCAATGGAAGACAGTATCCGTGAACTGAAAATATATGACGAAGAGCTCGATACGACCTATCTTGCACATATAATACTGCCGCCTGACTATGATGAAAATAAGAAATATCCCATATTTTTCATGAATGACGCACAATACTGGTTCAATCGCATACCTGAAATATGGGCTCTTATCAATGACGGAGAGACAGAACCGTTTATAACAGTTACCCTCGGGAACGACTATGATTCGGATGGCTATTCCGATGATGCACGTTTTGTGAAATTCGTTCTTGATCAGGAAAAACTGCTTGATTTCATTACTAACGACCTTATGAAGCTTGTATCACTTAATTATAAGACGGACAGCAGCCGCAGTGTTTTCTTCGGACATTCACTCAGCGGACTTTTTGCTCATTATGCGCTCTGCAATTCGGATAAGTATGAAGATCAGCCCTTTGCAAACTATGTTATAGGCAGTCCCGCATTGTGGACTTATCATTTCGCTAAACCGGGCGGATTTGATATAAGCCTTATTCCCGATCAGCATGCATTTGAAAGAGAGTTTGATTATTTTGAACGCAATGAGACTATGGACAAAAACGTATTCATATGTGCCGGGGGCGATGAACACTATGAGTTTCCAGCACCCGATCTTGCAACGATCCCCGAGGATTCACAGGCGCTTTTTGACAGACTTTCTTCTCACGGCGTTAATGCAGAGATAATGATATATGAAGGCAAAAATCACATGAATTATGTTGGGGATATGTTCCTTGAATACCTGAAAAAGACATTTCCGGCAGGGGATGTATCCGAAAACCAAACACAGGAGGAATAGACAATGAACAAGGCTGTTATTCTTGCAGGAGGTCAGGGAAAACGCATGAAGGCTGATATGCCCAAGCCGCTTTTCAAGGTTCTCGGCGAACCGATGCTGGAGTGGGTGATATCCGCATGTGAAGGCTCAGGAATAAGCGATATCTGCGTGATAAAAGGCTTTAAGGGCGAGATGATAGACGAGTATCTGGGCGGCAGGTATACAACCGCACTTCAGGCAGAAAGGCTCGGCACAGGTCACGCAGTAATGCAGGCTGTCCCGTTCCTTAAGGAAGATACGGACGGCAATACACTTGTACTCTGCGGCGATGCACCTTTTATCGATGCTGAGACTATCAGGGAATCCCTTATGCTCCACAAGCAGAACGGCAATGCTGTTACAGTCATCACAGCAGAACTCGATGATCCCTTCGGCTACGGAAGGATAATCCGTACAAAGGGCGGTATAAGCGGCATAGTAGAGCAGAAGGACGCTACAGACGAGCAGAAGGCTATCAGGGAAGTAAATTCGGGCGCTTACTGGTTCAACACAGCGGACCTTATCGATCTTCTCGGTAAGATAACAAACGATAATGCACAGAATGAGTATTATCTCACAGATACTATTTCTCTTGCGATAGCAGAGGGCAAGAATGCAGGTGCGTACAAGTCCGACAATGCAGACATCATAAAGGGCGCAAATGACAGGAAGGATCTGCTGGAGCTCAATACCTATGCACGTATGGCAGTCATTGACAAGCACCTTGCAAACGGTGTTGAATTTACCTGTACAGACGGCGTTATCATCGAAAGGGACGTCGAGATAAGTGCAGGAAGCGAGATACTTCCGAATACGATACTCCGCCGCGGTACTAAGATAGGAAGCGGCTGTAAGATAGGTCCTTTCTCGGTAGTTGAAAACTGCACGGTAGGGGACAATGTAGTGATGAATACCGCTCAGGCTTACGATTCTGTTATCGAGGACGGCGTTACTATAGGACCTTACGTACATATCCGTCCCGACAGCACTATCAGAAGCAATGCTCATATCGGCGATTTCGTTGAGATAAAGAACTCATCCATCGGTGAAAAGACTGCCATAGCTCATCTTGCTTACATCGGCGACAGCGATCTCGGCAAGAAGGTAAATATCGGTGCGGGAGCTGTAACGGTCAACTTCGACGGCGTAGAAAAGAGCCGCTGTACTATCGGTGATTACAGCTTCGTCGGAAGCAATACCAGCCTGATAGCACCTATCAAGCTTGGCAAGGGCGTTTATACTGCCGCAGGTACGACAGTTACAAGGAACGTTCCCGACTATGCTCTTGCGATAGACAGAGGCGAGCTTAAAGTCAACGAAGGCTACACCCTCAGAAAGATGAACAAGAAAAAGCAATAAAAAACAGCCATAAGGAGAATGATGCTCCTTATGGCTTTTCTCTTTGATGTTAATCGATCACTTCTTGTTGGAATTGAAGTAGTTATAGCTGTTTTCCTTTCCGCCTGTTGAAAGATAGGAATAATAAACCAGAACTGATGTAGCATCGCTGGAATCTATCTTCTTATCCTTGTTGATATCAGCAGTGTCGCGGAGCCTTTCCGTAATAACGTTTGAACCGCCTGTGGATACTGATGAATAGTCTGTCAGTATGAGTGTAGCGTCGCTGGAATTTACGAAACCGTCGAGGTTTACGTCTCCCGGGATGAGACCTGCGGCTTCAAGGTAGGTCTCATAGGCATTTACAGGGTAATTCTCTATATCACCAAGCTTTGCGAAAGCAGATGTGAGAAGGTTCGATTCGTACTTGTGGTCCTCACCGATAACGTTGAGCAGTGTTGAAGCTATAGCCACATGACCTGCCTGATTCGGATGTATATCGGTGTTTTTGTTCTGCATATTATCGAAGTAATACGCACAGCCGTAGAGTGAAGGCTCATCCTTTGAGGTGAATGTACCGTAAACGTCTGCGGTCTTTATGCCTTCAATGCCGTCAAGCTGACTGCTGAAGCTTGCGAGTATCTTCTCAACAGAAGGTTCAAGCTGTTCGAGGACATCTGCATAGGAAGAATAGCTCGTCTTTATAAAGTTCTCATCCAGCTGAAGCGGATCGTAAATGTTCTGTATGATGATCTCGGCATCGGGATTCATTTCCTTGATAGTGTCGCAGATCTTCTGTATATTGGGTATTACAGAGGTTTCTATGACTCTCGGATACTTATCGGCATTCTTGTCTGTTGAAACGAGGCGAAGGTTTGCTGTAAGTCTTACGAGCATATTGTTGAGAGCGCGCTGATTTGCGATACTGCCCTTTGCATAGCTTGAAAGTGCAGCACGGTCAACGAGCTTGTTAAGGTCGTTGAAAGTTGGCTCTTCAGGGACATCAGCAGCTGTGAAGCCCTCTTTCAGGAGACTTGCGCTTGCAGCGAAATCAAGGATATACTTTATTGCGTACTGTGCAATGTCATTGCCGCCGATAGAGATAAGGAACAGATCTGCGTCCTTGACTGCGGCAGTCTGGTCCTTGTCGAGAGAACCGAGCTGTGCGATGAGATCCTCTGTATCATAGCCTGATACGGCATAGTTTTCAACCGAACCCTTAAGGTAATCGGCGCATAACTGACCGTAGTTGTATTCGCCCTCTGAAAGCGATGTACCTGCGGCGATGCTGTCGCCAAATACTACTATCTTTTTACCGTCTCCGTATTTTTCTGCGGAAGCAGGCATGCATGTTAAAGCAGATAGAGTTAATGCTGCTGCGAGTATTGCAGAGATACTTTTCTTCATGGTCTTTTCCCTCCGTTATAGCTATATTATCAATGAAGCTCTGCTTTTATCACAGAGCTTCATTTTTATCAGTTTTGTGTTGAAACGGGAAGGTGAGTTACTATATTCGCATCAAATTCAAGCAAAGTATTGTAATCATCCATATCAACACCGTTTCCGCGGTTGTGAACGTCAGCCTTATCAAGTGCAGTGTCACTGAGCGGATTCTTTTCAGGATCCGCGAGATACTGATTAAGTGCGTAAGCGTCTGAGAGGTCGAATTTACCGTCCTCGTTAACGTCACCGCAATCGAAATCGCGTGTCTTCTGAACTGATGTAGGTGTTATATCTGCGCCGTTCAGGTCAACGCCTGAATCGATGGTTATAGAATCCTGACTGCTCTGTACGGGTGCGGAAGAAGTTCCTCCCGAACATGATGAAAGCAGGCATACTGCGGAAGCACATGCCATTATGGCAGCTAATGCTCTTGGTTTCATGTTTATCCTCCTGTAATAATATAGTAGTGCCTTTATAAGGCGATATCTGTATGTATTTACATTATAGCACATCGTTCATTAATTTACAAGGGATTTTTCAAACTTTTGGCAGAATGGGATGTTTTTACAGAAAAAAGGCAGTCCCGAAAGGATTGCGCCCATATAGAAGTTTTATCACAGCTACTATAAGCAAGACCTTTACAGCAAGCTATGAAACAGAACAGGCAGAGTTGGAATTGACTCTGCCTGTTCTTAGTTATAAATAGATATTTTTTTACTTGCAGATTGTCTTGGCTGTGAGTCAATTATAAACAGAAATGGTGGATCATCTCCCGCATCAACTTTATTCTTATATAGTTCTTTTATCTTACTTGTTCTTCTTGGATTACCAAGTTGGATATATACATAGATTCTATTATTGGTATTTTCAGCTTTTGCGTATTCTTCAATTTGAACTTCAAAACCATGCAAGTATTGATCATTTGTAGAGAGCTTTATTTCTATTACCGTCTTATCATTTCCTCGACTTAGCTTCAAATCCAATGCTCCCGATCCTTCATTGGCTTCAAATGACATATCAATATTATTATTTATGCAATAATCTCTGCCTTTTAAATCAATTAAACGTTGTATATCTTTTTCTCTCGAAGTGCTTGGGAATTCTTGGATCATTTGCCACCCCATATGCATTTCGACCCATTCTTTAAATGGTTCTAAGATTCTAAATGCTGCCTGATAACTACTAATTTGCGAGCTGTCATCATGCATTAAAAAATTATAGACACCGCTTCTATTGATCTTTTTGTAGGCAGTAGCAGCTTCTCGGCTAACTATCATATCGTTAATTCGATAAAGTGCTACTCCTTTATATGTATGAGTAAGATTGCTTTTATCAACTGAAATGCATATAATTGATTTAGAATCAATGTCTATTATCTCAATTTGGAGTGTGATCGTAGGTACAATGGCAATTGGATTGTCGTTTTCCCTTTGAATCCTTGATTTAATTGCACTTATATAATGTGATTCACAGCCTATTATTTCCCCATTATCAGAAACACCCATTAATAGATGTCCACCTTTTGTATTAGCAAAGGCACACATAACACGAAATATATTTGTGAAATCTTTACATTTACCTGTTTTGAATTCTAAGGTTGATGATTCACCCTTGCTGATTAGCTTCATTACAGTTTGTTTATTCATAATTCACCTCTTAAAGGTTTTATCGGTAATATTTTTAATTCAAATACTTCTCCTTCCAACGCTGATAATATCCAATAGAATCCTCAGATATATCTTCATACTCATAATCAGCCTTGAAATTGCCTTCATCGTCAACTATAAGCGTCATAACATACCATGTATCCTTCTTGCTCAATTCCTTACGAACAGGCATTATCTGACTGTCGATAACAGCAAGTGTTTTTATTATATCTTTCTTGGATATGCCTTTGAGCTTAAAGCATTCAGTATATACTCCATCGCCTGAGTCAACAAAGTATTTCATACTGTAACTATTCTCGCCGTATTGTGCGTAGAATACTACCTTATGCCAATCATCGGGCAATACCTCCTGCAATGTATTGAATATGCTCTGATATGGAATATCTTTCATTTCACTTCACCTCTTGGATCATTGGAGAATACCTTGACAAATTCTTCTCCGTTAATAGAATAGCTTACTAATAAGCTGCCAGGACGATATGAATCCCCAGGGTAGTTAAGATCAACTCGCATATGTACATCTTTCCCGTTGTTCACTTCTTTTGCCAGCTGATTCTCTAAATCCTTGTATTCACGCTGATTTAATGCCGAATCTTGAGCGACGATGTTTTCCATACCATTAGACCCGTTAAACTGATCTCCGATAATATGTCCTCTATCATCTGTCTCTTTCTCATCGCCTTTTCCAATTTCAGATTTCGTATCTTTAATCTTACGATAACTATCATGATCTTTGACTTGGAGTTTGCCCTCAGCAGAAACTATTCGCCCATGATCGTCAGTTTCATACTTATAACCATTGATTTCATAAGTATTATCTGCTACAAGATCATTATCGACACGATATACTTCGCCGTTATCATCGGTATAGTGTTTTGTGCCGTCAACTTCATAAACAGTATTAGGCTGTAAATTGTTATTTTCTCCGATTTCTTGTGG
>Ga0116183_1006677_pt1 | contig 10529 bp, 9 predicted proteins | sample AD_UKC078_MetaG_FD_89753 | JGI IMG/M metagenome (GOLD analysis project Ga0116183, IMG submission 89753) | Active sludge microbial communities of municipal wastewater-treating anaerobic digesters from USA - AD_UKC078_MetaG | ecosystem: Engineered > Bioreactor > Anaerobic > Digestate | place: USA...
GACAATGTTATTGCACTGTTGTTTTTATCCAGGTAGGTAACTGACTTTTGACCATCAGCGGCTGCTATTTCTGTTACTGTCGCTCTGGTTATGATTTGACAGTTCTGTTTTTTCAGTGCCAGAGTCAGCTTTTGCGAGATTTCTCTGTCCATATTAAAGACAATCTGATCAGCCATTTCAATTATGGTCACCTGCTTGTTTAAATTCAATAAAACTGTTGCCAGCTCCACTCCGATAACCCCGCCGCCTATAATGATATAGCTGTCTTTTAAAGCGCTGTCGGCTTCCAGTATCTCATCAGAAGTTATAGCCATCGCTATCCCTTTGACAGGGGCTTTGGCAACGATAGAGCCGGTGGCTATCAGGATGTTTTCAGCCTGATAAATGTCACTGTCAGTTCTGATGGTTTTATCCTTATAGATTTTAGCCTGTTTATTTACGATGGTTATTTTTTCTTTCTGCATCATTTTTTCAATAGCTGTTCTTAAAGATTCAACTACTTCATTTTTTCTTGCCAGAATCCTTGCATAGTCGTAACCATAGTCTTCAACAGTGATGCCATGTTTAAAACTTGAAGAAAGATTTCGGTATAACTGACTGGAGTGGATTAAACATTTGGTTGGAATGCAGCCGCGATTTAAACAGGTGCCTCCGATTTTATCCTTTTCAAAAATAATGACCTTCAAACCGCTTCTGGCAGCTTTTAAAGCGGCACTGTAACCGGCTGGTCCAGCTCCGATTATTGCTAAATCATAAATCATAGATATTCCTCCTGCAGTAATAAATTTATAATATCCTGATATTCTGTCCTTTCACTGTAAGAATACAGGTTTTTATCCAGTTGTTTATTTAACAGGATTGCCTGCATTTCTTCTGGCAGAGAGCTGTCCAGACAATCAGAGGCAATTTCCAGTTCACTGATGCGGTTATCTTTAAGGCTATAGGATATTTTAACTACTCCCCAAACAAAGCGGCAGGATTTGTGAAAAGAGCAGCTGCTGTTTTTACCATAGATAAACTCTGCCTTTTGATATTGCTGAGTCAGCTGCTTTATTCTATCAGCATCAATTACGATTGTTTCAACCGACAGCTGATAGTAATCCTCAAAGCTTTCTAATAGAGCTTTTTTAAGTTCTTCAACAGTCAGTTTCTCATTTACTTCCTTTAAGTTGATGACTCTTGATTTTACTGAGCTGACATGCTTGCCGGAAAGCTTTTCTTTGCTAACAGTGAGATATTTTGCCAGCTTGTTTTTATCTACATCAACCATTAGAGTACCATGATGCAGACAGTTTCTTTTATTCAGATAGGCATGACCGGAAAATTTCTGTTTTCTGATAACCAGGTCATTGCGACCGCTTATTTCCGCAGTAATGTCCAGACGCTTTAAAGCGTTAATGATAATCTGATTGTTACTTTCTTTAGAGTAGTGCTTTTTGTCAGTGATGAAAGAGAAGTTTAAATTACCCAGATCATGATAGACAGCTCCACCGCCGGTTTTCCTTCGGACCGGCTTTACCTCATCGGATTTCATCAGATCTAAGTTGCACTCATCATAGCTGTTCTGATTTTTGCCGATGACAACACAGTTTCTGTTCTGCCATAAAAACAGAAGAGCACTATTAACAGGAAGAGCATCAGTGAGATACTCTTCCATCGCTAGATTTTCATAAGGATTCAAACAATCTGTCTCCAGATAATATATGCTACTGATCATTTTCAAACTGATAGGTTAAAATCGGATTTCTGGCAGCTTCGGTTTCATTTGGCCTGGTGATATAGCAACTTAATGGAGCATTGTGTAGCTTTTCTGGATCCTTTAAGGCTGTTTTAAACAGCTCTATAAAGATATCTGCTGCCTGATCCAGGGTTTCCCGGCTTTCGGTTTCCGTTGGCTCCAGCATCAATGCTTCCGGAACTATCAGCGGGAAATACATTGTCGGCGGATGAATACCATAATCCAGACAACCCTTAGCGATATCCATGGCACTGATGCCATGTTCGCGCTTCATCCTTCCCAATGATAAGACAAACTCATGCATACAGATGGTATCGTAGGCGACATCATAATAGTCTTTAAGTCTGTTCATCAGATAATTGGCATTTAAGACCGCATTGCCGCTGGCTTCAGGAATACCTTCTTTCCCCAGTGATTTGATATAGGTTAAAGCCTTTACCACTACTAAGAAATTGCCATAGAAGCTTCTAACCTGACCCATGGTTTTTTCGGGCTGATAGAAGTAGTAGCCACCACTGTTTTTAGCAACTTCCAGAGCTGGCAGAAAGTCTTTTAAAATGTTTTTGCAGCCTACCGGTCCTGAACCCGGACCGCCTCCGCCATGCGGAGTACTGAAGGTTTTATGCAGGTTTAAATGGATACAGTCAAAGCCCATATCTCCCGGCCTGACTCGCCCCATAACGGCATTCAGATTAGCACCGTCATAGTAGCACAGGCCACCGGCATCATGGACAATTCTGGTTATTTCCAGAATATTGGGGTCAAACAGACCCAGGGTATTAGGGTTAGTCAGCATCAGTCCGGCTGTATCTTCACCAACGGCAGCTTTCAGTTTTTCAATATCGACTCCGCCATTTTCATTGGAAGGAATATTGATGACCTTAAAGCCGACCATTGTGGCGCTGGCCGGATTAGTGCCATGTGCAGAATCAGGAACGATAATGTTGACACGTTTATGATCATTTCTATCCTGATGATATTTTTTAATCAGGATTAAACCGGCATATTCACCATGAGCTCCAGCTGCCGGCTGAAAACTCATATCATCCATTCCGGTAATTTCACATAGCAGCTCTTTAGCCTGATAGAGTACTTCCAGACAGCCCTGAATCGTTTCAGCAGGCTGAAGAGGATGAATATTGGTAAAGTTTTTGTCCCCAGCCACAGTTTCGTTAAGTGAAGGATTGTACTTCATCGTGCAGCTTCCCAACGGATAGAAGCCATCGTTAACACCATGAGCCTGTTTGGCCAGGGCGGTGTAGTGACGAGATAAATCCACTTCGCTGACTTCCGGAAGTCGCAGTTTCTCTTTTCTTAGCAGTTCATCATTAAAGCTATATTCTTCGGTATCACAAGGTGGTATTAAATCTAATTTACGACCTTTACTGCTGATTTCAAATAAAAGTTTCATAGTTACAAGACCTCCTTGATAATTTCTACCAGGTTATCGATTTCCTTTTTAGTGTTGACTTCGGTAGCACACCACAGGATATCCTTTCCCAGCGGCAGTCCTGCCAGAATGCCTTTTTCCGCTAATCCGGCTACCAGTTTTTCATTGTCGATTGGACAGCTCATCAGAAATTCATTAAAGAATTCTTTAGTGCTTTTCAGTTCGAAACCGGTAATTTCCATCAGCTTTCTGGCCAGATAGTGAGCATTGCTGGCACTGTTTTTTGCGACCTGTCTTAAACCGTCAGGTCCTAAAGCGGCACAGTATACAGAAGCTCTCATGGCACAGAGGGCCTGATTAGAGCAGATGTTGCTGGAAGCTTTTTCTCTTCTGATGTGCTGCTCACGAGCCTGCAGGGTTAAAACAAAGCAACGCTGGTTATTGGTATCGACAGTCTGACCGACAATTCTGCCCGGCAGTTTGCGCATCAGTTCTTTTTTACAGGTCATAATGCCCAGATAGGGACCCCCGAAAGCCAGCGGCATTCCTAAAGGCTGTCCTTCCGCAGTGCAGATATCAGCATCCAGCTCTTTAGCATTCTTCAAAAGAGCCAGGGCGATGGGGTTAGTATGCATAATCACTTTACCGCCATGGCTGTGAGTCAGTTCGCTGATGGCTTTGACATCCTCAATTAGGCCATAGAAATTAGGCGATTGAACGATTACACCGGCAATCGTGTCATTAAGCTTTTCTTTTAAATCATTAAAATCAACAGCGTAGTCAATAGCCTTGACAGTAATAACTTTGACATCTCTGCTTTCACAGTAGGTTTTAAGAACCTGTAAGAGCTGAGGGTTGACCGTTTCAGCAACCAGGATATCACTTTTTCTTCTTTCCTGCAGCATCAAAGCCGCTTCAGCGGCTGCAACAGCGCCATCATAAACGGAAGCATTGGAAACATCCAGTCCGCTAAGCTGGCACATCTGGGTCTGATATTCAAAAATAGACTGCAGAATGCCCTGAGAGATCTCAGGCTGATAAGGAGTGTAAGCAGTCAAAAATTCTTCTTTACTGACAACAGCATTGACGATTGAAGGAATATAATGATTATAAGCTCCGCCTCCCCGAAAGATATGTTTAAAAACAGTATTTTTTGAGCTGATTTCACTCATCTCATGATAAACTTCTAATTCTGATTGACCCTGGGGAATATTCAGGCTTTCCAGTCTGACACTAGCAGGAACATCGACAAACAGATCATCAAGGGTTTCCAGTTTTAATTCCCTGAGCATCTGCTGCTGTTGTTTTCGGGTATTTACAACATAAGATGCCATATTAATTACCCTTGGCTCTCACAAAACTGCTGATAGCTTTCCGCATCCAGAAATTCTTCCGTATCGCTGACATCTTCAACCTTTATCAGCCAGTTTCTATAAGGGTCTTCATTGAGTAAGGCCGGATTATCCAGCAGATCTTCATTTACTGCACAGATTACACCGCTAACAGGAGAATATAAATCGCTAACGGCCTTAACTGATTCAACATCACCAAATGGTTCCTGCACAAAAACTTCATCATCAACTTCTGGCAGATTAACAAACACGATATCGCCTAAGGCATCCTGAGCATAGTCAGAAATACCGACAACATAGATATCGCCTTCTTTTTTAACCCATTCATGAGTTTCTGTATACATTAATTTTTTTGGATAATTAAACATTTTCTTACCTCCTAGCTATGTTTATTTATTTCTTGAATAGAATGGTAATCCTATTATTTCCGCTTTCAGTTTTCGCCCTCTGACATCAACTTCCACAAGGGTGCCTGGTTCACTGTGCTCTTTATCAACCAGAGCCATAGCCAGAGCCTTCTGCAGATAAGGCAGGTGAGTGCCGCTGGTGGTATGACCGATGAGCTGGCCGTCCAGATAGATTTCCTGATTTTCTCGCATAATTCCCCGATCAAGCATACTTAATCCGACTCGTCTGATTTGGGGTTCACCTTTTTCCACTAGCGCTTTTTTACCGATGAAATCTTCTTTTTTCATTTTGACCGCAAAAGACAGGCCAGCTTCCAGAGGTGTTATTTCTTCATTCATCTCATGACCGTACAGCGGCATTGATGCTTCCAGCCTTAAGGTGTCACGAGCACCCAGACCACAGGGAATCAGATTGAAATCAGCACCTGTCTGTCGTAGCAGCTGCCATAATTTCGGAGCATTTTCACTGGCGGTATAGATCTCATAGCCCTGTTCGCCGGTATAGCCGGTATAGGAAATCATGCATTTCATATCAGCAATATATACTTCTTCTTGGGCTGAGTAGTTTTTCTGCGGGATACTTTCTATTGGCAGCAGTTTTAAGAGTACTTCAATTGCTTTGGGACCCTGTAATGCCAGAATGGCGACGGAATCAGAAATGTCTTCGATAACGGTTCCGGCCAGAATGTTGTCCTTCATATGCCGATAGTCTTTTTCTCTGTTAGCGGCATTGACTACCAGAAAGTAGTAGTCACTGGCAAACTTGTAGACAATCAGATCATCGATACAGCCGCCATTCTCATTACACATTACGGTGTAGCGGACTCTGCAGACTTCCATACTGGTGAAGTCGTTGGTCATGATATAGTTCAGACTCTCTAAGGCACTGGCGCCTTTAAAGGTAATTACGCCCATATGCGAGACATCAAATAAACCACAGTCGTTTCGTACAGCCAGATGTTCCTTGATTACGCCGGTTGGATACTGTACCGGAAGCAGATATCCTGCAAATGGTACAATCTTACCATTTTCCTGAACATGAACATCATATAAGGGTGTTTTCAGTTCCATATTATCTAACTCCTATCTTCTTAAAAAACAAAGAGAGCCAGCGAAAAAACGCTGCCTCTGTCATAGACCTGAAAGATTCTCCTATCCTTAGGATTGCTTCTTGGGTGCTTTTAGCTCTCCAGAGTTTGTCCAAAACCAGTCCTTTTGCCTGAGAGTTCTTGCTTCACCTTCGGCCTTACATTTAAGTAATCTCTCCTGGTTTCTTCATCCATTTATCTGTTTCTTAATGTAATTTCAGTTTAGCACAAAAAGGCAGATAATGATAGATTTAAAAAGACATTCATTTATCCGAAAACAGAAAAAGGATTACTTGTGCTAATATATAGGTGGAGAGTATATATGAGTGATTTTTTAAAAGCTAAAGCCTTGTTGACTGATGATGTCAAACTGGTGCTGGTTAAGGAAGAAAAGATAATTATCAGTCGGAAGCCGGGGATTGCTTTTTTACTTGAATTAGCTGAAGCAGACAGCTATCAGGGCTATAGTGCCGCTGACAGGATTGTCGGTAAGGCGGCTGCTTTTCTTTATAGCCGAATGCAGGTAAAAAATGTCTATGGTGAAACAATGAGCAGAAAAGCCTTGGAAGTTTTAAAAAAAGCCAGAATTAATTTTCAGTACCAGATATTGACAGATAATATCTTAAATCGGACTAATACCGGACTTTGTCCGATGGAGCAGACGGTTTTAGAGATTGAGGACCACCAAAAAGCTTTTAGTGCCTTAAAAGATAAGATCAGACAATAAAAAAGGTGCAGGCACCTTAATCAGCAAACAGTTTAAGGATTAAATGGTACATGACCTTTAATCTTTTTTCTATGGAATCGATGACGATGAATTCTCTGACAGTATGCATATCACCGCCGGTTGGACCGCAGCCATCAATAGTAGCTACCTGGTGGTTGGAAATGAAGTTGCCGTCACTTCCTCCGCCGGTAGTGACATGTTTGATTTCATAATTGACTTCTTTTCCCACTTCCTGCAGTTTTTCAAACAGCTTTCGGCTATTTTCATGCAGAACCAGAGCCGGTCTTTTACCTTTGTCAATTATCTCGATAGAAGTTCGGCTATCGAAAGGATTGGTTTTCATTTCCGTTAGAACCTGCTGCAGTCTGGCAGGAGCACTGTCATCAAGAAAGCGATAGTTCAGATTGAACTGAGCATCTTCCGGCACACTGCCTTCTTTCATACCGCCTGAAAAATGGGAAATGTTAAGGGTTGTTCCTTTTTCATAGTCCACCAGCCTATATAGTTCGACTACCCATTTAGCCAGTTCTAAGACCGCACTGGCTCCTTTTTCAGGTTCAACTCCGGCATGGGCAGCCAGGCCCCGACATCTGACAAGATAATTTTCAGAGCCTTTTCGCTGTGAGACAAACTCATCATTTCTTCTGGCCGGCTCAAAAACAAAACAGTATCTGCTTTTTTCGGCAAATTGATGGAAATAGTATTCTGAATTAGATGAACCGGCTTCTTCATCAGAGTTGAAGATGACACAGAAATTGAAGTTATCTTTTCGGTGTTCAATTAAAAGTTTAATCAGATGGTAGACGGAAAGACAGCCACCTTTACAGTCGATACAGCCTAAGCCGGTAGCGATATTATCTTCAGTGAGGGTAAAAGGGTGCTTCTCAGCTAAGCCATCTTCAAAAACGGTATCCAGATGACCAATCATCAGAACATCAATATTATCAAAGTCACAATTGCTGACCAGCAGCAGCGGACTGGTTTTATCATCCTGATAGAACTCTATTCTGGTCTTTAGCTTAAGCTGTCTGAACCTGTTTTCAAAATAATTGACCAGTTCTATTTTTCCCCGGGTATTTGTCTTGCCGCTATCAATCGAACAGAGATAGGCCAGCTCCTGCAGATAATCGGCTAAATCAAAGTTTTTCATCTTTTTCTTCCACCTTTTCATTTTTGGCTTTAATCAGTGAAGTCGCTTTTTCTTTGTATTTTTCAGTTTCACTGCTGATATCATCAAAGGCTTTCTTCATAAAATCAGATACATCGCCGCCTCGGGCTTTGAAGTAATCAGCAATATAGACTGAGGCTTCTTTAAGGAAAGTTGAGATATCCTCTTTCTTTTCTTTTAGAAAATCGGAAGCGGTATTTTTGATTTTATCTTTTTCCTGTTCGGCGACATCAGAAACTATCGCCAGTAATCTGGCGCCTATTTCTTTTGACTGATCGTCTAAATCCATCAGGTCTTTGATGATTCTTCCAAATCTGGTCAGGCCAATAGAGACAAAATCATACAGCATTTCAATATCAGCGCCGTGCAGAATGCTGAAAAAATCATCAACAAATTTTTCCCGCTGAGTTAAATCCACATCCGCCAGGAAACGGTTGGTGGCAGCCTTAATCATCAGTGATTCATCGGTTACCTTTTCCCCCCTGACAAAATCGTTTCCCAGCACCTGCCAGCTGTGGGCGATATGCTGCAGCACCATAATCTGATCGGATTTAACGACAACCTTCTGGCCTGGTCTTTCGTAGATCAGTCCAAAAAAGCTGAATTCAGGAACAATTTTAAGATAGCGGTCCAGAGTGTTTTCATATTGCTTCAGATCAAAAAGTTCGTCACTGATTCCCGGACCATCATTGTCGTAAATCATGATAATGTGATTCTGTATGCTTTTATGACATTTTAACGCCGCGTAATAGGCCAGATTTCCCCCTTTTGAATGACCGCCAACGTAGAATCTGCCAATTCTTCTGGCGGTTTCATTTAAGTATTTAACCGCCTGTTTTTGAGAACTGACCTCTTTATAGGTCATCTGAAAATCTTCATGCCAGCCAATCAGAGTATCATCGGTACCGCAGAAAGAAATGTAGGTGGTTTTATTGTCCATTTTAATATGAACAGCACTGAACTGCTGAGTTGTCTCTTCGTCAATCTTATGCTGATAGTATTTAAGGCGGCAGTTTTTGAAACGCTCAGTTTCACCCATGTATTTTAATACTTCCGGTGCTCTGGCAATCAGACTTCGGCTTTTTTCTATTTCTTCCATCGTATGACTTTCAAAATACCTGTCAGCAGCCTCTCTGACAGTTACTTCCCTGCCGCTATCATCAACAATACCATCAAGATTGGTGTAAGAGATATAGGCAAACAGCAGGTTATCAACCAGGTTGAACGGATCTTTTTCAAAAGTTAAGTCGCCGCGCCATTTCAGATAATCAATCATGTTCATAAAAATATTCCTCGCTCTAAATTAATTTTAACTTTAATTTGATAATAATGAAAGATGCTATTGGTTGTGATAAAATAGTTATGTAGAAAACAGGTGCAGGTATGAAAAAGCTTCTTTTAATACTATTGATATTTATATTGGCCGGCTGTCATAAGGAAGTAACAGTTGATTTTGTCTTAGATGACAAAGTTGTTTACAGCATTACGGGACAGGACCGGGTAGATATCTCGGCTTTGGAAAACAAAAAGTATCAGGAGAATGAATATCAGATTAATGGCTGGTATTTTGAAGATGGGACTCAGGTTGATTTTTCTCAGCCGATAACAGAAAATAAAACAATAATTGCCGATTTTACAAAAATATATACGGTTCTCTGGAAGGCTAATGGCAACCTGGCAAAAACAGAAAAGGTTCTGGCCGGACAGGAAGTAGTTCCTTATGAACTTCCGACCATTGATAACTATCTTTTTAGAGGCTGGTTTGATGATGATGGTAAAAGTATTGAAGAGTATGATAAATATCAGGGTAATGTGATCTTTAATGCTAAATTGGAATACACACCGGAGAAACTGATTCTGACTTCCGATACACTCTATTTTGAAAATGTTGCGGTCGGCAGACAGAGAGCAGGAGTGGTTAACAATCTGGGCTATAAAGTTAAATATACTTCCTCTGATCCTTCGATTGCGACTGTGGTTATCTATTATGAAACCTATGTTTATGTCCATTCTCCTGGAACCTGTGTAATAAAATGTGAAACTGAAAGTGGAATAGTAAAGTATTTAACAATTGTTGTGGGTGAATAATTGTTGAAAACTGTTTAAAGAAGTGTTAGTATAATAACACTGACGAAGGTTTAGCTCAGCTGGGAGAGCACTTGCTTGACGTGCAAGGGGTCAGGGGTTCAAGTCCCTTAACCTTCACCATTGAACGAGAAAACCCTTATAAACAAAGGGTTTTTTTAATTTTCAAAATACTTTACATACGAATCAGGTACGATTTTTCACTAAAATTTATTTAATTCAATGCTCAGTTCATACGCTTTTGACTTGTAAAAATGGCTGAATGTGTTAGAAGTAATTGAAACATATAAAAGCTCAGAAAGTATTTGGCAGCTGTTTTTTTAATGCCTGTAAATTGTGTAAGAGTCTTGAAGGCACTTAAAAGTATGAAGATGTCAAAGATACTGGCAACGATGTATTTAGAAGGTATCCTGATTGTAAATGTGCGATTAATTACATTATAGGCAAAGGCAAAACCAGAGATGTTTGAAGTAAGAGAGATGTGAGTAAAGAGCAATAAAAAAGGGTGCTTAAATTTATTCAATCAGGTGTTGGTTCTTATTTTCATAAATGGGAAAAAAGATAAAAAGAAGTA
>Ga0116183_1006683_pt1 | contig 10518 bp, 10 predicted proteins | sample AD_UKC078_MetaG_FD_89753 | JGI IMG/M metagenome (GOLD analysis project Ga0116183, IMG submission 89753) | Active sludge microbial communities of municipal wastewater-treating anaerobic digesters from USA - AD_UKC078_MetaG | ecosystem: Engineered > Bioreactor > Anaerobic > Digestate | place: USA...
ATGAGTCTCCCCCAAACCCCCTCTTTTCAACATAACCAATTATCTTTGATAAAAAAATTGTCCAGGTATACTAGACCATCACATCAATATTGATGATGTAAAGTCGGTTATCTCAATCCTTGGCAGGCCGGAAGACATGTCGGATGATGAAGGTCTTCGTGCCGGAGAAAAATTCACCCGGCCGGGTTATCACAGGATGTACCGTGACCCGGATCGCAGGATCATAGGAGGCGTATGTGCAGGAATAGGTGCCTACTGGAATAATGATCCCTGGATTATAAGGATAATATTCGTCATTCTTACGCTAATAGGAGGCTTGGGCATTCTCATATATCTTATTCTCTACATCGTTCTGCCTGAAGCAAAAACCACTTCCCAGAAGATTGAAATGAAAGGAGAACCTCTGAATATAAAGAATATCAAAGAAGCTGTAAAAAATGAATTTGAAACAGTCAGAAAGAATATGAAACTGTAGATAAGGGAGACCTGCAAGAATATTTGAAAATGTGTTAAACTAAAAACTAAGAACGTGGATCTTGAAAATGCTAAAGCGCAGATGCGAAAAGGTATCCTGGAGTATTGTATTCTGTCAGTATTATCCAGAAACTCATGCTATGCAAACGATATAATAAAGGAACTTAAAGAAGCCAGGGTAATTGTTGTTGAAGGCACCCTCTATCCTCTTCTGACAAGGCAAAAAAACGCCGGATTGTTGAGTTACCGCTGGGAAGAAAGCCAGCAAGGACCTCCGCGGAAATATTATGAACTGACTCCAGCTGGTAAAGAATATCTGGCCGATCTGGACAAGGCATGGGATGAACTGGTTGAATCCGTTAATCTTATCTGCTCTAAATAACAACTCTCTAATTATAAAAACGCATTAAAATAGATAAAACTTTAAATATTAATCCGGGAGTAGTTCTTTTCAGCATCGATACGATGGTTTATCACATTCTTCGCAATTATCGGTAATTAAAACAAACTTCAATCCACAATATCCAGGTTCTTCGAAGAAAAGAAACAACTCAGTTCACTTATTATACTTTTATACGAATGGTATAAATCCCTGATTCAAAAACTGAAAAATCTCATAGAGTAATACAAGCTGTTTGAAAAAATACTATTTTAGCACATTGTTCAGCAAGAAATATATCAAACTAAAATACTAACTCCATGTCAAAGTCACTTAAAGGTACCCGTACAGAGATAAATCTGCTTAAGTCATTTGCGGGGGAATCTCAAGCCCGTAACAGATACGAATTCTTCGCCAGTGTTGCAAGGAAAGAAGGCTTCGAACAAATAGCAAATATTTTCATTGAAACAGCTCTCCAGGAAAAGGAGCATGCCAAAAGATTTTTCAAATTCCTTGAAGGAGGAATGACAGAAATAACTGCATCCTATCCTGCAGGAGTGATCGGAACCACGAAAGAAAACCTGAAAGCTGCCGCCGAAGGAGAACATGAAGAGTGGGCTGATCTTTATCCTAATTTTGCTGAAGTAGCAAAAGCTGAAGGTTTTCCGGAAATAGCCACAGCTTTTAAAATGATCGCAAAAGTTGAAAAAGAACATGAAAAGCGTTACCTCAGGCTTCTCCAGAATGTTTCTGAAGATAAGGTCTTTGTAAAAGACGGCAAGGTATGGTGGAAATGCATTAACTGCGGCTATGTATACGAATCAGCAAAAGCTTTAGAAACATGCCCTGCATGCCTTCATCCAAAGGCTTTCATGCAACTTAAAGAAGATAACTATTAAGCCTATCTCTGATCCAGAGGTATATAATCCTTCCGGCCATAGACATTTTTGAATGCCGGTCTTATAATCCTTTTTGCCGAGAATGTAAGTTCTTCCATACGGTGAGCACACCAGCCAGGTATTCTTGCCATTGCAAAAAGCGGTGTGTATAATTCTTTCGGGATACCTATGCATGAATAAACGAATCCCGAATAGAAGTCGACATTTATACATACTACTTTGGCTGTATGTTCGCCTTTGAATTTTCGAAATACTTCCGGAGTGAGGCGTTCGACAAGTGCATATAATTCGAATTCATCCGACCTTCCTGCCTCAATAGCAAGTTCTCTTGCCTTTTCTTTAAGAAGAACAGCCCTGGGGTCAGAAATTGTATAAACTGCATGACCTACTCCATAAATAATTCCCGTTCCGTCATTCGCTTCCTTTTTAAGTATCTTCAGAAGATAGTTTTCAACCTCTGTTTCATTTTGCCAGTCCTTAACATTTTTCTTTATATCCTCCATCATTGTCTGCACTTTCAGGTTTGCTCCTCCATGCAAGGGTCCCTTGAGAGAACCAATCGCTGATGTAACAGCAGAATAAATATCGGTTTCCGTGGAACTTGTGACTCTCATCGTAAATGTTGAGTTATTACCTCCTCCGTGCTCAGCATGCAACACAAGCGAAAGGTCTATAAGATCAGCCTGCAATCTTGAATAAAATCCTGCGCCTTTAATAAAATGAAGAAAATTCTCAGCAGTTGTCAGATTTGGCTGTGGATGACGTATTGACAATGTTCTGCCCTGATAGACATGACGAAGCGCCTGGTAAGAATAAGCTATTATGGAAGGGAATTTGGCAATCAGGTTCAAAGATTGTTTTATCATATTGGCAAGAGAAATATCATCTGGATGATCATCCAGGGTATATAATCCCAGCACTGACCTCGCAAGCATATTGAGCACATCCTTCCCTTTAAATGATAGGATCATATCCTTTATAAAATGGTCCGGAAGTCCCCTGAGCGAAGCCAGATGAGATGAAAACTCCTCAAGTTCATCCTTCTGAGGCAACTTGCCCGTTAACAGCAGGAATACGGTTTCATCAAAACCATGTCTCTTTTCCTTTTGAAATCCGCGTGTAATGGCATCAATATCTATGCCTCTGTACAGAAGTCTGCCCGGAACGGCTATTACTTTGCCGTTTTCCTTCTCATAACCGACAACATCCCCTATATTTGTCAGTCCTACAAGAACTCCTGTCCGGTCATTATTCCTTAAACCTCTTTTTACATCAAATTTCTCAAACAAATCATTATCGATCTGACATGATTCGCGCACAGATGATTCCAGCTTCTTAAAGAAAATAGTGTTTTCCATTAAATTATTTACTTATTACATGTTCTTTATAATTGCATCTGCAAATTCTGATGTCTTTAACAAAACAGCTCCTTCCATCAGCCGGTGGAAATCGTAAGTCACCTTTTTATCAAGGATTGTCTTTTCAATGCTGTTATAGATTATATCAGCCACTTTGTCCCAACCGATATATTCAAACATTAAAGCACCGGAAAGTATAACAGATCCCGGATTCACTTTATCCTGACCGGCATATTTTGGTGCAGTGCCATGTGTTGCCTCGAATATTGCGTGTCCGCTATTGAAATTTATGTTAGCCCCCGGGGCAATGCCAATCCCGCCAACAATTGCTGCAAGGGCATCTGAAATATAATCGCCGTTGAGGTTCAACGTAGCAATCACAGAATATTCGGAAGGCCTTGTAAGTATTTGCTGTAAAAAAGCATCTGCAATTACATCCTTTATTATTACTTTCCCCTCAGCTACAGCTTTAGCCAAAGCTGTTTCAGCTGATTCTCCTCCTTTATCCCTTAAAAGCTGGTTGTAATTCTGCCAGGTGAATACTTTATCACTGAATTCCCTTTCTGCAAGTGCATAACCCCATTTCATAAATGCACCTTCAGTGAACTTCATTATATTGCCTTTATGAACGAATGTTACTGAAGGTAATTTTCTGTTTATCGCGAATTTAACAGCCTGTCTTATAAGCCTTTCAGACCCTTCAAGCGAAACCGGCTTTATTCCAAGAGATGAGGTGTCAGGAAAACGTATCTTTTTTACTCCCATTTCATCAATAAGGAAGCTTTTAAGTTTTTCTGTTTCCGGATCACCATGCATATATTCAATTCCTGCATAGATGTCTTCAGTATTTTCCCTGAATATGTGCATGTCAACCATTTCCGGTTTCTTTACCGGGCTTGGAACACCTCTGAAATATCTGACGGGACGGTAACATGTAAAAAGATCTAGCTCCTGCCTTAGAGCAACATTAAGCGATCTCATGCCTTCCCCGACAGGTGTTGTCAGCGGCCCCTTTATCCCGACAAGGTGTTCCCTGAAAGCCTGAAGGGTCTCTTCCGGCAGCCAGTTCCCCGTGGCCTTGTATGCTTTCTCTCCTGCAAGAACTTCTTTCCAGATTATTTTCCTGTCATTCCCGAAAGCCTTAGTAACGGCATTGTCAAAAACCCTGACTGAAGCGTTCCATATATCCGGCCCGATCCCATCACCCGCTATATACGGGATAACTGGCTTATCAGGCACTAATAAGTTGTCATTCCTGAATTTTATCTTTTCACCTGTATCCATACTGAATTCTTGTTAATATCCGGATTAATTTATCAATTCTTTGCATACAAATCTACTAATAGCGTTTGCGCATAACATTTAGTGCACTTCCTGCCCTGAACCATTCTATCTGAGCTTCGTTATATGAATGATCTGCCATGAATCGCTCATTGGTACCGTTTGAATGGTGCAATGTTACTGTCATTTTCTTCCCTGGCACAAATTCTTTAAGTCCGGTTATACTTATCCTGTCATCTTCCCTGACACGCTGATAATCATCCGGTTCACTAAAAGTAAGAGTCAGAATCCCCTGCTTCTTGAGATTTGTTTCATGAATCCGGGCAAATGATTTTACAATTACAACCTTTACATTCAGAAACCTTGGTTCCATTGCAGCATGTTCACGTGATGATCCTTCTCCGAAATTTTCTTCACCAACTACCACTGATGCAATCCCCTTATTTTTGTAGTAAAATGCCACGTCAGGGACAGGAGAATATTCTTCTGTAACCTGATTCAGGATATTATTTGTCTGATCATTAAAAAAATTTGTTGCCCCTATCATGTAATTATGGGAAATATTTTCAAGATGTCCGCGGTATTTAAGCCATTTGCCGGCCATCGAAATATGATCAGTAGTGCACTTTCCCTTAACCTTAATGAGCAATTTAAGTTCTATAAAGTCCTTTCCATTCCATTTTGGGAAGGGAGAGAGCATTTGCAGCCTTTCCGAACATGGATTTATTATTATCTTTTTTCTTCTGGCAGGGCTTTTTGGTAATTCATTTCTGTCTATTATTACAAAGCCTTCCGGAGGTAGAAATTTTCCCGATGGTTCACGCATCATAACAGGTTTACCATCCCTGTTAATTAAAGTATCAGTAAGAGGGTTAAAAGTCAATTTACCTGATATAGCAATAGCTGCAACTATTTCCGGAGAAGCAACAAAAGCATGAGTATTGGGATTACCGTCAGCTCTTTTTGCAAAGTTGCGGTTAAAGGAATGAATAATTGTATTAACCTGCTGTTTTTCAGAATCTTTTCTATCCCATTGACCAATGCATGGGCCACAGGCATTTGCAAAAATTTCAGCTCCCGCTTGCCTGAAAAGCTCAAGATAACCATCCCTCTCAGCTATAAGGCGTATAAGTTCCGATCCCGGAGTGACTTTTATTTCAGCTTTTGCGCTAAGGTTCTGATTAAGTGCATTCCTTATTACCGAAGCAGCCCGGGATATATCCTCATATGATGAATTCGTACAGGAACCTATAAGTCCTGCTGATACATCTGACGGCCATCCGTTTCTTTCGCACTCTTCCTTCATCCTGGAAAGAGGTGTTGCCAGGTCAGGTGAAAATGGCCCGTTAATATGAGGTTCCAGTTCTGAAAGATTTATTTCAAAATAATTATCAAAATATTTCTGCGGATTATCATATACTTCAGGATCTCCCCTGAGATGCTCACTAATTGATTCTGCCATGACAGCAATTTCTTCCCTTCCGGTGGCAGCAAGAAAAAGGCTCATTTGCCTGTCGAAGCCAAATATTGAACATGTAGCACCGGTTTCAGCCCCCATGTTACAAATAGTTGCCTTGCCGGTTGCTGAAATGGTTTCCGCTCCTTCCCCAAAATATTCGATAACAGATCCTGTTCCTCCCTTCACAGAAAGCATGCCTGTTATTTTCAGAATTACATCTTTTGCAGATACCCATCCGTTAAGTTTCCCGGTCAGCTTTATCCCTATCAGTTTTGGCATTTTCAACTCCCAACTCATTCCAGCCATCACTTCTGTGGCATCGGCTCCACCAACGCCAATTGCTATCATTCCCAGGCCTCCCGCTGTCGGGGTATGTGAATCAGTTCCTATCATCATCCCTCCGGGATAAGCGTAATTTTCAAAAATCACCTGATGAATTATCCCTGATCCCGGCTTCCAGAAATCGATATTATGATTAACACAAACTGATTCAAGGAACTCATATACTTCTTTGTTTTTTTCCAAAGCCGATTCCAGATCTTTTTCAGCTCCGTTCTTTGCAAGAATAAGGTGATCACAATGAACAGAAGCAGGGACAGTAGAACTTTCCTTTTCTGTAACAATGAATTGCAGCAAAGTCATCTGGGCTGTTGCATCCTGCATTGCAACCCTGTCAGGATGAAATTCAACATAATCAACTCCTCTTACAAAATTTGATATTCTGTCATTTGCCAAATGGCCGTAAAGGATCTTTTCAGTTAGTGTAAGAGGTCTGCCAAGAGCATTTCTCACAACAGATATCCTGTCGGGCAGAGCTTTATAATAATCAAGTATTTTACTGATCTCTATCTTCATAGCATCTTCGGAATAATCATCAAAGGATCATGATCTGATCTGTCCGTTACCCTTTATTATCCACTTAAAAGTCGTTAATGCTTCGAGGGCCATGGGGCCTCTGGCATGTAACTTCTGAGTTGAAATCCCGATTTCTGAACCAAGACCAAACTCAGCTCCGTCGGTAAAAGCAGTGGATGTGTTCAGATAAACAGAAGAAGCATCGACAAGCTGAGCAAAAGTTTCAATTCGTTCCTCATTTTCCGAGATTATTGCCTCACTGTGTTTTGTACCATAGCAGGCAATATGATCCATTGCTTCTTCTATTGAAGAAGTTGTTTTTATTGCCATTTTATAAGCCAGAAATTCTGTACCAAATGAATTACTGTCTGCTTTTTCAAGAAGCTTTGCAGGATAGTTACCATTCAGAACTTCATAAGCTTTCTCATCAGCATAAATAATTACATTCTTATCCTTACACAAACCAACGAGATAAGGCAGATCATCAAGGCGTTTCTCATGTATTAAAAGACATTCAAGGGCATTACATACACTTACTCTGCGTGTTTTGGCATTGTTTATAACTATCCTGCCCATCTCGGCATCGCCATATTCGTCAAAGTAAGTATGACAAATACCCGCTCCCGTTTCTATTACTGGTATAGAAGCATTTTGACGGACAAAATCAATCAGCTTCTGGCTGCCCCTAGGGATTATAAGATCAACAAAACCGCGGGCATTAAGCAGCTGAGCTGTTTCTTCCCTTCCGGTAGGCAAAAGACTGATTATATCCTGGTTCAGTCCCGAATCGCTCAGTACTTTTTTTATAACACCTACAATTGCTTCATTGGAATATAAGGCATCACTACCACCTTTGAGGATGCATGCATTTCCTGATTTCAGGCATAATGAAAAGACATCGAATGTAACATTTGGCCTGGCTTCATAGATTACTCCAATTACACCAAAGGGAACTCTTGCTTTTGTTATCAGAAGCCCGTTTGGTTTTTTATATTCATATATTATTTCGCCAACCGGACTTTTCAATCCGGCAACGTTCCTTATATCTGCTGCAATATTCTGTATCCTGGGACCCGTAAGTTTGAGCCTGTCATATCTTGGATCATTTTCATCCATTCTTGAAAGATCCTTCTGATTTTCTGCAATAATACACGCACTGTTCTTTTCGGTCTCATCAGCCAGCAAAGCAAGGATGCTATTTATCTTCTCGACACTCTGAATCCGAAGATCGGTGCTTGCTTTCAATGCATTCCTGAATATTGGTGTACAATCCATCAGTCTTATTAATTTATTTTTATGTTTTGTTTATATCGCTCCCTTTATCTATTCTAAGGAGCTATACTTAAGAGTCTGTCTGTTAAATATTTCCATTAATCCTTCCCACTGATCAGAAGATGATCATAATGTACCAGAGGTTTTTTTCTTTTTTCTCCCAAATATTGTATTGCTTTTTCCGAATCATATTGTGCCTTACCAAGTCCGATCTGTTCTCCCTTGTCATCAAAGATCCTGATGATGTCGCCTTTTTTAAAGAACCCCTCAATCTTGCTGACGCCAATCATAAGGAGACTTGTGGCTTTATCACCAAACAAAGCCATTTTGGCACCTTCATTTATATGTACAATACCTTTGGCAAAAGTATCCGAATGCGAAAGCCATTTTTTGACTCCGCTTTTTTTTGTCACAGAAGCAGGGAATAACGTATATGGTACATCCTTGCCCCTAACGATATCAGTTATTATTGAATCCCGTGTCCCATTAGCAATATAAACATTAATGCCTTCGGAAGCAATTTCCTTTGCAATAGAGTATTTTGTCAACATACCGCCACGGCCAAATTCAGATTTTGAAGCTGAAATATATTGTTCAGGATTATCGAATTCGCCTCCTATTTCCCTTATCAACTCTGATCCTTCTGAACCCGGAAGACCGGTATAAATACCATCAACATTTGTCAGTATAATAAGGGACCCGCAATCCATCATCGAGGATATCATTCCGGATAATTCATCGTTATCCGTAAACATTAGTTCAGTGATCGCAATTGCATCGTTTTCATTCACTACCGGAAGAACTTTATTTTCAAGCATTGCCGTAATACAGTTCTTCATATTCAGGTAATGCTGCCTGTCCCTGAAGCTGTCTTTTGTTGCAAGAAGCTGTCCGGCCTGTATCCCGTATTTCCCAAAGAGAAACTGGTAATTCGACATAAGCTTAACCTGACCTATTGAGGCCCATATTTGTTTAGCCGAAATAATATTTGTTTTTTTTGATGGTACCAGTTCACTTTTTCCGGCAGCAACTGCTCCGGAAGTAATCAGAATTACTTCGATTCCCCTCTTGTTAAGTATGGCAATCTCTTCCACAATGCGAAGCATCCTTGAGGTATTAAGGGAACCGTCACCATGGGCAATAACATTACTGCCAACTTTAATAGCAACCCGTTCGAATTGTGTTTTTAAGTTTTTCAATCCTGTGGCCATATTTGAGGCAAAATGTTGTAAAATTAACAGTATTTGTGGAAATATTAAAGAAATCCATTAAAAAGTAACTGTTTAATTAAGAATACTATATTCCGGACTTTTGTTTATAAGACAATTCAAATACTTTTTATTAAAGATCATTCATATCTTCCAAAAAAGACTTCCCTTATCGCTTAAGAAGACTGTCTCAGGAACAGAAAATCATAAACCTGAGTTTCTTAACCTTAGGTTTATAAATGTTCGTCAAAATTCAAATTTAACAAAATTATTAGCAGGCAATTTAAAGAATTCAAGATAACAGCTTGTGTTTCTGAAACTTATGACAAAGACAATAATCTGATAAATCTTTAAACCGCGAAAAGTCTGTAAATTTCAGTTCATTTTTGACGAAAGCACCTCAATTCTTTATTAAACAAGGGATATTGTAAATACCCGTCCTGATTCCTTTGACTAAAGATTCCAGAATCGTCGCTGTTGCTCACTAATTGGGCATATGCTGCTTGTCCGGAACATTTTAATAACATATTTTTACGTAAACAAAAGCAAGCCGGATTTAAAGAATTGTTTTACAAATTCTGATAAGAAATGAAAAGAGTACTTATGGTTGTTTTTTCTGTGTTTGTTTTTCAGGTTTGTGCTGCTCCCGTTCTGAATTTTGAAATGAGGATGTCAAAATTCAGATCAGCAATTGAATATGCAAATACTAAACATCACGAGAAAGAATTCCAAAGGCTTATACAGGATCTCGGCTGGAGTGAATCCCTTAATAATCCTTATAGCATTAATTGCATAGGCTGTTTTGGTGAATGGCAGTTTTCAGAATCGACTCTCAGGTTTCTCGGTTACAGAAAGATCACGCTTAAAAATTTCCAAAAGGATCCTGAGATATTTCCAAGAGATCTTCAACTGGAGGCATTAAAAGGATTAATAAAGGTGAATATGAGTTATCTCCGGCATTATCAGCATTTCATCGGAGATACGATAGATAACATTGTAATAACAAAATCAGGCATGATTGCAGCATCCCATCTCGGAGGAGCAGGATCTCTTATAAAATTCCTTAAATCCGAAGGGAAGATCAACAGACAGGATGTGCTTGGTACTTCAATAGGTGACTATCTCTCCAAATTCGGAAAATACGAACTTGAATGATCTAATAAATAAAAACAAAATACTATGAGAGCAATATACAGAATATCGGTAAAGGAATTCGGAACAATCTTCCTGAAAAAAAGAAGAATTGCCAAAGCATTCAGATGGTGGCTAAGGGAAAATAACATCCCATTTCAGTATAGCTATTCCTTCAACGAAATCAGGCTCTGGGATTAAA
>Ga0116183_1006684_pt1 | contig 10518 bp, 9 predicted proteins | sample AD_UKC078_MetaG_FD_89753 | JGI IMG/M metagenome (GOLD analysis project Ga0116183, IMG submission 89753) | Active sludge microbial communities of municipal wastewater-treating anaerobic digesters from USA - AD_UKC078_MetaG | ecosystem: Engineered > Bioreactor > Anaerobic > Digestate | place: USA...
AGAGATTTTTCACGGGGCCGGCGCGTTTGTCTGCGGCGAAGAAACAGCACTGATCAAATCAATTGAAGGGCATATGGGTGAGCCTCGTCAGCGTCCTCCGTACCCGATTGCCAAAGGTCTTTTCGGCTATCCCACCTGTATTAACAATGTCGAAACGCTGGCAAACGTCCCTTACATTATCAACCACGGCGCGGACGCTTATTTGAAGATAGGCACGGAGAACAACGCGGGAACGAAAATATTCTCTCTGGTCGGGAAAATTAAAAATACCGGCTTGGTCGAAGTCCCCCTGGGGACTTCCATCAGTAAAGTCGTCTATGACATCGGCGGAGGACCCGTCAGCTCCGCAAAGATTAAAGCGATACAAACGGGAGGACCTTCCGGCGGGTGCATTCCATCTTCCATGTTCGATCTGCGTATCGATTATGACAGCCTGGCGAAAGTCGGATCCATCATGGGGTCTGGCGGTATGATTGTCATGGATCAGAATACCTGCATGGTCGATGTCGCCAAATATTTTATGAATTTTCTGAAAGACGAATCCTGCGGAAAATGTTTCACGTGCCGCAAGGGAACGCAACGGATGCATGAAATACTCGAAGACATCACGCTCGGCAAAGGGACACCGGGACATATGGTTCTGCTGGAGGAACTGGCGCAGACGGTTAAGGATACCACCATGTGCGGCCTTGGCCAGACAGCATCCAATCCGGTGCTCAGCACATTGAAGTACTTCCGTGAAGAATATGAACGACACATTCATGATAAACGATGTGACTCCTATGTCTGTAAGCAACTGACAGGAGCCCCCTGCCAGGCCGCCTGTCCCGTGGACACAGAACCGTGGCGGTACGTCGCCATGATCGAAAAAGGTGATTATGACGAGGCGTACCGGATCATCCGGTCCGCCAATCCCATGCCGGACGTAAGTTCCCGGGTCTGTGACCGCAAGTGCGAAAGCCGCTGCAGTCTGGGTGTAAGTGGTGGTGAGGCGGTTTCTATCCGCGCTTTGAAGCGCTTTGTAACCACCCGGGTTAACCCCGCCGTCTATAAACCAGCCCTTGCTAAAAAGAAGAAACAAAAGGTGGCTGTAATCGGCGCCGGTCCTGCAGGTATCACCGCGGCCCACGGCCTTTCTCTGCTGGGATACGGCGTAACAATTTTTGAAGCGGAAGACAGGCCGGGTGGTATGCTGTCCTGTTCGCTGCCGGCCTACCGGTTGCCCCGGGATATCGTTGAAAAGGAAATTAAAACCCTCTTCAATAAGAATATCAAAATAGAATACGGTCGTCTCCTGGGAAAAGACATTACCATCCACGACCTGTTTGTCGATAAATATGACGCCGTGTTTCTGGCTTTCGGCGCACACGAAAGCATGCGCCTTGATCTTGCGCATGAAGATGTGGGTGGCATCTATCCTTCCATCAAGTTTCTGAAAGCCTTCAACATGAGAGGCGAACAGCTCGCGCGTGGGCATGTCGGTGTAATCGGCGGCGGCAATTCGGCAGTAGACGCGGCTCGCGTCGCGCTTAGACAGAAGGATGTCACGGGCGTGTCCCTTTTTTACCGGCGCACCCGTGAAGAAATGCCCGCTTATGAAGAAGAAATCGAGGCAGCCCTGGAGGAAGGGGTGAGAATTGAAACGTTGATCTCACCGGTGAAAATTCAAGTTCGCCAGGAGGAAATCGAAGCGGCCCTCCGTGAAGGCGTCGCACTGGAAACCCTGGTTTCACCCATAAAAATTCACTCCCGAAAAGGCCATCTGGTGGACATCGAATGTATCAGAAACAGTCTGGGCGATGTGGACGCCACCGGAAGGCGCAAACCCGTACCCATTCCCGGAAGCGAATTCAAGGTGAAGCTCGACACGCTCATCGTGGCCATTGGCGAAAAGCCGAACAGTGAATTTCTGTCTTCCATGGGCCTGGAAATCGACAAAAACGGACGCATCAAGGTAAACACCAAAACCCTCGAAACTAATCTGCGAGGTGTGTTTGCGGGCGGTGATCTCGTCACCGGTCCGAACACGGTGATTGACGCCATTGCGGCCGGAAAGAAAGCCGCGGAAAGTATTGACCGGTATCTGCGGAAAGTACCTTTGATCAAGCCGTCGACACCCAGGCTTCCCGATGTTTACATCGAACCGGCGCGCATTGATGAAAATGGGGAGAGCAAGCCGTCACGCGCCGTCAATCCCGCGCTGACGCCTGCTGAAAGAGTAAAAAATTTCCAGGAAATAGAAAGGGCCCTACCCGAAAATTCAGCCCGCGCAGAGTCCAGACGCTGTCTGCGCTGCGACCTGGCATTCACTGAAAAAATGTCCCCCGATATGCCGCAGAAGGCCGTCATGGAAGGAGCACGACATGATTAATCTTAAAATTAACGGATTATCCTTATCCGTAGAAAAGGGCACGACCATCCTCGAAGCCGCACGGTTCCTGGGATTTCCAATCCCAACGCTTTGCCACAAAGATGGACTGACACCTTATGGCGCCTGTCGGCTTTGCGTGGTGGAAATCGGGGAGTTTCCCAGAACCAGGCTTGTTTCATCATGCACCTACCCTGTTGAGGAAGGCCTCGTCGTACGCACCGCCTCCGAGCGCGTTGTAAAGGCGCGGAAAATCATCATTGAACTCCTGCTGGCCTCCTGTCCGCAGTCAAAAATTGTTCAGGATATCGCGTCGGCCCATGGTGTCCGGCAACAGCGCTTCCGGCAGGAGCATGAAGACTGCATTCTGTGCGGATTATGCGTGCGCATGTGCAAGGAACAGATGATGGCCGGCGCCATTGGATTTCGGGGCCGTGGACAGGCGAGAAGCCTCGGAACGCCGTTTGATGTAAAATCGGAAGTCTGCCGGCTTTGCGGCGGGTGCATGGAAGTGTGTCCGGCCTGTCAGGCCCGGTGCACCTATAATGAACCGGATAAGGCCATTTGCGGCGGTTGCGCAAACCTGCCCCCACCCTGCATCGAGAAGGAACAGTTCCACGATATGATGTGTTACATGTCGCCCTGCGCGGCATGCGAAATTAAAAAATGACTAAATCCAGAAAGGAGCATGATACATGTCTTTTTCAAGAATCAATACATCCAGTGCAACGCTCACAAAAAACAGGACAGAGGAGTCCATTACCCCTTCGTCAGGAATGTGCGTCACATGCATCGACGGTTGCGTCGGCATGTGTGAAATCGGAAAATCCGCATACCGCGGCCATGAGGTCATTTATCCTCAGCCCTTTGGCGTAATCACCACGGCAGCTGAAAAACGCTATCCGGTCGATTATTCGCATTTTAACATTATGGGAACAGCTGCCGGAGCCTACGGCATTGAGGCTGATAGTGACAAAGCTATTTTCCCGGCCGTGAACCTCGAAGTCGTCATCGGTCATGACCAGGGTATCAAATTCCGTCTTCCCTGGCTGATTTCCGGTATCGGCTCTACCAATATCGCCAAAAACAATTGGGAAGGGCTGGCCATTGGTTCCGCTCTGGCGGGAACGGGTCTTACGATCGGCGAAAACGTTGTCGGCATGGACCCCGAGGCCGTACTCAAAAAAGATAAAATCGTGGATACCGTCGATTTAAAGCGACGGGTCAAACTTTACACGGATTATCAAAAGGACGGCTATGGGGCGATTATCGTGCAAGCCAATCTGGAAGACAGCCGTTTAAAAGTTCAACAGTATGCCATTGAGCAACTCGGTGTTCAATGTGTTGAACTTAAATGGGGCCAGGGCGCCAAAGACATCGGCGGCGAAGTAAAAATTAAAGATTTGAAAAAAGCACAGATGCTCCAGGACCGCGGTTACATCGTTTTGCCGAATCCCCATGATCCTAATGTGATCAAAGCCTTTGAGCGGGGTTCATTCAAAGAATTCGAAAGACATTCGCGCGTCGGCATGGTCACCGAGGAGTCCTTTGCCTCAACCATCGAAGGGCTTCGCAAAGCAGGAGCCAAATATATTTTCCTTAAGACAGGGGCCTATCGTCCTGTTGATCTGGCCCGGGCCATTGCCTTTGCATCAAAATACAAACTGGACTTGCTGACCGTGGATGCCGCCGGTGGCGGGACCGGCATGAGTCCGTGGCGGATGATGAACGAATGGGGTGTCCCGCCGGTAGAATTGCACTCGCTTGTTTATCAATACGCCCAAAAACTGGCGGACAAGAAAAAATACCTGCCGGCTATTGCCGTCAACGGAGGATTCACCTTCGAAGATCAGATTTTCAAAGCGTTGGCCATGGGCGCCCCCTATGTCAAAATGGTCGGCATGGCGAGGGCACCTATCGCGGCGGCTATGGTCGGGAAAACCATCGGACAAACCATCGAATCCCAGCAGATTCCCGTTTACATTGAACGCTTCGGCAATGCCAAGGATGAAATTTTTGTCACCGCCAGCGAACTGCGACATGAACTGGGCGATAAAGAATTCGACAAACTGCCGACCGGCGCCATCGGGCTCTATACCTATTATGAAAGACTGGCGCAGGGACTCCGTCAGCTCATGGCCGGAAGCAGAAAATTTGCGTTACAGTATATGTCACGCAACGATCTGGCTGCCCTCACACCGGATGCGGCACGCATCAGCGGGATTCAATCCATCATGGATGTGGATAAAGACGAAGCGTCCCAAATTCTTGATTTCTAAAAAACATAAGCACGCCACTCAGGAACCCCCGCGTTCCGGAGTGGCGTCTAACATTCTTTCATTATAATTTATATTACGCCATGCATCGTTCGTTTAATGTCGAAAACGTTGAAAGGAAAGGTCTCCTTATCCTGAAAATTCTCAGCGAAAGCCAGATTCCGCTGGGAGCGCGCATCATTGCCGGTCGGATGAAAGACAGCGGCCTGGATTTAAGCGAACGGACCGTCCGCTACCATTTGAAACTTATGGACCATAAGGGGCTGACCAGGCTCATCGGCAGGCGTGACGGCCGCATCATAACCAACCACGGCAAAGACGAACTTTCGAATGCACGAGTGAATGATAAAGTCAGTTTGTGCAGTTCACGCATCGACATGCTGGCCTTTAAAACAACCTTCGATTTATCCAAACAACGGGGGATGGTGCCGGTCAACATTTCTTTGTTTACAAAAGACCGGTTCGAAGAAGCCCTCAAAGCCATGAAACCCGCGTTTCAAAATAAAATGGTCGTCAGTGACCGCATTGCCATTGCCCAAAATGGTGAAAAAATGGGAGACGTTACCGTGCCGGACGGAAAGGTTGGCCTGGCAACGGTCTGCAGCATTTTGATCAACGGCATCTTTTTAAAAAACGGCGTGCCCATCGATTCAAAATTCGGCGGAATTCTTCAGGTCAAGAATGGCGCGCCTCTGCGGTTCGTGGAACTGATCCAATATGCCGGATCATCGCTGGATCCGTCTGAAATCTTTATCCGGGGGAAAATGACCTCCGTCAAGCAGGTTGTGGAAAAAGGCGAAGGTAACATTCTGGCCAATTTTCGTGAAATCCCGTCTGTCAGTATGGCCCATGTGACAGAGCTTATTGAAAACATTCGGTCAATCGGTCTGGGCGGAATCATTGCCGTCGGTGGCAGCGGAAATCCCGTTTGCGAAACAGTGGTCGGGCTAAACAAAGCGGGAATGATTTTAATGGGTGGCTTGAATCCGGTGGCATGCGCGCATGAACAGGGGATTGACGTCGATAATCTTGCCATGACAACGGTCATGGAATTCCAGGATATGCAAAATATATCTTAGGGGTAAAGTCAAAACGTGTTTTTTTTATTCAATGATCAGGCGATATCAGGCGCAACTGATAAAATTTCATTTTTCGGGCGAATCTGATAAGGAAAGATCGGAGAAATGAGAAGGCAACGGGGTTGCGGATCTTCCCTATTCATCAGCGGATGGAATCGACAGGTGAAACGCAAGGGATGAAAGGCACGAAGACTGGAGCCACAAAAGTTTAATCAATGCTGCAAAGACAAAAAAAAGCCAAAGCCGTGACAACAAGGCGGACATCTTCCCAGGGTCGGGAAGATGCATCACGCGTTAAATTACGTGAGCGCGTAAAGGAATTGACCTGCCTGTATGGGATTGCGCAGATTGCCTCGAATCCGGCTCTTTCGTGTGCAAACAAATTGGCGGATATTGTAAAACTGCTTCCGCCCGCCTGGCAATATCGCGGACGGGCCTGCGCCCGGATCACCCTCGACGAACACGTCTTTCAGTCCACAAGATTCTGTGATGGGGCTCATCAGCAAACGGCCGCCATCTGCGTTGCGGGTAAAAACCGGGGAACTGTGGAGATTCATTATCGGGACGGCCGGGGCCTTTTGAAGAAAAACCCTTTTCTTCATGAAGAAAAGAATCTGATAGAAAACATTGCCGGACAGATTGCCTTGATGATCGAGCATGAAGAAATCCGGAAAACCAAAGCCAAACTTCGGGAACAACTGATAAAAGCCGATCGTCTGGCCGCCATTGGTGAATTGGCTGCCGGTGTAGCCCATGAACTCAATGAACCCTTGAACACGATCCTGGGATTTACCCAACTCACCCAAAAAACGTCTAATCTGCCGGTACAGGCACTCAAAGATCTCGAAAAAATCGCGGATGCCGCGCTTCATGCCCGCAACATTATCCGGGAACTTTTGATTTTCGCCCGTCAGGGAAAACCCGGTAACGCGCGGGTCAACCTCAACCGGATTATCACAGATGAAATGCACCTCTTTGAGTCACTGTGCGCTAAATCCGGCGTGGAACTCAGACGCATCGTTGACCCGGACCTGCCCGAAATTAAAGCCAATAAATCACAAATTCGCCAGGTCATCTCCAATCTGATTGTCAACGCCCTGCAGGCGATGCCCGGAGGCGGCGTCCTTACGCTGCGGACATCGTTTGAAAAATCCTGTGTGCAACTTCGGGTTGCTGATTCAGGAACCGGCATCAGCGAAGAGATAAAAGAAAGTATTTTTCTGCCTTTTTTTACCACCAAGGATGTTGATCAGGGCACCGGACTCGGTTTGTCGGTGGTACACGGCATTGTGTCTTCGCACGGCGGCGAGATACACGTCGAAAGCGAGCACGGGCAAGGTGCCTGTTTTTGCGTGACCTTCCCCTGCCACCGGGAAACCGCGCTGAAGGAGGAATTGATTTGAAGCCCCCACGCAGTAAAAGCATTCTTATTGTGGACGACGCTCAGACCACCGTGGACATTCTTCAGCGCAATCTCGAATCAAAAGGCTACGACATTTTCACAGCCTCCAATGTTGTCGATGGCTTAAAAATTCTGGAAAGCGCGCCGATTGATCTTGTGATCACAGACTACAAGATGCCCAAAATCAGCGGCTTGGATCTCATTCGCCACATCCGGTCAAATTTTCATGAAACAGAGGTTATCATGGTGACCGGCTATGCTTCCGTGAAGGGCGCTGTCGAAGCGGTCAAAATGGGAGCGGAGGAATATCTGCCGAAACCATTTACGGATGACGAACTTTTCAACGCGGTAGAACGGGCGCTCAACAAACAGGAACTGCGCAAGATTGTTCAGAACGAGAAACCGCGGGGAACAACGAATACGCACGGCATCGTCGGCAAATCAAAACCCGTTAGGAAAATGCTGGCGGAAATCGAAAAAGCCTCTAAATCTTCAGCAACCGTTCTTATCCTGGGAGAAAGCGGCACAGGCAAGGAACTGGTGGCACGAGCCATTCACTACAGCAGCAAACGGGCATCCGCTCCGTTTGTTCCCGTCAACTGCGGGGCTATACCGGAGAAGCTGCTGGAGAGCGAACTTTTCGGTCATATTAAAGGCGCCTTTACAGGGGCCAATGAGTCCCGCGCCGGTTTTTTCCAGACGGCCGACGGCGGCACGATCCTGCTCGACGAGGTCAATGAAATGAGTCCCGCCATGCAGGTCAAACTCTTGCGGGTTCTGCAGGACAAACAGGTCTGCATGGTCGGTGCCAGAAAAACGCAAAAGATCGATGTCCGCATCATCGCCTCGAGCAATAAGGATCTGAGAGGGTTGGTCAGTAAAAATCTGTTCCGGGAAGATCTGTTCTTTCGTCTGAACGTCATTACGATTACGGCTCCCCCCTTGAGAGAGCGGTCCGAGGATATTGCTGTGCTGATCACCCATTTTACTAAAAAGTTTGTTGAAGAAATTGGGAAAAACGCCCCGGTTTTTTCGGATGAAGTGCTGCAGACATTCCTGAAATATAGCTGGCCGGGCAATGTCCGAGAACTTGAGAACCTCATTCAGCGGCTCATAGTCATGACAGATGAAAAGAACATTCAAACGGCCGATTTACCGTCTTTTATGCGCTTTTCCGCCATGCCGGGGTCTGTTCCTTTCCGGCCTCTGGCAGAGGAAGAAACCGCTTATATCCGAAGGGTTTTGGCAAGCGTTGGCGGAAATAAAACGCGGGCAGCAGAAATTCTGCGAATCGACCGAAAAACGCTCCGGGAAAAACTCAAACCGGAACAAGATGAGAAGCTTTGATATTTTGAACCATGCCCATTAAATAAGTTCATAAACATTAATACAAGATACAATCCTTGACGGTTTGCATATCATGATACCAAATCTGCCAATTCTAAAAGAACACGACCAGAAGCCTTTCTTCTTGCCCCGGATTTCATACTGATAATTAAAACCGTTTTTCCAATGTTTTTTTGCAATTTGATCCACGTTGAGTCTCATCCGTTTGTCTAGAAATCATATGGCGATGTTCTCGTTAACGGTTGTATTCACCGGAACGTTCCGGTTGATAAGTCACTTCTTTAATGATTACCCGTAATACTCCGCCGCCTGGTTTCGGCCACTCGATTTCGTCCCCTTCGGATAGACCGAGCAGCGCGCTTCCGACAGGCGCAAGTATAGAAATGGTGCCGCCGCCGGCTTCATAATCTGTTGGATATACAAGCGTCAGACAGAACTCTTGGGACGAAGATTCCGTTATGAATTTTACGGTGGAATTCATGGTGACGACGTTTGGAGGCACATCTTTTGGATCTACCACTGTTGCTCGATCCAACTCAGTTTCCAATTCTTCCTTGCCCGGAAAAGCATTTTTAGGTAAAGACGCAATGAGCTTCTCCAATCTTTCCGCATCAAGCGACGAAATGATAATATTAGGTTTCGTGTTCAATTTTCACCTCTACAGGCTACAGGTTTACCATCGACATCTGCGATATGTATCATCGGCCATACCACTTGGGCAGTTCGTTATAGATTTTCGCACCCTCTTGGTAACCAAGCTCAGTCAGTATTTTGGCGACCATTTCATCGGCTTCACAATGTAATATCTCCCTGGTATCAGCCCCCCAACGTTTCCTGATGCCTTCCATTTTTTTCTTGAATTCATTCGGGGTCATTCTTGACTCATCCTTTCATTCATCAACAATTCTTTTCAACATATTTTTTGAATTCGTCGCATCCCGTCTTATAAACGGCAGACAAATTTTCCATACTCTTCTTCAAGTCATGAGGCATACCTTTTGACTGGTTTAAAAAAGAATTGAATATCTTCTCCGTCTGATCTTGAAATAGGACGCCGGTATTGTTGTCAAAGAATTTTTCTGCTTTGGCACATTCTTCATTCATAACCTTTTTTAAATCATCAATCTCCTTCTTATACGAACCTATCCTCTTGTCCATAAACGCTCTGAGTTCACCGCTCATTCCCGGAGAATATCGGAAAAAATTGAAGATGTTTTCCGCCTGGCACTGAAGCACGGCCGTCATTGAAAAAAAGTTTTCAAATGTCGCCCTGTGAAAATCAAGCATTTGTTTCACCGTGTTTTTGCTTCTCATGGTTATCTCCTTTCTATACCAGTAGACCTACATTTAAAGATCATTTATCGGAGTTTATTCATTAACATTTTAATGCTTGTTTCGTTTTGGCCGGCTTTGCGAAACCATTGGATGGCTTCTGTGTCATCCTGGGGAACGCCTTCTCCACATCGGTACATTTCGCCCAATTGATGCATGGCCGCTATGTTTCCCCGTTCAGCCGCCTTGCGAAACCATTTCGCGGCCTTTGCATAATTTTGCTGGACACGCTTACCATGCAGAAACATCAAGCCGAGATTATATAGAACATGATGATCTTCCTGCTCAAAAACCTTTCGAGTATCGACAACAGATAATATCTTAAATTCCATTTGAACCTCGAAATTGAAAGTTCATTCCTTATTATTTCGCTACACGATCTGGATGATTTGTTATCGTCAACGTTGAACCGCGTTTCGCCTCCGGTTCCCGAACACGCTGTTTATTCGTTGATGATAAACGTTTCTTACGGAGTAACGTTTGAAAATTAGGACATACATGGTGACGTCCTGACTGATGATTTGATTGTATTATCGATAAGCGGCTCATCTTCATTTCCCCTCAGCGGATCGCCCTTTTTATGTAAAATTTTGGAATTCGGCGAATGGCTCTGCATGGATGTCCTCAAAAAGGTGCCCCATCGTCATTTCATTTTCAGCATCCCGAAGATTCTCCGCCGGTACTTTCTGTATGATCGAAAACTTCTTGCCGCCC
>Ga0116183_1006685_pt1 | contig 10518 bp, 10 predicted proteins | sample AD_UKC078_MetaG_FD_89753 | JGI IMG/M metagenome (GOLD analysis project Ga0116183, IMG submission 89753) | Active sludge microbial communities of municipal wastewater-treating anaerobic digesters from USA - AD_UKC078_MetaG | ecosystem: Engineered > Bioreactor > Anaerobic > Digestate | place: USA...
CTATGGGTATGTTTATGTTGTCTCCTATGACTATTTCCATGCCTTTTAAACTCTTATTATTTGTAATGGTAGATGGATGGGGTATCATTATAGAAAGCCTTGTTAAGAGTTTTAAATAGTGGTATAATATTGTAAGGAGCTGATTGAGATGAACTGGCATAAAAAAAGAAGCTATTTCTTCTTAAATGTTTTGTTCATAACATTGGTTTTTACTTCTTCCCTCTGTGAGGCAAAACTTACTGAAAGAGAAGTAATGGCTCTTGGAGGAAGGGCACTTTTTATGATTTTTCTCATGTCTGCTCCTATGTTATTTGGTGCTGTTGCTCTTGGCCTTGTTATAGCAATACTTCAGGCTGTAACGTCTGTTCAGGAACAGACCCTGGGTTTTGTACCAAAATTACTTATAACATTTATAATGCTTATTGTTTTTGGTCCCTGGATGTCGTCTACAATGTTGAAATTTACCAGAGAAACCTGGCTTAGAATTGAGCTTATAGGAAAAGATCATTGAATTGTAAAGAGGTAATGTATGACTATTGAGTGGATAGCACTGGTGTCAAAAGAAACTTTTGCTCTCATTGTTCATCTTGCCTGGCCTATGCTTGTGTCTGCCATCCTTGTTGGTATGATAATAGCTATTTTTCAGGCAGCCACTCAGGTTCAGGAACAGAGTCTTTCTTTTGTTCCGAAGATTCTTATAACTTTTTATGTGGTTTACCAGAGAGGCCCCTATATATGGCAGAGAATAATGGGGTTTTTGCATAATAGGCTGGAAGATACCATCTGGCTAGCTGCAAGCTATAAGAATGCTGTCCCTCATATTGTATATGTTTATTCTATACCTGAAGTAAGGCTTTCTCAGAGAGATATGATAGCTATAGGTGGAAAAGCACTTTATATGATTTATTTAATTTCTGCCCCTATGTTGTTTTTTGCTCTTGGTGTGGGACTTGTTATTTCAGTCCTTCAGGCTGTAAGTTCTGTTCAGGAACAGACCCTGGGTTTTGTTCCCAAATTACTGGTGACTTTTATTACTCTTCTGATGTTTGGCCCATGGATTATGTCAACAATGAAGGCTTTTACTGTTGATACATGGCGTACGATAGTTACTATAGGACATGGTTGATATGACATGTTATATGTTTGAACTGTAACACAGGGTGTATAGATTGTTAAGAGGTGTATGTATAAATGGCAGAACCTGCAACCGGTTTAGAAGCTCTTGATCCTGCTATAGTTGCTATTGAACTCTGGGCTTTAACTATTGCCAGAGTTATGGGTGTTTTCACTCAGGGGCCTATATTTGGTAGCAGGCATATATCAATGAAAGCCAGAGTTGGAACGGCACTTGTACTTGCTACAGCTCTTTATCCTATTTTACCTATGCCAGAGGGTTTTTATTACAATTTCTCACAACATCTTATGATCGTATTTGGAAATGTGGCAGTAGGTTTTATGGTGGGTTTTGCCTCCTATCTGACTATGACTACAGTACAGTTTGCAGGAGAGTTGATTGATACACAGCTTGGTTTGAGTACAGCTGCATCCTTTGACCCATCTGCCGGTGGAACAGTTAATATGCTGAGAAGGTTTCATTTTTATCTAGCCATGATGGTTTATCTCATAATAAATGGCCATCATAGTCTTATAACTGCAATTTACAGAAGTTTTGTGGCTGTTCCTGTAGATACTCTGGGTGTAGTCAGTGGTGAACTGGCTCATAGTTTTATTGCGCTCACAAATGATATGCTTTTATTAGGAGTCCAGATAGCTTCTCCTGCTCTGGCCGCTCTGTATATAGTGCAGATAGGTCTGGGACTTGTTGCCAGAGCTGCACCTCAGATGAATGTGTTTATGATTTCTTTCCCTGTAAATATAATGTTAGGAACAGCAGTGCTTGCAAATGCTATTCCCTATGTGGCAAAAAAATTGATATGGATTTTTGATGACAATTACAGGTATGTATTAAAATTTTTATTATTAATGAGACCCGGGGGGTGACGTTATTATGGCAGAATCCGATCAAACTGAAGAACCAACTGATCATAAGCTACAGGAATCAAGAAAAAAAGGTCAGGTATGTAAAGGACAGGATTTCCCTACTGCCCTGATTTTAGTAGGCTCTGCAGCAATGCTCCATGTTATGGGTAAGACCTATTTCTGGAAGATTTCAGAATTTGCCTATAGGGTTTATCATGGTCTACCAAATATGGACGTCAATATTTATAATGTGGGCCTTTATTCAAAGATGGTTATTTTGATGTTTTTAGGTATGATTATCCCATTGCTGGCAGTGGTTTTTATGCTGGCTATTGCAGGCAATCTTGCTCAGATAGGATTTATTTTTGCTACAGACCCTATCAGTCCCAAGCTTAGCAAGATCAATCCTTTTGCAGGTTTTAAAAAGATTTTTTCTATGAAAACAGTTTTTAGTCTGGTACAAAACATTTTGAAGGTTGGTGCTACCGGTACTATTGCTTATCTGGCAGTTAAAAAGGCAGTACCTGTACTTGCAGAGGCAGTTAACTGGGATGTAAATAATACTGTCCATTATATTAAACAGGTTGCTGTATCAATTTTTAGCCAGATTATAATTGTTTCCTTTGTACTTGCAGGAGTTGATTACATGATTCAAAAACATCAGTTTATGAAGGATATGAGAATGTCTTTTAAAGAACTTAAAGATGAGTATAAGGAAACTGAAGGAAACCCTGAAATTAAGGGTAAACAGAAACAGATAGCAAGACAGATGGCTATGGGTGGCATGATGCAGGCAGTACCGGACTCAGAAGCTGTGGTTACAAATCCTGTAGAACTGGCTGTGGCAATTAAATATGATCCTGCAACTATGCAGGCTCCTCAGGTTGTTGCAAAAGGTAAAAGGCTTATAGCGCTTCAGATAAAAGCTATAGCAGAAGAACATGATATATTCATATATGAAAATGTTGATCTGGCTCAGACCATGTTTCAATCTGCTAAAGTGGGGCAGACCATTCCTGTAGAACTATATACTGCTGTAGCAGAGGTTCTGGCTTATGTTTATAAACAGAAAAAAAAGCGGGAAATGGCCAGAATGCGACGTATGAGAAACAGAGGTCAAGCCGGTGGAGGTACACTGGGAGCTATGAAAAGAAGCCTTTAAATAGAGAGATAGAGAGTAAGTAACCAGATGAGGTTCAGGGAGCTGATAGCTAAATAAAGGAGGAATGTCTATGCAGGGCGCTTTAGGTTTAATTCAAAAAGTAGGACGTTCGTCTGATCTTGTAACTGCTGTTCTTCTGGTAATGATCATAGGTCTTATTATTATTAAAATACCGCCTTTTTTTCTGGATATTCTTCTGGTTATAAATATATCTATGTCAATAATAACCCTTATGATTTCTATATTTATCCAGGAACCACTGCAGTTTGCAGTTTTTCCAACTTTACTTCTGGTGGCAACACTTTTTCGTGTAGCCCTGGATATTTCTACTCTTCGTCTTATATTGCTTGATGGTCATAAAGGCGCAGGAGGAGTAGGACATGTTGTTGTTGCCTTTGGTGAAGTAGCAATGGGAGGAGATCTTATTGTAGGGCTTATAATCTTTATAGTTATTATTGTAGTAAATTTTATGGTTATTACAAGTGGTGCTGAACGTATTGCTCAGGTTGGTGCCCGTTTTACCCTGGATGCTATGCCGGGTAAACAGATGGCTATAGATGCAGACCTGAACGCCGGTCTTATTGATCCTGAAACAGCAAAAGCCAGGCGTTCTTCTGTTGAAAGAGAATCGGATTTCTATGGAGCCATGGACGGTGCAGGTAAGTTTGTTAAAGGAGATGCCATAGCTTCTGTTATTATAATCGTTATTGCCATTATCGGAGGAATACTTATGGGTGTTCTTCGGCAGGGCATGACAGCAGGAGAAGCTCTCGTCCAGTATGCTACACTTTCCGTAGGAAATGGTCTTATTACAACACTCCCTGCATTTCTAATGTCAACTGCTATGGGTATGGTTGTATCCCGTGCTGCTTCAGATGCAAACCTCGGTGCTGATGTATTTAAACAGGTTACAGCTCAACCAAAAGCTCTTCTGGTAGCCGGTGTTTTTATGATGGTTTTCTTTGTTCTTGGTATTACTAATATACTTCCATTACCTCCTGTACCTTTTCTGATTTTAGGTATAGCCGCCTGCGTAGTTGGTTGGATTCTCCAGAGACATCACGGTGAGATTGATATAAGTAACCCCAAACATGAGGCTCCTGCTACAGCTGAACAGGCAGCAGAACAGCAGATAGCTGAAACTAAAGCAGAAGATGAAGAAGTTAAGAAAAAACCTGAAAATGTAGTTCAGTTAATGGCTGTCGATCCTATATCTCTTGAAGTGGGACGTGGACTTCTTGCTCTTGTTGATCCGAACCAGGGTGCAAAACTTCTGGATCGTGTTACATCCATAAGAAGACATATAGCACTTGAAATGGGTATTGTAGTTCCTGGCGTTCGTTTTAGAGATAATTTGCAGTTAAAACCCAATGGCTATATAATCAAGATCAAAGATATTGAGGTTGCCGCAGGAGAAGTTATTATTAATAAGTTTCTTGCTATAGGCCCTGAAAACCATTTAAAATCTCTTAAAGGCCCCAGGTGTTTTGACCCGACCTATGGTATGCCTGCAGTATGGATTACAGCTGACCAGCGAGGTGAAGCTGAACGTGTGGGTTGTATGATTTTTGACCCTGTCAGTGTTATGGCTACACAGATAACTGAAATTATACGTACCCATGCATCTGAACTTTTAGGACGTCAGGAAGTAGCAGCTCTTCTTGAAACAGTAAAAAAGAGCCATCCTGCCGTAGTAAAGGAAATTTACCCTGATCTCTTTACTCTTGGAGAAATTCAGAAGGTTTTGCAAAATCTTGTGAAAGAAAAATTATCAATAAGAGATCTTGTTACAATACTTGAAACACTTGGAGATTATGCTCATATTACTAAAGACACGGATATGTTAACCGAATATGTTCGTCAGGCTATGTGTCGTGTTATATGCAGAGAGTATCAGAATAATGAAGGTACTATTACAGTAATAACCCTTGACCCGGAACTGGAAAATATCATAGCCGGTGCGGTACAGAGAACTGAATACGGTTCCTTTTTGACTCTGGATCCAAATACGGGACAGATGATTCTTACTGCTATGGGAGAACAGATACAGGCACTTATGGATAAAGGTATGCAACCAATAGTACTCTGTTCTCCTCAGGTCAGACTTTATTTGAGGAGACTTACTGAAAGACCTTTCCCGAACCTTGTAGTTCTTTCTTACAATGAAATTGCTCCAAAGGTCAATGTAAACTCAGTAGGTCTGGTAACTTTACCTATGGGGTAAGATGTGTTTAGAATTGAGGGTTAACCCTCAATTCTAAACCTTCACCCCTTTTAATTTTTCTCCAATTTCTTCCATTATATTATGTCCCTGACTGGCAACTTTTTTGCTGGAGAAAATATAAGTAGGATCTTCTGTATCCAGAAATTTAAGAATCTCTTCCACACTACTTTTAAAAAGAACAATCATATTAATTAATTTCTGATTTAATTCTTTTAATTCTTTGTTTTGTATTTCTTTTTCAATACTTTTATGTTCTTCCTCATCGACCTTAAGTATATGTAAGAGTTCTTCTAAATTTTCTTTGTATTTAGCAAATTCTTCTTTCATATCATTTTCATCTTCCCATAAGGACAGGATAGATTCTTGAATTGATGATATGTATGTATAGAAATTTTTTCCGTCTATTTTACTTTCTGTTAATTCTGATACTTTATTGGTGTCACTCTTTTTTTCAGGTGTTTCTAAAATTTCCTGTTCTTTTTCATCTACAAGTAAATCATCCAGGTCATCATCTTTTTCATCTACAAGTAAATCATCCAGGTCATCATCTTTTTCATCTACAAGTAAATCATCCAGGTCTATCTCTTCATTAAAGTCTATCTCTTCATTTTTTGTTTTTTCAGTTGTATCTTCATTTAATAATAAATCAAAATCTTCTTCAAAATCATCCAGCTCAAAATTAATTTTTTCATCTAATTCATTATAAGATCCTTCAGTATCATCATAATTCATTATATTTTCTAACTCTTCCATAGATATACCATCATTTTTTCCGTAATCTATTTTTGATATATCTTCTTTAGCATTTTTCAATTTTTCAAAATACTTATCAACAACTTTATATATTTCCTGGTCTGAAAATTTCTTTTCACCATATATATCTTTTATTGCTTCTTTTACTGCTTTTTTTACTGTATTTTTATCTTTTTTTTCTTCTTCGCCCAGAACTTCGTTTAAAATTTCTTTAACTAATTTTTCTAACATATTTTCCTCCTTAGTATTGAGAGGTGAATGGTGATAGGTGAATGGTGAATGTTAATATTTTTTTCACTTTTCACTTTTCACTTAAATAATTTCTCATTAATTGTACTCAGATTTTATGAAATTATACCATATTGTTGCTTTATGAACAAGCTAACTTTTTAAGTTTGTCAGAGGAGGATTTACAAAGGGTTTATAGAATACTCATCAATTATAGAGACATAAGAAAGAGGAATAATTTTATCCAGGAAAGGAGAGGAAAAGCATGGAACCTGAGAAAATAGACTCTCAATCTGGAAATCATAGAGAAACATCTAAACAGGGGGGTTCTTCTCAGAAATTGATCGAGTTTCGTGAAGATGAAATAAAAAAGATAGGTATAATACAACATTTAAAAAGAGTAGGGGAAAGAGTGGAAGAAGTTTATAAAAATGATGATCTGAATTATGAGGATAAAGAGAATTTATATCAACAATATCTTCATGTTTTATATAAAGATATTGAAATGATACAGGAACAGAAAAAGGCTTATGATGAAGAACTTCCTGATAATGTAGTCAGTATTACTAAACCTATAGATGATAATATGGTGAAGGTTATGAATGAATGTCTTGCTGTTATAAATAATTACATTCAGTTTATAGATAGTGAAGATAGTGAAGATATAAAATTGATATCTGATTCTTTTAAGCTTTTAGAAGAAACTTCTTATCTTCTTGATGAAACTGAAGATATGTTGAAAGTAATACTTGAATCCGTAGAATCAAAGGGCGGTGTTATAGGAGAAGCTTAAATTTTATCAAAGTACCTATCAGGTTTAAGTTAAACTGAAAACTGATTTCTTATATGTAGATGCTATTGAAAAAGCAATTCTTAAGCAGGATAATAAAAGAATTGCGACGAATTAATATATATATTTAACTACAGACCCCTAAGCTTTTGAAAGAGTTCTTTGCATTTATTATCAAAAGAAAGGCAGGTGAATATCTGGTCTCTTTATTTGAGAACAGATAGTAATGGAAGGTTTGGAAGTTCATGTTGGTTTAACTCCAGAAGAAATGATGACAATTTTTAACCGTATGTATTTAGAAGTATGGAATTATAGTAAAGAAAAAATTAACTGGGAGGAAGAGGATATAACAAGATTACTTCTGGAAGTTTTTGAAGTAGTAATTACAGCTGTAAGAGATGGTGTTATGCTTACCATGTTTGAAAATAATGAAAAAATATATTATGATTTAAAGCAGGCAGGTATAGAAATAAAAAGAAGTGATTATTCAGTATTCCAGAGAGAAGAAGGTAATGAAGGAGATAAATCCTCCTCACTGGATTCAGAAGCTTAAATATTTATTTAAAAGTTAACAAAATTTTAACAAAGTATTTCTTTATTAATTTGATATTTGTGTTATACTAAAATATAATGAAATTTTGAAAATAAATTATTTTCTTTTTCTATAGGAGGTATCATTATGGATAGTAGACAGGTGGGAGGATTTAATTTTCAGAGGACTGCAGAAGCAAATGCTAATCAGGTTGGTTTTAATAGACTTGCCAGAAAAAATAATGAAGAACTTAAAAATGAATTATTAACAGGAGAGGATAAAGTAAGTCTTGGTGAAAAAAGAGACGAACAGCAGGTACTTGTACCAGGTAAGGAGAGTATGCAACCTGGAATGAAGGTTTTTGTACCTGATCAGGAAGTTATGCCTGAGGAAATTCAGATACCTGGTCCCGATGGGAAACCGACATATTCTACTCAGATCACTCCTCAACCATCTCAGCAGGTTGTATCTGGGCCTGATGGACAACCTGTAACAGGACAGCAATCTCCTGCGCAACAGCAGGTACCTGGAAGTATGTCACCTCAAACCTATGCATATTTACAACAGCTGGTAGATTCAGGTAAGATGACACCTGAACAACTTCAGAAGATTCTTGATAAAGATAAAGCCAGAAGAGATATGCAGATGACTATGCTTAAACACGAAGAAACTGAACGGCTGGCAGTGAGAGATGCTCTGGATGCCATACAGGAGCAGGCTGTAAAAGCTGAAGTAGATAGAATGAAGAGAAGATGGGCTCTTTTAGATTATATAAAACAGGCTATATTTGATATATGGACAAAGAGATCTGCCACAAATCAGGCTATTGCAGATAGCAGGGCAAAGGCTTTAGGCTGGTAATTTAGATATTTTTCATTAAGGCTTAGTAGAGGCACAGCACGCTGTGCCTCTACTTGCTTTTTATTTTTTCTTGTGATATTATTGGCGTGAGTCGGGAATACACTTTATATAGTTTTTTTCGAGAGGTAATTCTTTTGAAGGTAGCTCTATTATCTATTGTAAGCGAGGAAGATGCTATAAAGCAATTTGTGCAAAAAATGTGTCCTCCTCTGGGATTATTTTATATAGAGTCTTATTTAAAGAAACATCTTCCTTTAGTTGAAGTCTTTATATCTACAGATGTAAATACTGTTCTGGAGTTTAAACCACAGGTTATAGGCATATCATCTGTTACAGAAAATTTTTGTATTGCTCTTAAAACTATAGAGAAAATAAAAAATCTGATAGAAGTGCCGGTGATTATAGGAGGTGTCCATATATCGTTATTACCTGAAAGTTTACCTTCCACCTGTGACATCGGTGTAATTGGAGAGGGAGAAGAAACAATTCTTGAATTACTTAAAATTTTTTTAACCTCTGGCAGGTTTGAAGAAAGTAAACTAAAAGATGTAAAAGGGATTGTATTCAGAAGAAGTGATGGATCTATTATTATCAATTCCGTACGGCCTCTTATAAGACCTCTGGACCTTATTCCCTGGCCTGAACGTCATACTCTTGATCTTCTGAAGATAACTCATGTAATTTCTTCCAGAGGATGTCCTTACAGATGTGTCTTTTGTTCTACTTCCACCTTCTGGAATTGTTATAGAACTCACTCGGCACGTTATGTGGCAGATGAATTAAAGTCCATTATGAAAAATGTTTCTCCTCCTCATATAAAATTTTTTGATGATTTATTTATTGCAGATAAAGAAAGGCTCAGGCAACTGGTGGGATTTGTTTCTAAAGAAGGCCTCCGGCCGCCTTATGGCTTTAGTTGTTTTGTCAGATCAGAGCTCCTTAACCATGAGATGCTTTCTCTTTTAAAAGAAATGGGTTTTACCGGAGTTGCTATAGGAATTGAATCTGCTTCACCAGTTATCTTAAAGATGTTAAAAGGCCAGTCTACAGTTGAGCATCATCAAAGTGCCCTGAATCTGTGTAAAGAATATGGTCTTAACACTACAGTTTCTGTTATTCTGGGTATGCCTGGAGAAAAAGAAGAAGATCTGCAGATGACCTATGATTTTCTTGAAGAAAATGAAGATAAGATAACTGAGATTGAGATATGTCCTGTAGTTCCCTTTCCCGGAACTAAATTATGGGATTATGCTTTAAAGAAAGGGTTTGTCAGTCCTGATATGGACTGGTCTCTTCTTGAAGATTATTCTATTTTTACCCAGTTTAAACCTGATAGATACATTTATCTGAATGAGGATATGAAATTTGAAGTGTTTTATGATTATTGTTTCAGATTTCTTAACATATATAAGCATTTCTGGAATAAGTCTGCAGAAATATATAAGGAAATATATTTTATGGAAAAGGAGAAATAACTCGATGAAAATTACATTAATTTTTCCTCCTCACTGGGCTCCCTATCAACCTTATCTGAGTCTTCCAGTATTAACTGCTCTTCTGAGGCGTGAAGGACATAGTGTAACACAGAGGGATATTAATATTGAATGTGTGGATTACTTTACTTCTACTGCCGTTCAGAGGGATATGTTTCGAAAGATTATGGCCAGATTAAAGTATTTAAGGACTTTACAGAATAGATCTGAAGAAGAAGAACTTGAAATGACGTGTTTATCACGCTGGGAAGGTTCGGAGGATATTATTCGTCAGGCCAGGGTTTCAAAGGAAATTATGAGAGATAGTAACAGGTTCTTTGATTTTGATCTCTATAAACTCAGTTCTTGTGCTCTTCTTGAAGCATATCATATATTTGGAGATGCTTATTTCCCAACTTTACTGGACTTTTATTATCTCAGACAGAAATATTCTGCTTATTCTACAAAGGGTATTATAGATGCTATGAATGATCCGGAAAATAATCTTTATTATGA
>Ga0116183_1006689_pt1 | contig 10515 bp, 8 predicted proteins | sample AD_UKC078_MetaG_FD_89753 | JGI IMG/M metagenome (GOLD analysis project Ga0116183, IMG submission 89753) | Active sludge microbial communities of municipal wastewater-treating anaerobic digesters from USA - AD_UKC078_MetaG | ecosystem: Engineered > Bioreactor > Anaerobic > Digestate | place: USA...
ATTTCCTGTATCCTATAATCCAACAAGGAGTATCGTCTTCCCTCATGACAAAGTCTCCTAATTTGTGTTCTATATAAGAAAATTTTCTCTTGTGTCCTACTGATATTAGAAAATCGGGTAACTCTTGGTAAACAAAAACTAAATATTCTTTCAAAACAAAAAAACCAATCAGATTTTCAGATTTATAAGGATAATTGCTTAAACGAAATTCGAGTGTTTGACAATCACTATCTCCTTTGACATACAAATGAAAATATTTGTACCTTTTAAGAACATTCAAAAGCGTATCATTTTTTGCACCAAATAACAAACTTTCTAATTCAGATTGAATATTCTCATTTGTTATTACAAGTTGCATAACTTCATGATCGATCTTTTTCCATGTTTCCTTGCCAAGTTGCTGCCCTTTTGTTGAAAATATAACTAAACAGCAAATTGTTATCGTAATAAACTTCTTCATAAACTTTAATTTTTATCTACCAAAAGGTATCTTTTGTTTACCAGGGACATAATATAAATTGAATGCAGGTACAGGAACATTACGACTCCTCATAATATCTCTTATTTGGCGCAAGTTTACTTAACTTGTGCCTTTTATTTGTTCAGTTTCATAACTGAATAAATTTGCGCTAAATAGGATATTAAAACATCAATTCATTTAACAACGACAAAGGTAACTAAATAATTACTTTTTGGATAGTGTATTTTATATTTTTTACTTATTTATTTTTTTTGTCAGTTTGGAAACTTGCGCCAAATAAAGCATAAATATCATAAAAAAGCACTCAAAACTAATTTTGAGTGCTTTTTTGTAGCGGATCCGGGAATCGAACCCGGGTTTCAGCCGTGAGAGAGCCGCGTCCTAGGCCACTAGACGAAACCGCCTTAAAGTGCTACAAAGGTAATAAACCTAATTCTTTTCAGCAAATAAAATAATTGTTTTTGCTAAATATTTTTATAACTTCAACATTTTTAAGCCATTAGGAATTATTTCTACAACAAATGGACTATGTCCGTGAATGGGAAGTCCGTCTCTTTCGCAAAGAATTTTTTCAGATGCTTCAATGGTTATTTTGGGACAAACAAAAGTTTCGACGAAATTTAATTTGGTAATTTCTTCCTGAAAAAATAATTTGAGACCTTTGAAGATTTGGAAAAACTTCGGTTTTTTTATGACTGATACATGAAACACTCCGTCAGTCGGTACGGCATCGGGCGTTTGTTTAAGTCCGCCTCCGCTGTAACAGCCATTGCCAATGGCAATGGAGAAAATGTTGTCGTAAAGGCTTTTAGAGTTGTCATACACTTTCATCATGGTCGATTTATAAAGAAACACCGACATTATAATAGAGAGAGTATAACTCCACGCACTTCCTCCCAAAATGCTTTTCAACCGATTGGTTTGCTTTACAACCAATGCGTCGAAACCCAATCCAACCTGATTAATAAAGTATTGCGTATTTCGTTCGCCGGTGTCGTTATCGGTGTAGGTAATTTTGCCTATATCCACCGGCTGGCATTTGCGAATTAAAAGTTGGTCGGAAATGGCTTTGTAGTTGTCGCGTGTAATGCCCCAAAAACGCGCCCAATCGTTGCCTGTGCCCAAAGGAATAAGTGCGATGACCACTTCGTGTTTATCGGGAATATCGGATTTGTAAATGCCGTTAACCACTTCGTTCAATGTGCCGTCGCCGCCAACGATGAAAAAATGGCGAAATCCTTTCTCTAACATTGTTTGCACAATTTCCGTAGCGTGTCCCGGGTAGGCGGTTAATTGTTCGCTGAATTTGATATTTGCTTGCTTAAATACTTTATAAACGTTCGACCAATCTTTGCCGAGACGTCGTTTCCCCGCATGAGGATTGACAATAACTCCCCACAATTCTTCTTTTATATTAACCATATTGATTGGCTTGCGATAGTAATAATAAATCTAATGTAACGATGGCTGCCATTGCTTCTACCACAGGCACTGCTCTTGGCACAACGCAGGGGTCATGCCGTCCGTGTGCCTGAAGCTCAATTTGTTTGCCGTTTGAATTAATGGTGTTTTGTTTTTTCGAAATGGTTGGAGTTGCTTTAAATACCACTCTAAACGAAATTTCTTCGCCGTTGGAAATTCCGCCTTGTATGCCTCCTGAGTAGTTGGTGGCGGTAGCGATTTTTCCGTTTTTAATTACAAATGCGTCATTCATTTCCGAACCTTTGAGTGCTACATTGTCAAAACCGCTACCGTAATCGAAACCTTTAGCGGCATTGATAGAAAGCATTGCCATAGCCAACTGCGACTCAAATTTGCTGTAAATAGGCTCTCCAAGTCCGAGCGGCACATTCAGAATTTTGCACGACACAATGCCTCCGATAGAATCGCCGTCGGCTTTTACTGTTCTAATGCAATCTGCCATTTTAGCGGCTGTGGTGGCATCGGGACAACGGACTTCGTTGTTTTCAATGGCATCGAAGTTTATTGCAGTGGTTTTATCTAACGCAATGGCACCGATTTGCGAGGTATAAGCATGAATTTCTATGCCTTTGTTAGCCAAAAATTGCTTGGCTACGGCACCTACAATAACTCGCACTGCCGTTTCTCTTGCTGACGCACGTCCTCCTCCGCGGTAATCGCGCAAACCGTATTTTTGTTGGTAGGTAAAATCGGCGTGCGAAGGGCGGAAAATATCTTTAAGATGTTCGTAGTCGTCCGAGCGTTGTTGCGTGTTGCGTATGATAAATGCAATAGGTGCGCCGGTTGTTTTTCCTTCAAAAATGCCCGACAAAAATTCCACTGTATCGGCTTCGGTGCGCGTAGTTGTTAAATCCGATTGTCCCGGGCGACGTCTGTCCACTTCGCGCTGAATGAGTTTCATGTCCAATTTGACATTTGAAGGGCAGCCGTCTATAACTCCGCCAATGGCTGTGCCGTGCGACTCTCCGAATGAAGTGTATCTAAAAAGCGTTCCGAATGTGTTAGACATAGAATAGTGGTTTTTTAAAATGTTTTCTGAAAAAATGTTTTTTTAGCTGTCTGTTAGTGGCAGCATCCTGATGAACAACTGTCGTCGTTGCAATCGTGTGAACAGTTGCAGCAACTGTGGCTCATGGCTTTCAGTTCTTCGTCTGTGGGTTGTTTTACTTCCGTAATTTCACCTGTGAAAGTAAGTTCTTCGCCGGCTAACGGGTGGTTGAAGTCCATTCTAATTTCGTTTTCTTTTATCTCTACCACTTCAGCGTTAATGCGGTTACCTTCGGCATCAATCAACGGCACAATGGCTCCCGGGAAGATATATTTTTCGTCGATAACACCGTCTTTGGCAAATACGTTGCGTGGCAAATCAATCAAATTTTCTTCGTCGTATGTGCCATAAGCTTCTTCGGCTGTGAGGGTAAAGTTGAATTTATCGCCGACCGACAATCCCAACAAATTTTCCTCAAATTTAGGTAGCATCATTCCCATTCCGTAGAAAAAACGCAAAGGTTCCTTTTCGGTGGTTTCTTCCATAAGTTCCAATTCGTTGTTGTCGTTTTTTACATACAATTTGTACTGTAATGTAACTAATTTGTTTTCTGAAATTTTCATAATCTTTTATTTTGTTGTTAATAAATTATTTAAAATGAATGGTTTAGAACCAATTTACGTTGCTGCTTGCATCACTTCGTTTTTCGTATTTCAAGTCTCTTAGCATTGACGAATTGACACCGATGGTTACCATATACGACTTATAGAGACCGAATGGATTGATTGATGCGGAGAGTGTCCAACAGTGCAAATCTCGCGTTAACGATAAAGTTGTTTGTGTAATCTGTTTCAGCGTGAAGTCGAAAGACCCTGAAAAACTGATTTTCCATTTAGGAGTGGGGTTTACAAATCCACTAAAACTCAAATTATGCGTAAATCCACGTTTATACTCCATTTTTTCATAGTCGAATTTGTTGGTAACGCCCCAGCGCAAGGAGTAGTTGAACGAAAGACTCCACGGAATTTCTATTTTTGTGAATCCGTCGTCAAGAACTTCGCCTTCGTGTTTGTTTTTTTCCGCTGCACCATGGCTGTGGTCGATTTCGCTGTTGGTGGTTTGTTCGTCTGTTACTGCATTTTCATCTTGTTCTTTTTTCTTACTTTTTTTCTTAAAAGTATCGTTGTTAAAAGTGTATTGGAATGAAGTACTTGTACCCAAAAAACGTGGGAATTTACCATTGTTCCAGCGCAGTTTATTGATGCGCACAGGTCGTCCGTAGTCGTTGAGACCGTACATGTAAGGGTCAAATTCGCCACGTAAGTTGAGAGCGAAAGTTTTAGTAATTTTTATGCGCAAACTTGCTGAAAAATTAGCCCAACGCATTGAGTCAGCAGCAAAATTGTAACCTCCTCCAATAGAAAAATTATCAATAAGGCTTATTTTTTTGTAGGCATCGGTTACCGTGGAGTCCGACTTGTCTTTTATCTTCATTTCCAGATTATTGGCTAACATAAAACTGATAGAACCGGACATACCTCTCCCGGGCACACCGAAAATACCGCGCTCATAGGGCGAGTAGGTAACAGTTTCGTGCCGTACTTTATTCATATTGCTTTTGTCGATAATTGCCTTATCGTAGGTAGAATAAAATTTAAACCACTCATTGCCGAAATCGGGATGATAGTTGAACGAAATAGACGGCGTAAAGACGTGTCTGATTCTGTCCACTTTGTCGCCGAAAAGTTTTCGGATAGGAATGTAGTAGCCGTAGAGTTTGGTCTGTAAACTTAAGCTGATATTGAAATCATACACACGATAAAAGCCGTTGGTTGTGTCCACAACTTCTCGCTGCATTGGAGCATCCCACGATTTATTGACGCGACTGAAATACCATCGTTCGTGGTAGGTGATAGAGGGGGAAATGTTCAAATATTTGAAAAGATTGAACGATGCCGAAATGGGAATGTAGTGGTCAATTCCGTTTTTCCAATCCTTTGTAAATGAAGATTTTAAGAGTTTCGATTCTTTGGTGTCGATGCTGTTTTTGAACGTCATGGTGTACGACAGCGCAATTTTTTCGTAAAAGCGTTCTTTGCCGATAGCTTTTTTCCGTTTAAAAGGATAGATGCGGCTCATAGCCACACGCAGGTCGGGCAGCGATAGGCTGATGGTGGAGTCTTGCGTGCGCTGGCTCACAAGGGCGTTGAGCGATATGCTCCACGGGCTTTCAGGAAACCGCTGAGTGTAATTTATGCTCGAACTCGTGATGTTTTTTGACTGTTCCGTAGGGTTGTAGTAGTTATTGACGTTGCTTTGGTTGTAGCCGCTGGTGGCAAAATCGACAGAAGCGGCAAAATTGCTGAATTGATTGGCTTTGGGGTCTTGACGGTGGCTCCAATTAATTCTAAAGTTTTTGTTTTGCGAATAATCGGGCATATCTTTTTCGCCACGCACGTCATTTCGGTAGCTGATGTTGACGCGTCCGTTGAATTTGTAGCGTTTTTTATAATTACTTGCCAAATTTACGCCCCATGTGCCTTTTGTAAAAATTTCGCCGGTCAGTTCAACATCAAAATAGTCGTTAATGGCAAAGTAATAGCCTCCGTCTTTTAGAAAAAAGCCGCGTTCCCGCTCATCTCCGTACGATGGCATTATCAATCCCGACGAATATTTACTGGTAAACGGGAAAAACCCGAATGGAATAGCCAACGGAAGTGGAACATCTTCTATTACCATATAGGCAGGTCCTGCGGCAATGTAATGACCCGGCTGTACTTTGGCTTTGGTGAGTTGCAGGTAGAAGTGCGGATGTTCGTGGTTGTCGCAGGTAGTATATTTGCCGCCTTTCATACATAGTTGGTCATCGCTCATCTTTTTGGTCTGGTCACTCACTATGTAGCCTTCGCCTTGTTGCGTTACGCCTCCTTTGATGTAGCCTTTTTTAGATTTAAAATTGTAGCTCATCGATTTGGCTTTGTATTCATCTGCGCCGTCTTTAAACACAGGCGTTCCGTATTCGTTGCCCAGCGAGTCTTTCAATCCGACTGCATGCACGGTACTGCTGTCCATTACCATGTGGATAAGTTCGGCTGTCAATTCTATGGGGCGTTCTTGTTTATAGACAATATTTCCCTCACCGTACAAGAAACAACTGCCGTCTTTGGTAAACACAATAGAATCGTTGGCATGATAATTGACGGGAGCATCAATAGCATTACTTGGTGTTGTTTGAACGAGTGGTTCAACAGGAATAGAGTCCGTTGTTTGGGGTGAAATAGAGTCAATAACGGTTTGACCGACCACATTTGCAGTCGGCAAACACAAAACATAAAAGCTGAACAAAAATAACAACCTTTTGAAAATCAAGCTAATATGATTTTTTTCATTCAAAAAAACAGTACATCAAAAATTATGCAAATTTAGTCAATAATACCCACAAAATTAATGAATGAACGGAATTTTATGCAATTTTAGTATAAAAATTTTATTTTTCATTGGAAAGCCGATAAAAATAGCTAATTTTGCAGATTAAAGAGTAATCGATAAAAATGAAACGTTATATAATTTTCTTATTATTTTGTGCCTTGCCGTTAGCGATAATGGCTTCTCCCGAAAACTATACGGTTGTTATTGATGCCGGTCATGGCGGAAAAGACCCGGGAGCCTTAGGCAGAGACGGATGCGAGAAAGAGATTAACCTTAAAGTAGCGCTGGCATTGGGTGACCTTATTACCAAAAATTGTCCCAATGTGCGAGTGGTTTATACGCGCACTTCCGACCAATATGTTACTTTGTACGAGCGCGCAAAAATTGCCAACAAGGAAAATGGCGACCTTTTCATTTGTATTCACACAAATGCATCGCGTTCATCGTCGGCAATGGGCACGGAAACGTATGTGTTGGGATTGGCAAAATCGGATGCCAACTTTGAAGTAGCGAAACGGGAAAATTCGGTTATTTTGCTGGAAGAAGGTTACAAGGAAAAATATCAAGGTTTTGACCCTGCTTCGCCCGAATCGTACATTATGTTCGAATTTATGCAAGCCTCTTTTTTCGACCAAAGCGTTTTGATAGCCGACTATGTGCAAAAAGAGTTTGCAAAAAACAATCGTATTGACCGTGGTGTGCGTCAGGAGATTTTTTTGGTGCTTCACCAAACAAAAATGCCGAGCGTTCTTATCGAATTGGGATTTATTTCCAATAGGGAAGAAGAGCGTTTTTTACTTTCAGCCGAAGGACAACAAAAAATGGCTCAATCTATTTTTTCAGCATTCGAACGCTACAAACATGAATACGACAAACGCACCTATACGCAACAGACTGCTATTAAACCAATTACAATCGATATAACTATTGCTGCCGTAGAAGAAACTCCGACAGCTAAACAAGCAGATGAAATTGTTTACAAAGTCCAGATATTTTCGACAAATAAGAAATTGAAGCCTACCGATGCAGCTTTTAAAGGTTGGAAAGAGTGCAGTTTTTACGAAGAAACCGGACTTATAAAATATACGTATGGCGCAACTTCCAATTATAATGAAATTGTTGCCCTAAAAAAGAAAGTGAATAAGGATTTTAAAGATGCTTTTATCGTCGCTTTCGTCAATGGAAAGAAGATTGCGGTGGGGGAAGCCAGAAAATTACAACAAAGTAAAAAATAATTATGAAAAAGCTATTTACACAAGAAGTGAAAATTGGTCTTGCATTTATTGCTGCCATTGCTGTGGGCTATTTTGGTATCAATTATCTGAAAGGCATCAACATTTTTACACCTACGAACCATTATTATGCAGTATTCGATAACGTAGAGGGACTTCTCGTTTCTAATTCTGTTTATGTGAAAGGCTACAAAGTGGGGCAGGTGCGCGAAATAGAGTACGACTTTACGAAAGAACAATCCTTTGTGGTGGAACTTATGGTGGAAGACAATTTAAAGCTCCCTAAAGGTACCATAGCGCGTTTGTACGATGAAAGCATTATGGGCGGAAAAGCTTTGGAATTGGTCTATAGCGACGATACTTCCGTTTTCCACGTTACGGGCGATACGCTTGTTTCCGATAAGCAGTTGGGACTTATGGGAGCGTTGGGAGGTCTTGTTCCTAAATTGGAACAGACCATTGCTCACGCCGACTCGCTCATTATGTCCGTTAACGGGCTTACGCGTTCCAATGAGATGAAAAACGGCTTAAAATCGTTTGAATACACTATGGCTGACTTGCGGCAAACTTCTGCCAAACTGAAGTTGATGATGAACAATCAAGTGCCGACCATATTAGATAATGTTAATCAGGTAACCGGCGATTTGCGCAAAGTGAGTGATGACCTAAAACAAATGGCACTTTTGGACATGTATAACAATTTGGATAAAACCATTGCCAATTTGCAAATTTTCTCTGATAATTTGAATAAAAACGATGGTACTCTCGGATTGCTCTTGAACGATAAAGCTTTGTATAATAATTTGACGGAAACAGCATCCAGTGCCAATCTGTTAATGGTTGATTTAAAGCAAAATCCTAAGCGCTACGTGCATTTTTCGCTGTTTGGAGCAAAGGAAAAAAAGGATAAAAAATCGGCAACAAAAGAGGCTAAAAAATAACCTAATCAGTAGATTTTATTTAGAAATGTTCTAAATAAAAAAAGAAATAATATTAGCGTATTTTTAAGAAGCATCAAGCCGAATTAACTTTGTATTAAGTTGTTCGGCTTTTTTGTGCAAAAAAATGTAAAATTATTCACATCGATTGTTAATTCGTTAAAAATGAATGGGTTTAGATTTTTTAATAAAATAAACTATTGATTTTCAGTTGGTTATTGTAACTAATTGAAAACGAAAGGGGTACAAAAAAATCATTCTCAATGAAAAAATCGGATTTTTTTAATCCCAAAATTATGCCGAATTTTGTATCGGTGGAAAACCCCATAAAATGATTGTTAAATACTTTAATATTTTTATTGTTGATGATGGCAGACGCTAATGTGTTGTGGAATAATTGTTTGAAGGTGATAAAAGACAATGTGTCAGAGGAGGCTTACAAAACGTGGTTTGATCCGATTGTTCCGTTGAAATATGAAAATAATGAGTTCGTGGTTGAAGTGCCGAGCATGTTCTTCTACGAATATATCGAAGAGAAGTTTGCGGAACTTTTGCGTCTTACATTGTCGCGTGAAGTAGGGGAGAGTACACGTTTGATGTATCGTGTGGTAATGGATAGAACTTCTCAAACAACTACCGATGTTCCTGCTGCCATTGTTGAAAACACCGAACGTCCCTCGCAATCGGTTTTGAACGTAATAGAATCGTCTCCGTTTAAAAAAATCATCCGCCAAGACGTTGACCCTCAACTTAATACAAGCTACAATTTCAATACGTTTGTAGAAGGCAAGAGCAATAAACTTGCCCGCACTGCAGGTATCAGTATTGCTAACGAGCCGGGGAAAACCATTTTTAATCCGTTGTTTCTTTATGGTCTCTCAGGCGTAGGTAAAACGCACCTTGTTAATGCTATTGGTGTGATGACCAAACAGTTGAATCCCGAAAAACGTGTGCTTTACGTTACTGCCAATCTGTTTAAAATTCAATATACCGATTCGGTTCGCAACAATACGCAAAACGATTTTTTGAGTTTTTATCAAAGTATTGATGTGTTGATTATTGACGATATACATGAATTTGCCACAGCAGGTGTTCAAAATACGTTTTTCCACATATTCAATCACTTGCACCAAATGGGCAAACAGTTGATATTGACGTCAGACAGAGCTCCCGGTATGCTTTCGGGCATGGAAGAACGCCTTTTGACACGCTTTAAATGGGGATTGACTGCCGAAATAGAAAAACCGGATTTTGAATTGCGGAAAGCCATTTTGAAACAGAAAATATACAAAGACGGGCTTGATATTTCTGAAGATGTGATAGATTACATTGCCGAAAATGTGTCCGACAATATTCGCAATTTGGAGGGCGTGCTTATTTCGTTGTTGGCGCACGCTACGCTGACCGATGTCAATATCGACTTGAAACTGGCGGAAACGGTTATAGGAAAAGTGGTGTCGTCAGCTCCAAAGATAGTGTCCGTAGAACAAATCAGGGATATTGTGTGCGACTATTATTCCATACCGACCGAAAAACTGATGTCATCATCGCGCAAACGGGAAATTTCCACAGCGCGCCAAATGGCTATGTATCTTTCCAAACAATATACCAAAAATTCACTCTCTTCCATTGGTAAAATCATCGGTAATCGCAACCATGCGACCGTATTGCATGCTTGTGGCGTGGTGAACGATTTGTTGGATACGGACAAAACCATTCGCTACGACATGAAAGAGTTGGAAGCAAGGTTGAAAAATTCTTAATATTGCAGTTTATTGCAATTGTTTCTCTTTTAGGTACTTCTAACTTTGTCTGATGTTAGGGATATTAAAAACCAACATTCAGCAAACGTTGTATTTGTAAAAAAGTAAAAATATAATGAATATTACAGGAACAATAACAGGCATAAAATACAGCCCTTTGTTTTTAGAAAAATTGAAAGAGGTTGATATTAAAGAGTTTGAC
>Ga0116183_1006692_pt1 | contig 10509 bp, 9 predicted proteins | sample AD_UKC078_MetaG_FD_89753 | JGI IMG/M metagenome (GOLD analysis project Ga0116183, IMG submission 89753) | Active sludge microbial communities of municipal wastewater-treating anaerobic digesters from USA - AD_UKC078_MetaG | ecosystem: Engineered > Bioreactor > Anaerobic > Digestate | place: USA...
AAATGAGATGGAGGTCGTCGAGATCATGGCCAGCTATGGAGTCCATAAGGTGGTGGCCATGCTGAAGGTTAAAACGCCACGCGACAATCCATCCGTCCCCTCCATGGTCGGCATGTACTGGAATGCCAACTGGTATGAGAGAGAGACCTGGGAGATGTTCGGCATCAACTTCGAGGGACATCCGGAGCTATATCCTCTGCTCTTGTCCGACGAGCTGGTAGGTGTCTGGCCCTGGAGAAAGGATTTCAAGGGCTATCCAGATCTGACCACTGGAGAGAGGGCAGTGCAGATCACCACCCCCGAGGGCTATACTGAGTATCACTTCCCGCCAACGCCAGCAGAGATCGAGGCCGGAACGGTGGTGACGGAGAGGCCCAAGTATCCAACATTCCGGGAGAGAGAGGAGGCATGGATCAAATCCGACTCGGAGATGATCATGCACCTGGGGCCGCAGCATGCCATGGTTCCCGGTCCGTTTCTGCTGGACATCCTGGTTGAGGGCGAGAGGGTTAAGAAGGCCTTCCTCGATCTGGGCTACATCCACAAGGGCATTGAGAAGATCATGGAGAACAGGACCTGGCTTCAGGGCATAACCTATACCGACAGGATGTGCTATGTCGCCGCCCTGAGCAATAATGAGTGCTACTGCGGTGCAGTGGAGAGGCTCTTAGGCCTGGAAGTCCCCCTGAGGGCTCAGTACATCCGGGTTATAGTGGAGGAGCTCTCCAGAATCCAAAGCCATCTGATCGGCACAGGCGAGTTCCTGACGCTGATCGCCGGCGTGGGCTTTGCTCCCTGGCAGTACATGATCATAGACAGAGAGCATATCATCTCTCTGATCGAGAGCGTCACCGGAGCCAGGCTGACGCACTCATATGTCCGCTTCGGAGGGGTGAGAAACGACCTTCCTGCGGGATTTGAAGAGCAGTGCCGAAAGGTCCTGCCCTATATGAAATCCAGGACGGAGGAGTTTATAGAGTTCTTCGCACAGGATCCCATATATCATGCCAGAATGGAGAATATCGGCTGCATATCCCCTGAGACTGCCAAACGCCTGGGATGTGCGGGCAGGGTGCTCAGAGCCGCTGGCGTTCCCTATGATATGAGGGTTGAGGATCCCATACTGGTCTATCCTGAGCTTGACTTCAAGGTCATCACTGGAACCCGAGGAGACTCGGCGGACAGAATCGATTGCACCATGAGGGAGATCCTGGAGAGCATTCATATCATCGAGCAATGCCTGGATAAAATCCCCTCCGGACCGATTAAGACTGAGACCAAGATTCCCAAGAAGATCCCCGCTGGCGAGGCCTACTACCGGGTGGAGGATCCACGCGGCGAGATGGGAATGTATGTCATCAGCGACGGAGGCGATAAACCCTACCGGGTGAAGGTAAGAGGGCCTTTCTATGCTACATTCCAGACTTTGACTCCGCTTCTGGAGGGAGTATACGTTGCAGATGCGGTGGCAATCACTGGAAGCATGGACGGCTGCCCATCTGAATCTGACAGGTAGGAGGGAGAGGATTTGGACGGAATAATAGATACAATCACTCAATTTGCCGCCCAGGAGCCGGCGATATTCGCCCTGATCATTGGCATAATAGGCGCAGCAGTGCTTGCTGCGGTGGTCAATGTGGGGGCAATGCTGGTGATCTGGGCAGACAGAAAGGTAATGAGCGATTTCTGCAACCGGTTTGGCCCTAACCGAGTGGGTGGCAGATGGGGTATACTTCAGTTGGGTGCCGATGCGATCAAGCTTTTCACCAAAGAAGATGTCATACCGGCTGGAGTTGACAAGGGGGTCTACGTCTGGGCTCCTATCATCGCCTCTGCCGGCACCATGCTGGTTGCTGCAGCCATACCATTTGGAGCGCTTCACATCGGCGGCAAAAACTACCCCCTAGTAGTCGCCAACATGGATATCAGCGCCTTTTATGTGGAGGCTGCCTTGAGCATCATGTCCATTGCCGTCTTCATGGCCGGCTACAGCTCGAACAATAAGTACTCCATCCTTGGGGCCTTCAGAGGCATTGCCAGGATGATCGCCTATGAGGTTCCCATGGGCGTTTGCATAATATCCGTGGCGGTCATGGCCCATAGCCTCAACCTGGTGGAGATCGTGGAGAGCCAGACAGTATGGTATGCATTTGCCCAGCCACTGGGATTTGTCATCTTCATGATCGCTCTGGTAACCGATCTGGGGAGGGTCCCCTTCGATCAGAGCGAGGCAGAAGAGGAGATCATCTGCGGCTACAGCACTGAATACAGCGGCATCAGATGGGGTTTGTTATACTTCCAGGAATACAATAACTTCCTCTTGGGAGCCGTTCTGGCCTCGCTCCTCTTCCTGGGCGGATGGCACGGACCGATCATACCTCTGCCCCTTCTGGACATGGTATCACCTCTGATCTGGCTGCTCATGAAGGTTATAATCGTTATCTGGTTCATAATATTGATCAGGGCGGCTCTCTTCCGTCTGAGAATAGATCAGGTTACTGATCTGGGCTGGAAGTGGATGCTGCCTTTATCCATAGTGAATCTGGGATGGGCGGTAATAATTGGCTCGTACTTCGCATGAGGTGGCTTTAAGATGTTGAAGAGAAAGATGATAAAGAACTTCACCTGGCCTTTGAAGATCGCCTCGCGGGAGATAGAATTCACCAGGCTCTATCCCGAGTTCATGATGGAGCTGCCCGATGCAGAGAGAGGGATTCATGAGCTGGATGCCACCACATGCATTGGCTGCGGCTCCTGCGCTAGAGTCTGTCCCAATAACTGCATTGAGATGGTGCACTTCAAGTTCGGAAATCCCCTCAAGAACAAGAAGATGCTTTTCCCGCAAATCGATTATGGGAGATGCATGTTCTGCGGTCTTTGTGTGGATGACTGCCCCGTTGATTGCCTTAAGATGGGAAAGAATGTCATAATGGCTGGCTGGAATCGAGAGGATATTGTGAAAGGGCCTGATTTCCTGGCCACAAAGAGATTCTCAGCCAAAGAGGTAGCAGACCTGGAGGCCGAGGCAAAGAGAATTGCTGCCGAGAAGGCCGCTGCCAAGAAAGCAGCGGCAAAAGAGGGAGCTACTGCCGGGGAGAAGAAACCGGCCAAAGAGGGAAATGCTGCCGGAAAGAAGAAAGCAGAGGCTAAGCCTGAGGAAGGAGGTGCTTCCTGATGGCAGATAAGCCCAAGACCAATGTAATTAGATCGATATTTGAACTGCTGGTGCTTTTGCTCGGCCTCGGAGTCATCTTCGGCGGACTGGCGGTGATGATATTCCTCTCCCCCTGGTCCAAGACGATACTGGACAAGCTGCTGGACTATGACATCCGGTTTGTGATAGAGCTTCTAGTATTCCTGACCATAGGGGCAATCGCCATCCTTTTGTCTGTACTGATGGTGCTGGTCAAGAATATTGTGCATAGCGCTCTTTACCTGCTGGGAACCTTTGCCAGTGTGGCAGCGCTTTACATATTCATGAATGCTCCATTTGTGGGCGTGGCTCAGGTCCTGGTTTACATTGGCGCAGTGGGAGTTCTGCTCCTCTTCGCTGTGATGCTCACCAGGAAGACGATTATGGAGGAGTCCCATGGCGAAATTTAAGTTGTTCATATTGACCCTGGCCTTCCTTGCTGCTCTGATGGCCTCGCTATCAATAACCGATTGGGGGCCGGTCACAGAGCATCCGCTCAGCTACTCCCCTGCAGAGGGGCTGAGGCTTCCTGAGAGCGGCGTTGGAGATATAGGGTTTGAGATCTTCACCATCTACGTCTTCTCCTTTGAGGTTTTAGCCCTGGTCCTGACTGCAGCCTTGATCGGAGCGATCTGGGTGGCAAGAAAGGAGGACGCCTAGGGAGGGCGACAGAGAATGACAAGGAGGGAAATATACCGATGATACCGTTGGAGCTTTACATATTGCTGGCATCCATCATGTTCACCATCGGCTTGTACGGCCTCGTCACACAGAAGAACGGAGTCAAGCTGATGATGTGCATCGAGCTGCTGCTCAATAGCGCCAACATCAATCTTGTTGCCTTCTCAGCCTACCAGCCTAATATGAATGGACAGGTATTTGCTCTGTTCTCCATCGCATTGGCTGCAGCTGAGGCAGGCGTTGGATTCGCAATATTGATCGCGCTTTACAGGCTATACGGAACAATTGACCTGGATAACATCAGCGCCATGAGGTGGTAGTCTTTGTATTCAGAATTAGCTTATCTGATCGTTGGGCTGCCTGTACTGGCATTTGTGCTATGCCTCTTCTTTGGCTGGAACCTGCCCAGAGGCGGTGGATTCATCACCGTCCTGGCGACGCTAGGCGCCTTCATCATATCCTTAGGAATATTCCAGGAGATCTATCCTGGCGAAATCGTCCATCAGTCGATGCACTGGTTTGGCGAGTTCAATGTGGGAATATTGATAGATCCACTCTCGCTGGTCATGCTGCTTATGGTCTCACTCGTGGTCACCTTAATCCACATCTACGGCAATGGATACATGAATGGTGACCCGGGAGCGGCAAGATACTTCGCCGAGGCGGCACTCTTCTCTGCCGCCATGCTGGGCCTGGTCTATGCTGACAACCTGCTTCAGCTCTTCATATTCTGGGAGCTGGTGGGATTGTGCTCCTATCTTCTGATAGGGTTCTGGTACCGGAAGCCATCTGCAGCAGCCGCTGCCAAAAAAGCATTCCTCACCACCAGGGTGGGGGATGTGATGTTCCTGGCGGCCATTATCATCCTCTACAATAACCTGGTCAATCTGAACATCACCCTCAATCCAGGAGAGTATCTGCTGCAGTTCCCGGTGATCTATGCCCATATCGGCCAGATACCGCCAGATCAGCTCACCCTCATCGCCCTGGGCCTACTGGGCGGTGCAGTGGGCAAGTCAGGTCAGTTCCCCCTGCATGTCTGGCTTCCCGATGCTATGGAGGGCCCGACCACCGTCTCCGCCATGATCCATGCGGCTACGATGGTTACTGCAGGCGTCTTCCTGGTGGCCAGGATGTTCCCCTTATTCTATGCTGCACCTCACGGCCTGACCGCCGTGGCGGCAGTGGGTGCATTCACCGCCCTGTTCGCAGCCACCATGGGCCTGACGGCATTTGATATCAAGAGGGTGCTGGCGTTCTCCACCGTCTCTCAGCTCGGCTTCATGATGGCCGGCCTTGGCGTAGGAGCAGCAGTGGGAGCACTTGCGGTGGGCGTTTCCATGTTCCACCTCATCGGCCACTCATTCTTCAAGGCCCTGCTCTTCCTCTGTGCCGGATCAGTCATCCATGCTGTCAATACCAACGACCTGCGTGAGATGGGTGGAGTTGGCAGGTACATGAAGTGGACCATGTACACTATGCTCATAGGCTCGCTCTCCCTGGCTGGATTCCCCTTCTTCACGGGATTCTACTCCAAGGATGAGATCATCATGATCGCTTATGAGTATGGTGTGGCGATCAACTTCCTGCCCTACATCTTCTTGATACTGGCAGCAACACTGACTGCTATCTACACCTTCAGAATGTGGTTTTCCGTATTCACAGGCAAAGAGAGATCCAATTATGGAAAGCATGAGTCCCCCTGGGTGATGCTCGGGCCGCTGGTGATCCTGGCGGTGTTCGCATTTGCATTCGGCATGGCCTCTCAGCATGCCTTCTACGACTATCTGGACTCCAACTTCGATCATTATGAGGTTGATTTCGGTGAACTGGGCATCATCGGCGGGCATGCACTCGTTGAAGAGCATGGCGCGGCTGCCCAGGCGGGCGAGCATACTGCTGAGGCGGAGGAAAGCCATGCGCTGCCCATCCATATTCAGATACTGCCATATATCGTGGCTATAGGCGGCATTCTCATTGCAGCCCTGTTCTACTGGGATCGGATCAAGAGGTTCGAGCCCGATCAGGTCACAGGCGACAATGATCCCATCAGAAAGATGCTTTTGAAGGGCTACTATCAGCACGAGATCATGACCGGCTGGATAAGCGAGGGCATAGTCTACGGAACAGCCATTCTGGCCAATATAATCGACATCAAGATCGTTGACGGCTGGCTCAACTGGCTGAGCGCCTGGGTTATGGGCTTCGCCGGTCACGTGAGAAAGGTTCAGACGGGAGTGGTGCAAAACTACGTTGCCGCTTTGATGCTAGGAATAGTGGTGCTGGTGATTGCAATTGCTGCAATCAGGCTAGCAATGGAGGTGGGCCTGATATGATCTCAAATGCTCTCTCATTGATGATCCTCATTCCCTTATTGGGAGCGGCGGTATCCTTCTTTGCGGGAACGCGGGCCAAATTCGTGGCACTGATCGCCTCGCTTGCACCTCTGCTGTTATCCTTGCAAATGTACATGGAGTTCGATAAGAGCTCAACTATGATGCAGTTCGTGGAGAGTTATGACTGGGTTCCCTCCATCGGGGTCAAGTATACATTGGGCGTCGATGGCATAGGATTCCCTCTGGTTCTTCTCTCCACTATAGTCACCGTACTGGTGATAATATACTCCTGGGGAGAGACAAAGAAGCCCAATCAATACTTCGCCCTGCTTCTCTTGAATGAGGTGGGAGTCTTAGGAGTGTTCACAGCGCTGGACTTCTTCCTGTTCTATATCTTCTGGGAGATAGTGCTCATACCCATGTTCTTCCTGATCGGATCATGGGGCGGACCGAGAAAGGACTATGCAGCCATCAAGTTCTTCATCTACACTCACGTGGCCAGCCTGGTGATGCTCCTGGCGATATTCGCTCTGTACTTCACCTATCAGCTGCCGGATGGATCGAGGACCTTTGATATGCTGACCCTCCTGAAGGCCACCCAGAACCCGGAGATCTTCCCGAAGGCCCTGCTCAACATCATCTTCGTAGGCCTGCTGCTCGGGTTCCTGGTGAAGATGCCCGCCTTCCCCTTCCATACCTGGCTGCCGGATGCCCACGTCGAGGCGCCGACGGCAGGCTCAGTGGTGCTTGCTGCACTCCTCTTGAAGATGGGCGGATATGGTCTGTTCAGGATCATAGTTCCCATGCTCGATTACGTTGACAAGGCCTTTATCACCATAATCGCCGTAATCGCTGTCCTCTCCATCGTCTACGGGGCATTCCTGGCCCTGGCACAGAAGGACATCAAGAAACTGGTGGCCTACTCATCAGTGAGCCACATGGGATTTGTGACATTGGGAGCAGTGGCCCTGGTGCCGTTATCCATCCAGGGAGCCATGTTCCAGCAGTTCTCCCACGGCATCATAACCTGCGTGCTCTTCATGTCCGCCGGCACCATCCAGCATGTCGTCGGCACCAGGATCATTGCAGATCTGGGAGGATTGGCTGACAGAATGCCCAAGTTCGCTGTCATCATGATGGCTGGCTTTATGGCCTCATTGGGCCTGCCGGGCATGAGCGGATTTATTGCTGAGTTCATGACGCTGACAGGGGCTTATGCCACTCTTCCAACCTATGTCATGATAGTGGTCTTCCTGAGCATAGTGATCACTGCGGCCTATCATCTCTGGGCCATGCAGAAGGCCATGTTTGGACCGATTCTGAGGAAGTATATGGATGTGCACGATCCGCATGCCTATGAGCTGCTCAGTATGAGCGTGATAATTCTGCTCACCTTGCTCTTCGGCCTGCAGCCGCATCTGATGACGGATATTATGGGCACAGCAGCAAACCAGCTATTGCAGCCGGTTGCAACCTTATCTGAGATGGGGGTGATCTGAAGTGGACTTTTATCACTACGCACCCCTCTGGGGAGAGGCGTTACTGACGGCTCTAGCATTGCTTATCCTGCTGCAAGGAGCCCTGAAGAAGAATGGTGGAAAGATTCCAGGCTACCTGAGCCTTGTCGGGCTGGTTGCAGCCCTGGGGCTGGTATCAAGCAACCTGATGATGGCCAAGCCTGCAGCCCTGTTCTTCTTTGATACCATATCAGTAGACGCCCTGTCCCAGTTCTTCAAGGCAGTCTTCCTGATCGTATCTCTGCTGGTAGTGATATCATCCCTATCCAGATACACAGGAAAGGGAGCAGACGAATACTATGCTCTGCTCCTCCTGGCCACTGTGGGCATGATGGTGGTCTCCAGTTCCATAGATCTGGTTACACTGTTCATAGGCTTCGAGCTGGCCAGTCTGGCTACATATGCCATGGCAGCATTTGATAAGACGAAGAAGAACCTGGAGGCGGCAATGAAGTACTTCATCTATGGCTCTGTCTCCTCGGCGTTCATGCTCTTCGGCTTCTCTCTGCTCTATGGCATGACTGGATCGACAAAGCTCGCTGATGTGGCTGCAGCCTCCGTAGAATCCTTCGGAGCGGCGACATTGGTGGCTCTGCTCTTCGTCGTTGCCGGGTTTGCCTTCAAGATGGCGCTGGTTCCCTTCCATATGTGGGCTCCTGATACCTACGAGGGGGCACCGGCCCTGGTCTCAGCGCTGCTTGCTGCCGGCTCCAAGAAGATGGGATTTGCAGCCGCCTTCAGGGTTCTCATGATCGCCCTGGTGGCCATGAGATTGGAGTGGTACCTCGCCTTTGCCATACTGGCTGCAGTTACCATGACCCTGGGGAACCTTGCCGCCTGCTGGCAGAACAATGTCCGGCGCATACTGGCATATTCGTCAATCGCCCAGGCGGGCTATATCGCCATGGGCTTTGCAGTGGTAGGAAAGGCCTGGGGAGATGCTCCAGTTGATGTCTTGAACCTTGGCGTGCAGCAGATGGCCCTGCTGGGCATAGCAGGGGCATTGCTCCTGGTACTGGCACATGCCCTGATGAAGACGGGCGCTTTCATCGCTACAGCTCAGGTTGCACCGATATCACCCAAAGAGAGCGAATCGGATCCGGATGACATATCAAACTATGCAGGGCTCATCAGCAGGGCGCCCATCACTGCTATCTGCATGATGGTGCTCATGTTCGCCCTGGCTGGCATACCACCAACAGCTGGATTTGTGGGCAAGTTAGTGCTCTTCGCCTCAGTCTACTACTCCGGCCTGGTCTGGCTGGTGATTCTGGCCATCCTGAACAGCGCTCTGTCCCTGGTGTACTACCTGAGGATCATCAGTTATATGATCCTGAAGGAGCCAGAAGGGCCCAAGATCTCTGAGGCTAAGGGATATGTCGCCGGTATTGTCCTGGCGACTCTCGCCGTCGTCTATATCGGCGTATTCCCCGATCAGTTCATCAACTGGGCACTGCAGGCAGCAACAGCACTGCTGCCTCAGTAAACCTTTTTTTGCTCTTCGCTGCTCCCCGCCCTAAAGGCTGGGGTATTCTTGACCCTCCGCACCTCTATATGATAAAATACCGAAGGCTAAGAGATGATGTACGAGTTCTCCATTGCCAAGAGACATATCCTGAGAAACCCCAGGATGGCCCTGTTCACAGTTGCTGCTGTGACACTAGCAGTGGCAGTGATTGTGGTCTTCATGGGTATCATGAGCGGCTTTCAGGATGAGATCATAACCACAACTGTGGAGAACAATCCCCACATCTACATTCAGCCGAAGAAGGATGAGAACTATGTCCACCTCTACAGGACAGTCTCAGATATTCTATGGGCATATCCGGAGGTAGAGGCGGTCTCAGCAAGGCTGGCAGGAAAAGGAGCGGCCAAGCACAAAGACGAGGTTCAAGCGATCAGCTTTCTGGGCGTCAATCCAGAGGACGAGGACAGGATGATGGACGTTCAGGGCGATATAATCTCAGGAGACTTCCAGGATCTGGAGCGCAGGAAGTATGCTGCTTTCATTGGAACTGGTCTGGCGGAGAAGCTGAAGCTCGATCCTGAGGAGGGCTTCACCCTGGCGAGGGGGAACAGATCGGTCCGGATAAAGGTGGCCGGCCTCTTTAAGACCGGCACAGCAGCGGACGATTCTTTGATATATATCCCTCTGATCCTGGCCCAGGATCTGATAGGGATGGGTGATGTGGTCTCCGAGGTCGATGCCAAGGTGGCTGACATCTACCGGGCCTCGCTCATCACCGCCGACCTCAATCGGCGGCTTGGGTATGACTCAAAATCCTGGCAGGACTTGAATGCCGACATCCTCACCCTTATTGAGACTCAGAGGGTCTTCGCCTGGATATTCTATTTCCTGATCATTGCCATCGCTGGATTTGGCATTGCCAACACCATGATCATGATAGTCTCCCGTCGGACGCGGGAGATCGGCATTCTCATGGCCATGGGCGCGACCCGCCGGTCAGTGCTCAAGATATTCATCCTGGAGAGCCTGATCCTGGCCCCGCCTTCTGCTCTGCTGGGAGGGATTCTGGCTTATCTGGCCGCTCAGCTCATAATGTCCTATGATATCGAGCTGCCCTCGGAGATCTATATGGTCTCAAAAATGACTGTAGCCATGAGGCCGGAGTTCTTCATCTGGGCGATGGCCATCGCCTTGGGGGTCAACTTCGCAGCCGGGCTGTATCCCGCCTGGAAGGCCTCCCGAATGGATCCTGTGGTAGCGATTGCAGGCGGATGAAGGCTATGAGGGAGAGGGCAGCCTCTTGCAGCTCATCCA
>Ga0116183_1006700_pt1 | contig 10501 bp, 15 predicted proteins | sample AD_UKC078_MetaG_FD_89753 | JGI IMG/M metagenome (GOLD analysis project Ga0116183, IMG submission 89753) | Active sludge microbial communities of municipal wastewater-treating anaerobic digesters from USA - AD_UKC078_MetaG | ecosystem: Engineered > Bioreactor > Anaerobic > Digestate | place: USA...
GATATAATATATCAAACAATTAGGAGAGATATAATGCTGATTAAACGGAAAAATCCCAAAAAAACTCAGACAGAATGCCTCGCCTCGGTCAGCCTTGACGGTAAAAGTATCAAGCATTTAACTCTTGAACAACAGACACCCGAGGTTTGCTGGGCAGCACTCAAGCAAGACCCACTTGCTTTCATATATACCGACCCCAACGCACTGACAGAAGAAATGTGCTTATACGCCATAGAAAAGCTCAACAACCGCGTCGAGTATTTGACAATCCCCACGACATTACAAACCACCAAGGTTTGTCTAGCCGCAATCAAACACCACCCGCACTTCCTTTTTAATATATCACCCCAAAAACGAACCAAGGAAATCATACTAGCTGCACTCAAACAAAATGGAGCTCTCATTAATGGGCTCATGAAAACAATCACCAAAGACCATCCAGATGCCCATGAATATTGCTTAGCTGCGGTTTCATCTTACGGCAATATTATTGCTCAAATCCCCAACGATATGCTGACAGAAGAAATATGCATCGCCGCTGTCACCAACAACCCCAATGTCATCAGATTTCTTCTCCCGCAAGCAAGAACCTACGCCGTGCGTCGCACTGCTGTTGCGAAGGACGGATATACTATACAATATCTTTCACCAGCAGAACGTGAAATAGATATTTGTGTGGCGGCTGTTCTAAAAACGCCAGCCGCTATCGTAATGCTAACGCCAGAAGAACTCGAACTTGTTAAGCCATACCTGGATTATGCAAAAAATGAAGCCCAAGATATTGTGTTTTAACCAAAAACAAAAACAGCCGGGATAACCCGGCTGTCTGTTGTGTGTCGAAGTTAGCTCTTCTTCCGAATCTCTTCTAACTTGCGTGTCGCAAATTCTTTGAATACAAACACATATTTGAATGTATCCAGCTTTGGCTTATTCGAAAGCATGAAAATGCTAAATTGCAATTTCTTCTTACTGAACTTAGCATCAATGTTCTGATTCACCAGTTCTTTCATCCTAACAAAATCATTGTCAGATACAGTGGCAATTTCGCCAAGATCATATCGTCTGGTCTGACAATCTGCATGTGCAGTGATCTCGTTATTTTCCGCCTTAATAATATGGTTCTTATGAACACTAACATAAGTGTTACGCTCTTCGAATCTAATAACAAACTTAAATTCATACATAAAGGCGGAACCATCGACTCTTACTTGATTCTGTTTTACAATGTCGTGTGCCATGTATGCCCCCTTGATAACAAATAAACCATTTATGCTTGTTAAATAATTTCTCTACTATCAAAAAGTCGTTTTCTGCGCTTTTTTTTGCAAATTTAGCGGCTTCCAGGTGAGACGCTACGCCAAAGTCGCGCCGCTAATCCATTCTTCTGTGCGTCACCCACACGAACAGCAGTAATGTAATACCGACCAGAATATCTGCCAATAACATAGTCTATCTCTAAACCATCAAACATACCAATTTTCTGCAACTCAGACCGATTTACCTCTCCCTGGAACTCCGTTCCATCCTCTAATGTCACTATGAGGTAGTATCTTAGCTCTCTACCACCTGCGCTAACATTCACCAAGCCCCAACAATAAGACACCATAGGCTGCACATATTCAGTGTTCCGTCTAAAGTTTTTGGGCGTTACTGTATACACAGTTGCACCCTGTCGGTCAGCTTCAATATAACTCTTAGAGTAATTGTGATTTACGACTCTGGCACCAGCAGCCGCAAAAAACGTTACAACAGGAAGCACAACCACAGCACACAAAGCCAATAAACCGGCAAGGATCGCAGCCACTTCCCACCATGGGCGGCGAACATAAACCTTGTGTTTCTTTGCAATATTTTCGAAAATTTCTTCATTATTCATGCCATGATTATATCACAGCCGTGCCCGGTTGTCAAACCAACGTATTGCTATCAACAATTTCTGCCGCCAATGTAACTTTGTCCATCTTCGCAATTTTAATATCTAAATTGCGCTTATGTGAACTATCCATTGTCGGTTTAGCACTGGCAAGCTTCTTTTCATCGACAACCGCGACAACTTCGTCGGCGCTATATTTTTCCATTTGCTTGCTAACATATTCATTAAAGTTCTTTGTTTTCTTGAATAGCTTATTCGGAATTTCTTGAATAGCCACCGCTTTGCCCTGTTCAGAGTACACCAATAGCGTGGTATCTCTAGCACGCTCAATGCGCTGCGAAATGCTGCTAATATTTGCGCTGGACATCTTGAGAGGCTTGTTTTCATCAACAGTTGGCTTCCCCAACAAATCCTGGTGTGTGTTTAAAACTGTATAAGGACCATCGAAACCAGGAGCAAATTCTTCGCCTGGAGTTGGTATTGGAAGTTGTCTCTTCTGCATCCTAATTTGGTCATTAAAAGTGCTAACCAAACCATATTGAAAACCTGGCGCCAACATGATCCCACCCAAATACCCGGCAAGCTTTTTAGCTACCGAAACCTGCATTTTGGCACTGTCCTCATCTAGATCTGAATCAGGATGGTTTTGAATCACATAATATCCGTCAGCCTCTTCAGGCATCGTAGCGTTATTTAAATATTTAACAACCGAGCTCTCTAAACTCGCTGCATCAATTGGGTTAGACACAGGGTAACCATCCGGGAAGCTAACCTGCGAAACAATTTCTTTGTCGTGCATATAAACAATGTGCACAGCCGAGGAGTCTGAATCAATAAAACGATCATAAGCTGCACGAGCAAGCTGGTCGATATCATCCACCATTTTCCCCGCCAAGCTTTGTCCCTGGCGCCACCCTAACGCTGGACGCTCAGCATGCACAATAATCCCAGCATTACGAATCCCCTGAAGCCGTCGTTGATCGCCAGTCTCCAATGCTCTCTGATAAGACTCAAGCCCCATCTTGTATGTACTTTGCTGGTCGGTATTTGCTTCATCGTCTGGTGGAAAACCAAGCCCCATGGCTCCTTGCCCGCTAACACCTCTCGCTACTTTACCAATATACTTGCCAAACATGCGATTACCAGCAGCAGGCTTAGTGCCGCCACCTTTTTTGGTATAGTCCGTTCCTTTATTGAATCGAACACCTTTTTTGAAGCGCGTGCCTTTACGGAATGTGCTACCTTTGCTATAATTCGAATCGCCTTGTTTATAAATTGTATCTGTCATGTTTGGTTCACCTCCACCTCTTTTAATATATTACCTGGAAGCAAAAACTCTGGTGGAAAACCACCAGAGTTTAAACAAAAGGGAGGTGATATGGGAATTTATTTCATCGAAACCGCGAATAAGGCTTTGGCTTTCAGGGCTTTATTTTCCTGAATCAAATCATAACAATGCGCCTTAAGCTTCGTGATTTCGTCATTGCTCTGCTGCTCACTCGGGCGATATAGCTTTACATAATTCCAAAACTCAGCGGCTGCTTCTTTCGCTTCAATATCTGCGCCCAAGGTCAACTCACCGTCTTCAGCCAAAGCAGCGATCAAATCGCCATGCTGTTTAACCAAAACAAAAACATGTTTCTTGTTTGGCAGGCGCGGTGCTTTCTGGTATTGTTCGAGCAATATCTGCTCTTGTTCATTGAGTTCAATGTTAGCTTCCGTTGTCATTTGCGGGCACTCCAGTTTTTGCATTTGAGTCTATTATACCGTCAGGTTTTTGCTTTTTTGTTTTTTTCGCATCAAAGTTTGAATGACAATAGTCAGTTGTATAAAAACCGGAGCCCTTGTATATAATCGCAGCCGATGACATAAGCTTTGTAGCTTCTTGATTACAATTAGGGCATAAAATAGGGTCTTTCGCATTAATAGCATGGAAAACCTCAAAACACTTCTCGCATTCCGTGCATCTATAATCGTAAGTAGGCACGCCTATTCTCCTTGAACGATGAAATATCACTAGTAATTATAATACTTTCAACGTCTTGCAAGATTATGCCATCAAGTTTGTCGATAACCCCCAAAAAAGATGCTCAATCGTATTCACAATATCCCGGATCGCAATACTCTGCCCCATCAAGCGCTTGCTCTGTACTTCGTTATGGGCGTTAGCCTTGCCCTTGGTTTCAGTAAGAATATTGTTCAAAAGCCGAATCGTCCGCAGATAAGCGACATACGAATAATTCTCCACCACAACCACCTTGGCATTGACCAGGCGCACTTCTTTCTTCGGCTGAACATTTACCAACACAGCCTTGGCAAGATTATAGCCATGCACCTTGCCCAGGTAAAAAGCCCTTTTCTTTTCTTCATAGTCACTAATAGGGATACTTAAACCACTGCTCGGCACACAATTCGCCTGCAGCTCATTCACTCGTGTAGCAATCACCCCCAAAATTTCTCGCATATCGTTACCTCCTAGCGACATTATATCACAAACGCAATTTTTGTCAACTTGACTTATGCGCGGGATCTTATACAATATGTAATCACCAAAGGAGACAATATGCGCCACCAGTTCTCGACAGAAAATCAAACAGCCGCCCAAAAAACTTACCGAGCATGGCAACACAATACCCCGCTATGTTATCGTTTAATATTTAATAATCATATTGCCACCGTCAATAAACGCATTTTGGATTACGGCTGTGGCCCTGATGCCAAATATGTTACACGAATGCTCGCTCTCGGCATGAACGCAGTAGGCATAGATTTTGGCATACCAGGCTCTAGAGAAATGCATCTCAATCCCGGACAAACATATGATATTATCGTTGCCAGCAATGTATTAAACGTCATGAACAACTTGCCCGACCTCCAGGGCGTAATCCAAGAAATTCATACATACCTCGCTCCAGCTGGACAAGCAATAGCAAACTATCCTGCAGACCCCAGGAAATTGGGATTATCCAATGCCGAAATGCTCGCTCTGCTGCAACAGCGCTTTTCCGTCACGAAGATAGATAAAAGCCTTGGCAAAAACAACTTCGTTGTCCTGTTGACAAAAAAATAGTCTCGTGATACAATACAGCTACATTAAACTTCGGGAGGCTAACAATGGGCGACATTCGTGTGAGCAGCAGATTAATCCGCTTAGTGGGGCAGAATCTTTATTCAACCAATCCGATTTTCCCTGTTACCGTAAGAGAGCTCCTGCAGAATTCAATCGACGCCCAGAGGGCTAAAAATGTAAACGCTCCCGTATCTTTTTCAATCATCAAAGATGCCAGCAGCGAGGCTATCACCCTTGTCTGTGAAGACGCTGGCGTGGGCATGGACAAAGAAACTATCCGCGACAAGTTCCTTGTTGTTGGCGAAAGCGGCAAAAGCGATGGCGTAGGTGGTTTTGGGATTGCCAAGGCTGCCATCATACTATCTTGCGACAACTGGGTTTTAAAAACACAAAACAATGTGTTTGTCGGCAGCGGCATCCAAGAAGCCGAGCAAACAGCTGACGCTTTTGTCGACGGGTGCAGAATTGAACTCAACTACATGAAGCATCCAAATAGCCGTTTGTACCCATATGGTTATATCTACAACAACGCACTGGAGTATTTGATCACCAGCAATGTTCCCAGTCTCGTAAAATGCCAGATGCTACGCAAAGATCAAACCACCGAAGAAGCTATACAGAAAGTCAATGGCTTGGCATTAAGCAACAAAACCATGCTGGAACAATTCAGCCATGGCGCAAGCAAAATTGAAATACATTGCGTCCCTGCAATTCAATACGAGTCTATTTCATTTTACAACAGCTTGTCCCTGACCCAAACCAAACTTTCCAACCGTATTATTTATCGCCTGAACGGGTTAACCCAGTTCACCTCTTGCGGCTATGGCGATGCAGAATTCAATCTGGTTGTTGAAGTGTCTACCACCGCTAGACCCGACAGCGAAGATTATCCATTCACATTGTCACGCGAAGAAGTTAATAATGACATCCAGAACATCCTGAGTAGAAAACTGCGCGACTATTTTGTCAACGCCCAAACCACCACAGTTAAAATTAAAGAAATCAGCGGGCAAAAAATTACTTACAAGGAATCTTATGAAGGCTACCTCTGCTCTGGTAAATCCAACAGAGAGCGCAAGATTCTGGAGGCGATGGAGGCACAAAGACAAAAAGACCAGGCTACCACCACCGAATTCGCTGGGCTCATCACTCAGAAACTTGTTACCAGATTAACAACCGCGAAATATACTACAAAACAACATGGCGACTACGAGCCCAAAACCGATCTACTCGAAACTTCGGTGTTTGGAATTAAAACATTAATCGAGCGCACTGCAGACACTCTCAAAATAAATGTAAAAAACAACCGGCACATAAAACTTGTACAGGCGTGGGCTGAAATCATCACCCTTGTGATGACCGCCAATCCAGAATACCAGCATAGCTTTGGCATCGGTCTGATTCTGGACGAAGACTTTGCGGCACTCAGAAAATATTACGAAGGAACTACGTATTATTTATTCAACCCTCTGAGCCTGAAAGTCAGCGACCCAATGACCACAATCACCAAGCTGCTATTCTCCGCGTGCCATGAAGTAGCTCATACAAACTACCAGAATCACAACGAAAGCTTTGTAGTGGCACATGGCAAGCTCATGGATAACTTCCTTGAGGTCTATGGCATGAACGCTCTCTACGAAATTGCAAGAACCTTAAGGGGCAAATAACAAAGAAGCCGGGCGACCGGCTTTCTTTTCGTTAATATGGCAAAACAACTTAAGTTTAAAAAAGGGGCGGCTGTTGTTAAGCTACCGCTAGAAAACCCAGGGCATGCCCTGGTAATTAAGATTACTAGTGCAGATCCCAAGTTCGCCTATGGATCGGACGGCAATAAATACCACCAGTCCAACGGACGTTGTGCTGGACGCAAGGTTCTGGGCAAAAAAGATTGTATTAAACTGCCGCCCTTCGGTTATTCAGCAGAAGAAGAGGCGGAGCGCACCCGCAATATAGCCACCAGGAACAAAGAACTTGAAATCGAAGAAAGCGTGCAACAACAGCAGCGGATACAACAAAGCCTCATAGAAGAACGGAAGCAGGCATTAGAGGCGTTCAAATCACATAAGGCTAGTTGGAACAAGGCGCGTCGTATCAAAACCCCTCTCGGGCAACTTAGGGTTGTTGTATTGCAATTCGAAGGACAATTCAAGGGCGAAATAACTCACTGCGCCATCTTAACCTGGATCCAAGAACATGACCAAACCATTCTTGGTTATGGCGCCGTTTTATCGGGCATTGAAAGCAAACTATACCCAACCATTTTGCCACGTCATTTTTCACTGGAAGCTAACGGCTCAACCATCCCAGAAGTTATCGGGGCTTTAATTTTAAAAGCTAAAAAAAATCACTAATTTTTTAGATTTTGCGCCGCAACCAAGAGATCATAAAGATTGTTTATGCTAAGCAAGGTTTTTTATTTTATGCAAACATAGGCAATACATCTTTTCAGAATACTGACATTTTCGTACAAACCTAAACGAAGATAAAAAATTTGTTAGGCTAAAAAAGTTTGAGCGTAAAAATTTTGTCAACGCACACAAAAAAATTTTAGTACACCAATAATATAATGTATTTATATATTTTAGCAAATTTCATGCCACAGTTGACAAATCTACTATGTTTTGATATCCATTTTCGCCGTTTATTCGCTTGACAATCTGCTATGTTATGATAGATTTTTTACCCTAAAATGCGCTTGACAATCTGCTATGTTATGATAAAATTAGGCATCTCAAAGACAAAAAAATACCCCTCTTACGAGGGGCAAAAAATTGGAGACTTTTATGAGGACTGGGTGAATCGTAGCAGAAGGTATGAAAAATCTTTAAGGCTGGTTTGAATGCACGCCAAGGCAATTGCAATAACATCTTTATCTTGTTTTTCGTCTGAGGCTTCTTTAAAGATGGTTTTGGCAAATTCTGCAGCTTGGATGGCGCCAGCACTATGTGCCAAGGTAGCAAGCTTGAGGCTCAGCAGTTGCATAGTGCTATAATCTTCCTGGCTAAACGCTGTTTTAAGTTGTGTAATAAGCTCCGGTGCTTGTTTGGTGAATTCGACTCCAATAGCATTAACAGCTTCTATCGAACCAATAGAAGCAAGCAGGTGTTCTCTATTATAGACAGGTACATGCAGTTGGCGCATTGGAATCATGGCTATCCCCCTTAGTCGTCCAACGGTTCCTCTTCAAGAGGCTCTTCTTCGCTAGGCGAGAACCCAATCTGAGCTTGTTTCTGCATATCGTTCACATATCTTGAATATTCATCCAAGCTGTTAAACAATTTCTTTAGATCGGATTTGAGTGCCTTCTCTGTTTCGTAAAACAACAGGTCTTCAGAAATTGATCCCTTGATCATTGTTTCTTTAATACGAAGGGTCTGCGAATTGAGTTTTTTTACTTCTAGAATAAAACACAGGTGTTTGATAGCAGCAGATTTATCTGCAAATTGGAAAATCATGCTAGCCTCCCTTTCTGTTTTGAAATTCTTTCCCAATTAAATATTTTTTAATACGGCTTAAAATATCTTAAATTGGGCTATTTTGCCAAAAACAAAAAGAAGGTCAATTCAGCGCCTGCTCATAAATCCTTTGCTTGATAATAATCTTCTGGGCAATGTTAATATCGATAGACCCCTCTAGAATAAGGTGCACAACTTCCACCGAATAGCGCTGTCCGATCCGATGACATCTGTCTTCCGCCTGTGTCACATTAGCAGCCGTCCAGTCAAGCTCGGCAAAAATTACCCGGGACGCTGCAGTTAATGTTATCCCCACTCCAGCAGAAAGTATCGAGGCTACACAAAGTCGAATTCCGGAATCATTCTGGAAACGATCAATTGCTTGTTGTTTAAGCTTAGCTGAGCTCTTGCCAGTAAAGGAAACGGCTATGTCCTTAAAGTGTCGTGTTATTTGCTCAATTACATCCTGATGATGTGCAAATACAACAATCTTATGGTGTTTAGCAAGCTCCTGCTCCAGATATTTAATTATCAGAGGAGTTTTGAGCAAAGCTATTTCATGCCGTATCCGACTTGTTTCTTCGAACAAATACTTGTCAGCTGGTCGCATCGAGTTAATGCCTTGAGCATAAAAATCCCATGCATCTTCGTGAATACTTGCTCGCATACTGGCGAACATCTGCTGCTCTCGCTGCAGCAAAGAAGCAAGTTCTGAAGAACAATGTGTTAATTTCACAATAGCTCTCTGTTTGGGTGGCAGCTGTGATAACACATCCTTCTTCAGGCGACGAATCATAACCGTGCTACGCAACATAGCCTGCAGTTGTTCTAAATTTGAAGAACCCGAGTCCACGGCACCAGTGGCGCCGTCGCTTTTCTTACAATATTTACTTACAAACTCTTCATATGATCTCCAGATCGTAGGATTTAAATAAGAAACAAGCGTCCAAATATCCTTAACACGATTCAAAATCGGAGTCCCGGTTAAAAACACCTTGCGCCGCGCAGGTATAGGAACCAGAGCGTTTTCGGTAGCGCAGTTAACCCCAACAATATGCTGGGTGCGTTTAGCGTCAATATTGCGCAATACATGACATTCATCAGCTATAATCATGTCCCATGAATAAGCCAATATTGCATCAATGTATACAGGCACAAGTTCATAGTTAATAATCACCACTTCTGCGCCGAAAGCGGTGGATAAACAATTGCTTCCTTCAATGACCACCGTTTTTCTGGGGATTACTAACCACTTGTTTAATTCACGTGCCCAGTTAGTTTTTAACGAAGCCGGACAAACCACAAGAATGTGTCGCACGCGTGGATCCGCATTGATAATACCAATAGCCTGGATCGTTTTACCCAATCCGGGTTCATCGGCAATCAACACGCCAAGGTTTTTGAGACCAAATGAAATGCCTGCCCGCTGGTATGGCAAATAAGACAGCCCCTGAGGGGCTGGCAATTCTATATTTGCGTCAGCAGCAGTAGACGCAGCAAGATTTTGTCTTAAGCTGTGCATCGCATTGTTTATTGATCGCATATCTTGGCATGTCTTACGAAACATTTTTGTTATCTCCAGTTAACCGTAGGCAATGTTGTTAATACCAAACACGACACCCGCTCTGAACATCAATGATTTGTATATCGCTGCAGTATGCTAGCGCTGCTTTGACACGTCTCTCGGCACCCTTGAGTGAGCGGTGCCAAAATACCACGCCATGCACCCAGACTCTATACCTCTTTTTATGCCTTACAACTCGCTTCTGTGCGTTGTCCATACAATTGCTTCTCCTTTTCCAATCTTGCCAGTCGTCACAATTGCATTCTTAATTGCCTTGGCAGCATTCACCTCACCCATGGTGATGAGCTCAATATAACCCTGTATTGCGTTAACCAGTTCTGTTGTTTCAATCTTCATTTTTCCGTTCCTCCTGATTTAATATAATATCACAACAAGGCGCGAAAGTCAAGTCGGGGATAACAAAAAAGCGGCTAAATAGCCGCTGTAAAAAACGCAGGATACAAAAAACTCAATCAATACCGCGATCAATAACCTTGGCGCTGCTGTCAATTTGAATAATAGTGGCATTCAAGTCTTTA
>Ga0116183_1006709_pt1 | contig 10498 bp, 9 predicted proteins | sample AD_UKC078_MetaG_FD_89753 | JGI IMG/M metagenome (GOLD analysis project Ga0116183, IMG submission 89753) | Active sludge microbial communities of municipal wastewater-treating anaerobic digesters from USA - AD_UKC078_MetaG | ecosystem: Engineered > Bioreactor > Anaerobic > Digestate | place: USA...
CGTATTCCGAAAAAGAGCATTCTCCTCTCAACAGGACCAGCCCGCTCAAAAGTTGAACTTCTGAACAGCGCAAGAGCCCTCAGGGAGAAAGGCCATAAACTCTATGCAACAAGGGGCACTCAAATATTCCTTAAGAATGCAGGCATTGAGTCTTACATCGCATACTGGCCAGATGAAAACAGATCTCCTAATACAATAGAATTAATAAGGAACAGGGAAGTTGACCTTGTGATCAACATACCAAAAAACCTGAGTTCATCAGAACTTAACAACGATTATTTTATAAGGAGAAGCGCTGTTGACTATAATGTTCCGCTCCTTACAAATGCAAGGCTTGCCAGTGCATTTATTCTGGCATTCTGCAGGCTTGGTGAAGATAACCTGGCTGTAAGAAGCTGGGATGAATACTGATAATGATACCTGTTTAATTTGACACACAAAATGATCACCATTAGAAAAGCCCAACCTGACGATGCCGGAGATATTGCATTATTTCAGCATAATATGGCATGGGAAACCGAGCGTTTAAAACTCAACCCTGTTGTTGTTGCCAGCGGGGTAAACGCTGTTTTTCTTGACCCGTCTAAAGGACAATATTACGTTGCCGAAGATGAAGGCAAAGTGGTGGCTTCACTCCTTATAACCTACGAATGGAGCGACTGGAGAAACACCTATGTCTGGTGGTTTCAGTCGGTTTATGTCAGAACTTCATACCGGCGCAGGGGGATATTCACTTCAATGTATGAACATGTCAAAAACGAGGCTGATAAAAAAAGCGTTGCCGGGCTACGTCTCTACGTTGATTCCAATAACCTCAAGGCCTGTAAAACATATGAATCATTAGGAATGACATGTGAGCATTATAAATTATATGAATGGCTCAAAAACTAATAAATGTGCTGGTTCGCCCTATTGCTGTCTGTTCCGTATTGTCTGCTGCTATTGGTGATTTATAAGCACCTTCGCGGAATCAAACCTTTTGAATCCGCAGGATTACCCGGAGTGTCTGTTTCGGTTGTAACAGCCTGCCGGAATGAGGCAGAAAATATTCAGGATCTTCTTTCTGATATCGCTGATCAAAATTATCCTCCTGACAAATACGAGGTAATAATCATTGATGATAATTCAACTGATAACACATTCAGGACAGCTTCGGAATATACCGGAATTAAGAACCTTGCAACAATAAGAAACAAGGGCCGGGGCAAGAAGGAAGCAATAAAGACCGGAGTATCCAGGGCTTCAGGCGAGTTGATAATAGCTACAGACGGTGACTGCAGGGCAGGACCTGAATGGATAAGTTCAATAGCACAATTCTATGACAAATACAAACCTGATTTGATAATATGCCCTGTGACAATTGAGGCAGGGCAGGGATTTGTGAGAATATTTCAGGAACTGGAGTTCCTGAGCCTGCAGGGCATAACTGCCGGCACTGCAGCTGCAGGGTTTAGCACAATGTGCAATGGTGCCAACATGGCTTTCACCAGGAAGATCTATACATGTCATGCTGGAAATCTTCACCCTGAAATTGATTCCGGCGATGATATATTCCTTCTTCACAGCATCAAGAAAGATAAAAATGCGAAAATAAGATGGCTTGAGTCACACAAAGCACTGGTCACTGCCTCCCCTGCAGATACCATAAGAGCATTTCTCATTCAAAGGAAAAGATGGATATCAAAAAGCAGGGCATACAGAGACATATTTACAATTTTACTTGCAGCAGTAACATTTGCCATTACTGTTGCCCAGGCCGGCACTTTAATCCTGGCTATTATTAACTACAGATATGCTTTATTGTTTCTAATGGTATTCCTTTTAAAATCTGTGCCTGATTTTCTAATTCTCAGGAACACAACAAGGCGCTATGGAAGAGAACCGTTAATGAAATGGTTTCTGCCCTCGCAAATCATATATCCATTCTATGTCTTTTCAGTGGCTTTGCTTGCTGCAGCAGGCGGGAAAAAACCAGCAGGCTAGTTGCCCATTTCCGAGAGGAACTTTATCCTCATAAGCCTTATCTCTTCTTCCTCAAATTCACTGCCCAGTTCATTGACGGCATCTTCAAGCGAATCAGTCTCGGCCTCTTCCCTGAAATATGAATATATATCATGCTGGCGTTCATCGTCGATACACATGTTTATGTAATAATCGAGGTTTATACGGGTACCAGCATTTACAATAGCTTCAATCTCTGAAAGAAGCTCCTCCATTTCAAGACCTTTGGTTTCAGCGATGTCCTCAAGAGGTCTCTTCATGTCAATGCTCTGGATTATATATACCTTCAGGCCCGATTTGTTGACAACCGATCTGACCACCATGTCGAGAGGTCTTATGATTTCTTTTTCTTCGACGTATTTTTTGATGATATTCACAAATTCAGTCCCGTACCTCTGGGCTTTCCCGGCACCCACTCCGGAAATATTCAGCAATTCATCAAGGTTGATGGGATATTGTATTGCCATATCCTCAAGAGAGGGGTCCTGAAAGATGACAAAAGGCGGTACATTTTTTTGTTTTGATATTTTCTTACGGAGGTCCTTAAGGATGCTGAACAGCTCATCATCCACCGCGGCAGTTCTTGCTCCGAATGCATTTTCCTCATCGGATGACTCAGCATAGTCATGGTCTTCGGCCAGCATGAATGATGAAGGCTTATCAATGAATTCCATCCCTTTTTCTGTAACCTTCAGTATTCCGTAATTTTCAATATCCTTTGTCAGGAGTTTGGCTATAAGCGCCTGTCTTATAACCATATTCCAGTACTTATCGTCCTTATCCTCACCTGCTCCAAAAAACTCCAGCTTATGATGGCGGTATGACTTAATGGCTGCGGTCATTTTCCCGGAAAGGATATTGGCAATATGGTCTGCCTTGAATTTCTCCTTAACGGCAAGAATTGTTTCAAGAACGTTTACCACTGACTCGCTGCCTTCAAACTGAGCTTTCGGATGGAGGCAGTTATCACAAGCCTCGCAGTTTTCATTCGGGTATTCTTCTCCAAAATAATGAAGCAGGATTTTTCTTCTGCAAACTGATGATTCCGCGTATGAAACCGTTTCGAGGAGGAGTTGCTTGCCGATTTCCTGCTCTGCAATCGGTTTCCCCTGCATGAATTTTTCAAGTTTAACGATATCACTATAGCTGTAATAAGCAATGCAGTTACCTTCTCCCCCGTCGCGGCCTGCCCGTCCTGTCTCCTGGTAATAGCCTTCAAGGCTTTTGGGAATGTCGTAGTGAATGACAAATCGCACATCGGGCTTATCGATACCCATTCCAAAAGCAATTGTTGCCACAATGATATCTGCTTCTTCCATAAGGAACTTATCCTGGTTTGCAGTGCGAGTTGCGGAATCCATGCCTGCATGATATGGCAGAGCCTTAATGTCGTTTACCTTAAGCACTTCAGAAAGCTCCTCCACTTTTTTCCTGCTGAGACAGTATATGATTCCCGATTTTCCCGGATTGTTCTTTATGTATTTGATAATTTCCTTGGTAACATCCTGCTTGGATTTGACTTCATAATACAGATTAGGTCTGTTGAATGACGATTTAAAAACATCAGCATCAAGTATGCCGAGATTTTTTTGGATGTCATGCTGAACCTTCGGGGTTGCTGTTGCAGTTAGTGCAATAATGGGCGACCTCCCGATAGAGTCTATTATGGGCCTGATCCGTCTGTATTCCGGTCTGAAGTCATGACCCCATTCAGATATACAGTGGGCTTCATCTATTGCATAGAATGAAATGCTTACATTTTTCAGGAAGTCAATGTTCTCTTCTTTTGTAAGCGATTCAGGTGCTACATATAGCAGTTTAGTCCTGCCTGCCAGAACGTCATCCTTTACTCTTGTACTTTCAGCTTTAGTAAGGGAAGAATTGAGAAAATGTGCTACCTCATCCTCGGTGCTGAAATTCCTCATGGCATCCACCTGATTTTTCATCAATGCTATAAGGGGTGAGATAACTATTGCAGTACCCGGCTTCATAACTGCCGGAAGCTGGTAGCAAAGCGATTTTCCACCCCCGGTGGGCATCAGAACAAATGTGTCGTTCCCCGACAGTATGTTCTTTATAATTGGTTCCTGATTACCTTTAAATGTATCGAAACCAAAATACTTTTTTAAATAATCATGAATTGTCAAATCTCCCTGCATAATCTTTCCCGAATGATCAATTCTATTTCCTGGTATATTTCTATAACCAATATTTTAAATAAAGTTATAAAAAAACTTGTTCATTTACCATATTTAACTTTTAATTAACAATATTAAATTCCAGGCTGCCCGGATGAGGATTTCGCAGTTATGCCATAAGGATCCTGGATGCGAAATGTTTTTACTCATAAGAAAATGATGTTGTTTTGAAAGAGAAGATTTATCATCTTTACAGGCTGAATTTTGCGGATATTTTTATTCTTCAGGCCAATGGCACAAAAGAAAAAGAAAAGTGAGAACGAAGGGGAGATGTCGTTTCTTGAACATCTCGAAGAACTTCGCTGGCATATCATCAGATCAGTAATAGCTATTTTCGTTTTGATGATTATCGCATTTTTATTTAAGAATCTAATATTCGACAAAATAATCCTGGCCCCGAAAAATCCCGATTTTTTTACAAACCGGATGCTGTGCAAGGTTGGACAGGCAGTGAAAGTACCGGCTCTATGTATCAACACCAGACCTTTCAACATCATAAACATAAAGATGGCCGGACAGCTAACCACGCATATTACCGTAGCGCTTGTGTCGGGGTTAATACTGGCATTCCCATATGTTTTATGGGAATTCTGGCAATTCTTTAAGCCTGCTCTTCATGCCAATGAAAGAAAATATTCCAGGGGAGCCGTGCTGGCTGCTTCTCTCCTGTTTTTTACCGGGGTCCTTTTCGGCTATTACGCTCTGGCACCTTTGTCTATCCATTTTTTAAGCACTTATGATATAAGCCCCGATGTCGTGAACCAAATCAACATAAGGTCATACATTGGCTCTTTAACTTCTATCTGCCTTGCCACGGGACTTATTTTTGAGCTTCCTATTCTCACCTTTTTCCTAACCAAGGTTGGGATTATAACGCCTGAATTCCTTAAGAAATACCGCCGGCATGCTATTCTTATAATAGTCATTGTAGCAGCGATAATAACACCTCCGGATGTTTTTTCCCAGATGCTTGTGTGTATACCGCTTCTGGCCTTATATGAAGTGGGCATCGTTATTTCCAGACGTGTGATAAAGCAAAAGGAAAAAAATCATGCTGAGTTCATGACGGATGAAGCCTGAAAACAAAGATACGCTTAACGCCAGATCACAGAATGAAATTACATACTGACAACCTTGTAAAAAAATACCGCAGCAGAATTGTTGTAGACCATGTATCGGTAAATGTAGAGCAGGGTGAGATTGTGGGTCTGCTTGGCCCCAACGGTGCAGGCAAAACCACTACCTTTTACATGATTGTGGGTCTTATAAGGCCAAGCGAAGGAAGAATATTTCTCGACACTGAAGAGATAACGGCACTTCCGGTATATAAGCGGGCCAGGAAAGGTATCGGATACCTTGCCCAGGAAGCTTCAGTATTCAGGAATATGTCTGTGGAAGATAATATAAAGGCTGTACTTGAAATGTCGTCCATGACAAAAAAGGAACAGGAAGAAAGGCTTGAAAACCTGCTTGATGAATTCGGCCTGCAAAAGATTAGAAGAAGCAAGGGGATACAGCTTTCCGGTGGGGAAAGAAGACGCACGGAAATTGCCAGAGCTCTGTCGCTGAAACCAAAATTCATACTCCTTGATGAACCTTTTGCAGGAGTGGACCCCATAGCTGTCGAAGACATCCAGGACATAGTCTCAAAACTTAAAGAGAAGAATATAGGAATACTTATCACTGACCACAATGTTCATGAAACTCTCTCTATTACTGATCGGGCGTACCTTCTGTTTGAGGGACGGATCATGATGTCGGGAACTGCTTCTGAACTAGCTGACGATGAACATGTAAGGAAAGTATATCTGGGAAAGAACTTTGAACTTCGCAGATAAACACGATTTGTTTTGGAAATATTTTTCCATACTTTTGCGGAAATTTTTTGCGGATGTGTCGTAATTGGTAGCCGAGCAAGACTTAGGATCTTGTGTCTTTATGACGTGGGGGTTCGAGTCCCTTCATCCGCACCATATGAATGCCGCCTTTAACGATCATTGAGTGTGCGTTTTGGCGGTTTTTTAAATCATTTAACCAGATTGAAATGAATATCACTAGAGAAAACACCGGCGACCTGAAGGCAGTACTGAAAGTACAGGTTGACAAATCTGATTTTCAGGATAAAGCTGAAAAAGTGCTGAGAGATTACCGTAAAAAGGCTGCCATCAAAGGATTCCGTCCCGGAATGGTTCCTATCGAAATTATAAGAAAGATGTATGGCAAGGCTGTTCAGGCTGACGAATTGAATAAGCTTCTCACTGAAAGCATACAGAAATATCTCACCGATGAAAAGATTGAAATACTCGGGGATCCATTGCCCGAAACCGATGATGAACAACATATTGACTTTGACACACAAGATTCACTCACATTCTCTTTTGAGATCGGATTGTCCCCATCCTTCGATGTAACCCTTTCAAAGAAAAACAAGGTAAAATATTACGAGATTGAAGTGGATGATAAAATGAAGGATGATTATCTTCAAAACTACAGGCGCCGCTACGGAAAATTCAACAAGGTAAGCATCTCTGAGGAAAAAGATATGATGAGGGGAAGGATCGAAGCCCTGGCAGACGACAATAACCCTGTCCCGGATGGTGTGTTTGCCGACGATACAACTCTCAGCATTGATGTAATCAAGGATGAAGAAATTAAAAAGGCATTCATCGGGAAATCTGAAGGAGATACTATTGATTTTGACCTCAGAAAAGCCTTCCCAAACGATTATGAGATATCAGCCCTTCTAAAAAGACAAAGGGAGGAAGTCGGGGGAATCAACGGAAATTTCAGGTTTACTGTAAATGAAATAAGCCGCTTTTCTGAAGCTGAAATTAATACGGAACTTTTCGACAAGATCTACGGAGAAGGGATAATAACTACTGAAAGTGAATTCCTTAAAAAGATTGAAGATGAAATTGCCGATAACCTTAAGAAGGAAAGTGAATATAAGCTTTCTCTCGACCTTAAAGAGCTTGCTATCGAGAAAACGGAGTTCAGCCTTCCTGAGGATTTCCTGAAAAAATGGCTTCTGAAAGTAAATGAAAACACAACCGTTGAACAGATTGAAAAGGAATTTGAATCGTTCAAACACGATCTGAAATGGGAGCTGATACGAAACAGAATTGCCAGGCAGAATGATATGAAAATCAGTGAAGAGGAACTTCTGAAGGAAGCAGAGAATATTACCAGATATCAGTTCCGGCAATACGGACTTTTCTATGCTGAAGATGAACAGATCACAAATTACGCCAAAGAAACCCTGAGACGGAAAGAGGATGCAAAAAGAATAGCTGAAAAAATACTTGAAGATAAAGTTATCTCGTTTATAAAAGAGCTTGTCAAAATTGAAAACAAAACAGTTACAATTGACGGATTCAATAAGCTTTTTGAATAGAAATCAATGAATTGCATTGATGAGGTTTTATTTTAGTATCTTTGTTAAAGTATTAAAAGGATTTTATTATGGCTATGAAAAACGATTTTGAAAAATATGCCACCGGCAAACATGGAATAAGCAGTCTTGGTTTGCATAAATATACTTCAGTATGGAGCAGTTATATATCTCCTACCATCATCGAAGAACGACAATTAAACGTAGCTTCAATGGACGTTTTTTCCAGGCTGATGATGGATCGCATAATCTTCCTTGGCCTTCCCATAGATGATTATGTTGCCAATATAATTCAGGCCCAGTTGCTTTATCTCGACTCCACAGACCCGGACAAAGACATCCAGATCTATTTCAATACCCCCGGAGGATCGGTCCATGCCGGTCTTGGTATTTACGATACCATGCAGTACATATCGGCCGACATAGCTACAATCTGTACCGGAATGGCCGCTTCCATGGGAGCAATATTGCTTGCAGCAGGAAAAAAAGGGAAGCGTTCTGCCCTCAAGCATTCAAGGATAATGATACACCAGCCTATGGGAGGTTTTGAAGGACAGGCTTCTGATATTGAAATACAGGCGCGCGAAATACTAAAGATCAAAAAAGAACTCTACGAAATTCTTGCGTTTCATTCAGGAAATCCCATTGAAAAAGTGGAAAAAGATGCCGACAGAGATCACTGGATGACAGCTACAGAGGCTAAAGAATACGGAATGATTGATGAAATCCTCCAAAAGACCCACAAGAAATAAAACCAATGAATAAATGCTCTTTTTGCGGTAGAACCAAAAGAGAGGTCAACATGCTCGTTGCCGGCCTTGAAGGACATATCTGTGACCATTGCATTGAGCAGGCATATGGCATCATGAACGAGGAACTTGGCAAAAAGAAAACCGTTGCGTTCGATGCTGTAAACCTCCTTAAACCTGCTGAAATAAAGCACTTTCTCGATCAGTACGTGATCGGGCAGGAAATGGCAAAAAAGACCATCTCCGTGGCTGTTTACAACCACTACAAGCGCCTCATGCAAAAGCCCGACAACGACGATGTTGAAATTGAAAAATCAAATATCATCCTCGTAGGCGAAACAGGTACCGGAAAAACACTTCTGGCAAGAACAGTCGCAAGAATGCTTCATGTACCATTTACAATAGTCGATGCCACCGTCCTTACTGAAGCCGGTTATGTTGGAGAAGATATTGAGAGCCTTCTCACCCGCCTCCTGCAAAATGCCGATTACGATGTAAAAGCTGCAGAAAAAGGCATAGTGTTTATAGACGAGATAGACAAAATAGCAAGAAAGGGAGACAATCCTTCCATAACCCGCGACGTATCGGGCGAAGGAGTCCAGCAGGGACTTCTTAAGCTTCTCGAAGGAGCAATAGTCAGTGTGCCGCCCCAGGGAGGACGTAAGCATCCTGAACAAAAAATGATCCCTGTCGATACAAAGAATATCCTTTTCATCTGCGGAGGAGCCTTCGAAGGAATACAAAAAACAATTGCCCGAAGACTGAATACACAGATAGTAGGGTATGGAGCTTCAAAAAACAGGGAAAAAATCGATAAGGATAATCTTCTTCAGTATATAGCTCCTCAGGATCTCAGAGCATACGGACTGATCCCTGAGATTGTAGGAAGACTCCCTGTGCTTACACATCTTGATCCCCTGAACAGGGAAGCTCTCAAAGCTATTCTCACCGAACCTAAAAATGCAATTATCAAGCAATATATCAAACTCTTCAAGATGGATGAAGTAGATCTTACATTTACCGATGATGTTCTTGATTTAATTGTCGATAAATCTATTGAATTCAAGCTTGGTGCCAGAGGTCTCAGATCAATATGCGAGACAATAATGCTTGATGCCATGTACGAGTCACCTTCATCAGAGACCAAAGAACTTGTAATTACATCTGATTATGCCATGCACAAACTGGCCAGGATTGATATGAAGATCCTGAAGGTGTCGTAAAACCTGCACATACCGGAAATTAAGCTGTAAACCACAGATAACTTCCATTTGTACTATCACATAATTCCAGTGATGTTACCTGAACCACTGAGAGGTTATACCTATTTGCGTGTTTTGCTATCTATCTGAATTATAGCGCCTTGCGGCCTATGTTTTTCTTCAGATCTTCTTTCTGGCATAAACCACATATGTATATGGAATCCGGTTCTCATCTTCAGATATACATTCCTCCTTTTCAATAATCTTCCATTTTCTCCGGTCTATCTTTGGAAACCAGACATCAGCAGGAGCTTTTTTATGAACATGAGTAATATACAATCTGTCGGCAATGGACATAAACTGCCTGTAAACCATGCCTCCGCCAATAACGAAAATCTCTTCATCCTGTACGCATTTGCTCAGAGCATCCTCAATAGTATAGGCTGTTACTGAACCATCAATGCATTCATCAGGGATATCGGTAAGCACTATATTTTTCCGTCCCGGAAGAGGTCTCCTGGGCAGAGATTCCCATGTTCTTTTGCCCATAATTATTGTTTTGCCCATAGTAAGCTTCTTAAACCTTTTCAGGTCTTCCGGTATGTGCCAGAGCAGCTCGTTGTTCATGCCAATACCCCAATCATCGGAAACTGCAACAATAATAGAAATCATCATAACCTTCTTTATACTGATATTTCGCCTTTAATATGAGGATGAGCATTGTAATCGGAAAGCTTGAAATCATCAAAGCTGAAGTCTGTTATTTCCTTAACAGCAGGATTCAATGTCATCACCGGGAGTTTAAATGGTTGCCTGGTAAGCTGAAGCTTAACCTGGTTAATGTGGTTAAGGTAAATATGAGCATCCCCCAGAGTATGAATAAAATCACCGGGTTTCAATCCTGTCACCTGCGACATCATGAGAGTTAAAAGAGCATAGGATGCTATATTGAACGGA
>Ga0116183_1006716_pt1 | contig 10494 bp, 9 predicted proteins | sample AD_UKC078_MetaG_FD_89753 | JGI IMG/M metagenome (GOLD analysis project Ga0116183, IMG submission 89753) | Active sludge microbial communities of municipal wastewater-treating anaerobic digesters from USA - AD_UKC078_MetaG | ecosystem: Engineered > Bioreactor > Anaerobic > Digestate | place: USA...
ATCCTGCGCTTCTCGCGCAACGTCAACAAGGGCGAGCAGGACGTGCTCAACCCCGAAGGCATCAACTGCCTGCGCTTCTTCGAAGGCCGCGGCTACCGGGCATGGGGCGCCCGCACCATTAGCTCCGACCCCGAGTGGACCTACATCAACGTCCGCCGGCTGTTCATCTACCTCGAACACTCCATCGACCGCTCCACCCAGTGGGCGGTGTTCGAGCCGAACAACGAAGAGCTGTGGCTGAAGATCCGCCTCACCATCGAAGGCTTTCTGTACGACGTATGGCGCACCGGCGCCCTGCTCGGCGCCAAGCCCGAGGACGCCTACTTCGTGCGCTGCGACCGCAGCACCATGAGCCAGTCGGATCTCGACAACGGCCGCCTCGTCTGCCTGATCGGCGTCGCGCCCACCAAGCCGGCCGAGTTCGTGATCTTCCGCATCGGCCAATGGACCGCCGACGCGTCCATCGTCTGAGCATCGATAACCGAAGCTTCAAAGGAGACCGGCAATGGCCACCCTGCGTGAAGACCCCTACGGCCCGTTCAACTTCAAGGTCACCATCAACCCGGCGAGCGGCGGCGAGTTTCGCGGCGGCTTTTCCGATGTATCCGGCCTGTCCACCGAGATCACCCACGCCGACTACCGCGAGGGCACCGACGCCTTCAACCGCCCGCGCAAGGTGTCGCTGATGTACAAGGCCGGCGACGTGACCCTCAAGCGCGGCATGATCGCCTCGCTCGATCTCTGGAACTGGGTCAATCAGGTCCGTCGCGGCAACATGGATGCCCGCGCGACCGTCGTCATCGAACTGATCAGCGAAGACCGGGGCAGCACCGTCGCCCAGTGGAAGCTCATCAACGCCCGCCCGTCCAAATGGACCGGCCCGACCCTGGCCGCCAAGGGCGCCTCCGACGTGGCGATGGAAGAGCTCACCCTGGTCTGCGAAGACCTGGAGTTCGAATAAGCCGCAGCCAGAACCGACCTGACCTGAGGCCCATCTCATGAGCGTCGCGCTGCTGGGTAGCCTGTGGCGTCCCGGGCTGCCACCCGGCATCTACGAGGAACGCCCCGCTGTGGTCACCCGCCAGAGGGTGCGCCTGGATGTCGCCGCGCTGATCGGGCTCGCCGAACGGGGGCCGGTGAACACGCCGGTCGCCATCGACGACGCCCGCCAGTTCGAGGCGATCTTCGGTAGCGCCCTGCCCGGGCTCCAGCTGCCGCTGGCAGTGCGCCTGTTCTTCGCCAACGGCGGCCGGCGCTGCGTGGTGGTGCGCTGCGTCGATCACGTGCACATCCGCACCACCCGCCTGCTGGTGCCCGGCTTCAAGGCCGTACGCGGCACGTCTCGCCGGCAGGTGCGCCTTGCGGCCCGCAACCCGGGTAGCTGGGGCAACCGGCTGCAGGTGCGCGCCCAACTCATCCAGCGCCCCGTTGCGCTGGGCTTCGATCCGCTCACCCACGCCATCCGCATCCCGCCGGACCGCCCTGCCACGGGTGCCACCCTACGCCTCACCGGCCGCCCGGCAAGCCCCGGCGCCGCACCGCGCAGCCGCTTCTTCCGGGTCGCCCTCGACGCCGCCCGCCAGCCCATCCTGGTGCCCCCCCCCACCGCACCCTTCCTCGACACCGAGCTGCTCGCCGCCGCCGTCGAGCTGAGCCTGCGCCTTGATGTCTTCCTCGACGGCAGGCACGTCGAAACCTGGGACGACGCCGCGCTCCACCCCAGCCACCCGCGCTTCCTGCCGCGCCTGCTCGGACGCCGCGCCGCCAGCGAAGCCCTGTTACCGCCCCGCACCGACACCGCCAACCCGGAAGACCCGGCCGCCGAGCCCGACCGCCTGTGGGGCAGCGCCGACGAACCGTGGGGCTCCGACTACCTGCGCCCCAGCGCGATGCTGACCGACGCCTGGCTGCTGCCCACCAAGACCCTGCTTGCCGCCCCCACCGGCATCCTGCTCTCGGCCGCCGAAATGCCCGCCTCCCGCCACGGCCGCGACGCCACCGCCAGCACCGGGCGCAATCACTTCTTCGAAGGCACCGCGATGGCGCTGGACGACCTCATCGAGGATTCCGACCACCGCTTCGTCGCCTTCAACGCCCGGCCGCCAGCCCTCGACACCCTCGCCGTGTGGGATCAGGCCCACCCCTTCGAGCCGGTCGCGCTCGTCACCATGCCCGACCTGCTCCACCCCACGCCGCCCGAGACCGTCAGCGTGCCGCCGGCCCTGCCCGACGAGCTGTGCTTTGGCACCCAGTGCAGCCGCGGCAAGGCCGACACCACCGCCAACGCCCTCGACTACCCGCTGCTCGGCTTCGACGCCAACGCACTGCAGGCCAGCCAGCTTGCCCTCGTCCAGCACTGCGAAGCCCTTGGTGCCCGCATCGCGCTGCTCGATCTGCCGCCGGGCCTGCGCGCGGGCGACATCGTGCAGTGGCGCCACGCCCTGGCCAGCCCCCGCGCCGCGCTGTACACCCCGTGGCTGCGGGTCGATGTCGACGGCAACCCCGCCACCGTACCGCCCTCGGGCGCCGCCTGCGGCATCACCGCACAAGTGGAAAACGACACCGGCGTGTGGGGCGCGCCGGCCAACCGCAATGTGCACGGCGCCTTCGCCCGCGCTGACGATGCCGGCCTGCCCGAACCCGGCTTCCTGTTCGAAGAACGCATCGACGAGATCCGCCGCACCGAGCGCGGGCTGATGCTCCTTGGCGCCCGCACCACCGCCACCGACCCCGACTGGACCCACATCCCGGTGCGCCGCCTGATCGACTGGCTGAAGGCCCAGCTCGCCGCCGATCTGGCCTGGGCGCCGTTCGAGCCCAACGACACCGTGCTGTGGTCGGCCATGGCCGGCACCGCCCGTCGGCGCCTCAAGGCGCTGTTCAACGCCGGCGCCCTGGCCGGCCGCACCGACACCGACAGCTACTTCATCCGCTGCGACGCCAGCACCCACACCCGGGGCGACCTCGACGCCGGGCGGGCCATCATGCAGGTAGGCGTTGCCCCTGCCGTGCCGGCCGAATTCATTGTCTTCCGCCTGGTGCGCAGCGGCGCCGACGATCCCCGCATCGAGGTGTTGTGATGCCCGCCCAGGCCATGCTCACCAACTTCAACTTCGCCGTGCAGATCGAGCTCTCGGGTCTCGGCGGCGATGAAGGCCTGGCCCTTGGCGGACGCAAGGGCGCCTTCTCGGAAGTGCAGGGCCTCGAGATCACCATGGAGCCGGTCAGCTTTCGCGAAGGCGGCTACAACCGCGGCGCCCGCCAGCTGCTGGGCAAGACCACCAACCCGCCGCTGGTGCTCAAGCGCGGCCTGTCCCTCGACCCGGCCTTCTGGACGTGGATTCAGCGCTGCATGGACGGCACCTTTCCGCTGCCCTACCTGTCCGGGACGATCCGCGTGCTGCAGGCTGACAGCACCGCCGCCGACGCCGGCGTGTGGCGCTTCGAGAACGGCATCGCCACAAAGGTCAAATGTATTGACCTGAATGCCGGCAACGCCCGCGAAGTCGCCCTCGAAGAGCTCCACATCGTCCACGAAGGCCTGAGCCGGGAAACGTCATGAGCACAGCCCAGTTCTGTCGTGCCAAGCTCGTACCCTTCGACGCCGGCGGTCGCAACGTCGAGGAAAACCGCACGATCCCCCTCGATTTCAACCCCGAGACGCTGACCCTCAAGGTCTCCGCAGGCGAGCAGCGCGACCGCAGCCGCCGTGGCCGCCAGCAGGTGCAGAACGTCGGTTCCTCCAAGGCCACGCTCTCCTTCGAGTGCTACTTCGATTCCACCCGCCCCCGCGACGACGACGCGGGCGATGATGCCGGCGGCGAAGAGATGCTCGACGTGCGCGTGCGCACCAAGCCCATCGCCGATCTCGTCCAGACCTTCGGCAGCGGGCGCGAGCAGGCCCCCCGGCGGGTGCAGTTCCGCTGGGGCACGCTGCTCTTCAATGGCGTCATCTCGTCCCACCAGGAAGTCTTCGACTACTTCAGCCCCAGCGGCGTGCCACTGCGCTCCAAGATCCAGCTCACCCTCACCGAGCAGGAGTTCCGCTACGAGGTCAACGCCAGCGACGCCGCCCAGCGCCGCCAGGCCGTGGAGCAGGCGAGCGATGCCCGCAGCCAGGCCGCCGCGGCCGGCGCCGGCAGCCTGCTGGGTGGCGGTGCCAACGGTGGCGCGGGGTTCGATCTCTCCGCCGGCTTCGCGCTGTCGGCCAGCCTCGACGTGAATCTGGACCTCAGCCTCTCCGCCCAGGTCGGGCTCTCGGCCAGCCTGGGCGCCTCGGCCGACATCGGCATGTCGGTGGGTGCCGGCATCACGCTCGACGCCTCCGCCGCCATCGACGTGTTCGGCCCCGCCGCGCTCGGCACCACCGGCGATCTGGGTCAGAGCGGGCTGTCCATCCCCAAGCCCTCGCCCGGCCTGGCCGCGGGCGCTGTCACCCCCAACCCATGGGCGCCGGACGGCCCGCCCCCCGGCAGCACGGCCGCTGGCCTCGCCGCGGTGGTGAGCGGGCAGCGCGCCGCCGGCGCCGTGGCAACCCTGCCCAAACCCACCGGTGGCGGATCGGCCTCCGGCGCCATCGCCACCACCGAAAAAGCCCCGCTGCCCGTGCGTGGCAGCCCGCCCCTGGCCCTGCGGCGCAGCCCGCCCGCCGGCAGCCCGCTGTTCGCCACCCGCAGCGCCCCGGTCGAACTCGCCGCCGGCGAACGCCGCCCCCGCTGGGAGAGCCTGCCCGCCAGCGTCAGCACCGTCGCCACGGCCTCGGCCCACACCACCCACTCCAGCTGCAGCCGTGGCTGCAATTGCGGCGCCGGCTGCGGTTGCCGCAGCGGCTCGGGATCCTGACCATGCCCGTCACCATCGGCGAACTCTCGACCACCATCGAAACCCTGCCCGGCGACAGCACCGAGCGGGGAGCCGGTGGCGCCGCGCCGGCCGAGGACGCCGCCTTCGAAGTACGCATCGAGGAGCTCCGCGCCCTCGTCCGCGCCCTGGTGGCCGAAGAGCTCGAACGCCAGCTGCGCCAAAGGAGCGACTGCCCATGAGCGCCGCCAGCCGCCAATTTGCAGGAGGTGCGAACCATGCCTGACGCCCCCCTCCTCACCACCGGCCGGCCGCAGATCAAGGTGGACGGCCAGCGCAACGAGAAGCTCGAGATCGACCTGATCCGCCTCGAAGCCCGGGCCGACGCCGCCGGCGTGGCTTCGCTGGAAGCCGTTTTCCTCAACTGGGGCAGCCGCGACGCCGGCCAGGCGGTGGATTACGTGCACTTCCACACGGACGAGATCGACTTCGGCAAACGCCTCGCCATCGCCTTCACGACCGCGGGGCAGGCGCAAACCGTGTTCGACGGCCTCATTACTGGCATGGGCGCGGCCTTCCCCGAGTTGCGCCCGCCCGAGCTCACCCTGCTGGCCGAAGACGCCCTGGCCGGCCTGCGCTACCGCCGCCGTACCCGGCTCTCCGAAAATCAGAGTGATGGCGACATCGCCTCGCGCATCCTGTCCGACGCCGGCCTCAGCCCGGATGCCGGCCGCAGCGGCGCCAGCCACGTACAGCTGCTGCAGGTAAACGAGGACGAACTCTCCGCCCTGCGCAGCCGCAGTGGCGACGCGCTCATCAGCCTTCGCGACGGCACCGCGCACATCAACGAAGCCTCCACCCTCACCGACCCGCCGATCCGGCTCTCCCGCGAGAACGAGCTGATCCGCTTCACCGTGCTCGCCGACCTCGCCCATCAGCGCGGCGCGGTGCGCGTGCATGGCTACGACGTGGCCGCCAAGGAGGCCATCCACGAAAGCGCCGGCGCCGATGCCATCCGCGCCGAAGCCGGCCCTGGCCGCCTGGGCCCGGAGATCGTCACCCGCGTCTTCGCCAATGCCGCCGACGACCTGCACATGGAAGCCCCCGCGACTGGTGCCGAGGCCCGCATGGTGGCCGAAGCGGCCCTGCGCCGTCGCGCCCGCCGCTTCGTGCGCGGGGTCGGTGTAACCCGCGGCACGCCGCAGCTGCACGTGGGCTCGAAGGTCGAGCTCGTCGACCTGGGCCCGTGGTTTGCCGGCACCTATCTGGTCACCGCCGTCACCCACCGCTTCGACCAGCAGGAGGGCTTCCGCACCGAGTTCGAGGCCCAGCGGCCCAACCTGGGAGAATCCTCATGATCCCCGGTGCGAGCGCCACCCCGGCCGGCGACCGCCCGCGCCTTTTCGGCGTCTACCCGGCCCTCGTCACCGACGTGCAGGACCCGGACAACCAGGGCCGGGTGCAGATCAAGCTGCCCTTCGTCGAAGAGAGCGACGGCGGCAGCGCACTGGCCTGGGCCCGCCTCGCCACGATGATGGCCGGCGGCAACCGGGGCACCTGGTTCATTCCCGAGGTGGACGACGAGGTGCTGGTCGCCTTCACCGCCGGCGACCCCCGCCGCCCGGTGGTGATCGGCGCCCTGTGGAACGGCGTGGACGCCCCGCCCGAGACGATGGACAGCGCCAACAACGTGCGCTCCGTCACCTCCCGCAGCGGCCACAAGCTCACTTTCGACGACACCGCTGGCGCCGAGAAAGTCGAGCTCAAGACCAACGGCGGCCACACCTTCACGCTGGACGACGCGGCCGGTGGCACCGTCACCCTCACCCACAGCAACGGCGCCACCGTCAAGATCGACGCCACCGGCAACATCGAGATCACCGCCAACGTGAAGGTCAAGATCAACGCCCCGGCGGGTCTCGAGGTCACCGCCGCGATGGTCACCGTCAATGCCGCCATGTCCAGCTTCTCCGGCGTGGTGAAGGCCGACACCGTCATCACCAACAGCGTGGTGTCGGCCAGCTACACACCGGGTGCGGGGAACGTATGGTGACCAAGGCTCCCGCCGCACGGCTCCTCGTTCCGGCCAACCGCCTGCCCTCGCGGGAGCACCTGTTTGCCGGCGAGCCCTACTTCCTGCGGCCGGCCGGCGTGCTGCCCGCTGCAGCCGCGCCGCGCATCCTCGCCTTCGAGAGCGACGCCTTCATGGACGACTTCCTGGCCGTCGCCGCCGGCAAGCGTCCCGCGCCGCCCAGGCTACTCCCGTGGCGTGACTGGGCCGAACCGCCCGCCGGACTGGTGGACGTGCACGGAGCCGCCCGATACGCCGCCAGCGTCGCCCGCCGCGCGCCCGCCGCGGCCGACATCGAAGCCAGCACCGGCCCGGCGATGGACACCGACGGCATCCCCCACGGCATGGTCGTCGGCGAGAAAGCCACCACCCCGGCCTGGCTGCGCAAGCTCTACCTGCCCACCCACGAGCGCTTCAACCTCATCAGTTTCGACACCCTCTGTGGCGCTGCCGGCCTGCCGCGGGTGGCCCGCAGCCGCGTCAAGGGCAGCGGCGTGGTGATCCGCCGGCTGGTGCCGGATGCGACCACGGAACGCTGGGAAGACTGGATTGCCGTCGATGAAAAGCACGGCGCCTGGCTGCCCCTGTTGACCGCCGCTCTCAACACCGGCACGCCGGTCGACCCAGCTGCCGTCACCCCGCCCGCCGGGCTGGAGGCTCGCCTGCGCACACTGTTCGGCCTTGCCGCCACCGAGCCCCTGCCGCCCGTCGCCCTCGCCAGCCAGCCGCTGATGCTGGTGCCGCCCGACGCCGGCCACGCCGCCGAACACTGCACGCTCTACGGCTACCTGCCGGTGTTCAGCGCCGCGCGGGAGATCCCCGCCGAGCAGCTCACCGGCAGCACCGCCGCCGAGATTGCCGCGGCCCTTGCCCAGCAGAGCAGCAATCGCCTCGCCACCCTGTTCCAGAGCGCCGCCGAGCTGCGCGACGCAGCCCGCCCGCGACTGCGCGCACTGCTCGACGCCACGGTGTTGCCGTCGCGCCCGGGCGCCGTCGCCACCGCCACGGCCGACACCTTCGCCGTCGGGCTCGCTGCCAGCGCGCCGCTCGGTCTGGCGGCCGGACTGGTGGGCGACGTGCTCGCCAGCAGCATCGACCTCGCCCTCGCCGAAGCCCTCGCCCGCCTGTGGCAGACCATCACCGCAGCTACCACCGACGACGCCGACATTACCGGCAACGTCAAAAATGCCGACACCCTGTGGGCCGACAGCCACGCCGCCACGGCGGCCACGGAACCCGGCCTCTTCGACGGCCTGCCCGACGCCAGCCCGGTGGCCGGCAACCAGACCGCCCTGTGGATTGCTGCCGGCGCCGGATCAGGCGCCTGGGACACCCTGCTGCGCCAGCGCCTGCATCAGCTGATGGACGCCTGGCTCGCCGGTAACGCCCTGCCGCCGCCCACCCAGGGCAGCTCCAGCCTCATCACTGCCCGCCACCTTGCCCTGTTGGTGATGATGGGCCTGCTGCGCCTGCGCGGCTGCCGGCTCGCCATCGCCGCCAGCATCAACCAGACCCTCTACGGCGACCGCAAGGCCACCGAACTCAAGGCCATCGCCGCCGATGGCAAGCGCGAGCTGGGCCTGCCCGGCCTTGCCGAGATGATCGAGGCCGTGCTGGCGATGGAAGCCGCCCGCAGCGACGTGACCGCCACTCCGCCGTGGCCGCCGGTCGCCCTGCCGGCCCAGTGGATCCGCGACGTGCACGACCACGGCCAGGCCATCGCCAAAATCTACGGCCGCTTCGACGACGGCCTCGCCACCGCCGGCAACGGCGCACTGGACCAGCTCAAGGCCCGCGCAGATGACATCGAGACCACCCTCGACACCGCCCTCGGCAGCCTCAAGCCCGGCCTCGGCATCGACGCCGCCCGCCTCAGCTTCACCGAGCAGCCCTTGTGCGGCCTGCTGGTGTTACCGGGCCTGCGCATCGACAGCGCCGCGCTCACCGCGTTCCGCAGCGCTGCCGGCGCCCGCTACACCGCTGATCCCGAGCGCGCCGCCCTGCCCGAAGCCCGCACCGGCGACGCCCAGCCGCGGCTACGCTTCGACGCCGAGCACCTCTACGCCGCCTGGTGCTGGGTGCGCGTAGCCGGCCGCACGCCCTGCGAGCCCGAGCGCATCGTGTGGACACAACGCACCGAGCCCTTCTCCATCGCCGACCCCACCGACCTCCTCGGCGCCCGCCCGGCCAGCATCCAGATGCCCGACATCCCCAAGCTGCTGCGCGACATCCCGCGCATCGCCCGGGCCCGGGCCAAGCCCTTCGCCGGCATGGCCTCGCCGCCCGGCTCGGGGGTCGTCACCGGCGCCGACATGGCCGACACCCGCCGCGATTTCGGCATCGGCATGATCTGTAACTTCGGCATTCCCATCCTGACGATTTGCGCGCTGATCCTCTTCAAGATCATCTTCACGGTGCTCATCGCGCTGCCCTCGTTCAGCTGGATGCTGTTCCTCAAGTTCTGCCTGCCATTTCCCAAGAGGGGACCATGAGCACAGCCAAACTCGGCACCGGCCTTCGTTTCCCGCTCGTCACCGGCAGCGGCTTTGGCTGGGTGTCGGGTGCCGACGCGGTGGAGCAATCCATCCGCAGCATCCTCCTCACCGAACCCGGCGAGCGCATCGCCCGCCCCAACTTCGGCGTCGGGCTGCGACGTTTCCTCTTTGCACCCAACAGCCTCGAACTGCGCACCCGGATCCGCGCCGCGGTGGCCGACGGGCTGGCCAGGGACGAAGCGCGCATCCGCGTCGAATCCGTCGCCGTCAATACCGACCCGCGGGAAGCCACCGTGCTGCGTATCGCCATCCGCTACGAAATCCTCGACGAGCCCGGCATGCGCAACCTGGTGTTCCCCTTCTACCTGAACGGTGGGACCTGACATGGCCATCCTTCCTCCCCGCCTCGACGACCGCGCCTTCGACGACCTGCGCGCCGAACTCGTCCGCCGCATCCCCACCCACGCGCCGGAATGGACCGACCACAATGCCTCCGATCCCGGCATCGCGCTGATCGAACTCTTTGCCGCCCTCGGCGATAACGTGCTGTACCGGCTCAACCGGGTGCCCGAAGCGGCGCGGCTGGATTTCCTGCGCCTGCTGGCGATTCCGCCCAAGCCGGCGCGCGCCGCCCAGACCATGGTGCGCCTCGACGCCCGCCGGGCCGTGGCGCCTGTGCCGGTGGATTTCTCGGTCGGCAGCCCGACCCTCGAATTCACCGCCGGCGACATCCACTTCCAGGCCCTCGACGAAATCACCGTGCTGCCGGTCGAACTTTCCACGTGGATCAAGCAGCCGTATTCGGGCCCGATCCTCGCCGGTGGCATCGAGAACGTCAGCACCCTGCTGGCCGACCATCTGGGCAGCGCACCAACCCTCGCCCAGTACCGTCCCGTCCCGCTGGAGGCGCCAAAGGGCGGCCGGCTCGCGGCGCCCGTATCGTCCGGCGCCAGCCTCGACGGGCGCATCTGGCTGTGCCTCGCCGCCCCCGAGGCAACCTGGGCCGACAGCCTCAAGGCCGCCGGCAACGATGCTGCAGCCGCCCGCGCCAATCTGCGCCGCGGGCTCGGCGGACAAGTGCTCAACCTGGGTGCCCGCACCGACGACGCCCTGTGCGGCAGCACCGAT
>Ga0116183_1006718_pt1 | contig 10492 bp, 8 predicted proteins | sample AD_UKC078_MetaG_FD_89753 | JGI IMG/M metagenome (GOLD analysis project Ga0116183, IMG submission 89753) | Active sludge microbial communities of municipal wastewater-treating anaerobic digesters from USA - AD_UKC078_MetaG | ecosystem: Engineered > Bioreactor > Anaerobic > Digestate | place: USA...
CAGGCGCCCAGCTCGTCCTCGTCGAGGGCTTCGGGCCACGGGGCGGTCAGGATGGATTCCGATATGGCCGCGTAGCCCATCCCCTGCCAGAGCTCCTCGGTCAGGAACGGCATGATGGGATGCAGCAGGCACAGCGCGCGCGACAGCACGTAGTGCATCACCCGGAGCACCTCCGCCTTGCGGGGCTCGTCGGTCCCGTTCAGCGGCAGCTTGGCGTACTCGACATACCAGTCGCAGAATTCGTGCCAGAAGAAGTCGTAGATCGCCTTGGCGTAGTCGTTGAACCGGCAGCGGTCGATGTTCTCGTCGCACGCCGCCACCGTCTTCTGCAGCAGCGCCAGGATGTGCTGGTCGTCCGCCGTCAGCAGCGCCGGATCGAACTGCGGATCGCGCACGTCCACCGCCCGCTCCCCGGTGAACATCTGCAGGAACCGCGCAGCATTCCAGATCTTCGTCCCGAAGTTGCGCCCCAGCTCGAACTTTTCCCTGGAAATGTAGACATCCTGGCCGGTCGCCGTCAGGGCGATCAGGCTGAACCGCAGGGCGTCGGCGCTGAACTCCCCGATGATGTCGAGCGGGTCGATCGAATTGCCCAGGCTCTTGCTCATCTTGCGGCCCTGGTTGTCGCGCACCGTCCCGTGCAGGTACACGCGGCGGAACGGCACGTCGCCCATGAACTCCAGGCCCGCCATGATCATGCGCGCCACCCAGAAGAAAATGATCTCCGGCGCGGTCACCAGGTCGTTGGTCGGATAGAAGGTCTTCAGGTCCGGCCCGTCCTTCGGCCAGCCGAACACGCTGAACGGCCACAGCCACGAGCTGAACCACGTGTCGAGCACGTCGGGATCCTGGCGGATGTGGTCCGACCCGCAGCGCGGACATGTCGCCGGCCGGCCCTTGGCGGCCCACTGGTGCTGGCAGTCGGTCTCGTCGCAATAGAACACCGGGATGCGGTGCCCCCACCAGATCTGCCGGCTGATGCACCAGTCGCGGATGTTCTCCATCCAGTCCAGGTACACCTTGTTCCAGCGCTCGGGCACGAAGCGGACGCGCCCGTCCTTGACGGCCTCGACGGCCGGACGCGCCAGCGGCTTCATCTTGACGAACCACTGCGGCGACAGGCGCGGTTCCACCACGGTGTGGCAGCGGTAGCAGTGGCCCACCGCGTGCGCGTGGTCCTCCACCTTCACCAGCAGCCCCGTCGCCTGCAGGTCGTCCACGATCTTCTTCCGGCAGGCAAACCGTTCCATGCCCTGGTACGGACCGGCGTTTTCGTTCATCTCGCCGGTCTCGGTCATCACGTTGACCGTCGGCAGGTCGTGGCGGCGGCCCATCTCGAAATCGTTGGGATCGTGCGCGGGCGTGACCTTGACCGCGCCGGTGCCGAACTGCGGGTCCACGAAGTCATCCTCGATCACCGGGATTTCGCGCCCGAGGATCGGCAGCAGCAGGGTCTTGCCCTTGAGCTTGGCATAGCGCTCGTCGCGGGGATTCACCGCCACCGCCGTGTCGCCCAGCAGGGTTTCCGGGCGCGTGGTGGCCACCACCACGCATTCGTTCTTGCGCCCGCCCTTGACCGGATAGCGAATGTGCCAGAGATGGCCCGCCCGGTCCTCGTGCTCGCTCTCCTCGTCCGACAGCGCCGTGCAGCAGCGCGGACACCAGTTGATGATGTACTCGCCGCGGTAGATCAGCTTTTTCTCATACAGGCGGACGAACACCTCGGCGACCGCGTCGCTGAGCCCCTCGTCCATCGTGAAGCGCGTGCGGTCCCAGTCGCAGGACGCCCCCAGCTTCTCGAGCTGGTGCAGGATCGTCCCGCCGTACTTGTCCTTCCACTCCCAGACCCGGTTCATGAATTCGTCGCGGGGCATGTCCCAGCGGCTCTTGCCCTGCTTCTTCAGGTCTTTTTCCACCGCGTTCTGCGTCGCGATGCCCGCGTGGTCCGTGCCCGGCACCCAGACCGTGTTGCAGCCCTGCATGCGCCGGCGCCGGATCATCACGTCCTGCACCGTGTTGTTCAGGGCGTGGCCCATGTGCAGAATCCCCGTCACGTTCGGCGGCGGAATCACGATCGAGTACGGCTTGCCCCCCGCGTCCGCCTCGGCATGGAACAACCCCTTCTCTTTCCACCAGGCGTACCATTTGGCCTCGATGGCCTTGGCATCCACATGTTTCGGCAATTCAGACATGGCAATTCACACTCTTTCGGATTGGAAATATTCCCGCCGGCTATCCGTCCAGGCGGTCGTTGGACTTGCCCTGGCGCCGCTGTTCGTCGAGGAACAGCTTGTACTCCACGCTGTCCACCAGCGCCTCCCAGGAGGCTTCGATGATGTTTTCGCTGACGCCGACGGTGCCCCAGTGCTCGTGGCCGTCGGACGAATCGATCAGCACGCGGGTCGTCGCGCGCGTGGCGGTTTCGGGGTCGAGGATGCGCACGTGGTAGTCCTCGAGCACCACCGAATCGATCGCCGGATAGAAGCGGCGCAGCACCTTGCGCAGCGCGTCGTTCAGCGCGTCCACCGGGCCGTCGCCCTCCCCGGCCGTCAGCTCGGTCTAGCCCTTGACATTGATCTTGATGGTGGCCACGGTCGTCGCCTTGCTTTCGGCGTCGTCCTTCTGCACCACCACGCTGAACCCTTCCAGCTCGAAAAACGGCACGTGCTTCTTCAGCACCTTCTGCACCAGCAGCTTGAAGGAGGCGTCGGCCGACTCGAACGCATAGCCGCTCTTCTCCAAATGCTCGAGCTTCTTCAGGATGTCCTTGACCGCCGGGGCATCCTTCTGGAAGTCCAGGCCCATCTCGCCGGTTTTCAGGCGCACATTGCTCGCGCCGGACAGCTCGCTCATCAGAATCCGCCGCTCGTTGCCGACCAGGGCCGGATCCACATGCTCGAAACTCTGCGACACCTTGCTGACGGCGTCCACGTGCATGCCCGCCTTGTGGGCGAAGGCGCTTTCGCCCACGTAGGGGCGGCTTTTCGGCGGACGCTGGTCGGCGATTTCGTCCAGCAGCAGCGACAGGCTGCGCAGCCGGGAAAGGTGGGGGCCGCAGGACAGTTCCCGGCCCAGCTTGAGCGCCAAACCGGGAATGATGGAGCACAGGTTGGCGTTGCCGGTGCGCTCGCCGTAGCCGTTCATGGTGCCCTGCACCATCGAGGCGCCGGCCTCGACCGCCGCCAAGGTATTGGCCACCGCCAGCTCCGCGTCGTTGTGCGTATGGATGCCCAGCACCGCCTTCGGAAACCGTTTCGCCACCTCGGCCATGATCGTCACGATCTCGGACGTCAGCCGCCCGCCGTTGGTGTCGCACGGCACCAGCGCGTCCGCGCCGGCCTCCGCCGCCGCCTCCAGCGTCTGCATCGCGTATTCGGGGTTGTCGAGGTACCCGTCGAAGAAATGCTCGGCGTCGTAGATGACCTCCAGCCCCTTGGCCTTCAGATACCGCACCGAGTCGGCGATCATCCGGAGGTTTTCATCGGCCGTGGTGTGGAGCACCTTTTCCACGTGCAGCAGCCAGCTCTTGCCGAACAGCGTCGCCACGGGCGCGCCGGTCTGCAGGATTGCCGCCAGCCCGGGATCATCCTCCGCCTTGAACTTGGCGCGCCGCGTGCTGCCGAACGCCGCCAGCTTCGCGTGCTTCAGCTTCACCGGGCGCATTTCCTCGAAGAACGCCATGTCCTTCGGGTTCGAGGCCGCGAATCCGCCTTCGATGTAGTCGATCCCGAACTCGTCCAGGCTGCGCGCGATGCGCACCTTGGCCGGCAGCGAAAAGTTGATGCCTTCGCCCTGAGCGCCGTCGCGCAGCGTCGTGTCGTAGACCGTGACCTTCTTCATGGCGGATCTCCCCGGGGCGCCGCCGCCCCGCCTGACCGGTTACTTCCCTTTCCGGGCGGCCTTCTTCGCGGGGGCTTTTTTGGCCCCCCGCCTGGCCGCCGGAGCGCGCTTCTTCGCATCCATCCCGAACGCCGTATGCAGTGCGCGGACCGCGCGGTCCGCGTCCCGCGAGCGGATCGCCACCGAAATCTTGATTTCGGAGGTCGAGATCATCTCGATGTTGACCTTGTGGGCCGCCAGGACGTCGAACATCTTGTAGGCCACGCCGGAGTGGCTCTTCATGCCCACGCCGACCAGGCTGACCTTGGCGATGTCTTCGTCGAAATTCAGGCCCGTCGCCCGCACCGCCTTGACCAGCGGCTCGATCGCCCGGCGCGTCTGGACGATTTCGTCCTTCGGCACCGTGAACGACAGGTCCGTGATGCCCGCCGCGCTGACGTTCTGCACGATCATGTCCACGTTGATGTGGGCCGCCGCCAGCGCCTTGAAGACGCGCGCGGCCACGCCGGGGGTGTCCGGCACGCCCAGCAGCGTCGCCTTGGCCTGGTTCTTGTCGGCGGCAATGCCGCGAATGATCATCTTTTCCATCTCTTCAACCTCCTCCTGCACCAGTGTGCCGGGCTTGACTTCAAAACTCGATACCACTTCCAGCACCACGCCGTAGTTCTTGGCGAACTCGACCGCGCGCGACTGCAAAACTTCGGCCCCGCAGCTCGCCAGCTCCAGCATCTCGTCGTAGGTGATGGCGTCCAGCTTGTGGGCGCCGGGCACCACGCGCGGATTGGCCGTGAACACGCCGTCCACGTCCTTCAGAATCTGGCAGCGGTCGGCCTTCAGCGCGGCCGCCAGGGCCACCGCCGTCGTGTCGGACCCGCCGCGCCCCAGCGTGGCGATGTCCTGGCGGGGGTTGGTGCCCTGGAAGCCCGCCACCACCACGACGCAGCCCTGGTCCAGGTGCCGATGGATCCGCTTGGGATCGATCGCCTGGATCTTCGCCTTCAGGTGCGTGCCGTCCACCCGGATGCCCGCCTGGTGGCCGGTCATCGAAATCGCCTTCACGCCGAGCGCGTGCAGGGCCATCGTCAGGATGGCGCTCGACGCCATCTCGCCCGTGGCCATCAGGCTGTCCATCTCCCGCTCGTTCGGCTCGGGGTTGACCTGCTTCGCCAGCGCGATCAGGTCGTCGGTCGTGTCGCCCATGGCGCTCACCACCACCACCACCTGGTTGCCGGCCGCCTGCGTGTCGCGGATGCGCCGCGCCACCCGGCGCATGCATTCGGCGTCCGCCACCGAACTGCCGCCGTATTTCTGTACATACAAGCCCATGGGTCGTCTTCTCCTGGTTGGTCTGTTCAATCGGAATCCTCAATCCGATAGCGCACCGGCGCGCGGTCAATCACGCCGTCCAGCGCCTGGATCTGCGTCAGCGCGTCGGCCAGCGCCCGCTCCGCCGCCTTCCCGGTCACGAAAATCACCGGCACGTATTCCGCATCCGCCGGCGCCTCCTGCTGCATCACGGAATCGATGCCGATGCCGTGGGCGCCCAGCACGGCGGCCACCTTCGCGAGGGTGCCGGGCTGGTCTTTCATGGAGAACCGCACATAGTGGCGGGCGACGATCCCGCCCGGATCGCGGAACACCACCGGGGTCCGGGCGTGCACGCCGCTCAAATCGCGGCGACGCCCGCCCGCCCGCAGGTTCAGCGCGGCGTCGGCCAGGTCGGCCACCACCGCGCTCGCCGTGGCGGCGCGGCCCGCGCCGCGCCCGTAGTACAGGGTGGTGCCCACGATGTCCCCGTGCACCAGCACGGCGTTGTACACCCCGGACACCGTGGCCAGCGGATGCCGGTGCTCCACCAGCGTCGGCTGCACGCTCACTTCGACGCCCTCCGCCCCGCCCCGGATGATCGCCAGCAGCTTGATACGGTAGCCCATCTCCGCGGCATAGAGGATGTCCGCCGCCGACATCCCGCGGATGCCCGACACCTGCACCTTGTCCAGCGGCACGATGCAGCCGTAGGCCAGCGACGCCAGCACCGCCGCCTTGTGCGCGGTGTCGTGCCCGTCAATGTCCAGGCTCGGCTCCGCCTCGGCGTAGCCCGCCGCCTGCGCCGCCGACAGCACCTCGTCGAACGGCAGGTGTTCTTCTTCCATCCGGGTCAGGATGTAGTTGCAGGTCCCGTTCAGGATGCCGTAGAGGCTTTCGATCCGGTTGGCCGCCAGCCCTTCGCGAAGGGCCTTGACGATCGGAATGCCGCCGCCGACCGATGCCTCGTACAGCAGTTCGGTTCCGTTCTCCTCCGCGACGGTATGGATCTCCCGGCCATGCTCCGCCAGCAGTTTCTTGTTGGCGGTCACGACCGGCTTGCCCATCTTCAGCGCCTGCAGAATCAGGTCGCGGGCCGCGCCCGTCCCCCCGATCAGTTCCGCCACCACGTCCACGTCGCCGCGTTCGATCAGGCTCTTGGCGTCGCTTGTCAGCAACGCCCGGTCCACCGCCACCCCCCGGTCGGTGTCCAGGTCCAGGTCCGCCACGCCCCGCAGCACCAGCCGCAGCCCCAGGCGCTCCGCCAGCAGTTCGCCATTCTTCTGGAGGGTTTCGACCACGCCGGCCCCCACCGTGCCGAACCCCAGCACCGCCACTCCGATTTCCTTTAATTGCGCCATGAATGCACTCCAAGCCGTATATCAGTATGGGAAAGGCGAAAGACTACCCCTGTTTCGCCGAAAAACAAGCCCAATCCCGCCGGAGAAAAACGTTCTCCCGCGGCGGATGCCGCGGGAGATCGTTCGGCCGGCCGGCGGAAATCCGCCCTGCCTCGGCCCGATCAGTTGGCCGGCTGCACGCTCATGCCCTTGGCCGCCCCCGCCAGCGGCGTACAGTAGGCGATTTTCTCCTTGGCTTCCGTCACCGTCACCGTACCGACCGTGGTCAGTTCCACGTCCAGGACTTCCCCGGTGTCCGGATCCACCAATTCCTCGATCGAGCCCACCTGGAAGGCCATGCCCGGCGCCACGCCTTCGCGCGTGCCGCGGTTGATGACCAGGCGGCTTTCGTTCGCCAGCATCACCGAGCCTTCCCACGCAATGCTCTCGAGCTGCTGGCTCAGGAATTCCACCGCTTCCACCACGGCGTCTTCGCAGGCCTTGCCCACGTTGTCCTTGCGGAAGCCTTCCAGGTCGCCGCCCAGCCCGCCCAGCGCGCTGCCGTGATACCCCACGCCTAGCCCGCGGCGGCCGGCCTGACCGACCACCTTTTTGGATGCCTTGACCTGGCCGGTCTCGCTGTCCACCAGGTAGATCGTGATGTTCACCTCGGCCTTGCCTCCCGATCCGCCCAGCGAGATGCCTTTGAAGCTGATGCCGCCCCGGCCCCCGCTCGTCTCGTCCTGCACGTGGGTGATCGAACCTCGCACCAGCAGCTGCGCCGGCGTCATGCGACCGACCTTGGGGGCTTTTTGCCCGCCGGCCACCCGGCCGCTCGCCGCGAAATCCTGCTCGGCCATCGCTTCCTTGCGCATTTCCGAGTCGCCCAGCACGATGAACTTCCCGCTCTGCTGCAGGGCATCCGTCAGAATCGTCGTGAACCCGTCGCCGATGTCCCACTGGCCCGACCAGCCCGCTTCGTTCGGGAACTTGCTGACCGTGATCGAATACCGCAGGTTGCCCTGCGCCTGAACCGTCACCGCTCCCGCCATCACCGCCGCCGCCAGCGCCAACCGCCATGTCTGCATCCGCTTCATTGCTGCTCCTTTGATCTTCCGGCCTGCCGCCGGATCCGGGTTTTGTTTCGCCCCAGTATGGGAATTCCGGGCCCCATGACAAGCCCAACCTGCCGACGGAGGGTTAAATTGCGATTAAGGGGTTGACACTTCCGGCGAAAACAGGATACATACGCCGTTCAATTTATCCACGAAAGAGGCCTCTTCATGCAACCGACCTATCGTCCGTCCAAGATCAAGCGCGCCCGCAAGCACGGGTTCCGCTCCCGCATGGCCACGGCCAACGGCCGCAAGATTCTCAGCCGGCGCCGCGCCAAGGGCCGCAAGTGCCTGGCCGTGCGCGTCTCGAAGAAGTAGGCGGCTCTCTGCCCCCATGTGCCGGGGCGGCCAACCCATGCCTCCCGGTGGATCCAGCCCGGCCCCCCTCCCCTCGGGGAATTCCGCTCCCGTGCCAGCCCCGGCCCGGCAATCCCTTGGCCGAAAACAGCGTCTGCGCCGCACGGCGCAGTTCCGCGACGCCTATGACCAGAACCGCCGCTGGCACGGCCGCTGCATGGTCCTGTTTCTGCGCGCCGCCCCCGACGCCTCGCGCCGCCTCGGCGTGGTCGCCAGCCGGCGCGTCGGCAACGCCGTCGATCGCGCCCGCGCCAAGCGCCGCCTGCGCGAAGCCTTCCGCCGCCACCGCGACGCCTTCACGGCCCCCGGCACCGATGATATCGTCCTCGTCGCCCGCCGCGCCATCCTCGCCGCCCCCTGGCCGGCCGTCGTCGCCGACCTGCTCAAGCTGGCCCGGCAGGCCGGGCTGGCCTCTTCCCCCGGCGAATCATGAGCCCCCTCGCCCACCTGCTCCGCTTTCTGATCCGCCTCTACCAGCACACCCTCGGCCTGCTGCTGGGTCGCTGCTGCCGCTTCGAACCCTCCTGCTCGAATTATATGCTGGAAGCCATCCGCATCCATGGAGTAGGGTACGGCGTTTGGCTCGGCCTCCGGCGCATTGCCCGATGCCATCCCTGGAACCCCGGCGGGTTCGATCCTGTCCCTCCCCGCCGCACAAAACCCCTTGCGAAAGATTGAAACGATGAAAAGAAAAGATTGGATCCCGGTCGCCATCCTGTTTGTCCTGCTGCTGGCCTATCCCACGATTGACCGCAAGGTCGTCACCAAATTCTTCCCGCCCAAAACCCCGCCCCCGGCCGCCGTCGAAGAACCCTCCACCCCCGCCGATGCGTCCGCCCCTGCGGAACTGGCCGCCCCTGCGGAGCTGGCCCCTGAAGCCCCCCCCGCCCAGGCACAGACCGAAACGCCCGCCGACTCCGGTTCCGAACCGGCCCCCGAACCGGCCCCCGACCGCCAAAAAGCCCCGGAACAGCTCCATGTCCTCGCCAACAGCCGCCTTGAGCTCACCCTCTCCTCGCACGGCGCCGGCGTGGTCCGCGCCGCCCTGATCGACCGCCTCCACGATTCCCTGCGCTTCCCCGCCGAGGCCGGCTCCGACACCCCCGTCACCTTCGATTTCTCCGACCGCCCCGCCGCCGCCCCCGTCGGCTATCCCGGCCTGCGCGACCGCGACGACTTCGAGGTGGCCGACGCTTCCGCGGAATCCGTCACCTACCGCAAAACGCTCCCCGGCGGGCTCGTCCTTTCCCGCACCCTGACCCTTGGCGAAGGCTATCAGATCCGCATCCGCGAAACCGTCCAGAATACCTCCCCCGCCCCCATCGCCCTCCGCCGGTACGGCCTCCAGGCCGGCTTCATGGAGAACCTCGTCGGCGAAGCCGAAGACCGCACCCCCCTGCTCGGGCTCGATACCCTCACCGGCAGCCAGTCCGTCAAATACTGGGCCGGCAAATTCGACAACTGGTTCCCCGCCAAGGACCGATCCGTCCAGGCGCAATCCATCCCGGGCCCCGATGAAGATCCCGTCCATGTGGACTGGGTCGCCGTCAAAAACAAGTACTTCACCCAGATCCTCACGCCGGAAAACGGCGCGGACCGCTGCACCGCCCTGGCCGCCCGCGGCGCGCCCGTCCAGTCCAGCTTCCTGTTCCTGTTTCCGCGCACCGACCACCCCATCGCCCGCGTTTCCGCCTCCCTGGTCCTGCCCGCCTACGACATCGCCCCCGGCCAGCTGCTCGTCCAGAACGCCTCCTTCTACATCGGCCCCAAGGTTTACGCCGAACTCAAGGCCAACGGCCCCCACCAGGAAGACATTCTGCAACTTGGCTTCTGGCGCCCCATCGGCATCCTGATTCTCAAGATCATGGTCTGGATCCAGGCGCACGTCTGGCCCTACAGCTACGGTCTCGCCATCATCCTGCTGACCTTCCTCATCCGCATCGTCTTCTGGCCGCTCAACCACAAGTCCATGGTCAGCACCCGCCACATGCAGGAAGTCCAGCCCCTCGTCGCCGCCCTCAAGGAGAAATACAAAGGCGACCCCCAGAAACAGCAGCAGGAAATGATGGCGCTCTACAAGGAGCACAAGATCAACCCCATGGGCGGCTGCCTGCCCATGCTCATCCAGATCCCCGTCTTCTTCGCGCTCTTCGTCGTCCTGCGCGGCGCCATCGAACTGCGCTTCTCCTCCTTCCTCTGGATCGCCGATCTCTCCACGCCCGAGAACCTCTTCAAGGATGTCCTGCCCTTCCCCATCAACATCCTGCCCATCTTCATGGGCCTGACGATGTGGATTCAGCAGAAGATGACCCCCACCAGCGATCCCCAGCAGCAGAAAATGATGATGATGATGCCCGTCATCTTCACCGTCATGTTCTATTCCTTCCCCTCCGGCCTGTCCCTGTACTGGTCCACCAACCAGGTGCTGATGATCGTGCAACTGGCCTGGATGCGTAAATTCCACCCCGCTCCCGTCAAGCGGTAGCCGCCCATGCCCACGGCCGCCGGCATGTCCGCCCCCCTCCGCTTCGCCGA
>Ga0116183_1006725_pt1 | contig 10489 bp, 12 predicted proteins | sample AD_UKC078_MetaG_FD_89753 | JGI IMG/M metagenome (GOLD analysis project Ga0116183, IMG submission 89753) | Active sludge microbial communities of municipal wastewater-treating anaerobic digesters from USA - AD_UKC078_MetaG | ecosystem: Engineered > Bioreactor > Anaerobic > Digestate | place: USA...
GAGCATCTTCCGGATCATCGTCAAATCCACTATCCAGGGGGAGTCCGACATCCAGAAGTATAGTAGCGCCCATATGGGTCAGCTCGATGCAACTACCCCCTACCTGATGTGCACCCCTATGGATAACAAGCTCCATACAGAATCCAAGATGTCCGCTATTGATTCAGAATACTTTCCAGAAGACCTAGACTTTTCATAAAGAGATCCGTGCCGGCGCCGTATTTCTCGAACTTCTCACCTGTCTTGAAGTGATCACAGGGTCTTCCATTTAGATCATAGACAATGCCGAACTGGTTATCGTAAATGAACCCTCCGACGAGTTTTGCCAGCTTCTTGGCGATTCGGTAGCTCATCTGATGGGATTGTCTTGTGTGCCTGGATTCGAGGCTGATGTCAGCAAGGGGGGTAAACCAGACTGACTTGGGTGGTTCCTCTGTCCAGAATTCGTTCTTTTCAGGTTTTAAATCGATGAACAGGTCAAGCGTGATGTTTTCCTGAGTGGCGTGGTACCCGTAACGATCCTTACGGAACCCGTTTGCCTTGAGAAACTCAGAAAGTGCTTTCAATTGCTCTTTTGAAAGCTTCTTTTCCGTGATTACGGCAAGATCTAGAGACATAGTAATCTCTTTTTCATCAGCTCAACTAATGAGGGATGAGCGGTTCCCATTCATCCCTCGCCAATTCAGGAAGAGCATCCTCATCGAATATATAAGTTATCTTTTTTCCATTTTTTTCCTTGTAGTTCTTGCATTTCTTGCAATGCTCAAGAAAATCTTCTTCTTTTAGATTAAGCATCATAAATATAATCTTCGTGTCGAATTCGCTGCCGAGGTAGTTCAGAGTCCTGCTCAATACATCAATGTGTCTATTGTGATACACCACTGAATCATCGATCTCCTCAATCAGATCGTAAAACTGGTAATAAGACCTTGGAGCGAGGACAATTATGTCTGCATCATTGAAACGTTTAAAATCTTGGTGGTATGGTATGTTCTCTCTCTTGATTGTTCTATATAAAAAGAGGTTTTTTATGCTTTCTACAATGGCGTAAAGAGGGGAGTTATTGCTTTCCCATGATTTCAGTTCGACCAGGATATGTCTCGAATCATCATTAATAATAAAAATATCGCTATATTCCTTCGGTATTCTCAGAGGGAATTGATTGCAAAAATTCTTGGAATTGGAAAGCGTTATGAATCTCTCGAGAGCTTCCTCGGGTCTAAATCGTTCATCTTGGCTAATTGCAGTGAAGTTGTTCTTCTTTCTGGGGTAAAGCAGCTTTGGGTGAGGTTTGATAGAAATAATGTTCTTTAATGCTTCGTCTAGATCTTTAGGGGTGAATGCCATATCTCCATCCTCGAGATAGTCGCGCCACCCTTGCAGATTACTTATGCGGCAGTAGTCGTTCTTTCTTGCATTGATCTTCGCAATAATCTTATCGAGATTAGTTTTCACCCTTTTTCGTTCACGTCTCAATTTAATAGCCCCTCAGTTCATATGGTTTCATCTGCGGTGCTTAAGATACCAATGTTGCCGTGTTATGAGCAACAAGTATTAAGTAATAGGAACAACTCACGACTGCCTAATTTCACTACCATCCACCCATATTCTCGACCCTTTTCACCATTGACAGGTCTGCTTCAAAGGGGACCTCTGGTGCAATCGGTAGTGGTACATCATGATTCCCTGAAAAGGTGTGTCCTCTAGTTTGAGATTGAATACTATGACCATCAGGTTCTCCAGGTTGGCGATGCTGCTGCCGCGTTTTATCAGATTCCCACGACCTTACTTACACTCTCCTTCCACCTGATCTTCGGGTTGTCGTTATACCTGCCATAGAGATCCCAGATGAACTGGTCTGAAAGGGACTGCTGTAACCTGTCTGCTCTAGTCATAGTCTCTTCATCGTTATGGCCATTCACGGATAATCTCCCCTTCAGCTTATTCGGTTTCCCAATCCAGACTGTCTCCGTCACGTAGGGCAATACCTGTTCAACGACATCAGCGATATTATTGTCCAGCATGGGTTCACAGGAAACACTTGTCTGGTATCCCTTCCAGTGGGCATATTTCAACGATGAGAGTCTCTCCTCGAAGTCGGGTGCTCCAGGTTCCCAGAATCGAAGGGTGTCGGAGTTGCTGGAGCCGATGGTGAACCGGAAGACGAACTGGTCCTTGAACATGGGAAAGACGTCACAGAGTGCCTCAATGCACTCGAAATGGGGCTTGGTCACGATAACTCCTTCATTCCCCGGTGCAAGGAGGTTGGTCAGCTTCTGGATGCATGCTGAGAGATTGGTCGGGGTGATGTCATGGGTCGAAGGGAACATGAATCGCTTCCCTTCCTTGCTTTTCATGTATCTCTTTGAAAGCTGGTCTGTCCGGATCTCCTCATCCTTCCAGTTTTCCGAGGTCTTCCTGCCGAACCGGATGGCCATCGACTTGGCATAGCAATAGCGGCAGTCGTGACTGCACCCCGTCACGCAATTGATGTTGTAATTTGCCCATTCCTTGGTCCCGAACTTCGGTTTATCAATCTTTGATTGTTGTATGGTGTTTCCTGTTGTACATATGTTCGTCATCATGATGATTCTCCTTTTTAAGGTTATTGATGGAAGACCACCCCGGCAGATGGTGACGACATGGTGGTCTTTCGTGTCGCAGCATGGGATACTGCTTTCTATTTACAGTTTTATTTGTTATTGGTCCTGTCTAGCTTCTCCTGAATCGCTTCTCTGATAACCTCGGATATGCTCACCTCTTCCTTCTCGGCGATCTCGTAGATCTGCTGGAACATGTCCTCTGACAGGGTCACGGATACAGGTCTGCTGTAGATCCTCTTTTTCATGGACGTCACCTCCTTGCTATTTGGTTGTAATGGGAATTTGGATTATGGCGTGCCAATTAGGTCTTATTCACACAAGAAACATTTCCATCATCATCGATTCTAAGACCATACAAATAGCTGCAATCGCAATTGAACCAACGGTCACCATCTTTATACTGAAACATGTCTGCTGCCGCCTCCCAATCCAGGTGTTTTTTAGTGCAGAATTCAACGAAGTAGTTGAGGTCATCCTCTTTATTAGCGTGACACCACCAAATCATAGCTCCCTTTTCATCAAGGCCGTGATCCAGGTGGGCCATGAGATACTTTTGCAGCTTATTCACGAAGGCTTTCATATTCTTCTTGTCTGACAGATATTGAGTTGTCTCTTTCTTGCTCCTCATTGACTTTGGCATAGTGCATTCTCCTTTCATGTAGGGTTATTTCTGAATTATAAAAAGCTATCCGCGATGTCACCTCCTTCCTGATTGAGATATTTTCCTGACCTTTATAATTTGTTCTACCTTCAGATACAGATCAGTTCAGGAATGTATCTTGAAAGACTCATTCCTGGATCTTATCCCTTCATTATATTTGTTCTGGTGTCGGAGACAGATTGGAGGGATTGGAAACAGACTGACCGAATCACCCGAGACATGCTTGAAATCCGATGGTCCCGGGAATCGGGCGGGTACATTGCTGAAGTAAATGGTCCAGCGACATCAGCGGTATGTGCTATTGGCAACTGAATTCGTGGGAGCGTCAGGTGGACTAACGTCCTTTTTGAATTTGCCTACGGCTTGTACTGCCCGGGAATTTGGAAGGTCATTTCCTGGATTTGTGCTTGAGATAAGTAATTGGAATTGCCCCTAGGGGTTTTATTGCTGGAGAAGATGGGACAGCCGTAGGTTGTCCCAGATCTTTCTCCAGCATTTATATGGATTTATATTTATTTTATTAATTTTATTCAGGAAGAGAATCCCTTTTAACTAGATGGACTTATAGATCATATTTCAAATGGGAACATGAGTTCTGAAAATAAGTATTAGGGATTTGTAAAATGAGCACCCGAGTCCGTAAATTAAGAATCAGAGATATGAAAATCAGAATCAGACGGTTAATCTCTTTTCAACTCTTGCCATGGTGCTTTACGGGCAGTGTAGCAATAATGACCATACAGGTACTGCTCCTTCGTATCCTTGATATAACTCGCTGCTTCCAGTGCACTCAAGCACCTCTTGATGACTTTTCTCAACGGATGACCCTCAGTTTTCAATTGCAGTCTGCTTTTTATCTCTTCAATATTGAGGGTCTCTTTCACTCCATTGAAATACTGAATTACGCACCGCCTGTAGTACAGTTGTGCAGTGTCAGAGAGCCGGTAGAAGTTATCGGGAATCCAATCCGTGTAGCAGGAAACAATGTTCTGGATAAAGAAATAGCCAAGATACGTATTGAACCTGAGCGCATAACGTCTCTCCAAGACATGCCTGTCTTTTGACATCTTTGTGCCTGTAATGTCGGTGAGTGTGAAGAAACTGCACGGACAATCGTAATTGCTGTATTGCTTGCTGTGTGTGGACTCCATGTCGAGAAAGCGGACCGGATACATCATGCCTACCTTGCAGTCAGCTGTACTCTCAATCATGTTGAGAATATCCAACGAACTATATTCCTTCAGAAAAGGGAAATGCTTCTTCAAGTCCCCATCTGTAAGATTAAGAGTTATAATTTTTCTTGGGGGGATATCTCGGTCGTGATAATAATCTTCCGTGATTTCTTTGTACTCAGCATCGTCAATAATACCTGTCTTGTAATCCTGCGACCGCCGGATTAAGGCATCTAGAACATCCTCGTTCATCCCGTATCGCGATGTGTAATACGCTTCTGAATCCTTGGCGTTATACTTTTTCTTGTTGCAATCTATTGGGTCTTGTGGATGCCTATATGCCACATGATATATATAGGTGCCGAGGATATCCATCATTATCCAGTTCGACGGTTTCATGAAACCCTCTTGGCAAATGAATTTGCCCGTAGATTCTTCGATTGAATAAGGAGTTGTGATATTCCTGCCCTTTGCGCTGAATACAGGATAAGCAAATTTATTAAGGTTCTTTTCTGTCACTAGTATCATGGCTATTCCCCCTCACTTTCCTTACTTGCTCTCCGCTCCTGCTCATCGAGATACTTTCGAATAATCTCCGACCCGACCGACGCGGCGCTCTCCACCTTGCTGGGGTCATCCATCATGCGCTTGCCCGCTATCTTGCGGAGCATGTCCCTGTCGTGCTTTGGCAAACTGAGATTCAGTTGAACTACTTGGTTGTCGTTACTTTGTTCCATGGTGCTTTCCTCCAAGTTAGATATTTATAATTTATTCTGGCGACCAAGACAGATCGGAGGAATGGGACTGTTTCTGAGCGGTGGGGAAAAGAAAAGGGGCAATCAGAAGACTGCCCCCTCCTGTTGAACTTCAAAAACGCAGGATCCTGCGCTTTTTACTCCAGAGGAATGCCGCGCCTTAGACGCTCATCGTTGATTCTCTTCTCCATGTCCGTGTAGTACTTCATGTTGACGAGTTGCATGTTGAATTTGTCGTCGTATCCGCAGAGGTCCTGATAAGTGAACCTGAAATTGACCTGCAGATACTCTTCGAGATCTTTCCTGAAGGGGTAGGTAACGAAGTGGTGAAGGCTAGAGTCAAGTATGGAAGACCTGCCCCCGACATAGATATAGTCGGTCTTGTCTAGCTCCTCATTCCGGGGATTCCAATACTTGATGATGCCATATGCCCCACTTTTTGCCCACGATGTTGTGTCACACGAGGCTATGGGCAACTGAATCAACCAATCGTGCGTACTGCCGCCGAACCAGTGAATCTTGATGGCGGGGTTGCCTTTTTTGATGCGGTCTACGGCATGCTTTAGATGCCGAAAGTTCGAACTCTGCTTGGACCCGAGAGCCAACCAGTCATATTTCCGGGATCTGACGTAGTAATCGATCTCGAAGTTGTAGAAATTGTGGACCACGGGGATGGGAACCAAGCCCCTTTTTTCCATTTCCAATTGGTTGGTTATGTTATTGACAAACCCACGTGTACTGAAATCAATATCAAAATTGAAATAACGGTCGAACTTGTCCCCCCACAGGAGCAGATAGTTGATTACCGCTGCCAAAGTGAGGTTGGACTTCCCCATGGCAACTGACCAGGCGCCGGAATCGCCAATAATCTCGGCAACGATATTCCGGTACTTCACTAGAAAACCCGCCCTCTCGGACTCGTTAACAGCCAGGGAGAGGAGAAGGTTTAGCCGATCTGCGGGGAAGAGCTTATGGTAGCGTCTGACCAACCCCAGAGTCGGTGAAGCATGAAATATTTTCATTTTTGCACTCCTTAATAAGAAGCCCCCATCACCCACGACAGATGATGGGGGCTGTAAAAGGTTACCGGTTATTCCTCGTCGAAATCTGCCGCTTTTCTGAGGGCTTGCAGCTTCTCGAGGAGATCATTGAAGGTTTCAACGTGAAGTTCTTCGAGATGCTCCATGCTCCCGAGGATTAACTCCACGGTCTTGATCAATCGTGTAGACAGAGAGTTAAAGTCTTGGATTTTTTTCTTGGGGTCACCATCCTCTGCGTCCTTGCCTCCATTCATGGCAAGTCGGTTGAGGTACTGCTGGGGATCACCACCGCAGTCTCTGATGACCTTGAGCTTCTTGATGAAAGCCTTATCGAAGACCACGTTGCAGCGGGTGAGGTTAAGGGCCAACGGGTACTCGATCGTAATGCTTGCCCTCGACGTCTTCTCGCAGTTGAGAGCTGCATCTACCTGCACCTTGAACTCTGCGAGGTTAACCTCCGACGCTTCGTCGTAGGTGATGTTGTATTTTCGCAACAGCTTTGACGCAGCATCTTTCTCGTCGAAGGTCCTCGTTGCACTACAGATCGTCTCCATACGGTCCACACCAAGAAAGGAGAGCCGATGGACGTCAGACCGTTTTGCGATTGCCATATACTTTTCGCGGTTACGTTTACCAAGGAAGGGAAGATTTTGATGGGCCCAATCTCCCCAAGGAATACCGCTGTCCTTGTTGAGTTCCTTCAGCCTCAGGCAAATAAGCCCGATGGTGATTGCGTACTCGGCGAAGGATCTCGCCGCCATGTTCAGCATCTTGTTGGCAACTGCCGTCACGGAAGCAGCTAACTTGATGCCGTCGTGAATAGCCTTCGTCTTACTGAACTTGGGCTTCTTTACAAGGTTCATCCAGGATTCGAAATCCTCTATTGTCTGCTCCTCAACATCGGGTTTCACGAAGGCAATCTCGATGACGGACGAGCTGTCCGTCCCCATGTATTCCCATGCTTCAGGGGCGGAATACGTTTCCTTCGTAACAATTTCCTTAGACACGGCGTCTTCCTTAGGCGCCGATGCCTCTATCGTTTTTTCTTCTTGAATATTTGTCATAATTAAACTTCCTTTTTTTCTTAGTTTCGTTATTTTCTAGGTTGCCTGGTCTACTGACTTCACCTTGTGGCGTTCCAGCCACGCATCCACGTCTTTTTTGTCGTAGAGGACCTTGCGTTCGAACTTGAAGTAGGGGGGCCCCTCTCCCCGCATCCGCTGATTGGCCAAGTGACCAGGAGACGTGCGTAGAAGAGCCGCCACCTCTTTCGCTGTCAGGAACCGCCGGTCCATTTGCTTATCACCTCCCTTCGCGTGTCATGGGGAGGGAATAGCACCGACCGGCTATTACTACCTTGTAGGGGTGGCCTATATCTGGGGGGGATAGCCTATGTGGGCAGTAAATTGATGGAAGGTCTAAGATGGAAGAGTCAGGAGGGATTACTTTATTCTGTGCGCGCCGCGCTTACGACCGTACTTCAATGCAATATCCGATATGGCTCTTCGCACGACATTCACCGTATAGAACTTGGAAATATCCTTCTTGGGCAGGTCCGGAACCTTCTCATGATATATGGTCTTAAGGAGAATTCGGTTCAGCATAACGATTCGATCCTGTTCGCCAGGTTCGAGGAGATGATATTTTTCTTCTTCTCTGGCTACACTCGTGGCGTAAATCAAATACCTGTACTGCTCCGGAAGAGAGTCCGAGATAGTCCGATTAACCTCCTCGACGCTGTGGTAGAACCCTAGCGTATGAAGGAGTTCGTTCAGGCGGTCTACTGTATTGTCCGGTGAGTTTAATTTTAGTTTGAATTTGTCTTTTCGAATCGCCTCGCAGAGACCCGCGATTGTCATCGGGGGGATAAAGTCTGCCTGACTAAACTCAAGTGATCCCCGGATTTCAGCATGCGATTTCTTCTGCTCGTCAAATATAAATTGTGCCATTTCGTCGTGCATCCTGCGATCCCCTTGGGAATATAAATTTTCGGCAATGCTTCTTGCTTCTTCTTTCAAGGGCTCTATGAGCTCCCCCCTTTTTCTCATACCATCTGACGAGGAAATATGGACGAACAGTCGTTGAATTTCATCATGCATGGTTTGAAAAGGATTAATCGCGCTAGCAAAGTAAGTTCCAAGCAAGAAGTAGTATACAACCGGCATGTCACTTGACTTGTCTTCAGGCTGATATTCTTTGATAACTTGAATTTGACGCAAGGCAATGAGTGTCGCAAGTAGTTGCGAGGTATTAAATATTTTCTTTAAGAGCTCCTTTTTTGTTTCCTCTTTATCCTTTGGTTTCAATGCCAACTCTGCAAGATGATACCTGGTCAGTGATATCAAAGTATCAAGATCGGTGATGGAGTTTGCAAAATAAGTCCTATTTTGTTTACCGATGGCCCTCACCTGCTTCATGGTTTCCGGATGCTGGGTTTTGATAAATCCCAAAAGAGATTGCTTTAATGTATCGATTAGCTTTGAGTTTGGAGTGCTGAGAAATATCGTATCGCTGAGCAGTTGAACAGCCTCCAAGTGCCTTGCAAACTCTTTCATGTCTGGATATTTTAATGCGGGATACAGCAGGTATTTATTGGGAGGATCATCTGGTTTATTTTTCGATAATTTAACGAGTATAGCGGATAACCAACGAAGCACAGCATCGCCTTCGGCATTATGCTTTTTTAATATATCAACAGCATTATGTAAAATGTCTTTTTCCTTTTGCGGAAGGTCTTCAGGATAAGAATAGGTATTGAGTATCTGCTTCTTGGAGTGTTTCTCCTTGTTTTTGCTTTTGCGAGCCTTTGCCTCAGGTTTTTTCGTGGGCATCAGTTCCCCTCCCTTTCTTCTACGGCGTGTTCATCTTCGCTCGTCTCGGCAGCAGCAAAATAGCTCTCAATCCCCTCCACTGCCTGTTTTTTGTGGTCGGGACTCAGGTGACTGTATCTCTCGGTCATGGCCAAGGATTGATGCCCCATGAGCTCCTTGATGGTCAGGATAGGTGTACCTTGTATCGCCAACCAACTGGCGAAGGTGTGGCGCAGGGTATGGAAAACAACTTTCTGGCGGGGGTCCTTGATGCCTTCGTTTATCTTAAGGTCCTTCACCACTCTGTCAAACGTATGACTAACTTCTTTGATCTTCTTTCCTCTCGTGGACCGAAAAACAAAGTCTTCGGGTTTGCCTACTTTGTATGATGAAAGCATATCCTTTATCGTAGAGGTCATGAAAGCTTTTCTAGATCGCTTATTCTTGGGGTCGGCTATGTGTATCAAGCCATTCTCTATGTCTATGTGGCTCCATTTCAGCGAAAACATTTCACCGGCACGCATGCCTGTGTGAAGACTCAGCAAGGCGATGTCGTGGACAAGCGGGCTGATGACCTGCAAAGCTTTCAATATCTTTCCTACCTCAGCTTTTGTCAGAAATCGTTCCCGTCTGTTGTTCAACGTGGGAAGTTTGACTTTCTTTATCGGATTCTCACCGGACCACATGCCCCAGGAGATAGCCTTATTAATTATCTGACGCACAAGGACGAGAACGTGTTTTACCGTCGCCTGAGCGAAACCCTGCCTCATTAGCTTGATTTTCAGTTTTTCGAGATCAAAGGGGCTTATTTGGGAAAGAGTTTTATTTGAAAGGGTTCCTTCGATATGATTCTTGTAATAGCTACGATCCGAATTCGGGAGGATCTTGCCTGTTTTTAGCCATTCATCATACTTTTTCCAAACTTCGGCGAGAGTCGGATCTTGCTTTTTCTTAGGTAACTCACCTCCATGTCGGATAGTTCTTATCCTTTCTGCCCTGACCTGATCTGCAAATACAGCCGTATACCCGTCGCTCATCCAGCCGATTTTCTCCCATATTAGGGTCCCCCTGCTATCGCGATAGCATACGTCGAAACATTTATCAGGGGTTCCCTTATGCCTTCGGACAGATGACTCTCGGTAAAATACCCCCTTATGCTTGGAGACTCGTGTGCGCTTTAGAGGATTTATTTTGTTTTTATCCTGGTCCATTGCTAACCTATTGCTAACATGGATAGTGATTTTAGGTGGGAAGAGTGATAATGTCAAGAAGATAATGACTTGATTTTATATGATAAATTATGATATGTGATTTACGGTGATTTGATATAAAAAAGACTACGAATCCAAAGGTCCTAGGTTCGAGCCCTAGAGGGCGCGCCAGTAAAATCAAGGGGTTGCGAGATTTTCATTGCCCGCAGCCCCTTTTTTATGTATTTTTCCTTCAGA
>Ga0116183_1006733_pt1 | contig 10481 bp, 8 predicted proteins | sample AD_UKC078_MetaG_FD_89753 | JGI IMG/M metagenome (GOLD analysis project Ga0116183, IMG submission 89753) | Active sludge microbial communities of municipal wastewater-treating anaerobic digesters from USA - AD_UKC078_MetaG | ecosystem: Engineered > Bioreactor > Anaerobic > Digestate | place: USA...
CTTCTCCCTCTCGATGGAGAACTACGAGCAGCTCGTCCCCATCATCCCCTTTTTGGCCGATCCCAACTTCGAGGCGTTCGGACCGCTCTACAACCAGGGGCTCAGCGAAGAGGACTATCTGGAGATGATCAGCTTCATGCTCGGGGATGAGGGCGTGCCGGCCATCGAGAACTCGGTCATCACGCTGAAGGTCGAGACACCACAGCCCATCAAGAGCTTCAGTGGCGGGAGGAAGAGCGGCGAGCGCTCCTATGAGTTCAGCTTCCCCCTGATCGACTTCCTGCTCCTCGCCGAACCGATCACCTTCTCGCTTACCTGGTAGAACCTAGACGTTGAACCTGAAGTGCATGATGTCCCCATCCTGCACCAGGTACTCCTTGCCCTCAAGACGGAGCTTGCCCGCTTCCTTCACCTTCTGCTCACTGCCCAAAGCGAAGAGGTCATCGCTCTTGTAGACCTCTGCGCGGATGAAGCCCCGTTCAAAGTCGGTGTGGATGATGCCGGCAGTCTGCGGGGCCTTCATCCCCGCCCTGAAGGTCCACGCCCGGTCCTCATCGGGTCCGACGGTAAAGAAGGTGCGCATGCCCAGGGTGTGGTAGGCACTGTGGATCAGGAGATTGAGGCCACTCTCCTCCAGGCCTACGGCCTCCAGGAACTCCTGCCGCTCCTCCTCACTCTCCAGCGCCCCGATCTCCGCCTCGATCTTGCCACAGATGACGATGACCTCGGCTCCCTCCTCAGCGGCGATCCGCTTCACGGTGCGTACATACGCATTATCACCCGTGATGCCCTCTTCATCGACGTTGCAGACGTAGATGACCGGTTTGAGCGTGATGAGGTGAAGATCGGCGACGAGGGCCCGTTCATCCTCATCAAGGTCCAACGACCGGGCCGCCTTGCCCTCCTCCAGGCACCCCTGCAACCGCTCCAGGAGGGGCAGTACCTTCGCGGCAGTTAGCTGTGCCTCCTTGCTCAGCCGGGTGAGGCGCGCCTGCTTGGCGTACCGGTTGTTCACCGTCTCAAGATCGGCGAGGGCCAGCTCGATGTTGATGGTCTCGATATCACTCTCGGGATCGACCTTCGCCGAGACGTGGGTCACATCCTCATCGTCGAAGCAGCGTACCACATGGGCGATCAGGCCGACCTCCCGGATCGAACCAAGAAAGCGGTTTCCCAGCCCTTCTCCCTTGCTCGCCCCGGCAACGAGGCCGGCGATGTCGACGAACTCGAAGGTCGCCGGGATCACCTTCTTGGGAGGGATCATCTCAACGATGCGGTCGAGGCGGGGATCGGGAACCGACACAATGCCGACGTTCGGGTCGATCGTGCAGAATGGGTAATTGGCAACCTCGGCGGGGGCGGCTGTCAGGGCAGAAAAGATGGTGGACTTTCCAACGTTCGGCAATCCGACTATGCCACAGTTCAAACTCATGGGGTACCTCGTATCGGTGGCTCTTCAGCCAACCGGGCTGAGTGTACCATATATTGACTTGTACGTTAACCAGCCGTATCCTTTAAAGGATGGGTACCAAAATTACACGCATCCATGAGGTTGCAACCGAAGTACAACGGGCCCTGTTGTTGATCATCTCATCCACTTCAGACCCCCAAAGCCAGCTGGAACGACGAGCTGAAGAGCTCGTCTCCTTGGTCGATACCATGGGTGTGGTCAGCGAACACGTCGAGTACGTGACCCTGCGCCAACCGAACAGCTCCACCTTGATCGGCAGCGGCAAGGTCGGCGAGCTGACCGCACTCATCGACGAGCTCTCCGTCGACCTGGTCATCTTTGAAATCTCCCTGCCTCCGCGCATCCAGCGCAACCTTGAGCAGCTGTGGCAGTGTGCCGTCATCGACCGTGATGAGGTCATCCTCCAGATCTTCGCCGACCGGGCCCAGACCAAGGAAGCGGTGCTCCAGGTCGAGTTGGCCCGCCTCGAGTACTCCCTGCCCCGCCTGACACGCAAGTGGACCCACCTCTCGCGCCAGCGTGGAGGCATGCGGGGGACCCGCGATGCCGGAGAGACCCAGCTGGAGATGGACCGGCGCCAGATCAGCGACAAGATCCTCCTGCTCAAGAGCCAACTCGCCAAGGTCGTCACCCAACGAGCGGTCCAGCGTAGCCAGCGCATCGAATCCAGCATCCCCGTAGGGGCGATCGTCGGCTACACCAACAGCGGCAAGTCATCCCTGCTCAATGCCCTCACCGGAGCCGGCGTCCTCGTAGAGGACAAGCTCTTTGCCACCCTCGACCCCACCACCCGGGCCGTCAAGCTGCCGGGTGGGGAGGAGATCCTGCTCAGCGATACGGTGGGCTTCGTCTCCGACCTGCCCCACACCCTCGTGGAGGCGTTCAAGAGCACGCTCGAGGAGGCGGTCCATGCGGACTTCCTCATCATCGTCTGTGACGCCTCATCACCCGACATGATCGCAAACTACACCACCACCGTACAGGTGCTCGAAGAGCTCGGGGCAACCGACAAGCCGGCCATCGTCCTCGCCAACAAGATCGACAAGATGGAGGATGGCTTTGGTGTATCGCGCCTCCGCTCCCTCTACAGCCCGGTCATCGAGAGCTCGATCGTCACCTCAGAGGGGCTCGATACGCTTGTCGAGGAAATCGCCACACTGCTCAAACGCCTCAGGCCCCTCTCCACCTACCACATCCCCACCGACCGCCACGATCTGGTGGCCCACCTCCACCGCTGGGGGCAGGTGCAGCACATCGAGTACCAGGAGGATGTCATCATCGTCACGGCTCGCATCGACGGACGCTACCAGGGACCGCTTCTCGAGTACCTGCACGCATAAATAAGGGTGCCGAAGCACCCTTGATCGAATCTCGTTCCGTCTCTTAGTTGAAGCGCCAGAGAGCAGCGACGTTTGCCCCCCAGAAGAATTTGACTTCGTCGAGCACCTGGACACCAGGGGAGAAGCGGAGGTAGAAGTCAAGAGGCCAGTCCTTGTTGGCCAGGCTGTACTTCAAGCCGACCGGTACGATGACAGCCAGGCTCAATTTCGAATCAGAGTCCAACGGGATGCCGACATAGCCACCGACACCGGCCGTGACATCAAAGCGGGCCTTGTTGATGGAGAAATCAGCCACCTTGTAGGAGGCAGCGGCATCGACGGAGATGAAGCCGTTGAGCAGGCCGTAGCCAACGTTTCCAACCACATCGAAGTCATTCATCTGATACTGCACGCCAAGACCCGTGTTTGTGCCGAGGTTGAGACCGAGGGCAAAGGAGTTTGTGGCGGCGACGGGAACGAGGATGAGAGTGATGATCGCCAGTGTTAATACAACTTTTCTCATAAATAACCTTTCCTTTATAGGATACAATCCTATTGTGTACTTCCCCTTGTATACCATAAATGCCAATTCATGCCTAGACACCTGACGGGCAACATCCTATAACTCTGGTGTTTTGCGACAAACCCCGTTATTATACACTTACAGAGGAAGTGTAAAGACATGAAGAGACAGTTGAGTGTACGAGCGTTGCTTATCGGACTGCTGGGCTTGGTGGTCATCACTGCAAGCTCGATGTATGTTGCACTGCGCATGGGGGCGCTCCCCTGGCCCACCATCTTCGTCACCGTGCTGAGCATGGCGGCCCTCTCCAAGGCAAAGGGCTCGACGCTACAGGAGATCAACGTCACCCACACCATCATGAGCAGCGGTGCGATGGTGGCCGGCGGGCTCGCCTTCACCTTGCCGGGGCTGTGGATGATCGACCCCGAAGCCTCCATCCCGGTCTCGAGCCTCATCGTCCTCGCAGTTGTCGGAGCCGTGCTCGGCACCCTCTTCTCCGCCCTCTTCCGCACCAAGCTCATCGAAGAGGAGGCCCTCCCCTATCCGATGGGCATCGCAAGCTACAATACCCTGCAAGCCGGGGTCAAGGGTGGCAAGGGGGCCCGCACCCTCTTCTCCGCCATGGGGGCGAGTGTGGTCTTCACCACGCTCCGTGACTACTTTGGAAAGATTCCCGCATTGCTGACCCTATGGGGTGGCAATGCCCTCATCCCCTCCTTCTCCATCTGGGTCAGCCCGATGGCCCTGGGCATCGGGGCGATCATCGGTCCCCTCTTCGCCCTCCTCTGGTTCGGCGGCGCTCTCTTCGGCTACTTCATCCTCACCCCGCTGGGGATCCGGAGCGGCCTCTTCGCCTCGATGGTCGAAGCCGACCTCTTTCGACAGAACCTCGGTATCGGGCTGATGATCGGCACCGGGTTGGGTGTCTTCTTCAAGGCTGTCGCTTCGCGCCTGACGCGACAGAAGAAGCTTGAGGAGGGCCCCCGCCTTGCCTTCAACAAGCGAAGCCTTGGCGTCCTTGTCATCATCGCCTTCGCCGTGCTGCTCCTCGCCCTCGGTACCGAGCTCGGCCTCGTCGAGGCCATCGTCCTCATGGCGGGCATCTACCTGGCGACCTACCTCAGCGGGATGCTCACCGGGCAGACCGGTATCAACCCGATGGAGATCTTCGCCATCCTCGTGCTCCTGGCCATCCAGCTCATCTCAAAGCCCACCATCATCGCCTCCTTCTCCATCGCCGCGGTCGTCGCCGTGGCATGCGGCCTGACCGGGGATGTGATGAACGACCTCAAGAGCGGCCACCTCCTGGGCACCGATCCCCGCCAGCAGCTGCTCGGCGAGGGCATAGGAGGGGTGGTCGGCGCAGTCCTCTCCGTCTTCGTGCTCCTGGTGATGAGGCGTGCCTTCGGCGGCTTCGGCACCGAGGCGCTCCCCGCCCCCCAGGCTGCCGCAGTCAGTGCCATGGTCGGGGGCCTCTCCCACATCCCAGCCTTCCTCATCGGCCTGGCCATCGGCCTGGCCCTCTTCCTGGCAAACCTGCCGAGCGCCACGCTGGGCCTTGGCGTCTACCTGCCGATCTACATCTCCTCGATCATGGGCCTGGGCTCCCTGTTGGCCATCATCACCAAGAAGGTCTTTGGCAAACGGGCGGCCAAGGAGCAGATCGGGGAGCAGACCGCCCTCATCGCCAGCGGCCTGCTCGGGGGCGAGGGTATCACCGGCGTGATCATTGCCATCATCAGCATGTTTGGCTAGGATAGGGCGATGAACACTCCCCACTCACTCTATGGCCTGGAACTCGATGAAATCCAGGCGGCACTGGGCCTGGAAAAGACCTACCAGGCCAAACAAATCTGCGATTGGCTGACCAAGGGTGTCACCACCTTCTCAGAGATGACCAACATCTCCAAGGCCCAGCGGGAACGGTTCACCGCCCTGATGGGCAGCGCCACATCATCGTCGGTCATAGAGAAGAGCGGTGATGAGAGCGGGGCGCTGAAGCTGGGTATCAAGACCCACGACGGTATGGTCATCGAGGCGGTGTTGCTCACCGACGAACGCGGGCGCGCCACCGCCTGCCTCTCGAGCCAGGTAGGCTGCGCCCAGGGGTGCTCCTTCTGCAAGACCGCCACGATGGGGTTTGAGCGCAACCTCGAGGCGTTTGAGATCATCGAGCAGTACGTCCACCTCCAGCAGCACAGCACCCGGACGATCACCCACCTCGTCTACATGGGTATGGGCGAACCGATGGCCAACACCACCGAAGTGCTCAAATCCATAGCACACTTCCACGACCCGGCACGGTTCAACATCTCCTTGAGACGGATCACCGTCTCCACCTGTGGCCTGGTCAGTGGCATCGAGCGCCTCACACGCGACCGGCTGGGTATCAAGCTCGCCGTCTCGCTGGTGACCGCCGACAACCGGCTCCGGTCGCAGATCATGCCGGTGAACAAGCGCTACAACATCCACGAGCTCAAGGACGCCCTCATCGCATACCAACGGGCGGTGGGCAAGCGGGTGACCATCGAGTACTGCCTTCTTGGGGGTGTCAACACTGATGAGGTGAACGCCTACAAGCTTGCCGACTGGCTCTCCGGCCTCGACGCACTGGTCAACCTCATCCCCTGGAACCCGGCAGAGGGGTTGCCCTACACCACCCCGAGCGAGGCGGAGATCGACCGATTCTCCCGCCTTCTTGATACACTGCACATCACCTACACCCGCCGCCGCAGCCGCGGCCAGGCGATCGACGGGGCGTGCGGACAGCTCGCCGTCCCGCTGAACAAGGGTCTGGAGTACCACCTCCTCACCGACGACGAGGATGATTGAATGACAAGAGCCCGGAACTCCGGGCTCTTGGTATAGTAACAGACTGAGATGCTCTCTACTCCAGGGTGGCGCGAATCCGTCTCACCCCGGCAGAGGAGCTTTGCTCCTTGGCAATCTTGAAGTGCCCAAGCTGGCCGGTGTGTTCGACGTGCGGCCCGCCGCAGACCTCCTTCGAGAAGTCCCCGGCTGAGTAGACCTTCACCTGCTCATCGTAGCGGCCCTCGAAGAGTGCGATGGCACCAGCCTCCTGGGCCTCCTTGAGGCTCATGGTCGTGCAGGTGATCGGCAGATCACGCTTGATCTGCTCGTTGACAATCTCCTCGACTTTGGCAATCTCCTCTGCGGTCATGGCTGCAGGATGGGTGAAGTCGAAACGCAGCCGATCGACGGTGATGTTCGAACCCTTCTGTCCCACATGGTCGCCGAGGACCATCCGCAGCGCCTGGTGCAGGAGGTGGGTGGCGGTGTGGAGGGCGGTGGTCCGCTCGCTATGGTCGGCAAGGCCTCCCTTGAACTGCTGGCTGGCACCGCTGCGGCTGATCTCCTGGTGCTTCTCGAATGCAACCTTGAAGCCCGCCTCATCGACGGTGAAGCCGTGTTCGGCGGCAAGCTCCGCCGTCAGCTCGAGCGGGTAGCCGTAGGTGTCGTAGAGCTTGAATGCGGTCCTCCCGCTGATGATCCGGTCCTTGCCCTTGAGCAGGTTGGGCAGCATCTTCTCAAACTCACGCTCCCCCTTGGCGAGCGTCTCGCTGAACTTTGCCTCCTCGGCGGCGAGCTCCTTGAGGATGAACTCACGGTTCTGGATGATCTCGGGGTACGGGGCGCCATAGAGGTCGAAGACGATCGGGGCAAGGCGGCCGAGGAAGGCCCCCTCGATACCGAGCTTATGGCCATGGCGGACGGCACGGCGGATCAGGCGGCGAAGGATGTAGCCCTGCCCCACGTTCGATGGCGCCACGCCACGCTGGTCCCCCAGAATGAAGACGCTGGTACGCACGTGGTCAGCCAGAATCCTTATGGAGGTGTCATTGGCCTCATCATCGCCGTAGTGCTTGGCCGAGAGGCGCTCGATCTCCCTGATGATCGGGGCGAAGACCTCGGTCTCATAGACCGACCGCTTGCCCTGGAGGATCGCGATGGTGCGCTCGATGCCCATACCGGTATCGACACACTTGCGGCTCATCTCCTCATAGGATCCGTCGGCGTTCTTCTTGTAGCCCATGAAGACGTCATTCCAGATCTCGAAGTACTTGCCACAGGAGCAACCGGGACGGCAATCATCCCCACAGGAGGGTCTGCCGGTATCGATGAACATCTCGGTATCGGGGCCACAGGGACCGGTTTCGCCGGCGGGGCCCCACCAGTTATCCTCACGTCCGAGGAAGTAGATCCGATCCTCGGGGAGACCGAGGCTCTTCCACATCTCGTAGGCAACCTCATCACGGGGGACCTCGTCGTCACCGGCAAAGACGGTGACCGAGAGCTCCTCGATGCTCAGACCCAATACCCTGGTGAGAAACTCATGGCTGAAGGCAATCGCCTCCTTCTTGAAGTAGTCACCCAGCGACCAGTTGCCCAGCATCTCGAAGAAGGTGAGGTGGTGGGGGTCCCCCACTGCCTCGATGTCTCCGGTACGGATGCACTTCTGGTAGTTGACCAGGCGCTTGCCGGCAGGGTGGTCGGCCCCGAGGATATAGGGGACCAGCGGGTGCATGCCTGCGGTGGTGAAGAGGACGGTAGGATCGTTCTCGGGAATCAGGGAGGCACCACTGATCTGGGTGTGCCCCTTGGATACGAAGAAGTCAATGAATTTTTGCCGTAATTCGTTGGCGGTAAGGTGGTTTTCCATAGTATGTGATAGTAGTCCTAGCCTTTGGTGATGTCAAGGCGGGGCGCACCGGGGGCTAGAAGAGACTGAGCTGCGACAGCGGGCTCTCATCCTTGGGCTTCTTGCTCTGCAGGCCCGAAAGACGCAGAGCGACCCGTCCCAGATCCTGGGGTCGCTTGACGACTCTCACCCGCTCACTTTTGGCAAAGCGTTGTGGCCACTTCAGGCTCTCATCCTCGCTGCTTTGGTGGTAGAGGATGATCGGTTTGCCACTCTGGTGGGCCCAGGTCGCCTGGCTCACCGCCGTCCCCCCATCGCGGTCCTCAACGATTACAAGAACGCGTGCCATAGCGCTCATGAGGCGGTTACGGAGCAGAAGGTGGACCTTCTCGTTCTTGGCCGCCGGTCCGAACTGGCTGACCACCGCCCCCCTCTTGGCGATATCCAGTTGCAGGTCCATGTGACTAAGGGGATAGAAGGTGTTGTGTGGGGTGGCTATGAGGGCAACGGTGGGTTCCCCGCTGTTGAGGGCAGCGCGATGGGCAGCTGCCTCGATGCCGCTGCTGAGGCCGCCGAGGGTGACAAACCCCGACCTGGCCAGGGACCTCACACTCTTGACGGCGCGTTCACGCCCCTCGGCTGAGGGGGTACGGGTGCCGAGAACCGATGCCATCGGCTCTCCCAGGAGGGCAAGGTTGCCTTTGACAAAGAGAAAGCGGGGGCAGTATGAGCCGATGCCGATGGCCGTGGGCCAGTGAGGGTTTGTGTTGTCGAGGATGACGACCTCACTGTCCATCTCCTCATAGAAGGGACGGCTGGCAAGATAGGCATCGCCAAGGGCGGAGGAGTCGAGGTCGAGGCGTTCTGCATAGAAGGAGGCATGGAGCAACAAGGGGTCCGAGGCGATACCTCGCTCTTCCGCTTCGTCAAAGACCGTCCAGGCGCGCTCCTCTGCTGCCAGGGTAAGCAGGGCTTCCCAATTCAACGCCTTATGCTGCAGAGCCTCCATTGCCCCTCCTGAGGCGACTCTACCACAAAGCGTTGTCATGGCGCAATAAAGGGGCTGGACGAGCCAGCCCCTGAAATCCAACACATTCGACCATCAGGCAAGGAGCGCCCGTGCAATCTCCTTCATGCCGTCCAGATCCTCTTCGGTGGGGTTCCAGCTGACCTTCGCCTCCGCCTGAACAACCTCAAAGCCGGCCTTCTTCAAGAGCTCCCTGAGCTCTCCATTGCCCTCACCGCTCCAGCCGTAGCAACCGAAGACCGCTCCCCGCTTCTTCTTGAACTGCAGCTCAGAGAGGAAGTGCATCCAGCCGCCTACCGACGAGAGGATCGAGCGTCCCACGGTCGGGGAGCCGACGGCGATCGCCTTGCTCTTGAAGACCTGGGTCATGATGTCATTCTTGTCGGTCTGGGAGATGTTGAAGACCTTGACCACGGTATCGGGGCTCTGGGCCTGCACCTCGGTCGCCAGGCGGTGGGCAAGGGCCTTGGTCCCATCCCACATCGTGTCGTAGACGATTGTGACCTGGTCCTCCTGATAGTCATCACACCAGGCGGCATACTTCTCGACGATCTGCATGGGATTGTCACGCCAGATGACACCGTGGCTGGTGGCGATGATATCGATGGGGAGGTTGAGGCCGATGATCTCCTTGAGCTTAGCCTTCACCAGCGGGGAGAAGGGGGCAAGGATATTGGCGTAGTACTTGATGGCCTCCTCGTAGAGGGTGCACTGGTCGGCCTTGTCATTGAAGAGCTCCTCGACGCCGTAGTGCTGGCCGAAGGCGTCGTTGGAGAAGAGGATGTTGTCCCCGGTCATATAGGTAGCCATGCTGTCGGGCCAGTGGAGCATCCGCATTTCGACGAAGACGAGGCTCTTGCCGTTCCCGATCTCGACCGAGTCGCCGGTCTTGACGACCTTGAAGTTCCACTCCGGATGGTGGTACTGGCCCACCAACGACTTGACCGCATTGGCGGTACAGTAGATCGGGGTGTTGGGGATCTTCTCCATCAGGTACGGCAGGGCGCCGCTGTGGTCCACCTCACCGTGGTTGATGACGATGAAGTCGATTGCATCGAGGTCGATCTCCTTCTCCAGGTTATCCCTGAACTCCTTGGCATGCGGAAGCCAGATGGTGTCGATGAGAACGGTCTTCTCCTCTTGGATCAGATAGGCGTTCTGGCTCGAGCCATTGTTGATGGAGTAGTCATCACCGTGGAATTTCTTGAGCTCCCAGTCGACCTTTCCCACCCAATGGACATTGTTCTTCACTAATCGTTTCATACCATTCCTCTCTTATACATAATTGGTCCCTAAATCCGATAAAAATCCTCGACTTTTATCTTACGACGCACCCTGTCTTCTTGCAAGGTCTTTCACGCTCTCAGTCATCCTCGTAGAGCTCGTTGATAAGGAGCCACGGGTCCCCGTCCCCTACCCTGAGGCCACAGAGGAGGGTGTAGTGGTAGAGCAAGAGACTGAGGTGTTGTGCCTTCACCGCC
>Ga0116183_1006740_pt1 | contig 10477 bp, 9 predicted proteins | sample AD_UKC078_MetaG_FD_89753 | JGI IMG/M metagenome (GOLD analysis project Ga0116183, IMG submission 89753) | Active sludge microbial communities of municipal wastewater-treating anaerobic digesters from USA - AD_UKC078_MetaG | ecosystem: Engineered > Bioreactor > Anaerobic > Digestate | place: USA...
AAGTTCCATTTTTCGTCCACCTGCACCGCTTCAATCGCTTCCACGCGGTTCTTGCCCAGAATGCGCTTGATGGTGTGATTAAGTTGCAAGGGAATGTCATAGTCTTGCAGGCACTGCACCAGGTTGCGGCTGAGCCCGGAGAGGTAGGATTGGATTTCCAACACGCGTTCCACATGCGCGCCTTCAAAAGTCATGCGGCGCGCCATAATCATGCCAATATCGCCCGAGCCGAGGATGACAACTTCCTTGCCGGGCATATAGCCTTCCACGTTCACCCAGCGCTGGGCGGTGCCGGCGGTATAAATGCCGTTCGGGCGATATCCAGGGATGCGGATCTGGGCGCGGGTGCGCTCGCGGCAGCCCATCGCCAAAACGATCGCGCGGGCTTCAATTTCCACATAGCCGTGCTCTTTGCTGGAAAGGAACAGGTGGCGCTGGGGCGTGATGTCCATCACCATGGTATTTAAAAGCACTTCCACGTGCAGGCTCAACATCTCCTCAATAAAATGCTGGGCGTAGCCTGGTCCGGGCAGGTCCTCTTTGAGGAGTTCCAGACCAAAACCATTATGGATACACTGCAGCAGAATGCCGCCCAATTCGGTATCGCGTTCGATAATCAGGACGTCGTCCGCGCCAGCTTTCTTGGCTTCAATCGCCGCCGCAACGCCGCCCGGGCCGCTGCCAACCACAACCACATCGTAGATTTGTTTCGTTAACATCTCAGCCCTCCACCTGTTTTGTCTGTCGGAATAAATATTCTGAGCCGGCGCCGCGCTTGGTCACTTCCAGGGGAGAGATGCCAAGCTCGCGGGAAAGGATGGTCACCACGCGGGTCATGTCAAAACCACCCTGACAGCGCCCGGTGCCCAGCCAGGTGCGCCGCTTGATGGCGTCGTAAGTCAGGGCGGGAATGGGCGCGTGAATTTCGGCAATGATTTCGCCTTCGGTGATGTTCTCGCAGCGGCAGATGACCTGCCCAAAGCGGGGATCCATCTCAACCAGCAGCTGGCGATCTTTGTGAGACATATTGCGGAAGCGCGGTCTGTCAGGTCGGATGGGGTCCCAGTCCTTTTTCTCAACCAGCTTCTCGCCGGCATCGCGCAGCATGTCCACCACCTCTTCGGCGATGGCTGGCGCGGAGGTCAGCCCAGGCGATTCGATGCCGCCCAGGTTCACCAGACCCTGCACCTCATCCGGAATTTCGATAATGTAATCATTGTTATAGACGACGCCTGGCGTCTTGCAAGGGCCGTTGCCCATCGGGCGAAGGCCGACAAAATTGGCGATGGAGTAGCGCAGGTTCAATGAGGGGATAAGTTTGAGCGCACCTTCCGCCACTTCCGCCAATCCCTCTTTGGTGGTGGATGTGTCTTCCTTATCTTCAATGATCGTGCCGTTCGGTCCGGCAATGGTGTTCTCGTGCAGTGTGGTGGTCACCAGGATGCCCTTACCTTTGTGTGAAGGCACCGGGAAGAGCACATTGTCGATAGACACATCCGCGCGATCAAAGATGTAGTACTCGCCTTTGCGTGGTTTGATGATGAATTCCGGACGAATGCCTGCTTTATGCATCACGTCGTCAGCGTAAATACCTGCCGAGTTGATAACCCAGCGACCGTAGATATCCCCGCGGTTGGTGCGCACGCCAATGATGCGTTTGCCTTCCATGATGAAATCCTGGAAGGCGGTGTTCAAGAGCACTTTCGCGCCGTTCATCACCGCGTTTTCGCCCGCCGCCACCGTAACCTGGAAGGGGTCGCAGATGCCGCCGGTGGACGCCCACAGCGCGCCGCTTGTTTCGGGGTTGATATTCTTTTCGCGCGCGCGCATTTCCGCGCCGTCAATCATCAACATCCCAGGGACGCCGTTTTGCTTACCCTGATCCATCAGCTTGTGCACCAGTGGAAGCTCATCGTCTCCGATAGCGACCACATAGTCGCCGCGCCGTTCGAAAGCAAAATTGAGCTCGCCAGCCAATGTGTCCCACATGGCGTTGCCCCTCACGTTCATTTTTGCTTTCAGAGAGCCGGGAACTGGGTCATAACCCGCGTGGACGATGGCGGTATTGGCGCTGGAACACCCCATACCGACATCAGCTTCCTTTTCTATGAGCAGCACCTTCCCCTCGTACCGGGAAAGCCAGCGGGCGATCATACATCCAACGACGCCCCCGCCGATGATAATGTAATCATATTTTTCCTGCACGCTTACCTCCTATTAGAAATGTCACAAAGATTTCTGCCTTTCGCAGTAACTAAGCAGCTGAATCGCGTTCAGGGCGAACCCATTCAACAGCGTTACTTTATTCCTATAAAAACAACAGGCGCCAATCCCTGCGGTCAGGCATTGGTATGCCGCCTGAAAAAAGAAGAAGTTGTAAATGCCGCGGGGTGTCGGTGCTGGAATGAAAAAACCGTCTGAAGTCCGTTCGTCCTGTCATTTCCCAGTCAGCTCCCAAAGTCCCGCTTTTGAAATTTGATGAGTTGGCTGATTATACCAGCATATTGTCAATCTGCCGGTTTCTTTTGCCATTTTTCGGGATAAATCAGACCAGAGGGGAAGAGTGGGAAGGGTATTGTAATTGGAATCCTAACCTCCTGATGCTGACAAATTCGAAATGTCCTCTTCGCCAATAGCCATGGAGAATGCTGGTTCTTTGCAATCCTCTTTCACCACCTGTGCTGAGCTTACCCGCTTGAAGGGCTGCTCATGTTGGTGGCTTTACGGCCGCGCCCTGAAGGGAACAGGATTTGCGGCGCGGCGGTCCGCCTTATGCCTGGAGGTCAATCCGAATGGCAGGTCGGGGGTAGATTTAAGGTTTGCCAACTCAGCAAACCCTCCCATCCGGGGAGGAATCCCGCGCGGGATACTACGCAATTTGCCCGGCGCCTGTCCCCGCATGCTGCGGTGGTGTTTCGAGGTGCTCAGGCGCAAAATACCAACCGCCTGCGTCAACCTTTACCGACGCTTTCCCTCTTTCCGTCCAAATCGCGGGCAATAGGTGTTGCGTCCCGTATACAACCGTGCGAGGTTCGCGCGATTCATCTTCTTCCCTTTCCAGCGCGCAGCCAGTTCCTGCCAGGGCGGCTGGTTGAAATGGGAATCAGGCAAACCCGCGGGACTCACCCGATGCAAGCTGCCGGCCTTGATACATGCCAGCAAAGAGGGGTAGAAGCCGCCCGCCCGCGCGCCCTGGCGGCAAAACAGCCCGAATTAACAGCCGGGAAACAGTTAATAATCCGCGTTTGAGATAATATTTATGCGCTTTCTATGAAAACTGTATAAAGTCTTTGACTCTTGTCAAACAATATGCTATAGTTGGAGTAATTCGGAAAACTCCAGCCGCCTGATTAGTGGGCACAGTAAATTACTGGAAGTTGTGTTATGGATCGCTAAAGTTCGGGAGGAATGCGGGCAGGACCAGCTTAAAAAATTCGACCCCTATCTGAATATCGGTTTGATGGAGTTGACTCTCACCCGACTTTCACTCCATTAGCTGATCAAAACACCATAAACTTCGCTGCGGGTTATTTTTATATCGTCTATGAATGAAAGGAGGCACCCCGAAAAGATAAAACCCATTGTAAACCGTTCAATTCCAACTTTTAAGATCATTTTTCACATATTCAAAAAGGAGATTTTGTAAACATGGAAAACAGAACGTTCAAAGAGTTTATCGGTGAGGTTTTTGGCACGTTTATCCTCATCCTGCTTGGTGACGGCGTCGTCGCCAATGTCGGTCTTGCACCCCGCCTCGCTGGCACTGCATACAACTGGAACACCATCACCATTGGCTGGGCCTTCGCGGTCATCATCGCCGTGTACGTTTCCGCCGGCGTCTCTGGCGCACACCTGAACCCGGCTGTGACCCTTGGTCTGGCTGTTCGCCGCGGCTTCCCGTGGAAGAAAGTATTCCCCTACATTGTTGCTCAGATGATCGGCGCCTTCCTCGGCGCTGCCGCAGTGTACCTTGTGTACCGCGACGGCCTCGTGGCTGCCGGCATGCCCAATGTGTGGTCAACCGGCCCCGGCTCTGTTTATAATGGTGTCTTCTTCGGCGCTGACAAAGCTGGCGCTGCGGGAACTTCCTACAGCATGCTGACCGCCATCATCGCGGAACTGTTCGGCACCTTCATGCTCACCTGGGGTATCGCTGCCAGCGGCGACCTGAAGAACAACGGTCTGAAGGACAACCTGGGCGGCCTCATCGTGGGCTTCACCGTGCTTGCGGTTGGTCTGTCCCTCGGCGGCCCCAGCGGCTATTCCATCAATCCTGCCCGTGACCTCGGCCCCCGCCTGTTCGGTCTGGTTGCCGGCACCAAGGGCCTCTTCGACGGCTTGTACTGGCTGATCCCGCCGGTGCTCGTTCCCGCCATCGCCGGCCCCATCGGGTTCTGGCTGTATGACATTCTCGTCGCCAAGAACCTGCCTAAGAAAGACTAAATCCAGAATTCAGAACGAAAGCCGCTGCTTCTGCCAGCCAATCTGAATTCGTGATTAGAAAGGAGACACTGTAAATGAAGAAATTAATCAACAAGCCCGAAGATGTCGTTGTGGAAGAGCTTCAGGGTATCGAACTGGCTCACCCGGATATCGTTAAGGTGCACTACGATCCAAACTACATCGTACGCGCCGATGCCCCCGTGAAGGGAAAGGTGGGCCTTGTCTCCGGTGGAGGCAGCGGTCATGAACCCATGCACGGCGGTTTTGTGGGCAAGGGTATGCTGGACGCCGCCTGCCCAGGCGCCGTCTTCACCAGCCCGACCCCGGACCAAATGCTCGAAGCCACCAAAGCCGTCAACGGCGGCGCAGGCGTCCTGCACATTGTCAAGAACTACACCGGCGACGTAATGAACTTCGAAATGGCTGCCGACCTGGCAAAGGAAGAAGGCATCGAAGTGGAAGCTGTGGTGGTGGATGACGATGTGGCTGTAAAGGACAGCACCTGGACCGCCGGACGACGCGGCGTTGGCCTGACTGTACTGATGGAAAAGATCGTTGGCGCTGCCGCCGAAGAAGGCCGCTCCCTCAAGGAAGTTGCCGACCTGGCGCGCAAAATCAACGCTCAAGGCCGCAGCATGGGCATGGCGCTCACTTCCTGCACCGTCCCGCATGTTGGCAAACCGTCCTTTGACCTGCCCGAAGATGAGATGGAAATTGGTATCGGCATCCACGGCGAGCCTGGACGCACCCGTATGAAGATAGAACCCGCCGACAAGGTGACAGAAATGCTGCTCACCCCAATCGTCGAAGACCTGCCTTTCAAATCGGGCGATGAAGTTTTGCTCTTTGTCAACAGCATGGGCGGCACTCCCCTGATTGAACTCTACATCATCTATCGCAAAGCGGTTAAGATGTTGGAGGCGAAGGGAATCAAAGTGACCCGCCACCTGATCGGCCCCTACATCACCAGTCTCGAAATGGCCGGGGCTTCCATCACCCTGCTCAAGCTGGACGCGGAACTGACCAAACTCTGGGACGCGCCGGTGAAAACAGCTGGAATGCGCTGGGGTATTTAGTAAATCTGTGTACAAGTTCTGGAGTGGTTAAGCCACTCCAGAACATATTATCTGAGGTAAATGTGGCAATATCAAGAGATGATGTCTTAGCGTGGATTCGGAACTTTGCCCAGGTCATTGAAGAAAACAACGTGTATCTTACCGACCTCGATCGTGAGATTGGCGACGCGGATCACGGTGCTAATATGAACCGCGGGTTTAAAGCTGTTATGACAAAACTGCCGACCTTGGAAACAGGCGATATCGCCAGCATCCTGAAAGGTGTTGGAATGACGCTGCTGTCCTCGGTTGGCGGCGCGAGCGGTCCTTTGTACTCAACCGTTTTTATGCAGCTAGGTAAGGCTTTTGCTGGCAAAGAACAGCTTGAATTGGCTGACTGGTACGCCGGATGGGAATCGGCTGAACAGGGCGTACAAATGCGCGGGAAAGCAGTCCCCGGGGAAAAAACCATGGTGGACGCGATGCAGCCCGCTTTGGATGCCCTCAAAGAAGCTGTTGCGCAGAACCTTCCAATTGGAGAGGGGTTGCGCAAATCCGCAGATGCTGCGCATGAAGGCATGCTGGCGACCATTCCCCTGGTCGCGCGCAAAGGACGTGCCAGTTATTTGGGTGAACGCAGCGCGAACCATCAGGATCCCGGCGCCACATCCACCTATTTTCTGCTTGAAACCGCTGCAAAAACCTGGGCGAATTGTTAATGCCCGGACATATTCAAATCTATTAGTCAAAAAGGAGAAACAATGGCAAAGTATGTAGGAGCAGTTGATCAGGGTACCACCAGCACCCGCTTTATGATTTTTGACCACAAGGGCGCAGTCGTGGGCTTTGATCAGAAAGAACACGAACAGATTTATCCAAAACCCGGTTGGGTTGAACACAATCCCCTGGAGATCTGGAAAGCCACCCAGGACGTCATCAAGGGCACGCTGGACAAACTCCACATCGACATCAAGGATATCGCGGCGGTTGGCGTCACCAATCAGCGCGAGACCACAGTGGTCTGGGAAAAAGCCACCGGCAAACCTGTCTACAACGCCATCGTCTGGCAAGACACCCGCACAGACCAAATCTGCAACGAGCTTGCCAAAGACGGCGGTCAGGACAAATATCGCACCAAGGTCGGTCTGCCTCTGGCAACCTACTTCTCCGGTATGAAAGTTAAATGGATCCTGGACAACGTCCCTGGCGTCCGCGAAAAAGCTGAAAAGGGCGAAGTTCTCTTCGGCAATATCGACACCTGGGTAATCTGGAACCTCACCGGCGGCCCCAAGGGCGGTGTGCATGTGACCGATGTTACCAACGGTTCCCGCACCTTCATGATGAATCTGGAAACCCTTGACTGGGATCCTGATATGCTGAAGGACCTCGGCATCCCGCGCGCGATGCTCCCGGCAATCAAACCCTCCTCCGAAGTGTATGGCTACTGCCAGAACTCCGGCTTGGACGGTATCCCCGTGGCAGGCGACCTGGGCGACCAGCAAGCCGCGCTCTTCGGTCAGACCTGCTACGATCCAGGCGAGGCCAAGAACACCTACGGCACCGGCTGCTTCATGCTCATGAACACCGGCACCAAACCGATCCAGTCCAAGAATGGTCTGCTGACCACCCTCGGCTATAAGATTGGTAAGGAACCCGCTGTGTACGCTCTCGAAGGCTCCATCGCCATCACCGGCGCCCTCGTGCAGTGGATCCGCGACAACCTCAAGATGATCGAGAAATCCGCGGATATCGAAGCCCTGGCTAAGACCGTGGACGATGCTGGCGGCATTTACTTCGTGCCCGCCTTCTCCGGTCTCTTCGCTCCCTATTGGAAGAGCGACGCCCGCGGCGCCATCGTTGGCCTCACCCGCTATGTCAATGCCGGTCACCTCGCCCGCGCAGTCCTGGAAGCCACCGCTTACCAGACCCGCGAAGTGCTGGATGCCATGAACCTGGACTCCGGTGTTGAACTGAAAGCCCTCAAGGTCGACGGCGGCATGGTCTTTAATGAGACCCTGATGCAGTTCCAGTCCGACATCCTGGGCGTGCCCGTAATTCGCCCGACCGTTGCCGAAACCACCGCCCTGGGCGCTGCTTACGCAGCCGGCTTGGCTGTGGGCTTCTGGCAAAAAGTGGATGACCTGCGCATCAACTGGGGCAAGGACAAGGAATGGGAACCCAAGATGGATGCAGAAACACGCGCCAAACTCTACAAGGGTTGGAAGAAAGCCGTGACCCGCACCTTCGATTGGGTCGAATAGTTCTTAGTTTAGGTTAGAATACAGGGGCGGTGTGATCAGACCAACCGCCCCTGTATTAATTAATCGGAGGAACAATGAGCAAGCAAAGACCGCAAAAGAAGACATCCCCAGCCTCTGCAACCGGCTCCGGATCAGATGCAAATAACGTAAAAAAACAAAGCAAATCCGGGGAAATCAAACCAACGGAGATGAAAGACATTCTCAACAGCCTGCGGGAGCCCTGGATTCAGAAGCGCAGCGCGGTGATTACCATGACGGTGGTCAGCGTAGCCCTGATGGCGCTCGTGGCCTGGAATATTATCAAAGGCAGTGGGAATTGGGGGCAGGGTTTGCTGTGGGGTTTCATCTTTGGCGGAAGCGTCTGGCTCGTTTTCTTCGGCATGACCTGGTTTCATTCATTATTCAATAAGAAGAAGAAATGAGCCTTTCTGTCTTTTGGCTCGCAAAACCAACCAAAGAAGAAGAGGGTTAAGATGGTAAACATCCTTCTGGTTTCACACAGCTTCCAACTCGCGCAAGGCGTTGCAGAACTTGTCCGTCAGATGGCACCGTCAGAAAGCGTCAAAATCGCGGTCGCTGCGGGGATAGGAGAAAACAACCAGGATTTAGGCACCAACGCCGCAGAAATCATGGAAAAACTGATTGAATTGCAATCTCCGGATGGGATTCTGGTCTTGATGGACCTCGGCAGCGCTCTGCTGAGCACCGACATGGCGCTGGAAATGTTGGAGGAAGACCAGAAGGCAAATATCCGTATGTGCCCGGCGCCTTTCGTGGAAGGCGCTATCGCCGCGGGTGTGCAAGCTAATATGGGCGCGGACCTGGACGCTGTCTATCGCGAAGCCATGTCCGCGCTGCTCGCCAAGCAGGAACAAATCGCTCCTGGCAGCGCCGGGCCGCTCGCGATTGAGGAAGCGGCGCCTGAGTCGGCTGAGCAAAGCGAATTTACGGTCGTGGTCAGCAATGCCTCCGGGCTGCACGCCCGTCCGGCAGCGGTATTCGCGAAAACTATCAGCGCTTACGACGCCAAAGTAACCGTCACCAACCTCACCGAAAGCAAAGGTCCGCTGCATGTCAACGGCTTGATTACCGTGATGCTGCTTGGCGCGAAAAAGGGAGACACCCTGCGGATTCAGGCGGAAGGCGCCCAAAAAAGCGAGGTTTTGGCCGCGCTGGCTGAGTTATTCCGGGATAATTTTGGCGAATAGATATCTGGCACACAAATTGCACGACCTTCGGAAACAGCCCGGAGGTCGTTTTTTATGGCACATGGAAAAAAAACCGCGCGCACGCTGCTGATTCTCTTCCTGCTCGCAGACGCGCTTCTGGTCGCGCTTGTATTCCAGCGTTATACCAAAGTGTCCGCTGTGCCAAAGGAAGTTGAAAACCTGCCAGCGCTCAATCCTATCCACCAGGACGCGGGACAGGCAAAATTCCTCACCGCAGCCCATATGACTTTTCTGCCGATCGCGTTCAGCGGCAGCGAAGGGCATGTTCAAATCCAAAATAATTCAAGCCTGAATATTGACGGCGAAAACCGCAAGATTTTGTACATTACCGGCGAAATCGCGAATTACACGGCTGAAGCCATCTCGCACGTGAGCATCAACGCGGTGCTCTACCCTTCCAACGGCACAAACGCCGTCGCGACCATCCATGGTTCTCCTTTGGCGGCTGTCATCGCGCCCGGGCAAACAGCCTGTTTTCAACTGGCCATGGAAATGCCAGGGAAGTATGAGCGGTATGAACTGAGTATCCCGGGTTTTCAATCCGGAGGTGAGCCAGCCCCAACGCTGGAGCTCGCGGATGTGACTGCCGGGTTTGACAAAGCAAAGAAGGCTTACGTTCTCAGCGGAAGAGCGCTTTCACCGGATGACAGCGCGCCTTCAGGCTTGCGCGTAATCGCCACGCTGTACGACAGGGACGGCAATGTGGTTGGCTGCGGGCAAAGCGAGGCGCTGTTCTCTCCGGAGAGCTTATCCGTGGGAGGAGCTTTTAGTCTCAGTTTTCCCTCGCGGGCTGCCCGTACAGCCCGGGAGTACAAGCTGGACCTCACGGCGGAATAGCCGCTGAACTCGAACCACTGCCTCGCTGGGATTTCCTGGTTTTTTGATTGGATTCATATTACCTCTGCTCTTTCGTCATCGCGAGAGGCAGTTTCTTATCCTGAGGGCACCGAAGGGCCTATCTATTCCACCACAAAGATGCTCCGCTTCGGCCTGTGCCCTTTAGGGTATCAACTTGATAAGTATTTCGCCACCGCGAGGAACGCAGCAACGCGGCGGTCTGCCTGTGGACTTTGAAAGGCAGCTTGCCGCGCCCCCTTTTGGATATTCTGAAACCAAAACTATTCCTGCGCCGGGGGACCTGCAATAACGAATCAGGCGTCAGCGCGAGCTCATTTTCGTCACCGCGAGCGCAGCAGGGCAATCTCCCTTTTCAGTTCGTCATCTTGAGTCACGCAGCGATGCCCCTCCTGGCAGAAAGACGCGCGGGGAGGTTGTGTAAGTCCCTGGCATCCTGTTCCGCACGCAAGCGGTCGCAAGGACGACAAAAAACCTCGGGTCATCTTACTCATTGTAAAACGCTAATACACCTGATGCGGCTTCCTTTCATAAATCCCTTGACAGAACACCCGCATACGTATATAGTACAGCCTGTTTAACTATTAAGTGAGGTTAATCGTGTCTGATACTTTATTCCCCCTGATGTATGCCT
>Ga0116183_1006741_pt1 | contig 10477 bp, 6 predicted proteins | sample AD_UKC078_MetaG_FD_89753 | JGI IMG/M metagenome (GOLD analysis project Ga0116183, IMG submission 89753) | Active sludge microbial communities of municipal wastewater-treating anaerobic digesters from USA - AD_UKC078_MetaG | ecosystem: Engineered > Bioreactor > Anaerobic > Digestate | place: USA...
CAACGACCAAGGCCATCGTGGGCTTATCCGGTATTAGCACCCCTTTCGAAGTGTTATCCCAGATCATCAGGCAGATTATCTACGCGTTACTCACCCGTGCGCCACTAAATCAAAAAGCAAGCTCCTTGATTCCGTTCGACTTGCATGTGTTAGGCACGCCGCCAGCGTTCGTTCTGAGCCAGGATCAAACTCTCCAGTTATATACTGAATAAGTTGAATTCTGTTTACTCAATTAAAACTACTGACTTCTTACTACCGCAATCTCTACTTCTGCTATTCGGTTTTCAAAGACCAAGATCAAACAGACGAACAATATACAAAATCTAAAAAATAATGTCAATATGTTTTTTGCGACTTTTTTCTTTGGAGGCAGGAAATCTGTGTCTCAAAAGGAATTGAGTTTTTATCACACTACCAAAAGGAATGTCAATTGCAAAAAAACACATAAGTCAAAATTAAATACAACTGCCTGATCTTCAGTATATTTCGAAAAATCGCCCTGTACCAAGTTTGTGAACGCGCATTATGTTTGTCGAACCTTTTGCATCAAGCGGCAGCCCCATCATGAAAATAATGATGTCACCTCTACGATAACCGGACTTCAATAACCTCTCCTCAACATTCTGAACAGCCTGCTCTAGATCAGTCGTGATTGTTTTGTTTACTGCTGAAACTCCCCAGTTAATCGAAAGCCTGCGCTGTGTTTCACGGGAAGAAGTAAATGCAATAACCGGAATTTGAGGCCTGTACATGGAAATCAAGGCCGCAGAGCTTCCAGATTGTGTAAAAACAGCAATAGCCTTGGCATTCAAGGATTCTGCGGCCCTGTATGCCGATTCTGCGACCGCTTGGGCAATACCAGATATAGACGCATCAACACTGATGTTTGTATGAATGACATCTGCTTGCTCAACGTCGCAGGCAATATTTGCCATGGTTCTTACAGCCTCAATCGGGTATGAGCCGGCAGCGGTTTCTGCCGACAACATAATGGCATCAGTACCGTCAATTATGGCATTGGCCACATCAGATGTTTCGGCCCGCGTAGGTCTAGGGTTATTGATCATTGACTCAAGCATCTGTGTTGCTGTAATAACCGGTTTACCAGCCTGGTTACAGGCCTTGATAATTTTTTTCTGATAGAATGGTACTTTTTCCGCATCCACCTCGACCCCAAGGTCACCACGCGCCACCATGACCCCATCCGCTACCTTCAGAATTTCCTTAAAATTGAGTAACGCTTCAGGTTTCTCAATCTTGGCAACCACATGCGTACATTTGCCTTTCATATAAATAGCACGTTTGACCTCTTCAATATCTCTGGCCGTACGCACAAATGACAGGGCAACAAAATCAACACCTGCTTCAAGCGCGAAATCAAGATCCAGCAAATCCTTCTCCGTGAGTGACGGTGCCGAAACATTCACGCCTGGCAAATTAATACCTTTGTTGTTTTTAAGTACACCACCATTGATCACATGACAGTGAATACGCGTACCTTCGACTGAAATCACCTTGAGCTCGATCAGCCCGTCATCCAGCAACACCCTGGAACCCGGCACCACATCATTGGGAAGCATGCGATAGTTTGTTGGTATAACACCATCAGCCCCAATGACATCATCAGTGGTGATCACAGCATCCTGCCCCCTGTCAAGCATCATAGAGTCGCCAGACATTTTACCCGTACGTATTTTAGGCCCCTGCAGGTCAGCCAGGATACCGATTTGTCGACCGGCCTGATCCGATATCTGGCGAATATGTTCGATCAGCCTTTTTTTCTGTTCATGGTCGCCATGTGAAAAATTTAGACGGAAAACATCAGCACCAGCTTGAATAAGTTTCTTTATCATACTGGCACTGGAACTAGCAGGGCCAAGTGTTGCTACGATCTTTGTTTTTCTGGGATATCTTTTCACGAGCCCTCCTGATGTCTGGACACCTGGCCATACTGCTTAATGGTGAAACCTATGCATGGATTGCCTCGTTATGGGCATTCAGAGCAGCCTCTTTCAACACTTCAGACAAGGTGGGATGGGCATGGCAGATAACTGTCAAGTCCCTTGCAGTCGCACCGAAAGTCATAAGTGCGGACGCCTCTGCAATCAATTCAGAGGCATGGCGACCAACAATATGTACACCCAGCAGTTGATCCGTTTCCGCATGCGCCAAAACCTTGACAAAACCATCCGTCAATCCCATGCAGCGCGCCCTGCCGGAAGAGTAAAAATTAAAACGCCCGCACCTGTATGCAACTCCGGCTTCTTTCAGCTGTTCCTCGCTCTTGCCGATGAATGCCGCTTCCGGATTGGTATAAACAGTGCTCGGTATCAGATCGTAATCAACTGTTGAAGCTTGACCACTCATGCGTTCAACACAAGCTACCGCCTCAGCCGATGCCTTGTGGGCCAGCATCGGCCCAGGCACCAGATCGCCAACAGCATAAATACCACTGGCAGTGGTCTGGTAATAGGCATCCACTTGCAACCTGCCTCCGACATCGCGGGCAACTGCGAATTGTTCCAGCCCCAATCCGGAAGTAGCCGGCCGTCTGCCAACAGCCACAAGCAGACGGTCACACTCCATCTCTTGTTGTGCCTCACCATAAATAACCCGCGCTTTTGTTGAACCATCCGTACTACAGACACCTTGGACAGACGCGCCAAGCATGAACTCGAGTCCCTGTTTACGGAGTTGTCTCAGAAGCATCTCAGATATCTGGCTATCAGCACCCGGCAAAACACGAGGAGCGGCTTCAATAATCGTGACTCTGGCGCCCAACCGTTGCCACACGGAAGCCAATTCCAGACCGATGAATCCACCCCCCACAACCAGCAGGCGTTCTGGCACCTGCGCAAAACCAAGCGCATCGCTGGCAGAGACCACCGTCACACCGTCAAAGGGCATGCCCGGCAGTGGCACTGCTTCACTGCCGGTAGCCAGCAAGATTCTTTTTGCAATGAATATTGAGAGAACGCTATCAACTGTTTGACGCTGCTCAACAGGACTATCAACAGAACTTTCATCGCCGAGCATGACGGAAACCCTGTAATAACCATACTGATTACGGTCAACAATGCTTGCAGAGCCATGTAAAAGGCTTACGCCATTTTTTTTAAGCAGAAAACTAACCCCTGCTGCCAGTCCGGCAACGATTTCAGCCTTGCGTTCCATCATCACCTTAAGATCAAAGCGGGGTGCATCCACAATCACCCCATGTCTGGCCAGATCACGTCCAGCCATGGCAAAATGCTCACTGGATTCAAGCAGAGCCTTACTGGGGATGCACCCCTCGTTCAGGCAAACACCGCCGGGAACTGATCGTTTTTCAACGATAAGTACCTTCATGCCCAGTTGAGCTGCCCGTATGGCCGCCACATATCCGCCGGGACCAGCACCTATAACAATAAGATCATATTGCTGTTCTGGCATGGCACTTCCTCTCGTGCACGGCAGTAATCACAGCAAAGCCATTCAGTATCTTTGCAGATGTCGGGGGACATACCACTTGATCTGGTTATGACCGATTCCGGCCGGGGCCGGTTGTATGCCATGAATGCGTGAACTGACTACAGGCAGGGAGTCGGGCACATACAAGAAAGTGTACGGCTGCTCATCAGCCATGATTTCCTGAATCCGGAAATACGCACGCTTGCGTTTTTCAAGATCAAATGTGCTTCGGCCCTCCACAATCAGTTTGTCAACTTCGGCATTTTTAAAACCAACAAAGTTAAGCTCACCAGGCTTGATCTTGCTTGAATGCCAGACATCGTACATATCCGGATCCTGTCCGGTCCCCCACGCCAGCATGACTGCTTCGAAATTACCCTTATCTACAAATTCTTTCAAAAAAGTGGCCCATTCAACGACACGGATTCTGACATCTACACCAACGGCCTTCAAACGCTGCTGGATAATCTGGGCCGTCAGCAACCGCTGCTGGTTGCCCTGATTGGTAAGAATTGTAAACGAAAAGGGTTTGCCATCCTTGACAAGAATACCATCCTCATCCACTTGTCGCCAACCGGCCTGGCCAAGCAATTCTCTGGCATGCCCTGGATTGTATGCAATATCCATGACTCCGGGGTTATGGGCCCAACGCCCCGGTACAATTGGGCCGTGGGCCTTCTGTCCCATGCCGAACAACACGCCGCTGATCAGCTCGTCTTTGTCAATGGCAGCAGTCATGGCCTGACGAACACGCTTGTCCATAAACAGTGGATGACGAAGATTGTACCCAAGATAAACATAGGCCGAAGAGGGATAGCGATACTTGCTAAAGAGTGAATTAAAATCGCTGGAAGATGTCTGCCGCGCATATTGGACCGGCGTCAGCCCCATCAGATCAATGGTTCCGGCCTTCAGTTCCATGTACATGGTCGATGTGTCCGGTATGATCCGGTAGATGTAGCGATCGATATATGGTCGCCCTTCATAATAATCTGGATTAGCTTCCAGAACAAACTTCTGCCCACCAATCCATTCCTTGAAACGGTAGGGACCCGTACCGATCGGACTCCTGGATAAAGGGCTTTGGGTTATATCCTGACCTTCCAGCAGATGTGAAGGGAGAATACTCATTGCCCATGAGGCCAGCGCAGGGGCAAATGGCCGTGCATAACCGACCTTAATCGTATAATCATCCGGGGCAGATATGCTTTTTACCTGCTTGAAGCCTTCTGCATAAGCGGTGGGAGTTTTGGGATCAACAACAATACGGTAGGTATAGAGAACATCACGGGCATTGAACGACTTGCCGTCATGCCACTTGACACCCCTACGAAGATGGAAGGTTATCAGCAGACCATCGGGCGACACATGAAAACTTTCGGCCAAGTCACCTACAATGCGGTAATCCTTATCATATTTTACAAGACCGTTATAAATATGACCAGCAACGGCATGGGATGCAGAATCGGACGCAAGCAGGGGAATCAGGGTAGATGCCTCACCGATTGTGCCCTCGATAACAGAGTCTCCCTGAGCCGGCTTGGTTGCCTTATCACGAGAGACGACTACTGGCGGAATCGGCTGACCGCATGAAAACAGCAATATGCAACCAAGCATAACTGACAGCAGACTTGACCTGTGGAATCGGATCATCGTTCCCCGTGTTCCTGGCGGAGCTTACGGATTTTTTCATGCAACTCTTTGCGGGTCGGCTCAATTTCAGACGATTTTCTGTACATCTTCAGTGCCTTTTTATACTCACGCCGGGCAAGATGCACATCACCCAGATGTTCAATAATGGTTGAATCATCTTCAACAATGCGCGCGGCTTCCTCAAGATATCGCAAGGCCAGGTCATACTTTTTCATCTTGAAATAAACCCAGCCAAGACTATCAAGAAAGAAGCCATCACCTGGTCTCAGTTCGAGAGCCTGTTTAATATACAGCAGTGCCTCATCAAGGTTTATACCAAGTTCTGCATATGAATAACCCAGAAAATTGAGCGCTTGTGGATCCTTGGGATTTATACTCAGCACAATTTTCATGCGGTCGATCGCTGCCTGTTTTTGGCCAAGCTTGTCAAAAATTACAGCCAGGCGAAAATGAAGTTTATATTCCTTCAAAAACCTGTTTTCCACATCCTGCAACACCTTGAGCGCCAAATCGTTCTGCCCCTGCCCTTCATGAAGAGTGGACAGACTCAGATAATACTCCAACTGTCCGGGATCTGCGGCGATCGCAACCTTGATGAATTTGAAAGCGGCATCCACCTGCCCTTTTTCCTTGAGGATAAAAACCATGTGGCTGGCTGCCTCGGCATAAGGCGCCGAACCTTGCGGCACCCGACCAAACTCCTCGTAGGCGCGATCAAGAAGACCTTTTTCCTCAAAGGCCATACCCAGGTACAGCCTGGCAGCATGGGCATTAGGCTCTTTGGCAAGGATACCGCTGAACACCTTGACAGCCTCATCGTACTGTTCCAATTCCAGATGGATCAGCCCAATCTTTCGCATGGTTTCCTGCCCGCCAAGCCCCGTTTCGGCAGCCCTGTTAAGCTGTTCTAAAGCATCCTCATATCTGCGCTGCTGAATAAGCAGCTGAATTAATCGCTGGAGAACAGCAGGCCGCACATCACCGTGTTCCAAAATCGACTGATAAATCTCAATGGCCTTGGAATAGTCGCCCAGGGCCTCATGGGAGGCAGCCATATCAATGGCAGCCTGATCAAACTCAGGCCTAAGTTCAATTGATTTTTTGAAATAGCCTGCTGCGTCCCGATAAAGCTTCATCTGGCTATAAGTACGGCCAAGATAGTAATAGCCCAGAACTGAGTCGCTATTAAGCTTTATCAGCCCCTTGAGAGTGTTGACCGCTTCCTCATATTCAAAAAGACGAGTAAGTGACACTGCCAGATGTAGATAGGCATCTTCCTTCTTCGGGTTAAGACTGACAGCCTTCTTGAGATAATCAACCGCCTGCCTGTCCCGTCCCGAAGTAGACATCAGCACGCCAGCCAAAACATAAGGATCACGTTGCGTCGGATCAAGCTTAATCGCCCTGTTGATGTATTCCAGTGCTTCCTGTACCTGGCCAGTTTTCAACTTGGCTTCGCCCATGGCAGAATGCAGAAAGGATGAATTGGGATCAGCTGCTATGGCTTCTGCAAGCATTTGGGTGGCAGAGGTGAAATCGCCATCCAGGCTGGCCAGGCGGGCCCTCGAGTAAAGGTAAAGCGAGCGGGAATGCCCCTGTTGATGACCTGTTGGAGCAGCAACAGAACTGTCGTGGTCTCCAAAGTGGGCACAGGACGCAAGCAGAGAGGTCAGCAGCAATAATGAAAGGCAGGTCAAGCGCATTATCATAATGTCCTGTCACATAAAATATTAGAATTATTACCATGAATACCCCTCATCGTCAAACGTTTATAACATGCCAACGAGACACGGAGAATAGTATAGGTCGCCAAGTTGCGGACCTGCATTTGTAATGATACTCTTCAAAAAAGAGAGTGCATTTATGATTAAAAACCACCTTAAATATCTTATGAAGCCAGATGCGTATCCAGATCCCACTAACAACGTTGAATTGGTTCAAACCCATGTTTCCTGGATATTCCTGACTGACAGCAAGGCATACAAAGTCAAAAAACCGGTTGATTATGGTTTTCTTAATTTTTCCACCATTGATCGCAGGCGTTTTTACTGTAACGAGGAGGTCAGACTGAATCAAAGGCTTTGCCCTGACGTTTATGAGCGCGTAGTAGAGATCAACAAGGTCGATGGTGTTGCCACCATAAACGGTGATGGTCCGGTAATAGACTATGCTGTACAGATGAAGAGACTCCCACGCGACAGAATGATGAACCATCTGCTTGACTCCGGGATAGTTAGCAATGATGACATGCGGGAAATTGCACATATTATCGCCCGGTTTCACAACACGACACTGACATCTCCAGCAATATCTGCTTATGGCGAACCGGACAGGATCATGTTCAACTGGGCTGAGAATTTTGAACAATCCGAAGCCTTTGCCGACAGCACATTGCCCTCGCTAGAGCGACAGTTTATTCAGAAATGGGTAACAAACTTTGTTGCCAGCAACCATAATCTTTTCCAACAACGCATTGCCGAAGGACACATACGTGAATGCGATGGCGACATACACCTGGAAAACATCTGTATGACCGATGGCAGAATCTACATCTTCGATTGCATCGAGTTCAATGAACGATTCCGATGCTGCGATACTGCCTCAGACATTGCATTCCTATTGATGGATCTTGACTACCATGGACACCGCGACATGTCAGAAGTGGTTGCAAACACCTATCTTGAAACATCCGGAGACCACCAGATGCTCCAACTGCTCGACTTTTATAAGGTCTATCGAGCTTTCGTGCGAGGCAAAGTGGAAAGTCTAAAAGCTTTTGAAAACGGCATGGATGTGGATGAGAAAGAAAGGGCTAATATCAGGGCAAGGAAATATTTCAGACTGGCGCGCGGCTACATCGAACGAAGGCGGCTTAATACATTCCTGCTGATCACATGTGGACTGACTGGATGCGGAAAAAGCACACTTGCAGATCAGCTATCCTTTGAACTGGGCATTAACGTATTCAACTCCGACATGACACGTAAACATCTGGCTGGAATCACCCCCCAGTCGTCAGCAGCAAACTCATTTGGACAAGGTCTGTATACAAATACTGCTACCAGAAAAACCTATTCTGCATTGGCCCAATATGCCCAAAAAGAGCTCAGGTCTGATCGCCCGGTAATCATTGATGCGTCATTTGGAGACCGCAAACAAAGAGTGCTGTTCCGTTCCATTGCCAAAAAACTGGAGGCTGCCTTCTGGATTATCCATCTTCTATGCAATGACACAGAAAATAGACGCAGACTTACTGAGCGAGCCATGTCGGGGTCACATGTGAGTGATGGCACTGAGTCCATATTGAACATTCAACAATCCATATTTGAGATCCCTACTGATGAAGAAGAGCACGTCATCAGGGTTAATGCATCGAGAACACCTGAAGAGATGGCAAATCAGGTCTATGAAAGCATGTCGCCATGAATCAACAGAAATTATTTAGATCTGTCAAAGGCTTCAACACATATGAACTGTGGGTGATTGTATTTATTCTCGGAATCGTGGCCTACAATCCCCCCTTCATTACTATTTTCGACAAATCAGTCCACGAAGGCGGGATACCACCGCTGTTCGTCTATCTTTATTCCGCTTGGGCAATTCACATCTTTTTAATCTTTCTCCTTTCAAGATTTATCAGTCACCAAAAACATTGACATAGCAGGGACCCTATCTTGAACAGCGATCTTTGGCGGTCAGCCATAATCACAAGCTTTTATATCCTGGTAATTTTCCTTGTTGCTTGGTACGCACATATCCGCAAGGAATCTGGCCGCAGTATTGTAAACTCGCCCTATATCTACACGCTATCAGTAGCAGTCTACTGCACTGCATGGACTTTTTATGGCAGTGTGGGCAAAGCTGCTACAAGCGGCATAGATTTCACCATGATCTACATTGGCCCCACTCTGGTAGCCACCAGCTGGTTTCTAGTCCTTAAACACGTTATCAGAATCTGTAAGGAACATAATGTCACATCAATTGCCGACTTTATCAGTCTGCGTTACGGTAAATCACTCTGGCTCGGCTCACTGACGACCCTCGTGATACTTGTTGGCTGCATGCCATACATTGCCGTGCAGATCAAGGCGGTGTCTACAAGTTTTTACATCATTAGTGGCCTCAACCCACACAACATATTCTTCTCTGGAGGGGAAGCAGAACTGCGAATACCGACGGGTTTCTTTCTGACCTTGATCATAGCAGTATTCAGCATTATCTTCGGAGCAAGAAAACTCTCTTCTTCAGAACGCCACGAAGGCATGGTTGCAGCGGTTGCATTTGAATCACTGCTTAAACTATTCGTCGTATTAATTATTGGCATACTGATATCGTTCCATCTGTTCGATGGTCCCGGAGATCTCTTTTCCAAATTTGCCAGTATGTATCCCGCAGATTTCGCCAGACTGTTTTCCCTTTCATCTGCTGACAGATCACCTGACACAGTTCACCCGTTTTCCATGTTGATAATGTCCATGGGTGCTTTCATGATGCTGCCCAGGCAGTTTCATGTAATGGTAATTGAAAATTCTGACGAACGCCACATAGCAACTTCTATGTGGCTGTTTCCATTATACCTATTTCTGATCAGCATTTTTGTACTGCCAATTGCATTGGGGGGAGCAATTATTACCGGCAGCACGGATGGAGCTGACTTCTTCATTATCAACATTCCACAAAAGACAGGGCATGGCTGCTTTGCAATCATTGCATTTCTGGGAGGTCTTTCTGCTGCTGCAGGCATGGTGATTGTCGAATCAATCGCTATTTCCACAATGATGCTGAACCACATCTTCATGCCTTTAATTGTCAAGCTGAAACCCAGAAACTGGTTCCCGCTCTTGCTGATTAACCTAAAAAGAGCCGCAATCATAATTACAATTATGCTGGGATACTTCTACTTTCAAATTGCTGGAGACGTCTTATCGCTGGCAGAAATGGGTATGATATCCTTTGCCGCCACATGCCAGTTTCTGCCTGCCATGTTTGGTGCGCTTTTCTGGCGCCATGGCAACTTTACCGGAGCACTATCTGGCTTACTATTCGGCTTTGCAATCTGGATTTACACTTTGCTTCTGCCTTCGCTGTGCATGTCCAACTGGTTACCCTCCGGTTTACTATCGACCGGCCCATTAGGCATAGGCTTGCTAAAACCAACAGCTCTATTTGGCCTGTCCGGTCTTGACATGTGGAGCCATGCCCTGTTCTGGTCCTTACTATTAAACACAAGTGCATATCTATTCTGTTCCATCTATAGCGGCCCCGGTTTTCTTGGACACAGAAATGATGTAAATTTCTTGTTCAAGGAGACAGCCAATGGAAAAGAATGTAGTCAGTCCCGGTGCAGTGGAAGGAGAGCGTAGCTCGACTGGAA
>Ga0116183_1006746_pt1 | contig 10473 bp, 9 predicted proteins | sample AD_UKC078_MetaG_FD_89753 | JGI IMG/M metagenome (GOLD analysis project Ga0116183, IMG submission 89753) | Active sludge microbial communities of municipal wastewater-treating anaerobic digesters from USA - AD_UKC078_MetaG | ecosystem: Engineered > Bioreactor > Anaerobic > Digestate | place: USA...
CAAAGACCCAATCAGCCGGGACGAGCGCCTCCGAGTCAGCCCAACGCGGCAGTCCGCCGGAACACGACCACCCGTCCACCCCGCTTCGGCGTGTACGCCACACCGCGGTTATGCCACTTCTCCGCGGGCGCGTCGGTGGCCTGGATGGTGACGTGACGCAGCACCGTCCGCAACACCACGTCCATCTCCATGTTGGCGAACGCCGCACCGACACAGCGACGGGTGCCACCGCCGAACGGCACCCAAGAGAAGGTGCTGGGCTTGTCGTCGATGAACCGTTGCGGGTCGAACCGCTCCGGATGCGGGTACACCTCAGGATCCTGATGCAACTGAAGCAGGCTAACCATGATCGAAAAGCCCTGGGGGATAACCCATTCGCCGACCTCATAACCGGGCGCGGCGACGTGGCGGCCGGCGAAGTCGATGACCGTACGGTTGCGCTGCACTTCGAGGATGGCGGCCTGGCGGTAGGCGTTAGCGTCGGTCGCCGCCTCCTCGACCAGCTGCCGCAGCACCTCCGGGTGCCGGGAAATCCGCTCGAACACCCACGCCAGCGTGGAGGCGGTCGTCTCGTGCCCGGCGGCGAGGATGGTCAGCAGCTCGTCGCCGATCTCTCCCCGGGTCATCACCGAACCGTCGTCATAGGTGCTGCGCAGGAACAGCGACAGGACGTCGGTGCGCCCCTCGAGATCCGGGTCCTGACGCGCCCGCTCGATCAGCCTGTCGATCAGGCTCTCGTAGGTGCTGCGGTAAGAGGCAAGGCGCGCCCATGGACTCCACCGACCCGGCGCGTGGGCGGGCGTGGGCAACACCGCCAATCGCGACCCCAGGGTCACCCACTTGGGCATCAGAATCCGCAACTGCTCCAACTCGTCGCCGCCGGCGCCGAATACCGCCCGCAGGATGACGTTGAGTGTCACCCGCATCATCGGTTCGAGGGTGGCGAACTCACTGCCCTCCGGCCAGGAGGCCATCTCACGCAGCGTCTCCTCCTCGACGATGCGCTCGTAGGCGGCGATGCTCTTGCCGTGGAATGGCGGGGTCAGCAACTTCCGGCGGCGGCGATGGGCGGCGCCTTCCAGGCCGAACACCGATCCCGGACCCAACAACCGGCTGAGGTTGGGCTGGATGTTGTGCAGAACCCCGGGACTGGTGGTGAACACCTGCTTCGCCAGCACCGGGTCGGCGATGAGCACCGAATCCCCGAACACCGGAATCCTTACGGTCACGGCGCGGCCGTACTTGCGGGTCAGCCATTCGACGGTGCGACGCCGGTTGGTCACGAACGCCAGTGCCTCCAGTGGCCGCGGAATCCGCGGCGACGGCGGCAACACGGGTTCGGGGGCAACGGACTCGGGGGCAACGGGTTCGCCGGCGACGGACGCGCCGAGGGTGGATGCTTCGCTCATCTGGGAACCTCCGGGACGTCCAACCGCGTGGTAACGCTGTGTACCACCCTGCCCCGTCTACGGTACTTTGCGGTACCAGAGCTGACAAGCAGGAGGGTAGCCGTGGGCGCACCACCCGCCGGGCAGGCCGGGCAGGCCGGGCAGGCCACCGACTTTCGCCGCCGACTCCTCGATGGCCTGGCCGCTTCGATCCAGCAGCGCGGTTATCGCGAGACCACCGTCTCCGACATCGTCCGCGCGGCCCGCACCTCCAAACGCACCTTCTACGACAACTTCTCCACCAAAGAAGAGTGTTTCGTCGAACTGCTCTCTGCCAATAACGACGACCTGGTAGCCGCGGTGCGCGGTGCGGTGAACCCGCAGGCGCCATGGACAGAGCAGGTCCGCCAGGCCATGACCGCGTTCGTCCGCACCATCGACGCCAACCCCGAGATCACGCTGAGTTGGATCCGGGAACTGCCCGCCCTCGGCGAGGGTGCCCGCCCCATGCTCCGCCGCGGGTTCACCGGCCTGACCGAGATGATCATCGCGCTCAGCGACAGTCCCGGATTCCGGCAGGCCGGCATTCCGCCCCTGTCGGCCACCGCTGCGGTGATCCTCGTGGGCGGCTTGCGCGAACTGACGGCGCAGACCGTCGAGGACGGCGCCGACATCGGAGCAATTCTGGAACCGGCCGTGGCGGTCGCGACCGCACTGCTGAACGCAGGCGCGGGGCGCTAGTTAGCTAACGCGAAGAAATCCGAACAAAATGATGATTCGGTTACCGGATCCGGACACCCTCGATGCGTGGAGATTCCCCGCACGAAACCCCACTACATGCGGGTATTCTCCCCGGAATGGCACAGAGCCGAGCCGAGGCGACGCGTCAGCGGATTATTGACGCTGCAGTTATTTTATTTGCCGAGAACGGTTACGCAGACACCGGGTTGAACGACATCACCGCTGCCGCGAAAGTCACCACCGGAGCGTTCTATTACCACTTCGCATCGAAAGAGTCCGTCGCGAACGCGATCATCCGGGAGGGTTGGCCCAAGGCCGTCGAGGTCCTCGAACGTTGGCTGGACCCGACGAAGGCCGGCTTGGAGAACATCGTCGTGATGACGTTCGCGCTGAGTGAACTGCTGAAGCGGGACAAGTTCGTGTGGGTGTCGAATCATCTCAACCAGGCCTTCGGGCAACTATCCGAGTCCGGCCGTGTCGAGTTCAAACACAAGGCCGACACGTTCGTCACCCGGATCGCCGATGCGATCCAACCGTCCGACATTCGTGATGACGTCACCAGACACGAGGTCGGCAACAGTGTGTGGATGATCGTGCACGGCTGCCATCTGCTCTCCGACGCCCTGGAGGACAGCGTCTTCCAACGACTGAGCCACAGTTGGCGACTGCTACTGCGCGCCATCGCGCCGGCGGAGTCGCTGCCCTATTTCGAACAGTTCGTCACCCGGACCGCCGCGCAGTACGGCCGGGCACACGCCATGACGGATACGGCCGGCTAGCAGGGCCTAGCCGGCCGGCAGCACGAACGCGAACGGACGGGGGAAGCCGAGACCTCGAAGCCGCGCCGCCCGAATGTCGGCCACCGGGATCCACACCCGTTGACCGGACCCGGGGTCGTAGCACCGCATCGCAGACCCCTCGACCTCGGTGAGCAGCACCCAATGCCGCGGGATGACGCCACCGATGAGCATCGCCACCGGTCGCCCCGTGGACACCGCGGCAACCACGTCGGACAGCGACCTTCCCGCCCGCCGCCACCGGTAGGCGACACCGTGCGCGCTAAGCGCCCGGGCCATCCCGGCCGGAGTGGTACCCAGCGCGCGTGGCCACACCCGGTTCACCGCGCGATGCACCCGGCCCTGCTCGGCGGCGAACCAGGTTTGGGCGCGCTCCGGTTCCCCGTCCCGCAGTGGCGCACCGTACTCAGCGTCGATCAGCGCGCCGGCCGTGACCGCGACGCTCGGCCCGCAGGTGACACCGTCGCGCTGACGCAGCCACATCCCTCCACACTAGCGACGTCACCCGGTCGGGCAGCATAGTTTGGGAGCCCCCGAGGAAAAGGACCGCCATGGCCGAGACGATGCGCGCCGAACGCTTCTACGCCGACACCAAAACCGTTGCGCTTGAGGATGTTCCGATCCCCCACCCCGGTCCGGGGGAGGTGCTGGTGAAGGTCGCCTTCTGCGGCATCTGCCACTCCGACCTCAGTCTGATCAACGGCACCTTCCCGGCCCAGCGTCCCGTCGTCACGCAGGGCCATGAGGCGTCCGGGACCATCGCCAGGCTCGGCGACGGCGTTACCGGCTGGTCGGTGGGCGATCGGGTGATCGTCGCTGCCGGTCGCCCGTGCGGTGACTGCCCGAACTGCCGTCGCGGGGACACCGGAACCTGCCTGCGCATGCAATTGATGGCCTTCGCCTACGACGGCGCCTGGGCGGAGTACACCGTGGCGCACGCCGCGGGCCTGACCCGGGTGCCCGACAACGTGCCGCTGGACCAGGCCGCCATCCTCGCCGACGCGGTCTCGACCCCGTTCGGGGCGGTCGTGCACACCGGCAAGGTCACCGTCGGGGAATCCGTCGGCGTATGGGGTGTCGGCGGGATCGGCACCCACATCGTGCAGTTGGCCCGCCTCGTCGGTGCCGCTCCGATCATCGCCGTCGACATCAACCCGGTGGTGCGGGACCGCGCCGTCGAACTCGGCGCCGACCATGCGTTCGACTCCCGCGACCCGCAACTGCGCGACCGGATCGCCGAGATCACCACCGGGCGCATGCTCGACGTCGCCTTCGACGCGGTCGGACTGAAGGTCACCTTCGAGCAGGCACTGGACAACCTCACCGCGGGTGGACGGTTGGTGGCGGTGGGGATGAGCGATCAAGCCCCGACGGTCGGGCCGACCTCGATGTTCGGGCTCACCCGCAAACAGGTGCTGGGCCACCTCGGCTATCAGAACTCCGACATCGAAACGCTGGCCACCCTGGTGTCGCTGGGCCGCCTGGACCTTTCCCGGTCCATCAGCAGGGTCATCCCACTGGCCGACATCCACGAGGGCATCGCGGCCCTGGAGCGCGCCGACGGCAACCCGATCCGGATCGTCGTCGCGCCCTGACTCAGGGCCCGAATCGGTCCGGGCTAGGTGGACCGTCCGGGCAGTGCCAACCGAACGATTTTGCGCACGACGGTCGCGAACTGCGCGGGCAGTGGGCCGGAGTTGTACGGCAGTCCGTAGCGCTCGCAGATCTCGCGGACCTGCGGGGCGATCTCGGCGTAGCGGCGGGCCGGCAGATTCGGGAACAGGTGGTGCTCGATCTGATGCGACAGATTCCCGGACATGATGTGGAACAGTCGCCCGCCGGTGAGATTGGCCGACCCCAGGATCTGCCGGAAGTACCACTGACCCCGGGTCTCCTCGCGGGTCTCCTCGACGGTGAACTCCTGGGTGCCCTCGGGGAAGTGACCACAGAAGATGATCGAGAACGCCCACACATTGCGGACCAGATTCGCGGTCAGGTTGCCGGCGAACACGAACGGCGCGAACGGCCCGGCCAGCAACGGAAAGGCCACGTAATCCTTCAGCGTCTGACGGCGCGTCTTGCGCCAGATCTCCTCCAGCACCTGACGTTTGTCGGCTAGCGAGATCTCACCGGCACGAATGCGCTCAGTCTCCACCTCGTGCAGGGCCACCCCGTACTGGAAGAGCACCATCAGCAGGAAGGCGTACACGGGGTTGCCCAGAAAGTACGGGCGCCACGGCTGGTCCGGGCTCATCCGCAGGATCCCGTATCCGATGTCGCGATCCATCCCGAGGATGTTGGTGTAGGTGTGGTGGACGACGTTGTGCGAGTGCCGCCACTGGTCGGCCGGGCAGGCGGTGTCCCACTCGAACGTCCTTCCGTTGAGGGCCGGATCGCCGGTCCACTCGTACTGGCCGTGCATGATGTTGTGCCCGATCTCCATGTTGTCGAGGATCTTCGAGCACGCCAGCAACGCGGTACCGAGCAGCCAGGTCGGCGGCAGCATCAACAGGCCGCGGCCGGCGATCTCCATCCCGCGCTGGGCCTTGATGACCCGCCGGATGTAGTCGACGTCGACAGCGCCTAGGTCGGCGACCACCTTCTCCCGGATGGCGTCGAGTTCGCGGCCGAACTCCTCGATCTGTTCTGGCGTGAGATTCGGGTTCGGGGTGGCTGAAGCGGGGATTGGTGGTGCGATAGCGGCAGTCATGGCGTTCTCCTTTCGTTCTGCAAGGCTTGCCCTATAGGGCTCTACAGGGCGATGTCGACATCCCCAACCGCGACGGAGACGCAGATCTGCACGTCCTCGTCATCGGCGGTGGACACCGTTGAGGTGGTCAGGTTCCGCACCGCGCCGCGCAGCTTGCGACGGGTGCAGGTGTGGCAGATGCCCATCCGGCAACCGCTCTGCGGCGCGAGCCCGGCGGACTCCGCCTGTTCGAGCAGTGACCGGCCGTCGCCCTCGATACCGATTCCGCTGTCGCGGAATACGATCCGGCCGCCGCCTGGGGTCTCCGGCACCGCGAATACGGGTGGCGCAAAGGTCTCGGCCACCGCATCCGGCCGGCATCGGCGCACCGCATCGACGAGTGCCGTTGGCCCGCAGACGAACACCGCATCCGGGTCGGCCATCACCGCGGCCAGGTGTCGTTCGCCGAAGCGGCCGGTCAGGTCGCCGGCCACCCGGTCACGGGTGTGGATGTCACGGGTGTGGATATGGTGCACCGGGATGCCCAGGCCGACGAGTTCGTCGCGATAGCAGGCGTCTTCGGGTGTGCGGGTGTAGTACAGCAGTGCCGCGGTGCCGCCGAAGCCGCCGGACTGCAGGGTTCGCAGCATCGCCAGCACCGGCGTGATGCCACTGCCCCCGGCGATGAACAACATCCGGTTCGGACGGCGATCCGGCAGGACGAAGTCACCGGCCGGGCCGGACAGGCCGACGACGAGTCCGGGCCGGCCGTTCCGAAACAGAAAGCCCGAGACGGTTCCGCCGTCGTGGCGGGTGATGGTCAATTCGATCAGCGCGGAACCCTCGGCGTTCGCCGGGGAGTAGCACCGCGTGTACCGCCGCCCATCGACCTCCACCGTGACGGCGAGGTGCTGGCCGGCCCGCCAGGTCACCGGACGATTGGGCTGCAGCCACAGCGTGACACTGCGGGGCGCGGAGTGACGGACCCGCACAACCGTCGCGCGGGTCTCCGTGGTCCACATCGGATTGACGATCTCGGTGTACCGGTCGGGCCCGTGCGGGCCCAGCAACAGTTCCGCCAGTGGCGAGCGCACCGCCCGGCGAACCAACGTTTGAGTGAACATACGTACACCGTTCACGCATCACCATTGTGCCGTCAAGTGGCTTTACCGGGATGTGTTACGGTTCACGACAGTGAATGCTCGTACACCCAGTTCCCGGCGGGACCGGCCCGGGCGGTCCCGGTCGCGGGATACCCCGTCGCGCGAGGAACGCAAAGAGGTCACCCGCAGGGCGATCATCTCCGCCGCTCTGACACTGCTCGACGACCGCAGTTTCAGTGCGCTGAGCCTGCGCGAGGTAACCCGCGAGGCCGGCATCGTGCCGGCGGCGTTCTACCGGCACTTCGAGTCGATGGAAGCCCTCGGGCTGGTCCTGATCGATGAATCGTTCCGGTCGCTTCGCGACATGCTGCGAACGGCGCGCGCCGATCGCCTCGACCCCAACCGGGTGATCGGGTCGACGGTGGACATCCTCACCACCAGCGTCACCGAACAGCGCGACCATTGGCGGTTCATCGCCAGGGAGCGTTCCAGCGGGATCGCCGTGATGCGCTACGCGATCCGCACCGAGATCCGGCTGATCACCGCCGAACTCGCCACCGATCTGGGCCGCTTCCCCGCCCTGCGGGACTGGAGCACCGAGGATCTCACCATCCTCGCCGGCCTGTTCGTCAACGCCATGATCCTCATCGCCGAGGCCCTTGAGGAGGCCACCGATCCGGCCGCCGTCGACGAGATCACCCGCACCGCCGTCAAACAACTGCGGATGATCGTGGTCGGGGTCGACGGCTGGCGCAGTACCTGACCGCACCGGTGTCCGACGACCCTCATTGTTTTGCCGCCGAGGTCCGCGGGTAGAAACAAGGCTATGGAATCCGGGGGTGGGATCAGACTTTCCCGCAGGACCACCCGGTGACCACTGCCCACGACGGCGAGATCTGGCCCGGCAAGCCCTATCCGCTGGGCTCCACCTACGACGGGTTCGGCACCAACTTCGCGATCTTCTCCGAAGTCGCCGAGCGGGTCGAGCTGTGTCTGTTCGACGCCGAAGGCGATGAGCGACGGGTTGCCCTGCCCGAGGTGGACGGCTTCGTCTGGCACGGCTACCTGCCCACCGTCGAACCCGGCCAGCACTACGGCTACCGGGTGCACGGACCCTGGGATCCCGCGCACGGGCACCGCTGCAACCCCAACAAACTGCTGCTCGATCCCTACGCCAAGGCTGTCGACGGCCGCTTCGACTGGAACCAGTCCTTGTTCGGCTATACCTTCGGTTACCCGGACAGCCGCAACGACGACGACTCTGCCCCGTCGATGCCCAAGTCGGTGGTGATCAACCCGTACTTCGACTGGGGTAACGACCGGCCGCCGCAACGCGGGTACGCCGACAGCGTCATCTACGAGGCGCATGTCAAGGGCCTCACCCAGACCCATCCCGACATCCCCGAGGCCATCCGCGGCACCTACTCGGCCATCGCGCACCCGGCGATCATCGAGCACCTGCGGACGGTGGGCGCCACGGCCATCGAACTGATGCCGGTGCACCACTTCGCCAATGACTCCACGCTGATCGAACGCGGCCTGTCGAACTACTGGGGTTACAACACCATCGGCTTCTTCGCCCCGGACAGCAAGTACTCGGCCAGCAGCACCCCGGGCGGGCAGGTCCAGGAATTCAAGGCCATGGTGCGCGCCTTGCACGAAGCCGGTCTCGAGGTGATCCTCGATGTGGTCTACAACCACACCGCCGAGGGCAACCACCTCGGGCCGACGCTGTCCTTCCGCGGGATCGACAACGCCGCCTACTACCGGCTGATGGACGATGACGGCCGCTACTACCTCGACTACACCGGCACCGGCAACAGCCTCAACGTCGGCCACCCGCATTCGCTGCAGCTCATCATGGATTCGCTGCGGTACTGGGTGACCGAAATGCACGTCGACGGCTTCCGCTTCGATCTGGCCGCCACCCTGGCCCGCGAGTTCTACGATGTCGACCGGCTCAGCACGTTCTTCGAACTGGTACAACAGGATCCGACCGTCAGCCAGGTGAAGCTGATCGCCGAACCGTGGGACATCGGACCCGGCGGCTATCAGGTGGGAAACTTTCCGCCGCAGTGGACGGAGTGGAACGGCAAGTACCGCGACACGGTGCGGGACTTCTGGCGCGGTGAACCGGGCAGCCTCGGCGAGTTCGCCTACCGCATCTCCGGATCGGCGGACCTCTACGCTCACACCGCGCGCCGGCCGGTCGCCTCGATCAACTTCGTCACCGCCCACGACGGTTTCACGCTGCGGGACCTGGTCAGCTACAACGAGAAACACAACGAGGACAACGGCGAGCGCAACGACGACGGTGAGAGCCACAACCGGTCGTGGAACTGCGGCGTCGAGGGCCCGACCGACGACCCGGAGATCACCGCCCTCCGGTCCCGGCAGCAGCGGAACTTCCTCACCACTCTGCTTCTCTCCCAGGGTGTTCCGATGATCTGCCACGGCGACGAACTCGGCCGCACCCAGTCCGGTAACAACAACGGCTACTGCCAGGACAACGCCGTCACCTGGATCGACTGGGAGCACTCCGATGCCGGTCTGCTGGACTTCACCCGCACGGTCGCCGCCCTGCGTGCCGCGCATCCGGTGTTCCGCCGCAAACGGTTCTTCGACGGCCGTCCGGTGCGCCGCCGGGACACCGAACACATCCCGGACATCTCCTGGTTCCGCCCGGACGGCACCGAGATGAGCGATGCGGACTGGGACTCCGGCTTCGGCAAGTCCGTCGCGGTCTATCTCAACGGCCAGGGCATCCCCGATCTGGACCCGCGCGGCCGACGCGTCACCGACGATTCGTTCGTCCTGTGCTTCAACGCCCATCACGAACCCATCCACTTCACCCTCCCACCAGCGGAGTTCGGGCTCGCATGGCGACCGGTGGTCGACACCGCCGCCGAGTCCGGGCTGGCCACCGGCTTCGGGGTGTCCACAGAATCAGCGGCCGTCAACGTGGGTGAAGCGGTGCGGGTGGCAGCGCGGGCGATGGTCGTGCTGCAGAGCATGACCTGACGCCGCCCGCCGCACCGATCCGGTGCGGCTCAGTTCGGGGCCGATTACCATCCGAAACGTGAGGCCCCCTGATCCTGAGCTGCAATCGGATCAGCAGCGTGCCCGCATTCTGGACCGCGAGATTCGCGCCCAGGTCTGCTTGGGCGCGCGGTTGGATAGTCGCACGGACGACGCGGCGACCGTCGTCACCGGCCGGCCGCTCAACGACACCCTGCACATGCTGCTCGCGGTGCTCACCCTCGGCCTGTGGCTGCCGGTGTGGGTGCTGATGACGGCGTTCGGCGGGGAGCAACGCCGGGTCCTGCGCATCGACCAGTCCGGGAAGGTCAGCAACGTACCCGGTCCGTCCGCCCACCGGCGTGGGGTGTTCGTGGCAGCATCGGTCGCCCTGTTCGCGCTGTGGGCAGGTGGGGTGTCATGGTTCCTGCTCGCCAGCGTCGACCCGCCGGGCCACCGGACACCGGTGCAGGCGTTCGTCGGTGGCAGTTCCGCGCCCGGCGGCGGGTCAGTCACGGAGCAGGCGGCGACGGCAGAACAGGCATTTCTGATCGCGGTGAAGGACGCCCGGCTGGGCAGCCGGACAGCGGACGCCGTGTACGTGGCGTTCCCCGATCAGGAACTGCTACACGCCGGGCGCGACACCTGCGACCTCCTCCACGTCGGCAACGCGGTGCTGGAGTCCGCGGCGCAGCGCGCCCTCGTGCTCCATCTACGCGACGACGGCGACGGCTGGC
>Ga0116183_1006751_pt1 | contig 10466 bp, 4 predicted proteins | sample AD_UKC078_MetaG_FD_89753 | JGI IMG/M metagenome (GOLD analysis project Ga0116183, IMG submission 89753) | Active sludge microbial communities of municipal wastewater-treating anaerobic digesters from USA - AD_UKC078_MetaG | ecosystem: Engineered > Bioreactor > Anaerobic > Digestate | place: USA...
CTGAGCCGGTTCAGCCTTGCCAAGCCCCCTCCCTCATGCCAAAATGACCCTCATTCAGCACCTGAAGGAAGCGCGCGCCCGCCAGCCAGCGGCCAGCGTTGCGCTGGCCGCTGGCTGGCGGGCCTTATTATCGTCCTTAAATTTCCTCTGCGCAATCACGGGGTCTTTAAGAATCCGTTTGAGATGGTTAATTTCGTCCCATACCACAACTATTCTCCATTCAAAAGAGTACGATATAACTGGTTGAATTGCTCAATTGTTGTGTCGAAACTTTCGACAGAAACTCCGTATTCTCCGTCGATTGCCATAGGTGAAGTTTTCCCATCTGCAAGGACGTAACACTTCACGCGGTTGAAATCGAGCAACTCACTCTCCTCATACGCAAATTGTTCCTTAATGGTTTGAAAGTGGTCGTCGGATAGCTTTTTCATCATAATCAGCGCGTTCAACTCGCGAATGATATAATCACTGTGAGTGGTGATGAGTACTTTTACGCCGACGTTAACCAATCGCGCAAGAAGACGAGCGATTTTACGTTGGGCTTCTGGATGAAGATTGAGCTCTGGCTCATCCAGCATTAATATCTGCCCTTTCTTGGCCTTGTGTTTCAAGTAAAAATTCAGTTCGGTCAATGAACGCACAGAACTTGAGCTTTCGACCAAAGTCAAGCTGACATCTTTCCCCGCCGGCTTGAATTTGACAATGTTGGGTTCTTGCAGTGCATATTCTCCGCCGACAACGCTGGAAAGGAACGAGATAATTTCGGGATGTTCCTGGGCGATAAAGCTCTTATTGGCTACAGCTTCGTTAAAGCGCAGAACAAAATCCAAGTCCTTCCGTATCGGAAGCGGATAGCCTTGGAACTTAAAACGCTCTCTCAGTTCTTTTAGACGATCAATGCTCTCATCATCTTCAAGGGCCAATTCTTTGTAGATAATGAACTCATTGCGGAAAACGGACGCGCCAGTCCTTTCACAGGTAATGATAAATGCGTCAGGCACGCGACTGTTGATAATATAAGTGATCAATAATTGCAACTGCCTGATTATAATGTCCCTCGCGGGCTGATGATCCGTTTCCGCTGCTCCCGTTTTATCGTCTACCCGACTTTCGAGTCTACACTCGACGGTCGTTTGGCCAGCCCTTTTTTGCCCAACAATAAAAGTGGAACCGGACGTGCGCACTCTTAATGCACCAAACTGGGAATCAATAATTGCTTGCTTGAGTTCATCTATACTCGCCTCAAATTCAAAGGCTGCATCTTTTACAAAATCTTCATGCACAGCGAGCAGACTGGGTAATTTTTCCATGAAATTTTTCATATTTCCGTTTTTGAAATATGAATTGTATTTGTCTACAAGCCCCATCAGATCAATAACAGCTTTGCCCGTTGTTATAAAAGTTTCAATCTCATCGTTCAGCGGAGAAATTTTGACCCCGTACGGCACGAAGGAAAGAAAGTCGAAAAAGGAATAGGCAAGGTAAGTCTTACCAGTATTGTTCTTGCCACAAACTATGGTCAGGTCGCCCAGTTCAAGTTGAGCGTCCTTGATTGGCCCTAGGTTTTTGATGGAAAATTTCATAATGCAATACCGGTTGGTTGGTGACGTTTGTCGCCTCAAAAGGAAGTACAGCGTAGCAAACCCGTGTGGTTATTAAAAGGACGCATGTTAAAAATCGAAACGCTTGTTGTTTGTTGTTTTACAGAGAATTAGGTGCGGATCGCAACTGACTAAAGCGGTGTTTTATCTCATGCCTTCCCCTCAATAATGCGCACGGTGTCGAGTGTTTGGAGTTTGTCGAGTGCGATGCGTAGCGGGTGGGTGCTGTCGTAAAGGGTCTCGAACAGGGTGCGGAGACGCGACAGGCGCTCTTCTTCGGGGATGGTCTCGATGTCGGGCAGTTTCGCTTCGGCCACCGCGTCGAACAGATGCAGCCCGGCTCCGTGTACCTCTTCGGGGAAATACAACTCGTAGACCAAACCGTTCATGATCCGTTCGAAATAGGCCAGCATCAGCGGGTCGCGCGTGGATTGGTCGGCGAGAGGGTCGTTCCCTTGCGTGTTAATGCACAAGAGATAGTTTACAAGACGGTCGATAAGCAACGATTGCTGTGCGTCAAAGTTACAAATGGGAAGTTGGTTGATGAACTGTCTGTTCGCCGATCTATAACCACCACGGAATGGTGCACTTACATGAGGGAAATACCATCGAAGAACCTGTGAGTTAAAAAGCGAAAGAAGGGTTCGCAACGAAAGTCCAGAAAACTCGGGCTTCCAAGTTACTCCGCCGACATCTACGTTATCCAGATAATGTGTCCCTTCAAGATCAATGCCTGCATGTAGGTGATCGACAAGACGTGGGACACAGAGTTTTGGACGACTTTGAATGCCCAGATTCTGGGAGCGGCCAAACCGATGCCATTCGGAATCGTTGAATTTCCCTTTTTCTCTGCGTTTAAGTTTCTGTTGATTGTTTTTTAGATACAGAGCCGTCAGTTTGTACTTTGCTTCAAGCTCTGTGAACGGGATTAAAGATGCTCGCTCGTTTTCGACCATGTATGGGAACAGAATGTATTGACGGTCGGGAAGTGGTGCAAAGTGTTTTACGTCTGTTCCGCTCACGATGGGATGCATTAAGTCGTGTTCAAGTTCAATTGCCTTTTGTAGAGTCCTCGACCTTACAAGCAATGTCGTTTGTTTAGTTTCAATAAGATCCAAAATGAACACATCGTCCGCACTTGTTTGGATGCCGACGAAAACATCAGCCACATCGCCTAGCTTCCTGAAGCTGTCGCGCATTTTCCCAAACAGGTCGGCTCCATGGCCAACAGCAAAATTCCACTCTGTTGATGAAATGTCTTGTGATGGGATTTTGCCAGCGGCTCCTGTGTGATTTGCCCCCCACTCTGCTAGGTTGTGGGCTTTAACAAAACTGCAATAAGGGTTAGCGTTCTTGGACAAGAAGAGCAAACAGGTGTAGATCGTAGCTCCGGGAAAAACCTGTTCGTCACCAAAATGAACTACATGGCGGAGGTTGTTCCCCCTTGCGATCAGTTTGCGAAGCGGCTCGCCGTATTGAGCGTTAAAGAATTTGTGTGGGCAGATGTATGCGAGGTGTCCATCAGATCTCAAGAAGCGTAATCCGGCCTCAATGAAGACAACGTAAAGGTCGTAGTTGCCTTTAGTCGCGCTGTTGTATTCTTTCCTGTAGAACTCGACAAGCTTGGGATCTTTCTTTTTTAGGGTCTGAATGCGGATGTAGGGCGGGTTGCCGATCACAATGTCGAAACCGCTTTCAACTTCTTGAAAATCGGACTCGGTAAACTCCATCTGGCCGCCGGCGTCGTTCACAAGGGCGAGGTTGCCGAGGAGTGTGGACGGCGCATTGCGCGGGACACGTACCTTGCCGACAGGCAGTCCGAACATCCATTCGGAGTCAAAGAAGGTGGCGGCGGTGTTTTGGTCATACGGATCCCAAGCGGACATGGCGCGGGCGGCCTTTGCTGGCAGTCCGACTTTTTGCAGGAGCACTTGCAATTCACCGCGAACTCTGGCGTCATCATCCCGCAGACGGCGTTTTTTGCGCGGGTCGCGGGCATTGAAGTGTTCGTGCCGGATGCGCTGGAGTTCTTTTTTGAGGCGGCTGTGCTCTTTGTAGTCTTCGGGTGTCGCGTCGTCAAACAGATTGCCCTGGTGGGCTTTGGGCTTGGGAAGCGGAATCAGGGTGTCGGCGGCGACAAGGCGCGTTTCGAGGTTGGGCAGTGGGCGGACGCCGAGGTTCTTGGCCTGCATGTCCACCTTTTGATCGACGACCAAGGAGATGAAGAAGCGCAGTTTGGCGATCTGGACGGCGATGGGCTGGATGTCTACGCCGTAGATGGCGTTCTCAACGAGGTAGAGCTTGCGGGCGAAGTCGAGGGCGTGGAAGCGGGTGTCGAAAGATCGCGTGATGTCTTCGATACGGTCGTGGCAGGCTTCGATTTCTTCTTTGGGGGCTTCGGTCGCTTCTAGGACTTGGAGATAACGTTCGGCCTCGGCAAGACGGTCGCGCTTCCACAACTCATTGTTGGGGTCGAGTTTCTGCAGGAGATCCACGAGGCGGTTTAGTGCGCCCATTGGGAACGCACCGGAGCCGCAGGCGGGGTCGAGGATTTTCACGTGTCCGATGGCGGCGATAAGGGCATCGCGCAAGTCGGGTTTGATGTCCGAGGGGTTGGCGGTGTTGGCAAAGAGGCTGTCGAGTACGCCCTTGGCCTTTGGCACCTGTGTGGAGAGATAGGATTTGAGAGCCTCGTCCACCATGTAGGCGACGATCTCGCGCGGGGTGTAGAACGCGCCGAGAGCCTTGCGGGCGGTGGTCTTGGTGTCTTCGTTGTAGGAGGCGAGAAGGTTCTCAAAGACCTTGCCCAAGAGTTCGGGATCGAGGGCGATTTCTTCTTCGAGCGGGGTGTTCTCCTCAATGGTGAACTTGTAGCTGGAGAGGATCTCAATGAGGCCGCGTACCTTGGCGCGTTTGGAACGGGCGGTGCGCTTGTTCTCCTCGCCGTAGTCCTTTGAGAGGTCCACGCTACGCTCGGAGCCGAAGAAAAGATCGTTGGGCAGGTGGCAGGCGAGTTTGGGATTGTCGGAGAAGCCGTCGAGAATGGAATTGTCTTGCCGCTTGCCGGATTTATCATCAAGGCAGTCGAAGAGGCCGCCGTTGAGAAAAGGGATGTGTTCCGCCAGTTTCAGCCAATCGTCGGGGTCGTGGAAGTCAGTTTCGTAGCGCCAGAGGTTGGTGGTGCCGTAGTTAGGATCGTAGCGCTGGCCGTCCTTTTTCTTTTCGCGGAAACCGCGTAGTTCGCCAGGCATGTTGAGTGTGCCGAAAAAGAGGTTCTGTAGAACGGCGTGGTAATAGGTGGAGGTGTCCGGCGAAAGGTCTTTGACCAGTTTTTTGAGCTTGTGGTCGAGGAAGAGATCGGCGGGGATCAGGCGCTTCTCGACTAAGAACCAGCAGAAGATGACGCGGGTAAGCAGGCGGATGAGGAAAAGGGATTTCTCTTGCTCGGTATCGCAGTGCTGCGGGAGGCGGATCGTGCCGTCCTTAATGAGGTGATGTGCCCAGAAGTACCAGTCAGAAAGTTCGCGATAGAAGCGCTTGTTAAGCAACTCGACGTTGAAGATTTCTTCCCATGCGGCATGGAGGGTGTCGAAGTTGGTGATCGGGAGGCGCTGGGGATGGACAAGATTGCGGACGGCCAGCGAGGCGAGGATGTCGCGGTGGCCGCGATGCGGGTCAGCGCAACGGATGTCGTGGATGAGGGTGACCTTGCCGAGCACGTCCTTGGAAGCATCAACCTTGCTGCGGCGACGGTTGATCACGGCGATGGAAAGGGTGCCGCCGTAGGAGAAGAGCACCATGACGGGTACATGGAAGAGGCGGTTGATCTGACGGGTGATCTGGGCGAGTTTCGAGCGCGGGTAGGAATCGCCTTTCAAGACGACGTGGAAGAAGAGGTAGGAGTTCATCAACCCCTTGTCGACGTGCGTCTCGGTGAAGAGGATGCCCTCGCCGGAAAGGTCGTCGTCGGTGAGTTGGAAGAGCAGGTCGATGGATCGCCACTCTTCCAGAAAGGCCTTGCGGCGGGTGCGGAGTTCGCCGTCTGGATCGAACGCTTCTAGAAAGTCGTCCAGATTGGAGAGCGGGAAGGTGCGCGTGCCGGAGTAACCGAGGAGCTTCAAGAGGGCGCGGGCGGCGTCGGATGATGGCTCGCAGAGCGCGGCCAGGGCGTGTGTGATGTCGGCTAAAAGGTCTGTATTCATGGTGTTGGCGGCATGTGTGTCTGGTCTTTGATGACCAGCCAGGTGACCAGCTCGAACGTGGCGGACGTGACGGGCTGGTTCGGGATGACAAAGTTGCGGGATTGCGTGAGGCCTTGGGCGATGCGGCGGCGGTAGTTTTTGTTGATGCTCTCCATGGCTTTGGCGAGCAGCGCGTCGTAGTGGGACATGTCTTGCCCGTCTTGGGTCTGGCGGTCGAAGAGATCGCAGAGTTCGGCATAGGCGGCGGTTTTGCCGGAGCAGAGTTCGCGGAAGAGCGTGAGGATCTGCTTGGCGTGGCCGAAGGAGAATCGGACGTTGCCGTTGTCTTGGATGTAGACCAGATAGCAGGGGTGCAGGGGGTTGATCTGGTAGGGCGCTTCGGTGTCTTCGGCGGCATCTTGCTGGCGAAGGCAGAAGATGACGCCGGGCATGATGGTGGCGAAGAGGTCGTTCAGCGGGGGCACCACGGAGTAGAGGCCGAGCGGAGCGTTTTCAAGCAGCTCCCGGTTTTTCTCAAGGAACTTGAGCAGGTCGGCGCGGAAGTCTTCCAGCGAAAAATCAGTCAGGGAAATCCCGTCGTTCATGTCTTCAAGATCGAGCACTTCATCTTTGAGGCGCAGGAGCTGGCGGTCGCGGTAGCGCAGTTCCTCATCGTCGACCAGATCGTCAAGCTGCTGGATGGCGAGCGGGTTGTCTTCCTGTGTGGCGGAGATGTCCACCAGGGCCATGCGGGCTTCGACGCGGTGCTTCAAGTTGATGTAGTGGTCGAGGTTGGGGGTGGGCCAGAAGTTGACGAGTTGGATGGCGGGGTTGCGGGAGCCGATACGGTCAATGCGGCCGAAACGCTGGATGATGCGGACAGGGTTCCAGTGGATGTCGTAGTTGATCAGATAGTCGCAATCCTGCAGGTTCTGACCTTCGGAAATGCAGTCGGTGGCAATCAGGAGGTCGATCTCGCCTTGCTGCGGGAGGTGCTCCATCTTTTCCCGTTGTTTCGAGCGGGGCGAAAAGTGGATCAGGAGGGTGTTGAAATCGGTCTGACTACCAAAGCCATCGGGGCGGTAGGTAGTCTGGTTGGCGACCGATCCGCTGACCAGTGCGCTGTTGATGCCGTACGTTTCTTCGGCCCATGCGTGGAGGTTCTCGTAGAGGTACACGGCGGTATCGGAAAAGGCGGTGAAGACGAGCACCTTGCGGTTGGGGTTCCCGTTCCGGTCAGTGGTGGGTTTTGTGAACTTGGCGGCGAGCAGGTCTTTGAGTTTTGCGAGTTTCTTGTCGCGCTCAGGTTTGATGTCACGCGCCTGGACGTAAATCTCGTTGAGCTGGCGTCGGTCATTGTGGAGGGCTTCGAGAAACGCGTTGACGCGCAGGTGGGCGAACTTGAAGGTCTTCTTCTTGCCGAGCGTGAACTCCTCGGCAAAATCGAATAGCTCTGGATCCTCGGTCACATCGTCCTCAGTGACTTCGGCCTCAACCTCAAGGCTGCCCCCCTTGAGATCTTTGTAAGTCTCGAGACTCTTTTCAAGGGCGTCAATGCGGTCGATGGTGCGTTTGAGCGTGAGTTCAAAGGCGTGGATGGAGCTTTCGAGGCGTTTGAGGAAGTTGACCTTCATCATACCGATCAGCGTCTCTTCGCGTCCCTTCTGGTCGAACTGTCCGTGGGAGCCGATGGTGACATTGTAGCGATCGAGATACTCCGGTTTAACAAAGGACGTGGGGCGGAAGAGCGACAGGGTGTAGCCTTCGATCTTGTCGCTGATCGCATCGTAGGAGAGGAACAGCCCTTCGGTATCAATGTCCGAAAAGATGGTGATGGGCTTCAGCCGTTCGGGGAATCCGCCCAAGCGGGACATTTCGCTGGAGTAGTAGCGCATGATGTGCTTGCGGGCGCGGGCGATGGTGAGTCCGTCGAGCAGGCGGAAGAAATCGGAGCCGAGTTTTTCGAGCAGGTCGTCGGTCTTGCGCTGCTCGGCCGGGAGCTTGGCCCAGTTGGTGAATTGTCTTTGCGAGGTCTTGAGTAGCTGGGCGAGGTCGGGGATGTTGAGCGGGGATGGCGCGGCATAGGCCTGGTCGTCGCCGCCGGTGATGATTGCGATCTGGTTGCGGAGATCGCGCAGGGTGTTGTTGACCGGGGTGGCCGAGAGAAGCAGGACCTTGGTCTTCACGCCGGACTGGATGACATCCTCCATGAGTTTCTGGTAACGGCTCTTGCGGGGGGTGCCGTCCTCGTTGGGACGGCCGGACGTGGCGTTGCGGAAGTTGTGGGACTCATCGATCACCACCAGGTCGAAGGCCCCCCAGTTGAGGTTCGCGAAGTTGATGTATCCGTCCGTGCCCCCCGTGCGGGAGAGGTCGGTGTGGTTGAGAACGAGGTAGTTGAAGCGGTCTTTTTGGAACGGGTTGAGGATGTCGGGGCGCGTGTAGAGGGTCCAGTTTTCGCGCAGCTTCTTGGGGGTGAGGACAAGGACACGCTCGTTACGCAGCTCGAAGTAGCGGATGACGGCAAGCGCCGTATAGGTTTTGCCGAGGCCCACGCTGTCGGCGAGGATACAGCCGTTGTAGTCGCGGATTTTGTTGATGATGCCTTTGACGCCGTCTTTTTGGAACTCGAAAAGCGCCTGCCAGATTTCCGATTGGTCGAGAGCCGTCTGTCGCAGGAGGTCCTTGGTTTTTTCGGCCTCGGAGAGATCCCGCTCGAATATATGGAACAGGGTCTTGAAGTAGATGAACTCGGGGGACTGGTTCGTGTAGATTTTCTGGAGAAAGTCGAGCACGTCGGCCTTCACGTCGCGCACGAGGTCGTCATCGATCCAGATTTCGTTAAACCATTCGAGCAGGTCATCCCGGTCGCGTTGATCGGTGACCTCCATGTTGAGTTCGATGTTGCTCTGGTTGTCGGCCAGGCCGAGCCCGTACGTGGTGAAATTGGAGCTTCCGAACATGGCGCGGCTGTCGCGTCCGGGCGGTATGATGTGGTAGAGCTTACCGTGGAGCAGGGCGCGGTTGATGACAGATTTGATGGCGACTTTCGCACGGATCCATGCGGCGCATCGTTTGACGGCTGACTTCTGCCGCAAGGCGTCTCTCAGATCCAGACCGCTATTCACAATGGAAAAACGTTTGCTGGCAGTCTTCTCGGGGTCGATCTTGTTGACGTAATCAGGATCGCCAAAGAGGAAGCGCATGCTGTCGATGGCGTCAAGTTGCTCACTGAGCTGGTCGTATGCCTGAACCGTAAAGTAGGCTGACGCGACGGAGAGAACGGCACCCGGCGAAAGGTTTTTTCGGAGGAACTCCACGGCTTTGCCGCGTTTGCAATTATCGCGAATGTTTGATGATACGGCGGTCATAGCGTGCTTTCGGAACTGTCCGGCTTCTCCCCCATTGGCAACACCCTCGTACAACAACCTCGACACCGAGGTCAACCAAGGCGTTTTACAGTCACCATAATACCCGTGTGCTTGGATTAGGACAAGACCGGAAATCCGCGCTGCGCGCGGAGTTTTCAGTTAGGATTGAGGATTTAGGAGTTTTGCTTGAGCGTTCATCCTGAAACCTCTTGCGTTGCATGCGCGGGGCGTTACAATCTTGTCCACACTGAAAGGCGGGTATTCTCTGTGACAGCATCGATGGAAATTAATTGCACCGCATGCCGGAAGCTCACTTGGGTGCGTAAAGAGCCGGTCTATGAGGGGTTTAAAAAAGTCGGCGAGGCTTATGTCTGCACCGGTTGCGGAGCGCGTTACGCATCAGCCGAAGAGACGCCGTTTGTGCGCGGCCAGCGGCGGCCTCAGGTTTTTACAGAATCTGATAAACCCGAGATACCCCGCATCTTTGATGAGAGTGAACGACAGCACTCATGCGGCTGGTGCCGCCACTTCGTGGTCAATCCGTTTGCCCAGCGGTGCGGCCTGACGAACAAGGAAACGCAGGCCACCGATCTTTGCGTGCGCTTTGAAAAACGTGAGCCGCAGGACTAGCGGAGCTTGCGCGCCGCAATCCAGAAGCCGGCGGCGACCGCCAGCAGCGCCACGCCGATGCAGACGCTGAGGAAGCCCTCCGCCAGACCGCAGGTCAACAACACTGCCGCGATCAGAATCACGCCGACCGCCGCGATCCCGGCTGCGATGATCGGTAGGAACGAGGTGTCCGCGCTCTTCTTCTCCACACCGTCTGCACCCGGATCGTCCTTCTCGAAGCGCTTGAAAAAGATCAGCACCTGCTCACGCCGCTCGCCGGTGTCCGGCATGTGGGCGGAGACAACGGTCATTACCAGCAGTGTCACACCCGCCGTCCAGAAGGTCAGGAACTCCGCCCGGCGTAACACTGGATGCCAGGCACCGAGCACAAACGCGGCGAGGCCCGCTATGATGCCGGCGAAGAGGCCGGCCTGTGCGCCGCGCGCTGAGATGCGCGGCGTCAACATGCCCAGCAGCATCGGTATCGCGACCGGCGGCAGGAAGAGCCCGAACACCTTGGCCATGGTGTTGAAGAGATCGCCGGAACCCTGCAAGGTGCGCATCACCAGCGTGATGCCCAGCACGATCAATCCGACGATGACGGTGTTGATGCGTCCCACCACCAGCAGATGTTTCTCGGAGAGATCACGTTTGTGCAGCCGCTTGTAGAGGTCGTTGGTTAAGACAGAAGAGACCGCGTTGTA
>Ga0116183_1006757_pt1 | contig 10460 bp, 8 predicted proteins | sample AD_UKC078_MetaG_FD_89753 | JGI IMG/M metagenome (GOLD analysis project Ga0116183, IMG submission 89753) | Active sludge microbial communities of municipal wastewater-treating anaerobic digesters from USA - AD_UKC078_MetaG | ecosystem: Engineered > Bioreactor > Anaerobic > Digestate | place: USA...
AGGCGCCATAGCCACTAGGCTACGCCCCGAATGCGTTTTGAGTATAGAGAGTTGCTCTCATTTCCGTCAAGGGGTAGGATGAAACCATGAATCAGGCGCTTGAAGCATACCGAAGACTCGATGAAATATCTCCACCACACATCCAGTTCCTGGATGAGCGTGATCCTTTTCGCTTTCTGATCAGTGTCATTCTATCCGCCCAGACGACCGACCGCATTGTGAATATCGTTGCCAAAGACCTCTTTGCCAAGTACCCCGATGCTCCGTCGTTGGCAGCAGCTGATGTCAAGGATGTTGAAGAGATCATTTATCCCACCGGCTTTTACCGAAACAAGGCGAAGAACATCATCGCCGCAAGCAAAGCGCTCGGTGACGGCGATGTTCCCGATACGATGGATGAGCTGATCAAGCTGCCGGGGGTGGGGCGCAAAACCGCTTCCTGCGTGTTGGGCGATATCTACGACAAGCCGGCGATCATCGTGGACACGCACTTCGGACGGGTTGTTCAGCGTCTGGGAATCACCGAAGAGAAGGATCCGACGAGGATTGAACTGGATGTAGCCGGGCAATTGGAGGGGAAGTATCACTATCGCTTCAGCATGATCGTCAACCTCTTTGGCCGAACGACATGCCTTGCAAAGCGACCGCAGTGCGAAACCTGTCCTCTTAACGATATTTGTCCGAGTGCAGCCTCCTTTCTTGACAAATACGCCAAGAAGTAGCGGTCGTCTCCAGGATTGCGAAGCTCAAGGAACGCAGAGCCAAGTCCGCCCGTTCGTATTCGATGTCCACGGTGCCTAGGAAAATGCCGTGAATCGGCGACGTGGTTTGAAGAGATTCCCGTGTCCGGTCTAAAACCGCAGGGTCGGCTAACGGGAGGTGAAGAATTCCGTTGGTGTACTGAGCCGTACCCTTGACGATGACCGGCAGCGGAGGGGATGGAATGATGCGGGCGACATTTCCGGAAGCGGATCCCAAGATGATGCATGGTTCCCATGTCAAAAGCGAACGATCGCCGCACATCGCATAGAGCCGGTTGCGTTCTTTTTCCAAACCGATACGAATATCTTTATGAAGGCGAAGAATATAATAGTCCTGCATGCCTGCAGTATAGATGATTTTTAAAGTTCCTGCATGGGGAGAAGCCCTGAAAAAAAGGTATTGGATTCGCTGAACAATTTGCAGGTATTGGAATCGCTGAACAATAACAAAAAACTTCCCGCTCTCTTTACACATATTCGGTAATCTGATATGTTTGCCTAGGTTGGAGTTGGGCTTTGTTTGACTGCTCACGGGAGGCCGTTTTCCCGGACAAAGATGATGAGACTCCGATAACACGTTGAACTTATTGAGAAGGTGGATATAGCAATGGCTCGCAGATGTGAATTATGTGGAAAAGGGACTGTTGCAGGAAACAGCGTCCCGCGCAAAGGTCAAGCCAAAAAAAAAGGTGGTGTCGGTCAGCATATTGGCGTTACCACCAAGCGCACGTTCCGCCCCAACCTCGTGACAGTGAAGACGATCGTCAAGGGAACCCCTAAGACGATCAAAATTTGCACTCGTTGCTTGAGAAGTGGACGGGCCGAACAACTCGCATAGAGAGTACGTCAGCGCAATTGTAACAGGGCCCTTTGGGCTCTGTTTCAGTATACGGAGGTTGAATTGTCGTGAATCTGCTACGAATCCATGCCTTGGAGGCTCACAATGTCATTACGAAAGTGGGCCTGGAAAAGCTTCTTCGGATCCTTTCGCCTGAGGAACAGAGTGTTCTTGTCCTTTCCTCTCTGGGCAATGAAGCGCTGGATGTAACAGATCTCCTGGTTCTGGCCAAAACCCGGGATGAGCGCTTGTGGTCAATGGCCGAGGCCCGATTAAGCTCTTGGGAGCATATGGTCGAATCCGTTTTGGATGTGAGCAGCTCCGTCGTTGCTACCATTAAAGAAGGCTTCGACAATATTGAAGATCTCTTTCGGTCGGTATGGCTCGTCGGTGAAGTCAGCGATGACGTATATTTCTACGTCAAAAAGCTCTCCGCTTCATGGGTGGCATTAATCGTTCATTCCTTCCTTCAGAACGCAGAGATTCAAAGCGAATACCTGGAGTACAGCAGTGTCGGAACACAGGTGAAACAACCGGTTACCGTGGTCTATTGCGAAAAAGGAGAGAAGAGAAGCGAATATGCCGCAGCACTCTTGGCTTCGCGCCTCGGGGCGGACGGCGTTACCTTCTGGAACTCATCCTCGCTCCTGAAAAGCGCCGATGACAGCGATGTTCCTTCAGCGCTCGTCATTCGCTCCCTTTCGTATGCCGAAGCGACCGAATTGTCTTACTATGGCTCGCCGATCATCCATCCTCAGTCGCTTCTGCCCGCTATCGAAGCGGAGACCGAAGTGACATTGCGCTATTGGAACGCCGAACATGACCCCGGAACGGTCGTCAGCAAAGAGGGCAATCCGGCAAGTCCTTACAAAGTGAAAGGGTTTTCTACGATCCGAAACGTCGCCTTGGTGAACGTGGAGGGTGTCGGAATGAGCGGAGTGGTGGGGATTTCCGCCCGCCTCTTCAGCGCGATGCGCAACGCGAATATTTCCGTCATCCTGATCAGCCAGGGATCCAGCGAATACTCGATCTGTTTCGCCGTCTATCAGGACAAGATGGAAGAAGCGGTCCGCGTCGCCCGCCTTGAGTTCAAAGACGAGTTGGCCAATAAGAAAATCCACAGCATTGAAGGACATGAGAATCTGGCGATTCTCGCCGCCGTGGGACAAAAGATGAGCGGCCAACGAGGAATCGCCGGGAATTTCTTCTCCTCTCTGGGTAGAGCGGGAGTGAACGTCGTGGCGATCGCCCAGGGTTCCTCGGAGACCAATATTTCAGCGGTCATCCTCCAGAAGGACGTTCGTCGAGCCCTGCGCGCTCTTCATGCCCGGTTCTTCCTTTCCCGCCAGACGCTTTCAGTCGGCTTGCTCGGACCGGGTTCGATCGGAAGCGAGCTCCTTTCTCAGATTGATGCTCAGCGCGTCCGCCTTCGTGAACAGTTTGGTTTGGCGATTCATATCCGAGGGATCGCGAACTCGAAGAAAATGCTCCTGGATGAAGAGGGGATCGATCCGGGGAACTGGAGAGACCGCTTCGAGAAATCGAGCGTCGATCTGGATTTGACGGAGTTTGCCGCCCATATCAGTGCGACATACTTCCCTCACTCCCTGATCATCGATTGCTCGACGAGCAGCGAATTGGCCAGCCATTATGTCGGATGGTTAAAAGACCGCATCCACGTCATCACGCCCAACAAGAAAGCCGGAACCGCCGAATACTCCTACTACAAGGAATTGATGGATGCATGTCTGAGCACCGGCAGCCGATTCCTCTATGAAACGACGGTGGGGGCGGGGCTTCCGGTCATCTGGACCCTGAAAGACCTGGTACAGACCGGTGATCATGTCCACCGGATCGAAGGGATGCTCAGCGGAACGCTCGCTTGGCTCTTCTCCACCTATGACGGATCGGTTCCGTTCTCCACTCTGGTCCGCCAAGCGAAAGAAATGGGATATACCGAGCCCGATCCCCGAGACGATCTTTCGGGGATGGACGTGGGGCGAAAGACGGTGATTCTCGCCCGCGAACTGGGCAGCAAGATCGAAGTGGCCGATGTCCCCATTCAGAGTCTCGTTCCCGAGTCCCTTGAAGGAATCAACTTGGACGAGTTCATGGATCGGCTGGAGGAGATCGATCCGATCATCGAACGAGCGTATCAGACCGCTCGCTCAAAGGGAGAGTTCCTCCGTTACGTCGGAACGGTGGATGAAGAGGGAAACTGCGATGCCCGACTCGGTTCATTCCCACCGGATCATCCCTTCAGTCAGGCATCGGGGACCGATAACGTGATCTGTTTCATAACCGATCGGTATCAGACCCAGCCGCTTGTGATCAAAGGACCCGGAGCGGGCAGGGAAGTGACCGCAGGGGGAGTCTTCAGCGACATCCTCCGCCTCTCATCCTACCTGGGCGCCCGAATTTAGGAGAACGGACGATGAAGTTCATTTCAACGCGCGGCAATGCCGAACCGGTCGGAGCAAGTCAGGCGATCATGCAGGGGTTGGCCCCGGATGGGGGGCTCTATATCCCCGAATCCTTTCCCTCTCTTGCACATGTGAATGTCCATGAGATCTCCTCCTATCCCGAGCTTGCCTATGAGGTGCTCGCTCCCTTCTTCAATGGAGATCCGCTCGCTCCCTATCTGGCTGAGATCTGCGTCAACGCGTTTACGTTTCCCGCACCCATGATTCAGCTGGAGGAAGGACGGTTCGTTCTCGAACTGTTTCACGGCCCTACTGCGGCGTTCAAGGATTTCGGAGCGCGCTTCCTGGCATACTCGATGGAGCAGCTGTTGCAGCTTCAAAAGCGGAAGCTTACGATTCTGGTCGCCACCAGCGGTGATACCGGCGGAGCGGTCGCAGCGGCGTTCGCCGGTCGAAAAGGCATCGACGTCAAAGTGCTCTTTCCGAAGAACCGGGTAAGCAAGCGCCAGCAGCACCAACTGACGTGCTGGGGCGGAAACATTGAAGCATATGAGGTTGACGGCTCCTTCGACGATTGTCAGGCGATGGTCAAAGCGGCGTTCATGGATGAGCAGATCAGCAGGCAGTGGGGCTTGTCCAGCGCGAATTCGATCAACCTCGGAAGACTTCTTCCTCAGATGGTGTATTACGTGTATGGCGCGGTCCGGGTGCAGGCCGCAAGCGGAAAAAAGCCTCACTTCATCATTCCCAGCGGGAACGTGGGGAACAGCTGCGGGGCGTACTGGGCAAGGACGATGGGCGCCCCGATCGAATCGGTCACGCTCGCCCTGAATGCCAACAGGACGATCGTCGATTATCTGAAAAGCGGGAACTACGCTCCGCGCGCTTCGGTCGAGACGTTGGCCAATGCGATGGATGTAGGTGCTCCGAGCAACATGGAACGGCTCTTCGCTCTCTATGGCGATCTTGCGACGATGCGCCTGAACGTAAGCGCCTACAGCATCGATGATGCGGCGATCCGGCAGACGATCAAAGAAACATATGAGCAATATGGATATATCATCTGCCCCCATACTGCCACCGGAGTCCGAGTCCGAAAAGATTTCGTTTCAGAGTCTCCTACAATCGTGGTGAGTACCGCCCATCCGGCGAAATTCGAGATGGTGGTCGAACCCCTCATCGGTCACACCCTCAAGGTGCCGCCCGCTCTTGAAGAACTCCTAAAAAGAGATACTCGCTGCACATCGATCGGGACTGATTATCGAGAGCTGTTTCAATAGATCAGTGCGGTAGTCGGCGCTTTCCGAATCGCAAGGGCGGTGATACTGCCTTCACCGAAGACCTTCTCCATCCTCTTGGTGAATTGATTGAACAGAGCGATCGGCACATACGCTTGAATCGTTCCGGCGAACCCGCCGCCGTGAACGCGCACCGCTCCTTGGCCTTGAAGGATCCGTTTGCTGAGCGCGATCGCCAGACTGAGGCCCTGTTCGGTGGGATCGATCGAAGGGTAGAGGTTCTGCAGGAAACAGAAGGAGGATTCACCGCTTTCGTTCACCAATTCCAGATAACGGTTCATATCGTCCGCTTTGAGAGCGTCGAGCATCCACTGAACCCGCTTGTTCTCCTCGAAGAAATGGAGGGCCCGGAGGATCGCGCGATCGTTCCCAAGCGAGGAGCGGAGATTCGGAAGCTGTGACTGGAAGCGTTCTTCGGAAACGAAGCGAAGATTTTCTTCACCGAAGAAGGCGGCGACGGCTCGCATTTCGATCGGAATGGAGGCGTACTCGTGAGTAAGGTCGGCGTGGTTGCCCCCCGTATCGACGATTACCAGGCGGTATCCCTTTTCTTCAAAGGAGTAGGAGACTTCGTGAATCTGCGGATTCCGGTCTTTGAAATCGATGCCGATGATGCCTCCATACGCACAGGCGAGCTGGTCCATCAGCCCGGAAGGTTTGCCGAAGTAGGTGTTTTCGGCAAACTGGCCGATTTGAGCCAAGGCAACCGGTTTAAGCACATTATCGTTGTACAGGTGATTGAAAATCGTTCCACACAGCACCTCGATTGCCGCTGAGGAGGAGAGACCGGAACCTTTCAGCACTCTGCTCGAGGTATTGGCACAGAAGCCGCCGATCGCCAAGCCTCGTTCTTTGAACGCAAAAGCGATTCCCCGAACGAGACTTTCGGTGGTGTTGTATTCCTCTTTATTTATCGCAAGATCGTTCAGATCCACTGTTACCGGAGGATACCCTTCGCTGATGATGGTAACGATCGAATCATTTCGTTTCGTAACCGCGGCGATCGTATCGAGATTGATCGTGGCGGCGATCACCCGTCCTTTGTTGTGGTCGGTGTGGTTTCCTCCGAGCTCGCTGCGGCCGGCGGTGGAGAAGAGGATCGGATTCTCTTCGCAAAACAGCTTGGCATGGGTTTCGATCAGCTCCCGGTACCGCCGATCATGCTCCGCTTCGTCATATGCATTTCCATAGAATTCCGCATATCGCTTGTGCAACGCACCACTTTGTACTTCACGTACCGTCGCCATGCCGATCCTCCCTCGTTTGTAAAAAACTGTATAGGTCCCTCCCTCTCTTGTCAATCTGAGGCAGAAGAATCATTTTCCCTTTCAAGAAGGGTGGTTGAAGGATCTTTCGTTCCGCTACAAGCGTTCTGACCGCTTCCTCGATCTCCCGGATCCGCCAGGTGGAAAGTGAGCCGGAATAGAGAACACGGGCATCCTTTTTTTGCAGCGTCAAGGCAAGCGTATAGGGGGTGTACTTCAGCGGATTGAAGAAAATGGTGCGCAGAATCGGCCGTTCCCCCTCTCTGTGAAGAATACGGTTATTCAGACACACTCCACAGCCGAAGCAGTGCTCGAGCTCTTCATCCATCAGCGAAAGCAGAAGCGAGCGATAACATCGTTCATGTTGGTTAAAGATCCGAAAAAGGGGTGAAGACCGGTCATGTTCATTGATCAGAACGATCGATTGAGCCGGCAGGCCATCCCGCCCCGCGCGTCCGCTCTCCTGTAAAAAAGCAAGGGCGTCGGAGGGTGGAGCGTAATGGATGACAGTCCGGATGTTTTTCTTATCCATTCCCATTCCGTAGGCGTTTGTCGAAAACAGCACTCCGTCGGGATGATGATAATACCACTCTTCGATTGCGAGGCGTGCATCCTTTGGAAGACCGGCATGGTAATAACGGACATCGAGCGCCGGGTTGGAGATCCGGAAATAGCGGGCAAGACGCTCCGTCAGAGCGCGGGTCGGAGCAAAGACGATCGCCGGCCGGGTCGAGGGATTGTGCAGGAGGGTAGTGATGGCACGGGACTTTGAAAGGGCGGGATAGGAATGGTAGGCAATGTTTTCCCGGTCGCTCGATCCTCGAACGAGGTGGGCCGGCTTTCCGGTGAAAAAAAGGGTGTTCAATAAGTTGATTACCGCATTGTCGGCGGTGGCGGTGAAACAAAGGGTCTGTCTCGGCCGAAGATGGGCGATAAGGGAGCTGAGCGTCCTCAGCGCCGGCCGAAACGAGGAACCCCAGCGCTCGATCGTATGTGCCTCATCGATGACGATCATCGAGATGGGGACGTGCAGCAGGGCGGAAAGCACGCCCGGGTTCGCCAGCGTTTCAGCGTTGGTGACAAGGGCGCGAACATCTGCAAGACGAGATAGTATCCGGGCTCGCTCCTTTCTTGACTGTCCTCCTTTGAGGCAGAGGACGGGGATCTTCGCCTCCTCGAATCTTCTCATCTGATCGCTCATCAATGCCAAAAGAGGATAGACAATAATGGTAAGACCCGAGACCACCAGCGTAGGAAGCATGAAGCAGAGGCTCTTTCCGCTTCCGGTGGGCAGCGTCACGATCATGCCGGGGTGGGGGTTCTCTTTCTTGTCTTCTTCAAGAATCCGCTTGATCACCAGATATTGGAAGGGGCGTACCGCATTGATTCCGAAGCGCTCACGGGCAAGGGTGGTGATGTGATCCATACCCCGTATTCACGATTATCTGTCGGTTCGCATCAGAGAAAAGAGAAAAATCCTGAGATGAGCGGAGATTTCATCTGCTACTCATATTCACACAGCTTCTTACTCAAGGAGTCAATAATTTTCTCGAAGGTGAGCGTCTCCCGTTTATAGAGCGTCTGCTTTTTGATCATCGCGTCCAACGCCGAAGAAACGTGCAGTTCGGCGATCCAGGATTCGGGAAGGGGATCGAAGAGCATGCCCGCTAAGCCTCCGTACAAAGCGCAGCGAAGGCGGGCGGATCCGCCGCCTTGAGCGAGGGCGATCATTCCGTCCTCAAAGGCGGCGGCATGCTGCAGGGCGGAGAGGATCGAGAGGAGAGTCGGACGGATGTGCGGACTGTTGACCGTCGTCGGGTTGATGATTGCCTCTGAATTCCGCGCTCCCTGGACAAGCGATTTCATCTCATCGCCCAATGTTCGGCTTCTCAGCAAGAGGAGAAAGAGTTCATCGACCGTATCCGCTTCCCGGAGGATGAGAGCTGCGAGCGCTTGAGAGTAGAGATCTGCCGCTTCTTGAACCGTCTCATTGGCTGAGGTGAGGCCGACTTCTTTCTTTACAATCATCTTGGAGTCGGGTCCGGACAGAAGGGCGGACAGGATGCTTCCGGTTACAGATCGGCCCAGGTGAAAGACCCGCTCTCCTTTTTCCATCGGATTCGAGAGCGCCTCCTCAAACAACGGCTCGAGGAAATCGGGTTCTTCTTTGATATAGCGTCTATAGGTCGAACGGAGGTGGTCGTAATCGACGCGTTCCAGCTCCAGGAAGGAAAGAGCGAACAGGATGGGAAGATCGGAGACATAGCTGCTGATCCCGCAATGCGGGACTTCCTCTTCGAAGCTGTAGACTTCCGCGAGTTCGCCAAGGGCTTCGACCCTCTCGGGTTCCATCCCCTCGGTCTGGCTGCCGAAGCCGTCACCGAGACACCATCCGAGCAATGCTTTCCGAATCTTCTCTTCCATCGTTGCTTAAGCGTACCTCTTACAAGGCTCCTTTGCTGATTTCCTCATGAACTCGAACCAGATCGGAGGGGATCGGAATCTCCTGCGGGCAGAGTGAAACGCACGTCATGCATTGAGTACAGGAAAGCGGTCCTTTATCACCCATCGATTCCCAGCGCTTTTTGATCTGCTCATACTTCCCGAACAGGCGGAAGGTGTTCCACATCTCAAAGGATCCGGGAATGTCGACACCAAAGGGGCACGGCATGCAATAGGAGCAGGAGGTGCATCCGTTTCCGAGCTGACTTCTCATGCAGGAGCCGACTTCATCCAAGGTGGAATGCTGTTCTTCGGTCAGCGGTCGAGGATCGGAAAGGGTGGCGATGTTTTCAATCACGTGCTCCAATGCGGACATTCCGCTGAGAATCACCGGAACATTCTCATGTTCAGCGACCCACCGAAGGGAAAGGGAGGCGATTGAATCGTTATGTGCCACCTGTTCGATCCGTTCTTTCAGATGAGGGGGAAGGGAAAGGAGCGATCCTCCCTTGATCGGTTCCATCACGATGACCGGGATTCCGTGTTCGGTCGCCAGTTCATACCCGGCTCTGCCCGCCTGTTCTTCGATGTCGAGCCAGTTGTATTGGATCTGACAGAAATCCCAGGCTCTTGAAAGCAGGATGTATCTGAAGTCTTCAAAGCTTGAATGAAAGGAAAAGCCCAGCTTCTTGATGCGGCCTTTTCGCACCTCTTCTTCCAGATACCTGATGACCCCCAAGTCCACCATCTTTACATAGGTTTTTTTTCTTAACGAATGGACGAGGTAGTAGTCGAAGTATTCGACCCTCAGTCGCTCCAGCTGTTCTTCAAAGATTCGTTTTGCATCATCAACGGATTCGACCAGCCAATTCGGAAGCTTCGTCGCCAGTTGAAAGGTGGTGCGATCATAGTTTTGGAGAAACTCGCCAAGAAACGGTTCGCTCTCACGAGCATGGTAGTTGTAGGCGGTATCGTAATAGGTGACTCCATGCTCCATCGCATATCGAAGCATCTTGGTAGCCAACGGGCGATCGATCTTCCCTTCTTCGGTCTGGGGAAGGCGCATCGCGCCGAAACCAAGAAGAAACGGTTTTTTGCTCATATAGCCTCCAGTAGTATCAGGAAGAATTGTAGCATATTTTCATGAAAAGTACTTTTGAGTTTACAAAGAGAGAAAATATGTATTCAAAAGTTTTTATGGGTATAACCGGAAAAACTATATAAAAATAATAAGTATATATGGGTATAACCCCAATAACTTTCTTTACTTTGTACCTTTTTATGGGTATAATCCTGAATATGGAGTGAAATGATGTTCGATAGACCGCTCTGCTACGAGAAAATAAAGCCGTTCATCGGAAAGCCGTTCATAAAAGTCATCACGGGGATCCGTCGGTGCGGGAAATCGACGATGATGCTCTTGATTCAGCAGG
>Ga0116183_1006768_pt1 | contig 10453 bp, 5 predicted proteins | sample AD_UKC078_MetaG_FD_89753 | JGI IMG/M metagenome (GOLD analysis project Ga0116183, IMG submission 89753) | Active sludge microbial communities of municipal wastewater-treating anaerobic digesters from USA - AD_UKC078_MetaG | ecosystem: Engineered > Bioreactor > Anaerobic > Digestate | place: USA...
AAGCAGCAGCGCGCGCTGCGCCGCGGGGTCCTGAGAAGTTTTTCGTTTGGTGGGTTTTTTTGCGTTCATGCGGAGCCTGCGTCCCCGGTTTATGTGGAGGTTTTCTGATTATACCTGAGACATGCGAGGACCTGATTGCCTGCCGCGCCCAGTAATCGTAAAAGGAGAGCCGGATTCATCACGGCACCAGCTGCAGGTTCAGAATCATAAAACAGTTCGCGTGGTCAGCGGTATTTGTGGTGATGCTGGCATTGGATACCAGAGTAAGCTCAAGCATGTCACCCTGAACACCTTTTAAACGCACTTCAAAGGCCTGCTCCCCGCCTCTACTTATTACCAGTAAAGAAACAAGTTCGCGGTTGACGTACACCGACAAGTTGAGCGGATGCGCCGAATAAGCTTCGGGCATTGCGAACCACAAATCCATGCTCAGTGCGCCCTCCCCGTAATGGTGCAGCAGATAAGTGGAAGCACGGTTGGCCCATTTTCCGGGCACGGCCAGTTCGTAAATATATGCGTTGTGCACAAAAGCCTTAACCTCTGCGCGGCGAAAGTCAATGCCCGAGTAGTCCACAGACGCCCTGTCCTCTATAGTGAAAGACAGATAAACAAACTAGGGGTGATCTGTTAGTTGGTAGATAGAGAGTTCATTTAGCTTGTCTTGATAAACCAGCTCGTACTCAAAATTACTCAGCACACTCTGTAGGCTTTCCGGATCTAGACGTGCCGCATAGCGGTCGCTGACGAGATAGGTATCCTTAAGCTTCCCCGGTGCCAGCAGTTCGGGATGCGCATAAAAATCATAGAATTGTGTGTTGGCAGCAAATGAAAGCGTTGGCGCCTGCCACCATCCATAGCCAAAAACCCTAGCGCCCTCCGGCAAACCCTGAATAAAGGCTGCCGCGCTCAGATACCCATATTTTTCCTCCGTATCCTGGAAAGAGATTTTGTAGGTGCCCTGGCGAAGTGACTGCACGCCCCAGACTGCCGCCAGCAAACCTAGGATGAGTGTTAGGAAGAGATATAACAGGTCCGCGCTGAATCCCGGCCATATTCCAGGACTGGCGCAGCTCCCTTTACGCAGCAGCCCGAGCTCACTAACCAACAACAAATCCAGCAGCACAAAAGCTGGAAAGAGGTAGCGTTCCCACGGGTGGCCAGTAAGTAGCAGCCACCAACCAAACAGTGTAAGGGTTAAAATGCCTAAAAACAACACACTCGCATTTACAGTGGACCGGTTTCGATAATTTCCCGATACACTGTTCACGCTCGAAATAAATACTTTCCAATGTAGTCCCAAAACTATCAACCCTGCCAGCATGAGCAGGGCTGCAATACGAGTCTTCATTCCAATGTAAGTGGCGAGCCGACGGAAATGACTGAAAATATTTTGAGTTAAGTTAGTCAGACTGTTCTGATTCTCAAGCAAGCTAGGATTACTCAACACAAAGGATGTTCGCCGAGACAGTGTGAGTAAATACGCGTCCACGCCTAGTACAAGAATCTGGTTCATCTCGTAAACCATAAACGGCAGTAGCAGCCCCAGTGCGAAGACGAACAAATCCAAAAGGTAGGCCTTAAACCTATTTGGTTCCCCGGCGCTGCGTTCGCGGCTCCAAAAGCGCATGTACGCAAGAGCGGCGGCAGCTGCGGGCAAGGCAAACAACGCGATCATTTTTGTCAGCCCAGCCAACCCAAGGCAGAATCCAGCCCAAAACAAAGCCCCCCGCGTCCGCTTCATCTCAAAACGCTGTAGGAAGATAGCGGTGAATATGAGGTAGAACAGCATGGGCATTTCGCCGTACAATCCAAAAGACCAGACGGCAAACTGGGGCGTAATCGCTATCAGTGCCAGCGCCAGAAGCGCCCAGGAAGCATGCAGCCTGAGGCTGCGCAGCAAATACCATGTTGCAGCGGCGGCAAAAAGCCACGCATAGAGCGCATTCACCATTAAGCCGACGCTGAATGTGCTGCCAAACAACTTGAAGCTAAACGCGACAGGCAAAATCAACGGCAAGCCTGTCGTAATAATCGGATCAAACACGATCGGTTGGTCATAGGTGGTCGTATAAGAACCGTTCTCAGCCAGACTACGCGCCACCTGCGCGTTCACACTTCCGTCAAAGCTAAAAGGCGTTGTGAGCGCGATTGAAACACACTTGGTTCCAAATGCCAGCAGCGCCAAGAGAAGCAACATATTCCAGAGATTACTGTGCCTATATTTATCTGACTTTTGAATTAGGTTAGGTTTTTCCATCCTCATTTTTCCAATTGTTCAAAACAATGCCCATCTAGTAGTATCAATTTGGGTCCTCTCCGCGGACCTGTGGATATTTTTCGGGCAATGGATCTGCCCGTCTTATGTTCTTATTATGCCATAAGAACATTGAGACGCTGTCGAATGCCGCATTTAGCGGGGATTTTCTTGTAGTAAAATCAAATTGATCGGCTAATATTTGCACAGAAACAATGTCAGATTGGCGCGTCAGCAAAATGATTCTCAGAAACAGCCTTGATTCCCTGCTTATCACCCTCAGCGGAGCCTTTGATGCCCGTTACTATTTACTTACCTACGAGGACATCCGCAGGGCGGACACGGCGCCTCTCCATCATTTCATAAAGTGGGGCTGGAAGGAAGGCAGAAATCCATCGGCGGCCTTTAACACTGCTTTTTACCTGCAAACCAACCCGGACGTGCTCGCCGCCGGTGTCAATCCCCTTTTGCATTATCTGCGGCACGGCAAAAAAGAAGGCCGCCTGCCCAGGCCCGGAACGCAGGATAAGCGCGCCACGGCGCCAAACCGCCCCACCCTGCACGGTTTCCGGTCTGCTGCCCGCAAGCTCTACCGCGCGCTGCCCCTCTCCATCCTCCAGCGGCAGCGGCTGAAAGCTTTTCTTCTCAAGAGTTTCCCACGCCTGTTCAGGATGGTTAAGACAGGCATTCGTGGCGTTTTTTGGGACCCCACATATACACCAGGAAACCTTATAGACCTCGCGAAAGTGCAGCCCGCTGAATTTTTCAGCAAACAAATTGCAGTGCATATGCATATTTTCTACAGCGACCTTATCCCGGAATTTGTACGCCATATCGCGAACATGCCTTTCGCCTACGACCTGTACATTTCCGTGGTGTCGGAGGATGCCCGCGCGCTATGCGAACAGGCGTTTGGCGGTTTGCCACACCTGCACAAGCTGACTGTGGAACAGGTTTCAAACCGCGGCCGCGACCTTGCGCCGTTTTTCTGTGCTTTTGGTGCGCGCCTGAAACAATACGACCTGTTGGCGCATTTCCATACAAAAAAATCGCTTTATAACCAAGGCAACACCCTGGGGTGGCGGGAATACTTGCTTAGTGAAATGCTGGGTAGCCCGGAGCAAATCCAACGCATCTTCAGTCTTCTTCGGGATGACAGCCCCTACGGCATGGTTTACCCGCAGACTTATTATTTGCTACCTCCGGAGGCGCACACTTGGATGGCAAACCGCCCGCTTGCCGGACAGCTCCAGGATAGGCTCGGTTTTGAGGAGATTCCCGAAGCTTATTTTGATTTCCCTGCGGGTTCCATGTTTTGGGCGCGCAAAGAGGCATTGACGCCGTTGTTCGAAGCGGATTTTGCGCTGAAAGATTTCCCCGAGGAAACGGGTCAAACCGACGGCACGCTGGCGCATACGTTAGAACGTTTTTTGGGCGTCAGCACTTCGCGTCAGGGCCTAGAAATCGCCATTCTACAAGACAAACAAAACTACAGCTGGTCTGCCTGGCGCTTTGACCATATCCTGCAGCGATCGTACTTGGACCTGAAGGAAAGTTATGACGACAGCTTTGTCAAACTGATTGGCTTCGATGTCTTCGACACGTTGCTTTGCCGGCCACTGCTGGACCCTGAAGCTACCAAGAAAATTGTGGCTCGGTGCAGTTCCCCAGAAAACGGCGCAGTCTTCCTGCGCTATCGCGCCTTTGCCGAAGCTCAGGCGCGCGCGTTGAAGGGGGCGGATGTGGGCCTTGACGAGACCTATCAGGTGTTGGAGCAACTTTCCGGGCTGGGCGCGGAAGAAATTTCGGAGCTACGCGCCCTAGAAGAAAGCGTCGAAGAAAAAATCGTACGACCCCGCGCAGAAAGCATCCAACTGTATCAGGATGCACTCCGAACCGGGAAACCTACGATTATTATTACGGACACCCCCCTGCCGGAACCAAAGATCGTGAACATGCTGCACCAAGCGGGCGTTGATCGCTGGGATCAAATGTTCATATCAAATTCAGTCGGCGCACGCAAGGATAGCGGCGCGTTGTATGAACGCGTGCTGGAGCACTACGCCCTCAAACCTGAGTCGTTCGTGATGACTGGCGACAACGAATGCTCTGACTTCCAGATTCCGTTGGATCGCGGCTCCGGCTCGGTGCACATCCTGCGCCCCGTCGAAATCGCACGTGGAATGCCCCGGTTGCGAGCCACGGTAGACCTGCTTAAGAAACGCGCAGACCTGGACGAAGAGCTTACGTTAGGCCCCATCCTGCTACGTAATTTTTCACCGCTAGTCTATCCAGAATTGGACCCGACCAGCCTTTTCCCGGTCTCGCCTGAGAACATCGGCTACAGCCTGATTGGTCCCTTGCTGGTTAGTTATTCCCAGTGGCTGCTCGTCAAAGCTCGGGAAGACGCGGTCGACCACCTGTATTTCCTCTCCAGGGAAGGCAGGTTGATGAAGGCTGTCTACGATACCTGGACCACCGGTCTGCCGGACACACCGCGCTCGGAATATCTGGTAGTTTCCCGTCGCTGTTCCAGCATGGCAGCGGTATCTTCCTTTGAAGACATCCTGGACATTGCCAAAACGACCTATTACCCGAATACGCTCAGGAAGCTGTTACATACCCGTTACGGCATCAGCCCCTCCGCTGAAAAATGGCAGCAGATTGCCCGGGCGGAGAATTTAGGCCCGGAAAGCATCGTCGAAATACAACAGAATCGGATTGGACGCCTCGAAGCTGTCCTTGATATGCTGCGCGAAGAAATCAATACTCGGGCTGAAAGCGAAAAGACAGGCCTGCTGCAACAACTTTCGGTGCTTGGCATGCCGGCAGCAAAGAACCCGGCTGTGGCGGACGTTGGTTACGGCGGCTCTGTGCAGGGGCACCTGAACAAGATTCTGGGTAAGCCTGTGCACGGCTACTACCTGTTGACCGACGAGCGTTCCCGCCGTGTAGCTGACCGCTTCAACGTGCATCTGCGGGGCTGTTTTGGCGAAGAAATCGGCTCCAGCCAGGAAAGCCCCTTGATTTTCCGCTACAGCTTTGACCTGGAGAAGCTGCTCAGCTCCAATGACCCTCAAATTGAATACTACGAAATGGAGGCAGGCCAGGCGGTCGGGCATTACCGACCATTGGCTGATGAGGAATTGGCGGCCTCTGAAACCAGGAATCAAATTCAGGCTGGCGCGCTGCAATACACGGCAGACTTGCGGGAAATTCGCCAAAATTTGCTGCCCGATATTCAGCCTTCCAGCTTTGTTGCCACCTCTCTGATGGATGCTTTCCTGACCAATCAGTCAGACGCCGAAATAGCGCTGCTTTCAAGCATCGTCCTGGATGACTATTACTGCGGTCGGGATTTGGTCGCCTGAAGCCCACGCGGGCAGACCAGTTTCACTTTTTCAGCAAGCGTCCTAACAAGCGATTAAACGCGCGCAGCGGGCGGGTCAGCTTCCAGCTGCGGCTGTTGGCGTATCCGACAACCTCATCCCGCAGGGCTTCAAGCTGAATTTCTTTCCCGACCAGCGCGGTTTGCAAGCTTTCCAGCTGCAGATTAATGCTTTGAAGTTCCTTTCGCTGGGCTTCAAGCTGTTTGTCGCGCAGCAGAATCTCGGCGTGCTGTTTTGCCAGGTCTTCATGCAGCCTGGAATAACGGCTGTTGGTCAAGCCGCGCAGTTCTTCCAGCTGCAGCGCCGCCGCTGCCAGCGCGGATTCAATCGGGTTCGCGCTTTCCGGTGTTTTCGCTCCCACGCGGGCGATTTCACCATAGACTTGCTGCCATTCCTGCGCGTGGTCTTGCGTCAGCCACTGCCGGCGGATATCTTCCTGGGCGCGCGCGGCCATCCGCAAACACAAAGCCGGGTCTTCAATCAGCGCCCCTAGTTTGCTCTCCCAGCTCTGCGCGTCTTCCGCCAGGAAGCTGTTTTCGCCGTCCCGCACAACGGCAGCGAAGGACGGCAGCGCGGCGTATACCCCTGCCAGGCCCAGCGCGGAGTACTCCAGGAACTTAATCGCACTTTTGCAGCGGTTGAAGACGTTATCCTGCAGCGGCGCGAGCGCGATATCCGCTTCTATCCGGAGGAATTCCTGTTGAAACTGGCGGTAATCGTAGCTGCGCACCGGCTGGTAATCCACCCGTGCCAAATCCGCCAGACCCTCGGGCGGGCGAGCGCCAAAAAAGACAAAGCGCACCCGGCTGCCGTAACGCCTGGCGATATTGCGCAGCGCTTCGGCGATGCCTTCCAGGTCGGGGGCATGCGTGGGGGTGCCCATGAATAAGATGCGCACCGGCCTATCCGCCGGGCGTAAGGCGGGCGGGCGGAACTGCCACAAGTCCGCGTCCAGATAATTGGGCAGCACAAACACATGCGGGTTGAATGGAAGCAGTTCCCGCTTCAATTCAGGGGTGGTCACGGTCAGGGCATCCGCGCTGAGCAGGGCATGCAGTAATGCCGATAGGCTGTCGGCGTAATCTCCGGCCAAACGGTCCGGATGGTCGGGGGGCAGCGCGAGCAGGTGGTCATCCAGGTCCATGACCACCGGAACCCCTCTCGCACGCGCTTCGGTAAGCACGGATTGGTAAGCCTTGAAGCGGCGTGAAAAATCACGCTGGAAACACACCAGGTCCGCGCCGGCAATGATGTCCAGGTTTGGATCACCCGCCGCCACGCCCGGAACAATCTCGATTCCAGCAGCTTTCAGCGGAGAAATGAAACGGTACAGTTCCAGCGCGGATTCAATCTGGTTGTAGGTGAAAAATGCGACGCGTCTGACCTTCATAGTAGCTCCTGCCTGATGAAACTCTCTGATTTTATTATAGCCGTCCCAACGTACTGCTAGCGGGTCAGCAAATTTCCTGTGGAGTTTTCAGGGTTTTATGGACCGCAATGGTACGGCGGACAAAGCTGGTAAATTCGCTCCCGGTCAGCGCTTCAAGGCTAGCGTCCAGCGCTTTGGTCCATGTGATTTCGCGCGCGTTCAGCCCGCGCATAATATCATTAATGCGCCCGCCAAATTGTTCTTCGCTGAACCGGGTGCGAGCGAAATGGAAGCCGTTTTCTCCCAGCCGCACGCGTAAATCAGGATCTTTCATCAGGCGCTCAATGCGTTCCGCCAGCGCGGGGATATCCCCAACGGGGTAGAGCAGCCCGGTCTCGCCGTCCGTTATCATCTCTGGGCTGCCGCCCGAAGCCGACGCGATAACGGGCTTTTTTAACTGCATTGCTTCCAGGGATACCCGCCCGAGCCCTTCCATGCGCGAACATACCAACACCGCATCGGCTTGATTTGTAAGCGCGGGCATTCGCTGCTGGAAGGGAAGTATTCTGGCAATCCCTTCCAACCCAAACGATTGGATTAAAGTCTCCAGACGAGCTTTGAATTCCTGGTGGGCGCCGCCGGGCATCAGCAGTTCCAGCGGCCCAAGCCCATGCTCCCGCAAAATTTTCAGCGCGCGCACGGCGTCTGCCTGCCCCTTCCCCTCGGAGATGGTACCAGCCAACAGGAGTTTGAACGCCTGCGGATTCTGAAACCCCGGGGCATCCGAATCCGCAATAAGGTCTTCGGCTGTGGGTGGCGGGATGTAGCGGTACACAGTCTCCACTTTCGGCGGGTTCATTCCGGGGAAAAGCACGTTCTGGATGGCTTTGGAGCGGGTGAGCACGCACTCCGAGCTTTGGGCAATAAACTCCAGGCTCTTTTCCAGGCCAAGCTGGAACAGCAGCCCGTGGTCAAGGACGCCAAATTCGTTCACCAGCCAGATGTGCGGTTTGTCCAGTAAGAAGGCAGCCGCCGCCCCCCAGGGCAGCACCATGGTATTGGTCAGAATCACGTCTGGATGCAAATCCTTGAGCATTTGTATATTCTCGCGCAGCCAGCTGCCAGTGAACGCCAGATTGGCAGGGTTGCGGTCCAGTTCCTCCTGCGAAAGCGCGCACCACCAGCTGGTGGGAGCGATGATGGTCCGCGCACCAGCTTTCTGCAGCTCTGATTCCAGCGCGCCCACGCCGGGCAGCACAACCGTACAGCGTGTGTGGTAGTACGAGCTAAGTTCGCGTACCAGCTCCACCAGGCTGCGTTCCGCGCCGCCCAACCCGCTGCTGTGGGTAAAGATCAACGCGTTCATTGTTCCGACTGGCGCAGGCGGCTCGCTTTCCCCGGTGCTAAGCTGGGCTGGAGCAGCCGGGGTTTGCGCGAGCTCAGGCGTGAGCGCCATTTCCCGAAAAACCTCATCGGACAGGCGGCCAAAGTACTCTCTGTCGTACCTGCCCTCTAGGACGACGCGTTCCGCCAAGCGCCTATCCCATTCCCCTGGAGAGAGAATGCCAAAACCCGTCCTCGGATAGAAAGTCATTTCAGCAAAGTACACGCGCCCTTTGCACAGAAAAAAGTCAACACGGACAAAAGGAAAGCCTCTGCCCAGTTTCTCAGCCAATTCCATCATCAGGTCCGTCTGCGGGGGGCGCTCGGTGAAACCAATATGCGGCGGGACGTTGATGGAATATTGCAGCCGTTCCCATTCCGGCATCATGTGGATGGAAGTGTTTCGCTCTTCAAAACGGTTATAAATATACTGGACTTCGCACACTTTGCCATTCGTGACGTGAATCTTACAGTCCGGCGGGATGCCCCCGCCCTCGTCCACCAGCAGTTCCTCCACGACAAGCTTGGGCCTATTTCCTTTGTAGCACCACTCCCGAAAGCGACCGTAATAATCGTATTGCATCCAACCGTCCGCTTCCCAGGCGGCTTTCTCCCAATCAAAGCTGTCTTTATCCCTGCAAATGATGGTGAACCCGGAGCCGTGGTTAGCCTTAATCACAAATTGGCTTGGGAGTTTGTCTCGCGGAATATCAGCAAAACGGTCGTACACCCCTATCAAGGGCACAATATACGTACTACCGATGATATCCCCCACAAATTTTTTCGCCGCAGCCTTGTCGGCAAGTATGTGCATGATGGGATTGCGGAAAACAAGCTTGTAAATTTGGAGTTTTTCCATAAAACGGGTCGGCGCGCGAAAGTCAATGGGATTCCCAAACCGGCGGATGTAATCTTCCTGAATAGCGCGTATGTCCGCCTTAAGTTCTGCCTCGCGCGCTGCGCCGTATGGGGAGCGCCCTTCCGCCCGGCCGAATTCAAGGTAATGCACCAGCGGATTGACACCGGCGGCGCGCACGTCCGGGTTGCTCTCCAGGTAACCCAGGCTGTCAAACTTAGGGCCCGGGCTGCGCCCTTCCAGACCGCCGTAGAGCAAATAATGCCGGAGAGGGTCTGCGTCCCGGGCGGTCACGTCCGGGTTGTTCTGTCGGTACCAAAAAGGGTCAAAGTAACCGGAATTGCGCAGGAGCGTCAGGTCGTCAGTCAACACCCCCGGGCAGAGCCGGGCTGCCAATCTGCGGGCTTTTTGGCGCAAAGATAGCAAAGCTTGCATAGATTTCCTCGAATACGATTTTCCGCGAGCCCTATCAGGCGCAGGCACCGCACGCGCGTTGCCGCTGGCGCTCAGGCGTTTTCCATTGCCAGCTTCAGCGCGGTCTGCCAGGGAGGCAAACGCAAGCCAAACACGCGTTCCAATTTGCTGCAGTCCAGAACGGTAACCAACGGACGCGCCGCCGGCGAAGGGAATTCCCCGCTGCTGGCTGGTAAAAGCTCACGGACTATTTGTTCATCCCGGCGCGGATCGCGCTTCAGGATTTCCTGCGCCCAGGCGTAGCGGCTGCAGGCGCCGTCGCCCGCGCAGTGGTATACCCCTGCGCGTTCCGCCAGCCAGGTAAACGGGTCGGCGCCAACCCCAGCCAAAAGCAGCGCGGTCAGTTCAGCCAACATACGCGCTGAGGTTGGCCCGCTGATTTGGTCGTCCACCACGCGCATAACTTCCTGCTGGCGCGCCCACTGCAGCACTTTGGTCACGAAGCCGCCCTGGCGCATGGAGTAGACCCAACTGGTGCGCAGGATAAGCACTGCCCCGCCCGCGGATATGACCGCTCGGTCACCCGCCAGCTTGCTTTGCCCATACACATTTAACGGCGCGGGCTCGTCGCTTTCCAGGTAAGGGCTGCCTTTCGCGCCGTCAAAGACATAATCGGTGGAGTAATGCACCAATGGTACGCGCAAGCGCAAGGCTTCTTCCGCCAGGACTGCCGGCGACTGGGCGTTCACGCGGAATGCCAGCTCACTTTCAGTCTCCGCCCGGTCCAC
>Ga0116183_1006772_pt1 | contig 10449 bp, 5 predicted proteins | sample AD_UKC078_MetaG_FD_89753 | JGI IMG/M metagenome (GOLD analysis project Ga0116183, IMG submission 89753) | Active sludge microbial communities of municipal wastewater-treating anaerobic digesters from USA - AD_UKC078_MetaG | ecosystem: Engineered > Bioreactor > Anaerobic > Digestate | place: USA...
ACTATCTATATATTCTTTCTGCCCAACTTCTGGTTCAATAATTGGAATTCTTTTTATATCTCCAATCTGGTAGTTAAGTGTCGGTGCTATAATTTTTACAATTTCTCTGCATACTTTTGTATTTATAAATCCAAGAATATTGGTGTTAAAAACATTAAACAATATTGCAGGGCTTGCATCATCGAAGTAAACATCATCAGGATCTTTTCTAAAAGTTATATCTAATGTTGTTACTTTAGACCATACTATATGTGGAAGACCATAATATTTCGACGCTCCGATACCACTACCCTCAAAATTTCGTAATTCATAAGCATCATTTTCCCAATTAATTACAAAAATCGAGTTGCCATACCACTTTCTATATGGTCCTCCTTTTGAATATTTGTGCCATTTGCTTGGAATCTTATCATTACTTACTTCAAACCAATAACGAATAAATCTCTCATTGTCCCCAGTAAAAATACCCTTTGTAATAACATAGGACTTACTTTCAAGGCTATGACCTCTCTTGAAACACTCTATTAGTTCTTTGCTGATCCAGTATGCAAAAGTATATCCCGGAATACTAAAGAAGTCATATTGTCTTAATTTGTTATACCGGTTACCAAGATTAAAGAATTCGGATTCCTTTAAATATCTATTTGAATCATAAAAATCTACTAACCGTATACTTTGAGGTTTCATATCAACCGCTGACTTTCTAATTACAAAAGCCACCGTCTGAACTACCTTTCCAATTATACTATCAAACGCTTCATAGCCAAGATGCAAGATGCTATTTATTGCATATTTAGAAATAACTTCTTTTCTAAAGTCTTCATATGAATCAAGAAACATCCAAGAATGCATAGTAACCATCGAATTATAGCCGTCATTTACCAACTTTTTAAATCCATATTCAATAAAAACTGAGAAAAGGTCATTCTTAGTCTGAGCGTAATTATCGTCAACATATCTAGTCAACTTTTGATTCATACCTTTTCTGCCTAAATATGGCGGATTAGTACAAATCACTTCATATCTCTGACTCATTACTTTCGCTTGTTTAATAAGCATAGGAATCTTATCTATAATAATATTTCTATACTGATACTCAAGTAAATCTTCAAAATGTCCTTTTTTAATCTCCTCAACTCGTTTTTCAACAGACTCAAAATCTATCTTTTTCACATCAAGAATAGACCCATATTCCTTTGCATCGTGGAAAACCTCAATAAGGTACTCTACTTCCTGTCTACGGATTTGCTTTTCTAAGTTTGTATCTTTTCTACTAACTAATAAATCTATGGCTTCCTTAGGAAATCCGCTACTCTCTTGTATAGCACAAAGATTCATTTCTATCTTTTCTCTGAATATTCTTCTGTTTTTGCTTCTTGCCTTCATCATTAGTGCAAAATAAGCCAATTGACCTGCTCTATCATCAATATCAAGACCATATAGATTCTTTTCAAGTATGAGTTTAGGAATATCCTTTTCAGAGTATCCCGCTGACTTATATATTTCATAAAAAACATCAAAAGCATATACCAGTATATGACCGCTGCCCATAGCAGGGTCAAGTATCTTTATTTCTTCCGGATTAATATCCTTATTTCTAATTTCCTCTAACTGCTTTTGTACCTCCGGCTCCTGCTCTGCTTCTTCAATGTAATACTTCCACTCCATCTTTAACTCTTCATTTGGATGGGAGTCTAACCAGAGTTTTCCTAATGAATTTTCCACCATGTATTTAACTATCCAATCAGGAGTAAATAGTTGCGTAGCCGCCGGGATATTCTCTTTTGTAATCTTTACATTCTTTTTTAAGCCTTCAAACACTTCATCCTTTTTTTCAGAAATATAATACTGATAAAGCCAACCGATAATCTCTACCTGCTCTTTGAAATCCTCTTCTTCAATACTTTCGACCAAATCTCTTATCACAGAACCTTCTGTAAGTAAATGGTCAGGAAGCAGTAGTTCTGTATAGTCTTCTATCTCCTCAAACATTACCGGCATAATCTTTGCCAATTCATTGCATTGCTTAATAAGAAGGTACTTGAAAAGCCCTTCTGTATCGTTCTTATCCTGATACTGATAAACCACATTCTTATCAATATCTAATTCAATATTCAGAGCCTCTCTTATGATATCCGGCTCAGTTTTATTAGTATCAGTGGAGGAAAGAATCCTCACCCCTGTGGGAAGATATTCGTTCACCTCCATAAAGCGGAGTGCTATAAAACGGTTAAACCAAGTATATGCCACTTCCTCAATAACTTGGTCAAATCCCTTTTCACGAATTTTTTGAATCAGTTTCTTCCTCTGTTCCACTTCAGAGGCTTTAAAAACCCTATCATTGACGCGAAAGCCACCTTGGAAAGTTTCAATATCTTTAATACCACTCTTTGTAATTCCTATCTCAAAGGCTTTCTGCTCAACGGCTGCCAGTAAGTTATTCCTTGCTCTCATCGCAAAGTTTTTTATTGCAGACTTATTCATAAGTGTATCCCTTCTCCCTAAACCAATTTGATAATAGTATCTTCCTTGAGTTCCTTTTCAAGTTTTGTTCTAATATCCTCAAGCAATTTATCTATATCCTGCTTCGACTCTATTGTCTTTGCTCCATGTAGTATGTTAGCCATGCTTACAGTGACAGTTTTTCTTGTCTTGTAATCGCTCTGTTCGCCTCCACTTTCAAGGGTGATCTCATCTCTACCTGCCGGCTCTTTTTTCTTTAATTCCTGTTTTTTCTTTTCAATCTCTTCAAAGCACCTCATCTTTAGGCGGTCGCTTTCTTCTTTCATTGCAATAGCTTCATAAAAATTATTGGCAGAGTCAAGTCGCATTAACAAATCATCGAACTTCTCTTTAAACCTAGGACCGAGTTCACTCTCAAACTCATAGAGTTCAAGGTCAGTTTTCACTTTGTTATAATCGCTTTCAATAACAATCCTTACGGGTTTACACTCAACCTCCAAAAGCTGAACAAACTTCTCTCTGAATTCACTAATTAGGTTTGGCAGCTTCTGTATCTGTGAATAAGGTTCTTTTGATTTAACAATGGCCTCCATTGCTTCTACTATCTTTATGGTATCCTTATCAAGCACATAAGAACTGTTTTTATCATAGATATTTAACTGCTGGACTGCCCTATCAAAATGCTCCTTTTGATTCTTAAAGAATTTCTTTACATCAGCAGAATCCTCTTCATAATCCAGCAATTCTTCCTTAATTTCATATAGCGTTTCATAGAAATCCTTGCTATCCTTAATCTTCAAGATGTCTTCAAGGATTTTCTTACCCCTTTCCAATACATCCTTTCCGGGATATCTTCCATGTGCGTATTCTGCCAGCAACTTATTTATGTTAGTTTCACTCTTATACAACTCCTGCTCGCAAAGGTCTTTGAATCTGCTCATAAGCCCATCTTCATCACTAGGCATAGCAGTATAATTGAATACTTCCTTTGCGAGGTTTCGGGCATTGTTAATTAGCGCAGGAGAAGTCTTTGTCCTCTTTTTTATAAGAAGTCTATCTAAATACTCTCTCTTGGTCATATAATTAAGTATATTTTTATCTCCTATATCCAGATACTCGCTGCCAAGTTCCAACTTAATCTCTTGTACCTTAAAGAGCATGGCAACAACACCTGTAATATCTAACTCCTTCCAACCGTAGGGAACCTTTGAATATAGGTCCAAAATACTTTTCATAGTCATAGGTATATTTCTTTCAGTGTTTCGGGATATATAGGAATCAACTTCATCTATAGCCAGCTTATTTGCCTTTTCTTCCTCGGTCAAAGATATTTGAATAGTATCATTCGTTAAAATATCGTACAGTTCCTTAGTTGTATCAATAAAATCCGTCACATAGTTTAATTTTGTATATATACTTTCGATTAGTACCTTAAAGCCATCGTTTATCCTGTCTACCGGACTCTTATCTTTAATATCAAGTTTTTGAGAGTTTACAAAAAGGTCAGCCTCTTTCAATGCCTCTATAAGCAATGTTTTTACCCGCTCTTTCCTTTCTGTCACTTCACGGGATTTTCTAACTTTAATATCTTCTATCTCTTGAGTAGCAGCAGTACCTCCTTTTCTTAACAGATATGTCTGGATTTTGAGAACTTCCTCCATCTCCTCAAGAAAGGTAGTATCACCGGGAAGTCTTACAATAAGATTATTTTCTCTTGTGGACATCATTTTCAGTTCCTGATCCGTCATTTCTATCCCCGTGGAATAATACGGCGTTATTACTTTTATCCCAATTTCATTGTTCTGGCTGCCCCTAACCCGATCGTCAATAACTTGGTTAAAACTGAAATTATACCGAGAAGTGTAACGATACTTCTTATCAGTGTAGATATCCTCAAATATTACTTCACCAATTTTCTGAATGATCTCACTCATATCTATTTGTATATGCTGAATTTCCTTGTTTACATCCTGCTCTTCATGAGTTAGGAAGATATATTCATCGCCATTTTTTTGAATAAGCGTCTCTTTAATAAGCCTTTTAAGAGATGCTTCGATTCTCTTTTTTAAGTTAATCTTATCATCATCAATATGGCTAACCATAAGGGTTGCAAGGTTTTCAATATTAGCAGGCAGCTCTTTAACATACTTAATCATAAATAATACTTTAAGGATCTCAACATCCTCATCCGTTAAACGCTCATTATCCTGTGCATGTATAATAACTGTACGTATATTATGATCCAAAAAAGCTTCTATTGTTTTATAAAATGCATAGAATGGAACAATCGTACCAACTTCCTTGTCTGCGAACTGCACAGCAGACTCTTGGAAAGCACTCAAAAGAGACCTTTCTCCCTCAGACAAGTGTTTGCCGGAAGACCCATGGAGCCTAATGCCAGTGAAAACAGACTGCAAGAGATTAAACTGGTAAGGTATGAAAGGGTACACATCAATGAAGTCCTGAACATCCTTATAAGTTTTCATCTCTGCTGCATCAGAAGAGAATGTAATAAGGTTTTTTAGAATAGCGTTTTTATCTTGATAAAGCAGTTTAAGTGTATCCTTAGCCACATCATTTTTAAGTAATATACGCTTCTTTATAACTTCATCAACATTGGCGCTGGATAGGCTAATCCTTGTATTAAATCTTCCCTGAATCTTTGAGAAGTCATTCCCTCTCACTTTAGTGATGGAATCAATATCCTGCTGGCTTGTTACAAGAACCCAAACCCTTCCACCGCAATGAGTACCAAGATCTTCAACAACAGTTTGCAGATTTAACATTAACTTTGTATCATCACCAATGTACTGACCAATTTCATCGACTAAAAATATAACATGATGGTTTTTACCTTTTGATTCTACATACTCCCTAACCCTGTTTGCAAATTTCTCAATACTTAAGGTATAGTTTTCTTCCGCCTTATTATACCAGTTTCTCGCTGCATTCTCAGTCATTTTTGCAGTTTCAGCAAGCGCCCTTACTATGTTATCTTCTTCAAAGTAAAAATCCTCACGGGTATCTTCCCATGAACTATTGGAGAGTTCCAAAAATTTGGCTTTAAAGGCTTCATATACACCATCTTTAACTAACTGTCTTTCAAGGTCAGCAACCCACGGCAGTGACCCACAAAAACCTTGCATTTCATTAAAGACCTTCATAAACACTTTAACAATAGCATCTTTATTTACTTTGGAATCAGAATCCGACTTAGAATCGATATTAAAAAGAATAACATCAGTACTTATATTTCCTGCAGCCTTCATATCAGCAAGCACCATGGGGTCTTCAATCTTGTCATCAAAATAGGAAACTGCTTTTTCCCCTTTGACTTCTTTATTTTCAAGAAGATAAGAAAGTATTTTTAGAAAATGAGATTTACCACTTCCAAAGAAACCTGAAATCCAAACCCCCATTTTATCAGTCCTGTTATTTATGCTTTTCTTATAAGATTCAAAAAAGGTAGTAAAGTGCTTAAGCAACTCACGGGTAACGACATATTCATCCAATTCCTGAAAGACATTGGAATCGTCATCCTGGCCAATCTTGATAACTCCTTTGATATCCCTATCAATGTTCTTGTAAAACATCTTCCTGATTAGCATTTCATATCCTTCCCTTCTGCCTTTGCATCCTCTTTTATCTTTCTATTAGTTTAAAAGCCCTATAGTAATTGTCATCTTTTATTTCATCAAACAATTTAAGTTCCAATCCGTCATAAGTTCCCGGGAAAAACATAACCAGCGGCACTTGGTCTATTGCAGCATGGAGGCTGTTTAATACTGTATGAGAGCGAATTACCGGCCATGCATTTCCTACTCCGGTAAGGAAAACCACATCATTCTCGCCAGTGTTGTCTTTAATATAATCTACTATCATATCATTTGATTGAGTCAGCCTCAGGGTCTTCTTAATAGGATTTAAAATGTTCTCTGTACCCTTTTGCTCTTCCATTGAGAATACTTTTTCCAAGTAACCTTTGTCCTCTAGAACCTTTATCATAGTGTCATACAGGTTAAACTCCTTTATAGTAATTTCAGAGTCCTCCACATTCACCTTCTGCTTTAAAAAGGATATATGCTCTCTAACAAGCATTTCATCTTTAGGGTCATAGTCAAATATGTAGTATCCAACTTCATTCCCCAGTCCCTTATTTTTTCTGAATCGTTCTTCCATTATCTTAGGAAGTATCTTATCAAGTCTTTCGTATATATTCATTGCTTAAATCTCTCCTATCATAGCCTCCACATAGGCTTTATCGCCGCATTTCTTTATTGCATTAATTACCTCCTGCTCCATCACAGGGCGGACAATTTCAATATCTTTTTTCTGCTTCTTAATGAATCCTGATTCAAATAGAATTCTTTTGTATACCTGCTTAAGTTTGTAAAAGGTATATTCCTTCCAAGTGGCAACGGTTGCATCTTGCTCACACTTTCTATGAAAGAAAATATTAAAGTCCTTATCAGTAATAACCATGTCTTTTAAAATATACTTTTCTCTAAAAACTTCACTCATGAACTCTGAAAACAACCTATCAGTTTTCATTAAGGCATAAAGTGCAATTTGCTTACTGGTTTCTACGCTTCCGTTAACTAATTTATCCAAGAGGAAATCATCAAGCTCCTTTAACCTCCGAATTACCGTTGAAGCAATTTCTCTTTTTCGTGCGTCAGTATTTACTTGAAACAAGTTTTCCTCAATTGCAGTTTTATATATATCATCATCGCTAATGCCTTGGCACTTAAGCCTTGCAACCTTTTTCATCTCTAAGTAAAGGTATGGTATTGTCTTTATCGTAGAAGAATATTTTATACTTTTATTCATTTTCACCCTTCCATTTCTGGCCACTTTTATTTTCATTATATCACAGTGGGCCTTTTTGTCCATGAATTTAGAACAATTAGTAAATTAAAAGAGTATGGCCATTTTAACCATACCCTCTTAATGTTAATAATTTACTATATTCAACATAAATTCCTTTTTCCCTACTCTGACATGATACTCTTTAACATTGAATATAAAATTGAATCAGCCTCTTTTGAAATGGTAAATAACTGCATATAAGAAATACATTATAATATACTGATACTGTAAAATAACATATAGGGTTTTGGAGGTGTTGTTTATGTATGAGGAGGATCTGAAACGCGCGGTATGTCTTCGGCCTGAACTTATAGAACCGGGGCTCACTATAGAAAAAGAAGAATACCCTATCAGCGGTGAAGGAACCACTTACCGCTGTGACCTTAAAGGAACAGACTCAAAGGGCAATACGGTATTTGTTGAACTAAAGCTAAAAGCAAGTAAACGAGTTTTATTCCAAATCGCCAAGTATAAAGCCTATTCAAAAATTGACGGAAGATACATTGTAGCTGCACTGGAATTTGATTCAGGAGTTGAAACAGTAATAAACAATACAGGTTTCGAAACAAAAAGGATAGATAATAAAGCTCTGAATAAGATTCTTAATACTGAAAAGGATAACCCGCTTTTATATGAAAGAAAGACACCTTTCATATATTCAAAAAAAGAAAAGATAGACTCAGATATAAAGGCCAATCGGGGATACAGTCCTGAAGAATCTGAGATAGTATCAACATTTATGGAGTCAATAAAACAATTTATCATTGACAACAGTAAAGAAATGCTGGGTTTCCATTTTTATGATTATTCAATCAGGGGTAATTCCAAGGATAAGCATACCCTGATATTCACTTCAAAGGAATTCCCGGGTGATTGCCTTGTGATTTATACAAGAGCCAGATTAGCTAAAGAAATACACTTTATGTATGTGCCTGATTATTCAAAAACCACTCAGATGAGGATAAAGAAAAAGGAACAATTTTATGATTACATATTAAATAATAAATCATATCTTGAGGATTTGTTTGATCAAACACTATATACCAGCAAAAAAGCACCTAAGAATTTTGAGAAGTTGGAGATTTCGCCCCAGGCGTGGAAAGGCTTTTCGAGAGTATACATACGTGATATACAGCAGTGGCTCAACCCTGACTTCATTCAAATTATGGGTCAGCAGTTCATTGAATTCGTTGAAAAGACAGTTCCGGTAGTCAAAGATTTTTATCGGAAATGCGGACATTTATTCTAAAGTATTCTATGACATAGGTTATTTCTCCCACTCATAATCCTCATGGTGGAAAATATATAGAAGAAACCTTGCCCTGGAGCCGCCTACATAAATATCTGCCTTTGTATATACCGGGCTGCCCTGCTTTACATCTATAAGGAATACAATATCCGCTTCAAGGCCTTTGAAGGAACGTATCGTATCAAACCTTATAGCCGAGGGGTCGTTATCTCCCGTGCTTTTCAGAGGCCAGCTTTTCAGCTTGTCTGCATCAGCCATGCAGCTTTTTTTCTTTTTGTGCCCTGATACCAGGGTAATCCTCCTAGGTTTTACCCCTTGGCTTATCAGCCTTCCTACTTCGTCCTCAATCATCCTTTTTTCATCTTCATAGGTCTTCCATTTAAAGTATCTGACTTCAAGTCCGCCTTTTATTTCGGGTACTAGAGAACTTTCCGGGTAAAGGCTTTTTATCCAATTGTTAATCGCCTCGGTATTTCTAAGATTCCTGGTCAGCTTATGCTTCGATATAGGCAATTGCTTTATTTTGCTTATGTCGTCGGCAAAAATGTTCTGGTTGGGATCAGCAAATATATAGAAATGCCCGTCTTTCTTTAGAGAGGCTTCAAGGCAGGTTATCCAATCCTCTCTGAAGTCCTGCCCCTCATCTATTATTACAGCATCAAACCTCTCACTTTCGTCAAGGGAGCTGAAATAGTCAAAGCCTAAGCTTGGAAGCGTTTCTCTGTAAAAGGCATCCATTTGATTTGCATCATTGGGTTTTTCTATACAATATCCTTTTTGTGGGAGTATCTGCTCCAGATAATCATGAAAATTCATTGCAAATATGCCTTCATGCAAATTCTTGAATTCAAGCGAGGCAAGCTTTCTGTTATAGCATGTTAGAAATACTTTTTTCCCTTCCATGGCCAGTCTTCTTGCTTTCTCCTTTGCAATCCAGGTCTTTCCGGTACCCGCTCCCCCAAGGAATATCTTTCTGCTGTCGTATTCCGTTTCTTCAAGTATTCTGCTTTGTTCATCAGTCAAAACCCGCTGTGACATCTTATAGAACATATCAATTTTATCTTCCAGCCTTGAGAACACCTCATATTTCGGTGCAAGAATTTTCTCAGTCAGCTCTCTTATGCACTGCTCATTTCCTGATGTGCTTTTCCCGCCGAAGGTAGCTATAATTTTTTTCTCCAATTGCGATGAATCAATAATATCATCAAATAGCAGGATGCTGCTCTCCTTAATATGGGATGGTATGTCCCCGCTGATCTTGGTACACTCAGGAAAGCATAGGCCAAACCTCACCTTTAGCGGAAAACTGCGATGAAATCTTTCCTTATATTGTTCCGCAATTGCGAACATGGCGCTTTCAGCCTGTTCTACAGGGTTTCTGCCCAGCTCGCGGTCACTGCCCTTTTTGAATTCCTGCCATCCTCCTTTGAAACAGCTGATATCTCCCTGCTTAACCTCGATGACCATATAACCCAGTTGAGAGTGCATTACTATAAAATCTGCTTCCCTATACGGAAAATTTGTCTTGCTCTCATCAACGATTCCATACTTGTATGAGTAGCACACCGTATATTCATCGGGAAGCTTCGTCAACGCCGTATAAAGAGCTTTTTCACCGTTGTTGGATATAGTTGAAACGTCTATATAAGGTATCAACTTAGCCATAAAAACACCCTCCTCCAATCAATACTATATAATTTGACATATCTGCGGCATTTCCTTCCGTTGTCTGATATTTCTAATTGAACCGCTTCTCAAATATTCCATAGCAATACCTGATATATTGGCTCCTTGTTACTTCAAAGTTAAAACCCTGTCCCCTGAACTGGTCAAGCAAATATCTGTCCAGAGCATACGGGCTCTTTTGC
>Ga0116183_1006779_pt1 | contig 10437 bp, 8 predicted proteins | sample AD_UKC078_MetaG_FD_89753 | JGI IMG/M metagenome (GOLD analysis project Ga0116183, IMG submission 89753) | Active sludge microbial communities of municipal wastewater-treating anaerobic digesters from USA - AD_UKC078_MetaG | ecosystem: Engineered > Bioreactor > Anaerobic > Digestate | place: USA...
ATATGCCTGGTCAGACCCCGGGTCTTTATTTCGATCCTTCGTACCTTCTTTATGAGATCAACTGCTTCCATTAATTCCGGCTACTTGTTGTTTTCCAACTTTCTACTTTCTACTTTCTACTTTCTACTTTCAACTTTCAACTTTTAACTCATTTACTGCTTGTATTCCACCCTGAGCCCTGTGCCCTGCGCTCTGTGCTCTGTGCCCTGTGCCTCTCTACGGTACCTCCACCGTATTCAGTATCTCAGCAATTATATTATCCTGTGTTATATTCTCGGCTTCAGCCTCGTAGGTCAGTCCAATCCTGTGTCTCATCACGTCGGCGCATACCGACCTCACATCCTCGGGGATTACATAGCCCCTTCTGCGGATAAAGGCATAGGCTTTTGCAGCCAGCGACATGTATATCGAGGCACGGGGTGAAGCACCGTAGGATATCATGTTGCTGAAACCGGGAAGTCCGAATTTTTCAGGATTACGGCTGGCAAAGACGATGCTGAGTATATAGTTTTCAATCTTTTCATCCATATATACCTCCCTTACCACATTCCTGGCCCTTATTATATCATCAGTCTTCAGCACAGTGGCGGCTTTCGGAAAATCCTTCGCGAGGTTTTGTCTTACAATGATTTTTTCCTCCTCCATAGTGGGATAGTCTATAAGCACTTTCAGCATAAACCTGTCGACCTGTGCCTCAGGAAGAGGGTAAGTGCCTTCCTGCTCGATCGGGTTCTGAGTTGCCAGAACCAGGAAGGGCTCTTCAAGTTTGTATGTCGTCTCGCCTATGGTGACCTGCCTTTCCTGCATGGCTTCCAGAAGTGCGCTTTGCACCTTCGCGGGTGAACGGTTTATCTCGTCGGCAAGGATGAAATTGGCAAAGACCGGACCCTTCTTGACAAGGAATTCCTCTTTCTTCTGGCTGTAGATCATGGTTCCGGTCAGGTCGGCCGGCAGGAGATCGGGGGTAAACTGTATCCTGGAAAACCGTGCATCGATGATCGAAGCCAGCGATTTTATTGCAAGTGTCTTTGCCAGTCCGGGAACACCTTCAAGAAGTATATGACCGTTTGCTAGGAGACCTGTAAGAAGGGAATCGATAAGATGCTTCTGACCAACAATGACCTTGTTCATCTCCATCCGGATGATGTCCACAAAAGAGCTCTCCTTTTCTATTTTTTCATTTAAGATCCTGATATCGGCTGTCTGCTCCATTTCGTTTGATTTAAGTCGCAAATTTAATTAAATATGAATGATGCAGAACCATTAAAATAGGCCTGCCTTTACCCCCTGCAAAAGAAGCCTTCTGAATGATAATATGGAGTTAAAGAGTGTTAAAGTTGTGTTAAATAAGGTATTGTAAGAGGATTCCAGGAAAATCCGGCCCGTGTTGAAGTCCTGACTATCAGAATTCCGATAAGCGGCACGAATGAATTATTGATATTCTGGGGAAGAATCACGAGGAATGCCAGAAAGCCGACCGATATGAAAAACACCAGTCTGAACCATATCATCCAGTCTTTATTGAACAGCAGACTTATAAGGCAAATAATGATAAAAGGATTTAACCATATGATATTCAGGTTTGTCTTTAACTGCTGATGATCGGAGAACAGGTTGAAGAAGATCATCATTAAAGCCAGTATTGAAAAGATTGAATATATAATAAGGTCAATTACGAGGTTGGATTTCCTGTCCCTTAACCAGCCTGTCAGGAAAATACAGATAATAAGAAGAAAACCGAATACAATCATGGGTCCGGCAAGAATGCTTTGGCTGACAACCGGAGGGGCAAAATCGAGAACCAGTACAGGATTTGTCAGAAGGGGAATGAGTTTGCCTTCATGTCTGATGCTTGTTTCCGACAGACAGTCCTTCATCTCAAGGGGCAGGAACATCATATCGCGGAATGAAGCCTTTTTATCCGCTTCAACTCCAACAAGCAGGTCGATCCCAGCCCTTCTCCAGTAATAGCCTTTTTCATATTTGCTTATAAGATCCCTGAAAGTCGGAAGGCTTTTCCAGGCTTGATCGGGAGAATAAATGAGGTCATTTCCCACGGCCTTCTCAATAAGATCCCTGATCCTGGTTGAACAGTTATCATAGAAAAAATCATACCTGTAATTAATATTTTCAGGTTTCAGATTCTCGGTGATAAGCTCGAACAATTTCGCTGTCTGTTCAGAATTGATGTTTATCCTCTGCTCTGTCACCCATCTTTTCTCCATATAATATTCTCTCAGGAAACTCTCATACGAGCTTACCCCAAGAGAGTAATCAAGGTGTCCTCTGGCAAAGCGCCAGGCAAAATTCGGGGTGCTGAAATCAAAAACACCCCAGTTATACACAAGGTCGATGTTCTTCTCAGGAATCACAATTCTGAGGGCGCTGTGCCCGTACACAGAATATACTTCCTCGCCGGGTCCGCATGTAAGAAGGTATACATCAGCCACCCCGACTTCCTGTGAAAAAGATAAAGAAGGAAGGAAGGCAAGCAGGATTATCAGGTGTTTCAGCTTCATCGGATCGTTTTTATCACTGTAAACCTAAGAGTTTTTTTTGAAAAAGTGCCCTCACTCCCGGCAATTTCCGGATTCCTCCGCTGAATTGTAGCATATTGGGATGTTTTGATTAGTTTTATACCGGCTTTTGGCCTTATACTTATTTTTATTCTTAAACCTATTAATCATGAAAAAACACTTTCTTACCGGCCTTGTACTGATCTCAGTCCTTTTTGCCGCATGCAACAGCAAAAAAGAGATGAAAATCACCGATCTGCATGTTCATCTTAAAGGGAATCTTACCATCGATGATGCTGTCGTGAAATCGAAAGCAGAGAATATCGATTACGGAATTGCAGTGAACTGCGGACTCGGCTTCCCGATTCACATGGACAGTCAGATCGATTCAGTTGTTAAAGTTTTGAGGAACTATCCCCAGTTTTATCTTGCAATGCAGGCCGAAGGAAGGGAATGGATGGACATATTCTCAAAAGAATCAATGGATAAGTTCGATTATGTCTTCACCGATTGCATGACCTTTACCGATGCCAAGGGAAGAAGAAACCGGATATGGATGCCGGAGGAAACCTGGATCGAAGATGAACAGGAGTTTATGGATTATATGATAAACACACTGGTAACCATTCTGAATAATGAACCGATTAACATTTATGTGAATCCCACTTTTCTTCCCGCGCAGATGGCCGACAGGTACGATAGCTTCTGGACACCCGAAAGGATGGATAAAGTGATAAATGCCGCCTTAGCCAACAATATTGCAATAGAAATCAATAACAGGTACGAGATACCTTCAGCCGATTTTATAAAAAGGGCAAAGAAAGCCGGTGTGAAGTTCACTGTAGGCACGAACAATGCCGATGAAAACTTCTTCGGGGCTGAATATGCAAGAAAAATGATTAAAGAGTGTAAACTCACGGAGAAGGATTTCTGGCTGCCGGAGAAAAAGAGCAGGTTCTGAATGGGAAATCTGGCAATTGCGCGGATACTTGAATTTCTTCCCGGGATAATTATCGGGCTTACCGTTCATGAATTCAGCCATGCATGGATGGCAAAAAAATGCGGGGACACTACCTCGGAACAACAGGGACGTGTAAGCCTTAATCCTTTAAGACATATAGATCCCCTTGGATTCCTGATGCTTCTTGTTGCAGGATTCGGTTGGGCAAAACCGGTTCAGTTCAATGAGCAGAACCTGAGAAATCCACGCAGGGATGTTATGAAGATAGCTGTGGCAGGTCCGGTCTCGAATGCTGTTCTGGCGATGGTCCTGTCAGTCATCTTTTCGTTGTTCGTGCACTATACTGCAGGGATCTACAGCAACTGGATCAGCATCACGAAGAACTTGCTGCTCTACGCGATCTATATCAACTGGGGCTTGTTCATATTCAACCTTATCCCTCTGCCACCTCTCGACGGATCTCACTTGTTGCTCAACCTGTTCAGGAAATACCCGGGGTTCTATGAAGGACTCTACAAATATGGTTCATATATTTTTTTAGGGCTTATTCTTGTTACGGTTTTCACCGACTTGAATCTGTTCCCGATATGGCCTGCAATGCAGTTTCTGGGCAATGGTTTCCTTTCGCTGGTTGGATACGGTTAAGCGCTTTAGAACCGGCATTACGGCTTGTTTTTGTCCCTGAAATATTGTATATTGTATAAAATAGGCAGTAATGAAATCCTCAGTTGTAATAATACTTTTCGTTATGGCAGCTTTTGCATTGCAAACGGGCGATAAATATCAGGTCCTGAGAGAGAAAATGGTCAGGGATCAGATTGTCAGCCGAGGCATTTCCGACCAGCTTACCCTGAAAGCAATGCAAAAGGTCCCGAGGCATCTTTTCGTCCCAGCGGAATATGTGAGCAGGGCCTATAACGACAGCCCCCTTCCCATCGGCCACGGGCAAACCATTTCTCAGCCTTTCATCGTGGCATACATGACGGAGGTCGTAAAACCCACTTCCCGCAAGAAGGCCCTTGAGATAGGTACGGGCTCAGGTTACCAGGCTGCGGTTCTGGCAGAAATAGTAAAAGAGGTTTATTCAATTGAGATTGTTCCTGAGCTTGCAAAGGAATCGGCCGCCTTGCTGGGAAAGCTGGGCTATGAAAACATTAGCTGCAAATACGGTGACGGTTACCAGGGATGGAAAGAGCATGCCCCATTCGACATCATCGTGGTTACTGCAGCGGCACCCGAGATACCGCAACCTCTGATCGACCAGCTTGCAGAAAACGGCCGGCTCGTCATCCCGGTCGGCCCGCCTTCATCCATTCAGGAACTAATTCTCGTGGAAAAGAAGAATGGTAAAACCGTGGAGAAACGCCTTACACTGGTACGCTTTGTGCCTTTCAAACGATTATAGGACAATAAGCGACTGCCCCGGCTCGTTATTTTGGGTAGTTAGTCAAATCGTCTTTTAATCGTGCCATGTTTTCAGACCAATTAAAAAGGATACTGAAGAAATTCAGATCGGATAAGATTACTAAAAAAATTGAAGAAGGAAAGCAGGTTTTCTTCGAGAATACTAATGAATCGATAGCTATACGCTTTGTACCCGGGCTTCAGGGCAGACCGGGAAGGTACTTCGCCAAACATTTCGGAAGGGACGAATACGAGGTTGAAAGCAATGCCTCAGCGGTAGTGATGGGAGTTATGGAAGGAAAACCAATTTCTGTGTCAAGGTACAGGAGGTACCATCTTATCCGGAGTTCCTACTGGACGAAATTTCATTACGACGATTATACCACACGCGATTATGAATTTGCCCTAAGGGCACATCAGATGAACTCGTGATGGATTGTTCCACCGGGCAGATTGATCATGAGAAAAAAAAGCGGGAGGGCATAATGAGTTAAAAACTCTTTGTGCCCTCCCGGCTTAATTATATAACTAAAATAAAAACTTAACCTGATAAACCTTAACTCTTGTTAATAATCCGGGTTCTGCACGAGGTTCGGGTTTGCATCCAGAGCTGTTTGCGGGATAGGCCATAGCAGTCTGTACTCAGGCAGTGCATTTTCTCTCCAGCCCGGTATCGGGTTCAGGTAGGTGCCGAAACGGATCATATCCTGTCGACCCCATCCTTCCCATGCAAGCTCCCATCTGCGCTCGTGGTATATATCATCAAGAGTGACACTGCTTTTCAGTTTCGCCGGATCGTCGAAAACTCTTTCCCTGAGCGCATTAATCAATGCGGTCGCTTCGTCGTTATCTCCATTATTGCGAACAATGGCTTCTGCTTTCATTAGGTAAACATCGGCAAGCCTGAAGATGGCATAGTCATTTTCCATTTGTGTGGCGCCTTTCTTGTACTCCCATTTATTGCATCTCGCACCGTCTTCCTGTTCTGTCTGACCCCATCCGTCAGCATCAATGGCATACTTCATGGTAATGTCAATCGTATGAATGAGAGGACGGCCGTGAGCTGTCATCAGTACTTCACCGGTGGAAGGGTGGCGCATCTCGCCAATCAGGAAACTGCCTTCATAGCGTTTGTCCTCGGGATCAAATGACCTTACGAAATCAGCGTGAGCAGCAATACCGTTCCATGCACTTCCGGGTATGCCCAGGGCTATCGGATCGAGATAGTGAAGTGAATAATAACGAATACTCATGTAAGAGGATATACTATTCACTGCTACAAGAATAGCTTCTTTGGAATTCTCGTTGTTTGCACTGAATTGTTCTTTCCAGTTAGGCTCAAGAGAATAGGGCAATGCCAGGACTTCATCACAGGCATCGATACATTCCTGCCATTTCGGTCCGCCGGCAGGGTTCCATATTTCGGCGTTGAGATACATTTTGGCGAGCATGAAATACACTGCTCCTTTTGTATACTTACCATAACTGGACGAATTCACGTCAGCCCTTATGACATCCTTAATGGCATTCAGCTCCGAGAGTACAAAATTATAAACCTCCGTTCTTGTTTTTGTCGTGGGTTTGGTAAGATCAGTAAAATCAGTAACAATGGGAACATTACCGTACTCATCGAGAAGAACCATGTATCTGAGTGCTCTTGCAGCCCTCGCCTGTGCAATATATGGTTCTTTATCAGTGATCGCCTCACTGTTTTCTATCATATAAATGATACGGTTACATTCGGTAATCCTGCTGTATGATGTGTTATAATCAGCAATAATCGGGCTTGTCAGAGGTCTCCATGTACCCTGGGCCATTTCCTTGAATGCACCGCCATCCCACCAGTCACCACCTCTGCGGGTCGGAGTAACAAACATATCTGTTGTGTTGTTTACACCGCTCCTTATTGCATTGAAATCTCTCAAACGCGAGTATATCGGTGCAATCAGTGAGTTTATCTCGGCTTCCGTGGATCCGTAGGAGCTCACCGGCACCTGAGAATAAACTTTTTCTTCAAGATCCGTACATCCTGCAGCCATGAAGCCCAGGAAGACAATCAGAGATAAGTATAATGTTAACTTCTTCATATTCTGTCTGTTTTAAAGTTAAAAAGTTACATTTATGCCCAACAGATATGTTGTTGTCTTTGGATAATAATCCCTTCCTTCCACTCCCGGGTCAAGCCCGTGCATGGGAACTTCAGGGTCAACTCCCTTGTATTTGGTGAGAGTGAACAAATTATGCGTAGTGGCATAAAATCTGATCCTGCTGATACCCAGCATATTCTGGGGAAGCAGGGAGTAAGCTAGTGTCAGGTTGTCAAGTCTTGCAAAAGAACCATCTTCAATGTAATAGCTGTTATAGTATGGACTTTGCTTCAATCCCATCGTGAGAGCATCGCTCAGGACATTAGCTCCCGGCAGCCATTGCAGGTTTGCATACGACATCTTTGAGAAATTGAGAACATCGTTACCATAAACTCCTCTTATGAAGAATGACAACTCCCACTCCTTGTACGTCAGGTTATTACTTATACCGTACGTGAGAAGTGGCTGGGCCTCCCCGATAGTAGTGTAGTCGGTAATCGTGAAACCAGGCTTACCGTCAACCATGTCGTTGATAATATAAAGCCCGTTTTCATCAATTCCGAGACATTCCGGACCGTAGAACTGGCCAACCTGGTATCCTTCCTTGATAATATGAGTCGTGTTAGATGAGCCTCCCCTGACCCAGGCATTACCTGTTTTGATCTCCGAGGTGGTAAACTCCTCATTCGACAGTGAAACGATTTCATTGTGATTATGGGCTGCATTGAATGACAGTGTCCACCTGAAATCTTTCTTCCTGATGACATCACCGGTCAGCATCAGCTCTACTCCCCTGTTCATCATTGAACCCACGTTGGCAACCATCGAGGAATACATGTATGGGGGAACAGGAACGGGATAGCTGTAAAGAAGGTCTTTGGTGAGCTTGTCATAATACTCAATGGTACCGCTCAGTCTGGCATTCAGGAAACTGAAGTCAACACCCACGTTGAACATTGATGTTGTTTCCCATTTCAGATTGGGATTGGCATTCTGGCTGACAGCGTAAGCTGTATGCCATGCTCCATTGTCCCAGTAAAGACCGGATGAACCAAAGAGCTGCATGGACTGATACGGGCTAAGACCGCTCTGGTTTCCTGATACACCATAACCTACACGCAGTTTCAATTCGTCCATGAAGTTTTTTGCTCCCAACATAAACGATTCGTCAATTATACGCCAGGCTGCCGATACAGACGGGAAGGTTCCCCATTTGTTGTTGGCCCCGAATTTTGATGAACCGTCACGACGGACTGTTGCAGACAAAATATAGCGGTCGGCAAGCGAATAATTTATCCTCCCGAAGAAAGAGATAAGCTTGTTCATGTCAGCGTACGAGCTTACATCTTCAGGCCTGAGCTGTTCACCGGCACCCAGGTTGTGCGGACCAAAAATGTTTGTTACAAAATACCTGTTCCTGGCAAAAGCCCGCTGGTAGTAATAGCTTTCCCATGAATAGCCTCCGAGAACATCAAAACTGTGACTTCCGGCTTTCTTGTTGTAATTGACAGTTGTTTCAATAAGATCCTTGTCACTAGTAGAGAATTCCCTTGAGGCAGTTCCATTGGATGCTCTTCCATCCCTTGTCCTTGAATCAGTGTAGTTACTCGCGTCATATGAATTTCTTTCCTTATAGAAGTTGACGCCGGCTGTCAGTCCTTCAAACAGCTTGAGGTTGGCTTTGCCGTTGACATAGATTTGTCCTGACTTCCGTGGTGCCGAGTTATATTGAAGATTCCTTACAGGGTTACCCTGGTCGTACTCATCTGAATCCCACCATGTACCATCATTGTACTTAACGGGAATGGTTGGAAGCACGTTATATGCAAGAACGAAATTACCCGTGGCGGTCGACTGGTAGTCCCTCTGGTTAAGACCTCCCGATATTGTCAGGTCAAGTCTTTCCTTGAGAGCTTTCTGATTGACCGAGAACCTTGTGTTGAGCTTCTTCATATAGTTGTCCAGTACAACACCTTCCTGATCAAGATATGATACAGAAACCCTGTAACTGTTGTTGATTCCGGCGCCAGATATGGAAAGATCATGGTTCTGGCTGACACCGGTTCTCATAATCTCATCAAACCAGCTCGTGTTGGCTCCAAGGTCGAAAACACTTATGTCAATATTGTTATCTCTTGCATATTTCCTGTATTGCTCGGCGGTAAGAACATCAGGTATGTTACTTACTTTATCTATAGCGCCGTATACATTGTAATCGACGGTTGTCCTGTTCTGAGCTCCCCTCTTGGTGGTAATAAGAATAACCCCGCTGGCCGACCTTGAACCGTAGATGGCTGCCGAGGATGCATCCTTCAGAATACTGATGGATTCAATATCCTGCGGTGCAACAGAGTTGAGACTAAGTCCGGGAACACCGTCAATAACTACGAAAGGTTCACTGCTTCCGGTAAGTGATGATGTACCTCTCAGTCTCATCGACTGCGATGCTGTAACGTCACCGGTGGAAGTGGTAATGGTTAGACCTGCCACTTTACCCTGGATAAAGTCGGCAGCAGTTCTTGTGATACCTGCATTGAAGTTCTTTTCCGTAACGTTTGCTACTGAACCCGAAACAGTTCTTTTCTGCTGGGTACCGTAACCCACGACAACGATCTCATCCAGACCAATTGCACTTTCTGCAAGTGTGACGTTAACCGTGGTCTGGGAGCCGACAGTCAATTCCTGTGAAGTGTAACCGACAAAGGAAAAAACCAGTACGGAATTGGATGAGGCAACGCTGATGGTATACCTGCCATCAAAATCAGATATTGCCCCGTTCAGAGTGCCTTTTTCAATTATGTTGACACCGGGAAGAGCCTCCCCTGATGCATCTGTAACCCGACCGCTTACAGTCTTTTGCTGATCGCTGACAGCAGGAATGTCGGTTGGCTGAAGGTAGGCTAGTAATTCCCCACCATTATTATGATTGTTCAGAGCGTCTACCGTGAACCCCTGCCAGCCTGATGCAGCAAGGACCTGGAATGACCCGGACAATAACATAATAATTACCAGTTTCAAGGCTTTTCTCATGTCGCAACGAAAAAGCGTTGAAACAAAATGAAAGAATGTCTTTGTCATTAAAAATAAGTGTTAGGTTAATAAAAATGCTTCTTAGGCAGACGGCAATAATGCCGGTAAAATGCATGGCTGTGATTTGTTCACACATCCATTCTTGTGTAAGGTTAATCAGGTTAAAGTAATCTTATCTCTTATTAACACTTGTTTCCGGGAAAAATCAATTATTTGATTCTGATTTACTGCCCCGGACCAGCCCTGCACGAGACAATACTCATGCGGAGCGTGGTGACATCATTTGTTTTGTCCATAATGCATTATTTTAAGTTAATATATACTCTGTTCTCTCATAGCGGGTATGATAATATACCCGGGGGTTATGTTGATGTACTGTTTAATATTAATGATGTTGCCGCTTGCAGAATTTAATCAGGGCCAAATTACTAATTGTTTC
>Ga0116183_1006781_pt1 | contig 10435 bp, 10 predicted proteins | sample AD_UKC078_MetaG_FD_89753 | JGI IMG/M metagenome (GOLD analysis project Ga0116183, IMG submission 89753) | Active sludge microbial communities of municipal wastewater-treating anaerobic digesters from USA - AD_UKC078_MetaG | ecosystem: Engineered > Bioreactor > Anaerobic > Digestate | place: USA...
CCTTTCGCGGCAGCCTGGGGGCTGCACACGGCCGCACACGCCAGCATGATAGCTGTCGCCTGACTGACAATGGCAGTACGCATACACACTTGCTCCACTCGTGCATGTGGCAAGCGGTGTTATAGCACAGACGGCTCATCGCGTCAAGTCGGAGTCTCCCGTTTGTCTTCGTCGATGGCGTTCCCGCGCGCACACCAGATCAAATCCGACAAGGTTCGAAGAGTGTGGGAGGGGTGGACGGGACCACGACGGCAGGGTCGGCGCCGGTCGTGACGAAAACGCGTGAGATCCTGTGCAAGGGTCACACGGGCCCGAGGCCGGAGCGGGAGGCGAACTTGACGCGGGGCTCCTGCTCGTCGCGCTTCTTGGCCAGGCACCCGATCTTCCAGGTCCAGTTTCCGCCCCAACCCTGATCGCGCGCCTGCTTGCAGATCTCGATGGCCTTGCTGTACGAGCCCTCCTGCTCCAGCAGGACCGCGAGCGTCAGGTAACCTATGTGGGCGGGTAGCGGCTCGCGCGGGTGCAGTTCGTGGAAGGCCTGCGCAGCCGCGGCGGACAGGGTGATTTGCTTGTGACAGGCGCCGTAGATCAGATCCAGGGCGTCGAGACTGTGGTCCCGCCACTTGCTGTGCAGGCGGATCATCTCCTGGTAGACCAGGTGCAGGCCGATGATGTCGTCTTCGGCTTGCGCCCGTTCTTCAGCCTTGGCGAGGATCTTGGACGCCAGGTGTCTGTCCTGCGGCGCGTCTCTCAGGCAGCCGGCAACAACGCTCAGCAGGACGGCCGTGCTGGGGAAGTAGCACGGGCCTCGGCCTCTGGTCAGCGGCCGGCCACCGACGGGCACACTGGGATGATGGAAGGCCGCCTCGATGCGATCCTGCTCGGCCTTGGCGAAGACCGACGACCACCACGGTCCCAGGCCGAAGTAGCCCAGTTGGCCCTCTGTTTCGTGGCGTCGATAACAAAGACGTGCGATCAGATCTGTGGTGGTAGCCATGGGCTCTGCCCGCTTTCTGCATGGGGCGCCCGAGTGAGTTGACACCAAATCTTCTAAGCAAACCCAAACCAAAACCTACGAAACGAAAGGCCGCCTGCCAAACACATTTGCAGCAAGAGGTGGTCCTTGACCGAACGTCCGGGCCGGTGTATCGTACAATCCCATGGCAATTGGCACGTTCTGACATCGTGCGGCCGCGGAGCCGCAAGGAAGCAATGGAAAGCCAAGGACGGAGAAAGACCATGAGAGCACGCATCGTTTGGATCGTTCTTTTGACCACGGTTGTTCTGCTGGGGCTGGGCTGCAAGACCACCATCATCGATCCCGCCACGCAGAGCCGGGCGACCTACCGGATGGGCAAGCTGACCGTCGAAGAGCCGAAAGACCTCCACGCGGTCTACGCCGCTGCGGAAAAGGCGATGTCCGACCTCGGATTGAAGGTCGTCCAGCGCACCAAGGACGAACTTCAGGCCGAAGTCGTCGCGCGGGACGCGCAGGACAAGAAGGTGCTGGTCCGCCTGCTGTCGATCACGAAGGATACCACAAGGGTGATGGTCGACGTCAGTCCGGTGGAGAAGGCGCAGCGAATCTACCAGGCCATCCACGACAACCTCGGCTTGTAGCCGGCCGCACGATCCTGGTGCACGGGCAGAAGTGTTTGCCTTCACAAGACCCGTACCGCAGCGGGCGAGGCAGGACTCGCCAGGGAGCCACATACGTAGGTATACGTATTTGTGGGCGTTCCTGCAATCTGGGGGCGCTTTCCATTCATGCCGGGCACAGCCGCAGCCGATCTCTCGGGATACCTGAACCGTATACTGACGCGGAAGAAGAAGGAGGTATCACATGAGCATCTAGGACTGGTCGGAAAACATGGTTCTGGTGGAGCTGCCCGGCGAACCGCAGACAAGCAAGGAACTCGAGAATGTCGTTCGCCATGTGCGCGACCGCGGCGACTGCGGCGTGGTGGCCGATTTCAGCGAGGTGACGATTCTCACCTCCAGCTCGCTGGCAGCGCTGCTGCGTCTGAGAAAGCTGCTGGATGGCTGTGAACAGCCCCTGGTCCTGTGCGCGGTCGGCCAGGCCACCCGCGGAATCATCTCGGTGACGGGCCTCGACGGCGTCTTCGACATCGTCGAGGACCGATTCGACGCGCTGGCGAGAGCCCAGGCAGTGCCCAAGGCCGTATAAGAAACCCGAGACGCGGCGGAATCCCCAGGCGCTCGGTAAGTTCAGGACCCCCGGTCGAGTTACGGCGACCGCCGGGTCCGTTGGTTACGCTCAAGGCCCGGTAGAACCGATGCCCCCCCCACATTCGGTTGTCCGGGCCTTCTGTTTTGCAGCCCTCCCGCAGTGGGCCTCCACACCGTTTGTGCGACATGGAACGGTGCCGTCGCACCATACAAGAATCTATCGCATTGCGCAGATGCAACCGTAAGGCCCTCTTTGCCCACACCCGCGCAGGCCTTGGACGCGTCCTTCAGGTTTGGTATGGTTTGAGTGGGGGGCTGTGCGATGATCAGTCGGACGGAGCTGTTGATTATGATTGCCGTTCTGGCGGTGGGGACGGCGGTCATCCTGCTGATGCTCGCTTCGGGTTGTATCAGTGGTCCGGCCCTGCCCTGATCGCATCCGCAGCGGCGTGCGATGCACCGCATGCGTTCGGCTCTTACGTCGTAGCCTCTCAACTCCGTCCTGTGACCCCCTTCCACCGCACCGCCGACAACGTTGCGCCGGTCCGAAAACCTCCCGCGTCTTTCACGCCCGAACGAGGACGGCGTTCGTTCGCGACCTTGCCAACGTCGCATTCGTTTTCTATGGTTTACGGGGGTGCTCTATGAAAGACTTCTGGCAACACGACAACGGCAAGGTCTACGCGGTGCGCAGCGACTCGTTCGGACGGATCACCGGGGCCGCCGGACCGTTCGACCCCGACAACCTCGGCAGCCTCGAAGACTTCCACTACGGGCCTGCCATCGTCGAATGGGTCAAGAACGCCATCGCCGAGCGCAAGCTCCGCCGCATCCACGCCACGCCGGTCAAGCAGGTCCTGCCCAACCGCTGAATCGACGACCCTCAGCGACGAGCGGGACTCTTCCGGCGCAGTGCGTCGCCGCCCGAGGCGTCGTGCAATGCCGTGACAAATCCCGTCGGGACCGCACAACCGAGCGTCTGCAACCGCTCGACGCTTTCCCACGCCTTGTCGTATTGCCCCCCGGCGTAGCAGGCCACAGCACGTAGAAAGTACGCTTCGGCGTGCCGCAAGTCGATCGCGATCACCTGCTCGAAGTCTGAGATCGCCTCAACGTATCGGCCCATCTCCAGATGCAGACGGCCGCGACTCTCGTAGCCTTCGACGCCTTGGGGATCGATCCGGATCACCCCGCCGAAATCGGATACAGCCTGACCGAAATTGCCGATCGCGACGTAGACCAGCGCGCGGTTGTGACAAGCGTCGGCGAACACAGGGTCCCGCTGGATCGCGCGGGAGAACCAGGCGATGGCCTCTTCGTAGCGGCCCTCTTTGGCCAGAGCGATCCCCCTGTGGTTGCACGTGGCGGCATTTGCGGCAGTCGCGGGAACGACGAGAAGCTCGCCCCGGAGCCGGTCCTGCCACGGACGCTGCGCCCCGTCGAGCGAGCCGGTGAACTGCGCCTGCCATCGGCGCAGGTCCTCGCGCTGGCGGCCCATCACATGGGCCTCGAATTCGCGGCCCGAAGGCAGGTAGCCCTTCCGCTGAAGCGCCGCGCAACCAAGCGGATAGCGGGTCTTCGCCGCCAGGTAGGGAAGAGCCCGGATCGCCCCGGCGTCGACGAACGTCTCGCGATAGCCGAACGATTGTTTCGGCGTCAGATCGAACGGCAGGCCCAGCGGCGAGACGACGCCGGTGATGACGTGGACGAACCCGAAGGCGGCCAGGACCAGCGCCGTTCCGACGCACAGCGTCACCGAGGTCCGCTCGTACCATCGCCTGGGCCGGGCGTCCTTGCGCGCCTTCGGTCGCGACGCGATGCCGTCGTCTGCGCTCGGCGCGCCGTCGAGACCGCCGCTGCATTTGCCGCCATCTTTCGCGCTCATCGCTCGTCATCCGACTTTGGTTTGTAGCCCCCCCGCCCTTCCTTTCGTTTATACACATCGGGCCCACCATCGGCAACCCCCAGGGTTGCCGCTGTCACCCGGACGCATCACCGGCTCAAGAGTACCGGTGCCCGAGAATTTGCACACACATCGAATTGCTGTATTTTCTTCTGGACACAGGCACACCGATTCGTATAATGGGCACGCTGGGTATCAGGAAGCGCCCGGCCTAAGCGAGAGGGATTTCCATAACGAGTCCGGCCGAACGACCGACGTTGCGGCGAGACGATGAATCCGGCCGGAATGCTTGCGCAATCAAACGGCGCGCACAGCTTGGGCTGCGCGCGTGCGAGACGGGTTTATCAACATCAGTGAGGAGGGACCAGACCCATGAGAGAAACGATTGTTGTGTGCGCCGTCGCGATGTGCGTCACGTCGTGGTTGGGGGCCGAAGAATCTCAGGTCAACGTGCGAACCAGCGGCGCGCAGGCCAAGGCGGCAGTGGCTGCCGACGCCGAGGGACGCACGGTGATCGTGTGGACCAGCTACTTCAGCAGCGCGGGCCGCTCCAACGAGATCATCGCCCGCCGGTTCGATGCGGCGGGCCGGCCGTTCGACGCCGACGAGTTCCAGGTCAACGTGCTGCGCGAAGGCAACCAGACCGAGCCGGCCGTCGCCACAGACGGCGCCGGCGCGTTCCTCGTCGCCTGGCACGGGCCGGGACTCGACGCCGAGGACGTGTTCGCCCACCTGTACGATTCGAACGGCATTCCGCTGACCGACGAGCTGCTCGTCAACGCCAGCACGCAAGGCTCGCAGCTCTATCCGAGCGTCGCGGCCGCTGACTCTGGGACGTTTGTCGTCGTCTGGGAGAGCCGACAGGAAGATCAGTTCGGCCCGATCAACGCAATCCGCGGACAGTTGTTCGACGCAGGCACCGCCCCGCTGGGCGACGAGTTGCGAATCGACGAGGGAGTTTACGACGGCCGCTATCCGGACGTCGCAATGGACGCCGCCGGCGCTTTCGTGGTGACATGGCTACAGGATCGAACGGCCAACGCCATCATGGCCAAGCAGTTCGATGCCACCGGCGTTCCGGCCGGCGAACCGTTCCAAGTCAGCGAGATCGATTTCGCTTCGATCACCCGGCCTTCGGTGGCGATGTGCGCCTCGGGCGACTTCGTCGTCACATGGGACGGCGACCCGAACCGGGCTGGCGACGACGACGTCCACGCGCGGTGCTTCGACCCCAACGGCGCGCCGCGAACCGGCCAGTTCACCGTCAACACGCTGTGCGACGGCGCACAGCAATGGCCGCGTGTGGCGATCGATGACGCGAACGAATTCATTGTCGTCTGGCAGCACGAGCATGAGGATCCCAATGTCGCGACGGACATCTGGGCCAGGCGATTCGACGCGACGGGCGCGCCTGTGGGCGAGCAGTTCCAGCTCAACGGCTACGTGGCCGGCAAGCAGCAATCGCCCGACGTCGCCATCGCGGGCAACGCGTTCGTCGCGGCTTGGGAAAGTGACGACCAGGACGGCTCCGGCTACGGCATCTTTGCGGTGACCGAACCCAGGACCATCGCCGACCCCAACGCAACAACGGAAACGCCCCCGATCGAATGAGACTCCTCCATCTCCCGGGTGGCAGCCTCAATCCGCCGCAGGCGGATTGGAGATGGCTCGTTGCCATAGACCATCCCCATCCCGATCCCGACGTTCTCATCGAGATCGGGATGAGGCTGCCACACCTGCTTCGGAGCGTCACCGACCCAACGCCGTCGCAGAGGCATCCCGGGTCGACTGAAGCCATTGCCCAAACGCAGAGGCGAATGATTGTTCGCCGCTGTGGACGGGTCATTCAGGTAGGATTGGTGGTTGCGTGAGGGACGGGGGACGGGCATAATGGCGGGGTGGGCCTTGGGCCCTGCGGCGTGTGACTGTCGAACGAGCGATCCAGGAAAGGGGTGTTGTATGAGCGTGCAGAGCGAGCGATCCACCAGCCGTCGTGACTTCCTCAAGCAGACTTCCGGGGCCCTGGCGGGCGCCGCGCTGGTCGGTGCCATCGGCGCGCGGGCCTGGGCGGGCGAGCAGAACACGATCCGGGTCGCCCTGGTCGGCTGCGGCGGGCGCGGCACGGGCGCCGCGGCCAACGCGCTATCCACCAAAGGCCCGACGAAGCTGGTCGCGATGGCCGACGCCTTCGACAGCCGCCTGACGAACAGCCTCAATAACCTCACGACGCAGTTCGGCGAGAAGGTCGATGTCCCGGCGGGCCGGCAGTTCGTCGGCCTCGACGGCTACAAGAAGGCCATCGACACAGTCGCGCCGGGCGGCGTCGTGCTGCTGGCCACCCCGCCGGCTTTCCGCCCGATCCACGTCGAGTACGCCGTCGCCAAGGGCTGCCACATCTTCATGGAGAAATCGTTCGCGGTCGACGCCCCGGGCATCCGCCGCGTGCTCAAGGCCGGCGAAGAGGCCGAACGCAAGAATCTCAAGGTCGCCGGCGGCCTGATGAGCCGGCACTACAAGCCGCTCGAAGAGGCCGTCGAGCAGCTCCACAAGGGGCTCATCGGCAACCTGATCACCTGCTGGGCCTACCGCGAGCACGCCCCGGTCGGCTTCACGCCCAAATCGCCCGGCATGACCGAGATGGCCCACCAGATTCGCAACTACTCGAACTTCACCTGGCTCAACGGCAGCTTTCTGCTCGACTGGCTGATCCACAACCTCGACGTCTGCTGCTGGTGCAAGGACGCCTGGCCGGTCTCGGCCCAGGGTCACGGCGGGCGACAGGCCCGCACTGCACCCGACCAGCTCTTCGACCACTACGCGGTCGAGTACCACTTCCCCGACGGCACGCGCCTGTTCGCGCAGGGCCGGCACATGGACAACTGCTGGGGCTTCTTCGGTGACATCATCCACGGCACCACCGGCTCGGCGGTGTTGGGCGAGGGCATCACGCAGCCGCGCATCTTCAAGGGCCACCGCCAGCGGGCCGAAGATATGATCTGGGAGTACAAAGGCGGGCGCTGGGACCACTATCAGTACGAGCACGACCTGCTGTTCGACGCGATCCGCACGAACAAGCGGTACAACGAGGCGGCGCGGTGCTGCAACGCCGCGATGGTGGGCATCCTCGGCCGCATGGCCTCAGAGTCCGGCCAGATGATCACCTGGGAGCAGGCGATGGCCTCGGACCTCCAGCTCGCGCCGGGCCTGGACAACTACACGATGGACTCGACCCCGCCCGTCGTCCCCGACGCCCAGGGCCGCTACCCCATCGCCATCCCCGGCCAAACCACCGTCCTCTGAGATTTGTGGGATTTGAGTGGCAGCCTCAAGCGCAGCTTGGGGATGGCCCCGAGCCGATTCGAGGTGTTGGGGATTGCCTGACAGGCGGGGCGCCCCATGCAACTGCGAAAATCTGCGGCGTTCGTCTGCCGTACGCGCAACCTTTGCGGTATCTCCGAAGGCAAGAACCCTGGTCCTTATTCACACAAACCAATAATCTAAAAGCATTTACATACACCACACCGTTTCTTGACTAATGGCAGATTTCTCGGCGTTTTTTCTGAACCCGCCTGATTCCGGCCTGTAGGCATAGTAAGCATACAGTCATAGTAGTATATCATCCCTTGCCAACACCAGGGAACAGGCCGATGACTACGTGCGGCAGGCATGGCGCCAAGGCGACGATCGGGACTCATTGCGGGGCGACTCTCCATGCCTGCCGACCGAGTGCCGCGACCAACGTCCGGTACGTACGCCGGCGTTTCTCTTGACCATGCATTCACACTCCAATCGAAAGGACTGACCATGACGCCCACGCTCACCTCGAAAGAACCGGTCGTGGCCGATGCGCACGCAGGCCAGCAGTTGTTGAGCAAGATGATCGGCGGATGGGTAACCCAGGCGGTCCACGTCGCCGCGGAGCTGGGGATTCCCGATCTGCTCGCGAGCGGCCCGCAGACGGCCGAGGAACTGGCCGAGCAGGCCGATGCGCACGGCGAGGCGCTCTACCGCGTGCTGCGTGCGCTGGCGAGCGTCGGCATCTTCGACGAGGACGCCGATCGCCGGTTCTCGCTGACGCCCCTGTCCAATTGTCTGCGCAGTGACGTACGGAGTTCGCTGCGCGCATTCGGCATCATGATGGGAGCGGAGTTCTATGACGCCTGGGGCGAGCTGCTGTATTCCGTTCGCACCGGCAAGCCGGGATTCGACAAGCGGTTCGGCGCGCCCTTCTTCGAGTACATGACCGAGCATCCGGACCGGCACGCCATCTATGACGCCGCCATGATGGTCCACGGCATCGCGGAGACCGAGCCGATGCTGGACGCGTATGACTTCTCCGTCTTTGGCTCCGTCGTCGACGTCGGCGGCGGCCACGGTCGGATGCTGGCCGCGATCGTCGAGCGGTATCCCGGCGTCGAGGGAATCCTGTTCGACCTGCCGCCCGTGGCGGATCGTGCGCGGGCGATCCTTTCGGAGTCGGATGCATCCGATCGGTGTCGGGTCGTGGGCGGCGATTTCTTCCGTTCCGTCCCCTCCGCCGATGCGTACGTGCTGCGGCACATTCTCCACGATTGGGACGATGCGGAGGCGGTCGCCATCCTGCGGAATTGCGGGCGCGCGATGAATCCCGGCGGCCGCGTCCTCGTGGTCGAGACCGTGATCCCGCCGCTGACGCAGCCCTGTTTCGGCAAGTGGCTCGATCTGATGATGCTGATCGTCGGCGGACGCGAACGCACGGCCGAGCAATACCGCCGCCTGTTCTCCCAGGCGGGCCTCGCCCTCCACCGGATCGTCCCCACCGCCCACGAAGTCAGCATCGTCGAAGCCGTCCGTGCCACATAGCGCAGCCCCAGACGAGAACCCGGCACGAGCCGAAGCTGGTGAATCGCATGGCGCCCTGCACTGCTCGTAGTGACGTCGTGAGGCGTTCAAAATGCCCTGACGGGCACACTACGAACGAACCCTGTCACCGCTCTTGTTTCGTTGGCGAATCCAGTATGCTGTCCTCTACATCTGGTCCCTCATTTCCCAATTTTGTATTTTAAGGGCTGGCCCCTGGGTCGCTAGAAAAAACGTCGCGCGTCGCTGGTCGCTCGGGGCGGCGTGGGAGCGTCGGAGCGTGGGTGGGTAGATGCGTTGCACGGCCGGTATCCGGCCGCAGGGCGAGGACATCAGGGCTTGACGTTCGGCACGTGCCGCACTATGGTGATGCTCGAAAGGCTACGCGGGGCAGCAGGTATCGCCAACGGCGAAAAGTCGAAGCAAGGGATGTTCATGATCGAGCACGAGCCTCTCCAACCCTCCGGCCAGAGAATCCACTCCGTCGACGCCCTGCGAGGATTCGCCATGCTCTGGATCATCGGCGGGGATGAGGTGCTCAAGGGGCTTGCCAAGGTCTGGAGCACTCCGGCGACCGAAATGCTGTCGCGGCAGATGGAACATGCCGGCTGGGAAGGATTCCGCTTTCTGGACTTGATCTTTCCGCTATTCTTGTTCCTGGTCGGTGTGCTGCTTCCCTTTTCCATCGGCCGGCGGCTGGCACAGGGCGCCGGCCGCAAGGCCCTCTACGTGCACATCGCCAAGCGAGCGCTGATCTTGATGGTCCTCGGTCTGGTCAACTACGGCCTGCTGCGCTTCGACTGGGACCAGATGCGCTGGTCCACGGTCCTGGGGCGCATCGGAGTCTGCTATTTCTTTGCGGCTTTGATGGTCATCCACACCGGCTGGCGGACGCAGGCCCTCGTCGCAGCGGCGATCCTGCTGCTGTTCTGGGCGGCGTTGGTTTTCATTCCTGTTCCGGGTTACGGACCGGGCGTCCTGACGCCGGAAGGATGCCTGACCACCTATCTGGACCAGCTCCTGATCCCAGGCAGGTTGGGACTGGGACTCTACGACCGGCAGGGAATCCTGTCCACCTTCACCGCGCTTTCGACGACCCTCCTGGGTGTACTGGCGGGACACTGGCTGCACAGCGGGCGTCACCCGAGACGCAAGGCTGCAGGGCTTCTCGTCGCGGGTCTGGCAGGTCTCATACTCGGGCGCATCTGGGGCAGGTTCTTCTTCATCAGTCGGAACATCTGGACCAGTTCGTTTGTGGTGTACGCCGCGGGCTGGAGTCTGCTGCTGCTGGCCGCGTTCTACTGGATCGTCGATGTAAAGGGCTACCGCAGGTGGGCGTTCTTTCTGACGGTGATCGGGATGAACTCGGTCACGATCTGGGTCGGCCAGCGCTGCATCGATTTCAACTACACGGCCAGATACCTATTCAATGGCATCCTCCAACACACGGGCACACTCGCACCCGTGTTGGCCGCCGCCTCCGTCTTGATGCTGAAATGGCTC
>Ga0116183_1006782_pt1 | contig 10435 bp, 9 predicted proteins | sample AD_UKC078_MetaG_FD_89753 | JGI IMG/M metagenome (GOLD analysis project Ga0116183, IMG submission 89753) | Active sludge microbial communities of municipal wastewater-treating anaerobic digesters from USA - AD_UKC078_MetaG | ecosystem: Engineered > Bioreactor > Anaerobic > Digestate | place: USA...
ATTCGTAAAGCAACTTTTTTGGGCATTACCATGGGAACCCCACTGTTTGAACATACCGAACAGGTATTATGGTATATCCTGTCAAGAATATCCTGGTTAATCGTTTCATCAGGCATTCCTTCCCCCACAATCCCATGATTTGATATGACAATCACTTTATCGCAAAACCATGCAACATGATTTGGATCATGACTACATGCAAGGATTGTTTTTCCCTCCGCCACAATATCTTCCATGAGTCCCCAAATTTTCATCTGGTTTTGAAAATCAAGTGCAGATGTCGGTTCATCCAGGAATAGTAGCGGGGTGTCCTGGGCGATAGCCCTTGCCATGAGCACCATCTGTCTTTGACCACCGGACAGTTGATTATATGGTTCATCTGCAATATCCAGGATATTAAGCTGGTCCATTGCATCCCTGGCTATCTGCTTATCCTGCCTTTTTATACCGAAAAATCCTTTGATGTGCGGGGTGCGTCCCATCAAAACCACCTCACGTGACAGGTAGGGAAATGGTGGTTTATGCTCCTGGGGAACATAAGCCACGGTTTTAGCCAGTTCCTCCACAGAACGGCTGCTCACGTCAACAGAATTCATCCTGATACTACCTTGCTCTATTGGCAGAAACCGGAGGCAACATTTGAAAAGCGTTGTTTTCCCGGAGCCGTTTGGGCCAAACAATCCACATAATTGTCCAGGTTCAACAGAGAAGGAAACATCTGATAATATCGGTTTTTGCGTATACCGAAATGAGAGATCTGAAATATGTAACATTATAATCACCCCAGGATACTTTTTCCTTTATTTCTGAGCAGGTAGCAAAGGTATGGAGCACCCAGGAGAGAAGTGATGATACCTATTGGAATTTCAGTCATTGTTATTGTCCGGGCCAGGGTATCACATACAAGCAGGTAAAATGCTCCCATTAAAAAACAGGCAGGGATTACAAAACGGTTGTCAGGCCCAAGCAATAATCGTGATGCATGGGGCATCATAAGGCCGACCCATGCGATAATTCCAACCAGGGAAACAGAAAATGCAGTAACGGCTGTTGCGATTGCAATGACAATTGCTTTGTTTTTTTCAGGACTTACGCCAAGGGTTCTTGCTTCTTCATCACCCATGGATAAGATATTTAGTTTCCATGCAAGTGACCAGAGAATGATAAACCCGATAAGGACCATCGGGGTCAGCATTATTACATCATTCCATGAGGCATAATAAAAACCCCCCATAAGCCAGAAGACAATTTCACGAAGTGCTGAATCATTTGCGATATATTTCAAAAATGATACCAGGGCTGAAAATATTGATCCGACGATAACACCTGCCAGTATTAGTGTTACAATTGGAGTCTGACCCCTGACCCGTGCCAGCGAATACGCAAATACAACGGCAAGTGTTGCGAAGATAAATGCAAAAATCTGTATTGAAAAGAAGATTGAATGAAAGAGGATTCCAAGGGCTGCACCAAAGGCTGCTCCTGAAGACACGCCAAGTATATATGGTTCAACAAGCGGGTTTCGAAAGACGCTTTGAAATACGGCCCCTGCTATGGCCAGGGCTCCACCAACAGATATTGCCAGTATTAAACGTGGAAACCGGATGTCCCAGATAATTGTATTGTGTAACTTTGAGATAGATGAGATATCGCCCATTGTCAGGTGAATGAAAAGAGTTTTGTATACAAGATCAACGGAGATATTGTAAGCGCCCAGGGTAAGGGATATAACCCCTGCAAGGATCACCAGGCCAAGTAAAATAAAAATAATAAATATCTTCCTTCGTTCGGAAAAATCGTCATGCCTTTCGTATCCTAATTTATCAATGATTTTATTAATGTGTCTTTCTGCTAACATATCCTGCACCAATATGATAATATTATTAGAACCATTAAAATTTATAAAATATAATTACGAATTTTCAAATCGTAATATTTAATACTTCTTTTACCATAATCAAAGTATGCCTTTTGGTTTTTCACGATCCCAAAAAAGTGCAGGATCACATCAGTTACCGTTGCTGATGGTGTTCCTCATTTGTATTGCCTTCTTTATCATGCCCGTCATGGCAGATTCAGGAGCAGGAGAGAACACAAGGACCATTACCGACATGCGGGGAGTGCAGGTTAAGGTTCCAAAAGAGATCAATCGTGTTGTTATCATTGACGACGGCTTTGTCGAAGGATTGCTCTACAGGTTTGGAAAACAGGATCTGGTCGTTGGAGTCGGTGGCGATTCGGTAAAAAAGGTATTTGAGTATAATTTCACCACCAAGGACGGGGAATTTTATGAATATACCAATGGTATGAATACCGTCCGGTATCTGTTCCCTGAAGCAGATGATCTTCCACTTGTTACCGATGGAAAGACAGGCATCAATTATGAACTCCTGGCCTCATTGGAACCGGATCTTGTAATTGTACGTGCCGGGGCATATGCATTCAGAGCCGGAAGTGAAGAGGCCCTTGACAAGGCTCTTGGAACCATCTCATCCCTTGGAATTCCGGTCTTTGTCCTCTACGGTCCAACATACCAGGATAATGCAAGTGTTGACAGGATTGCGGATGAGATAAAACTTATCGGAGAGATATTCGACGAACAGGCTTCAGCCAATGAACTTGCTGATTATCTCGACGGGATAATTACAGATATCAAAACAAGAACCGTAGGAGTTCCTGATGCTGAAAAACCACGTGTCATGGAGTTTGGTCTTTCATCTACCGCACGCGGAGAAGGTGGAGCCGGGATGGCATGGGGTCTTGACACCATTGAAACTCATTTCATTGAAGATATAGCAAATGCAAAGAGTCCATTTACCGGCACCGGAGCATTTGTTGTCATATCTGCCGAACAGATGCTTGCTCTTGATCCTGATGTAATTATTCTTCCCACCGCTCAGGGATATCATCCGGCAAAAGAGATCTATACAGCACCATATTACCAGAACCTGCAGGAACTGACTGCTGTAAAGAATAAACAGGTTTTCCCTCTTCCGTGGACACCTTACAACTGGGCAAAGCGTCTTGAGTACCCCATTGAAGCAATGATTATCGCAAAAGCTTCATATCCGGATAAATTCACTGATATCAGGGTCGCAGACTGGGTTTTGAACTTTTATAAAAAGGTCTACAAGGTTGATGACAAGACTGCAAAGGAACTAAGATCAGTACAGTGGCTTGACTGGGTAGAAGAAGAAAACTTTTAGCTCTTTTCCTCCTTTTTTTGTTAAAAATGCTCTAATTAAAGAGAATGTAATACAACTGTTGCGCCTGGGATATACCCGGTCTCTTTATTACATTCAAGTAACAAAAAAATTTTTCACAAAATAATTCACGATATCTGAACCATCTACAAATAATTGTAATTTCCGGGATTCAAAGATGTGGGAAATTCACCCTTATCAAACAATTCGCTGACTATTTCCTACAAATTTGTATAATCGCAAAGCCCGTTAATCCACAAGTCTGCCTGGTGAATTAAAACCAGTAAACCCGAAAAAACAGGATTTTTTTATGATACCGGTGTTTCAGACCGGATCGTGGTATTATTCACCGTCGTGGCCGGGGAAGGCTCCTGGTTATCAGCCTGGCATAGTTCGTTTGTTGAAGGGTGAAGTGGAGTTACCGATGTAGCAATCGTAATAAATTCTTCTGATTTTGTCTTCGCATCTTCCATGTTTCCGTACGAACCAAAGACTGCAACAACATCCCCTTCAAATAGTCTTAAGAAGAGATGAGAAGTCTTTCCATCGTAAAACTTCCCATACTGGGTGATTGTGTCATTGCCATATACCGGTTCCGAAAGGGCTGCGATACCTGCTTTTGCATTGAACTCATCAAGGTTTACCTTCAGGTTCTCCCGGTTAATCATTGAACAATCCATGTTCTGATATACCTGGATTGAGATGACGTTAGCGATATCACTATTATTCATGACACCGGCAGCCATCCCGGTATATGTATTGACTGCAAAATTAGACCAGCCGTCAGGTAATTTCACTATGAACAGGTCATCGATAGTCTGACTGGTATAAGTATCGTCCCCGGTTGCAGAGAGAGGGAGAAGAACTACCGCAATAATTAGGCAAAAACAACTACATAATCGGGTGATATTCATATTATCACGTACGGTTCGTACGATTATGAATTTTATGGTTATAGAAATATTAACCCACTGGAATGAAATGGAGAATCCATGCATCTCTCACATCTCACAACTCATTTGAACTATAGAGTTCAGGATCTCGATCTCCACCTATTGTCACTTAAAACCAATTATCCAGCTAATTTTTTGGGCATCCAGTATTATTTCATATGTTTAGAAAGTAATTGATATCTGGTAATATCTGATAATACTTAATCTCTCATTTTTATTTAAAGCATGGGGATAAAATTTAAAAATCATACATTCTATAAATTTAAATATCAACAGATCAAATAGTTTGACAATCAAATATTATGTTATTAGAGTGAAAGAGCAATGGAAGAGAGAGTGCACCTTATGGATGAATTAAACGAGACTCTTGTCGAGTTTTTTGACCGGTTTACCTCCTGGGAGTCATCGGTCGTAGAATCGGAGAACATGAAAATATCTGATGCACATGCCATCGAGATACTTGGCCATTATGGCCGGATGAATATGAAAGAACTGGCAGGGAGACTTGGTATCACTACCGGGACCACAACAGTTGCGGTTGACAGGCTGGAACGGAAAGGATTTGCAAGGCGGGTGAGGGCGGAACATGACCGTCGTTCGTACATAATCGAGTTAACAGAAGAAGGAACATTGGCTTATGAAGAGCATCACCGGCACCATCTCAACCTTGCAAGTGAGATTGCCTCGATCCTTGGCGAAGAAGATACCCAGGCTTTCATCGGAATTTTGCAGAAGATTAACGAACACATTTAGAGACTGGAAGATATAAGTGAGATCAGATAAGTCATCATGCGATGCGGACTGCTCCTATCATGGCTGCGGATGTGCCCATGAACATGATCATTCAGGGGACGACCTTAAGAAGACAATTGTACAGGTTATTTTATCCGGATTATTCGTTCTCATTGCAGTACTGACTGAATACGGAATAATTCCTCAGGTAGAGCTTCAAATCCCGGCAGCTCTTGCAGCACTTGCCCTTACAGCATACCCAATCATAAAAGAAGCGATAACCGGACTTATCAGGCGAGAGTGGAATGTCTGTGAACTTGCAGCACTTGCCCTTGTTGCTGCGGTTATCATTGGCGAATTCACCGCTGCCGCCGAGATAGCATTCATACTCACAATCGGAGAACTGGTGGAAGAGTATCTCTATTCCAGGACGAAGAAAGACCTGAACATGCTGGTTCAGGCAGCACCCACAACTGCCAGTATCATCGAGAATGATATAATTCGTGAAATTTTAGTAGATGACATAAAAAATGGTGACCTGGTAGTGATTCACCCCGGTGAAAGAGTTCCAGTAGACGGGCTTGTTAAAACCGGGGTTTCTGATGTGGATGAATCCTTCCGGACTGGAGAGAGCCTTCCAATTAAGAAAAATCCTGGAGATGCTGTTTATTCTGGGAGCATTAACCTTGACGGGGCACTGGTTATTACCACGTCAAAACCGGCTTCTTTGTCATCATATGCACAAGTTGTTGAACTGGTACAGGAAGCAGGACTAAGAAGACCCCCGTCCCATCCGGTAATTGACAGATTTGCAAGTTATTATACGCCTGTTATCCTTGCAATCACCGCAATGGTATCCATTATCACCGGCGACATAGTCCGGGGGATTACTGTGCTTATCGTCTCCTGCCCCTGTGCAATCCTTCTTGCAACCCCGTCAGCTGTTCTGGCGGCAATTGGACCTGCTGCGAAAAGGGGAATTCTCATTAAAAGTGGTAAATTCCTGGAGATCTGCAGACAGATCACTATTTTCGTATTTGATAAGACCGGGACCCTGACATCAGGTGAGATGAAGGTAACCTCCATCCTTCCGGAAAAGGAGTATACAGAAGAGGATCTTCTTACCATAGCCGCCACCGTTGAGCGTTCATCTCCCCACCCGATTGCAAAATCCATTATTGAAGAGGCAGGACGAAGGGGAATCCATATATCTGACGTGGGAACAGCACGTCACGTCCCAGGAAAAGGGATTGAGGATATATGGAATGGTATGACAGTGCTTGCCGGAACAAGGGAGTTTTTAGAGGAACATTCAGTGCCACTTCCGATGAACTTTCAATCCTCACGGGAAATTGCAGATGGTAATGAGACCGAGGTTCTGTTCTCTAAAAATGGCGAATATATCGGGAAGATATGCATCTCTGATGTCCTGCATTCCGACACAAAAGAGACTTTTGCCTCGCTCAGGCGCTTTGGCGATTATAAATTTGCCTTATTCACGGGGGACAACAGGAACGTGGCCAGGTCTATCGCAGAGGAACTGAATATTCCAGAGTCCATGACTTTTTCTGGGCTGCTTCCAGAGGATAAGGAAGCTTACGTGGCCCGGCTCCAGGAGAATGGAGAGATTGTCTGTTTTATTGGCGATGGAACAAATGATGGCCCCGCTCTTGTAAGGGCTGACCTTGGAGTTGGAATAGGAAGCCGGGCAAATACACTGGCCCTGGAAAGTTCAGGCGTTATTCTCATGGAAAAGGGACTTTCTGCACTACCCTCTTTTATTCAGCTGGGGAAGAAGACAACGCGGACAATTATGGAAAATATTGGTCTTGCCCTGTTTTTGAACATGTTTCTAATCATCATCGCTGCTTATGGGATCATTAACCCGGTTATGGGGGCAATCGGCCACCAGGTAGCGACCATGGTAGTCCTACTTAATTCCATAAGGTTATCCCGCTACCTCCCGGAATAATTTTTTACCTGTGTTTTTCAGGTGAATTTGCAATCCACGGATTGTAAATGGAAATATTAATATTTTTTTGATATCCTCATGGACCGCCAGAAATCCGGATCAATTACAAAAAAGTTATCCTGGATTCATTCCGCCCTGCAGGTCATGATCCGGGTAATCTCTGCATCGGAGATTAACTTCCTGTTCAAAGAGGCATGGCTGATCAGAGTAACTTGGTCTCTTCAACAGGTTTTGGAACTTTTGCAACCAGGACCCTGAATACTTCACTGCTCTCGTTTATCCACCGGTGAGGGATCCTGGCCGGGCTTTCCACAAGGCTGTCTTTTGTCACCTCTGCCTGTTCATCACCGATCTCTACTATTCCTGTCCCTTCAAGGACATAAAAGAAGACATCAACAGGGGTCTTATGCTTTTTTAGTGATTCACCTGGCTGAAGGGTGATGACTACAACGGTTGCGTGAGGAGAGTCAAAGACTTTTCTTGCATCCACATTATGTGGATTTGGGCTTTTTTCAACTTCTGAAAGTTTGGTAATAATCATGGTTTACACCTTGTCCAGACTTATGTAAGGAATCATAGTGAGCAACTCTGATTTTAATGTTTCTATTCCAATACGTTCCATGAACCTGGCTGTCCTTTCATCAGTTTGTGCATGCTTTTTGTAAAATTCAAGCAGCCGTAAAACCAGGTCACAGGCCTCATCCTCCGACAGGCCATATGCAACGGGATCGGCCATCCGCGGTTTTCTACCGCCATTTCCACCGAATAAAACGATCCATCCCCGTGTTGTTCCAATAAGTCCGATGTCACGGATCTGGCTTTCACTACAACAACGCTGGCATCCGGAAACACCAATCTTTACCTTTGCCGGAAATGTTTTGCCATTGATAAGGGCCTGGATCTTTGATGACATCTTTATAGAGTCCTGTGCACCCCATTTGCACATTTCGGTTCCAAGGCAACCCTGGACAAATTTCACGCATGGTCCAAGGTCAGGCATAGCAAGATCCCCTAACTCCTGGAATACCGGTTCAACATCCTCAGCCTTTATACCCGCAAGGATAATCCTTTGTCCTGATGTTATCTTCATGATCGGAATGCGAAATTTCCTTCCGACTGCAGCAATGTGTTCAAGGTCCTGGGGGGTTACGATGCCGGCTGGTGAATTCGTCATTATGCCGTACGTCTTACCATCTCTTTGCAGAATTGCTCCGCTTACCTTTTTCATACTCGTTCATCTGGTTGATAGCACATGTAACATTATAAAACTCCCGGTACTGTTCCTCATTGGTTTTGCTGGAGAGAACAGTTGAAATTAATCTGAACAATTATACCTGGTTTAATGTTAAAAAAAGGTAGAGAAGGAAGAAAGAAACTTTTCCTGTTTAGAGAAAATCAGGAACTTACTTCAGCCTTGTACGAGGCCATGTACCAGTTATACGTCATATCAAAATAGTCTGTTATCTCGTTTGTCCCTTCGAGTCCAACAGGACCGATGAACATCAATGGGATGAAGGTCTTATCCCTTTTATATGCATCGGAAAATTCACGGAACCTGTCCATTCCTTCAGGATCCTCTTCAAGACTAACCTGCTCAAGGATTGTTTCAGGATTCTCTTCAAGGTAAGAATCCAGGAAGTCATGAACAGGACTACAGGCCCCACAGTGAGGATCATAAAAGTAGATAACAACTGGTTCTTCAAAAGCTGGGGCAGGTTCTTCCAGATATTTGAGCAGTGCAGACTCGTCAAGTTCAGATCCGTCATCAATGAATATGACGGCTGATGCGGGGGTGAAAAAGATTACCAGGCCGATAATGAAAAGACTGGAAATTATCTTCAGTTTAGATCTGTAGAATAAATCATTCATAAAACTCATCTCAATATACTGGTTAATTATTTGTTATTATCTGAGCTTAGAGTGATTAGGTTATAAGTTTTCTTCAGAACTGGATAGACAGGAGGATGGCACACGACACAATTAAATTTCGTCTCATTTCAAATCTGACAATAAAGGTAAAAAATTTGCATCCTGCCACCTTTTACGAAAAAGTAGTTCATATCTGAAGTTCCCTGGCAATTACTTCGGCCTTCAGAATAAAGCTTGTGAGAACGAAGAGTAGCAACCCGTTCACTATGATAATATTTGCATTGATGATCCCTGGAATTATGCCCGGTATTAGCATTGAAATACCAAAAGCTATTGATACAAAGTTCAATATGGTCTGGGTAATACCCATTTTTAACAATAATGGGTGAGATATGGCCGGCTGTTCCGGAGGGTTTCTCTTCGCCTGTAAAATCGGGTAGAACCGCATGAATAGCAGTATCACACCACCTATGATATTTAATAGCCCTACAAGAACCTGGAGCAGGCTGGTGAGCAGACCTGGAACGATACATGCGCTTATTCCAAGCGTCGCGAAGATAATTCCAATAATTATCAAAAACCAGGAACGTTTGTACGGTCCTAACGGCGTTTCACCAAGTGCCATCATCTGGATGGAAAAGATTACCAGCAGCATTCCAAGAAGGCCGTCCTGCGAAAATGGAAGAAGTCCCAGATTTACAGGTATAAGGAGAATTCCAAGGAGTGTTAGAAGAGTTGCGACAAGAAGGACAACTCCAACGGATATGGATAAGGTCACTTCTTTGAATATCTTCTTAAATCCTTCTGCCTGCTGTACCTGTTCTTCCTGCGCCCCGCTGTCGGTCTGCCCGGTCAGGGGGTCCTGGCGTTTCACTCTCTGAATGCAGAATGCAATGTAGAAAAAACTCATTGAATAAAGTATTAAAATGACCGCAGTCTGATAATCAGTGGTAATCCCCGGCGCAAGGGTTATCAGTCCACATATGCATGATATGGCATATACCAGTCCACAGGCAAGGATAAGCTGACGTATAACTCCAGGATACTGTTTCCATGTCCTTGCCTTGTCCTCCCTGACGAAAAGTTGCAGTAAAAGAGCCGCACCCCCGGCTAAAAGGATGAATCCTACGATCTCTTTCACCTGAAAAGACAGGTAGCCGGGAATAAAACTTGCCGCCATCCCAACAATTGCAACACATATCCCTATTAAAATTAAAAACCAGGAACGTTGAAGATCACCAAAAGGTGTTTTTCCCATCGTGATCATCTGGATAGCAACCAAAAGCAGGAACAGTCCATATGTGCTGTCCGGTGCATATGGAAGAGCGCCGGTATGTATCTGGAAGAGAAAAATGCCGAATAATAACATGAAAATCCCAAATATTATCAGGATGACAACCTCGAGCGTCAGATCTGACTCACCTGATAAAACCGGTTGTCTCTTTTCGATACTTTTGTTACTTGTTCCCATCATGTGGCCTCTATGATAACTTTATCTTAAGGGCTTTTAAATTATGCCCGGCTGCTAATTGTTACGAAAAGCTGTGCAGGAAAAGACGCCCGAATCCTGTTGTATATGGTATTTGTAGTATTTGTGATATTTGTGGCATTTATGGGGTATAAGGCAAGAAAAAAATTGAGCATATTTTTTTCTGCAACCTTCCGAAGGGTTTTTATCACTTCATGAAGGAAAGAACACTGATGTA
>Ga0116183_1006784_pt1 | contig 10434 bp, 7 predicted proteins | sample AD_UKC078_MetaG_FD_89753 | JGI IMG/M metagenome (GOLD analysis project Ga0116183, IMG submission 89753) | Active sludge microbial communities of municipal wastewater-treating anaerobic digesters from USA - AD_UKC078_MetaG | ecosystem: Engineered > Bioreactor > Anaerobic > Digestate | place: USA...
GACGACTGGCGAATCAGATCAGCTTTGTCGTCCTTTTCTGGTGCGGACAACAGGATTCGAACCTGCATGGTTTCCCACTGGATCCTAAGTCCAGCGTGTCTGCCAATTCCACCATGTCCGCATTTCGCTGCGCAGCAGAAGTCATCTCTGCCGGCACGCTCTATCATACACTAAATCACATCTAAGACGAATACTGAACTAATATGAAACACCAAAAGATTGCTCTTACCTCGCTCATATGCTTGAATTGCCGAACAATCAGTAAGGAGAAATCTTATCGCGGTATGCGGATGAACGCCTAATCGTCGCTCAACCACAGAACGCTCATCCAACATGCTGATTGACGCGGGTAAGGCGATGACTAAGCACAACAGAACGCCCATAAAACAAGGATTGACTCGGGTAAGGCGACGACTAAGCACAACAGAACGCTCACGTAACAAGCTGGTTGACGCGGGAAAGGCAACAGCCTAATCGTCGCTCAAGCGCAGAACGCTCCTAATGAAAGGGGTAAAGGAAATGCCTGAAGTACTAGTCGTCGCTCAAGCGCAGAACGCTCATGAAAGCTTCTTGTGGGACTTCGACGCTTCCGACTCGGCGCATACGCTTCTTCCCCTCTTTCTGTTTCTCGAGGAGCTTTTTCTTTCTCGAAATATCGCCGCCGTAGCACTTTGCTGTCACATCCTTGCGGTAAGCGCGAACAGTCTCGCGCGCAATAATGCGCCCACCGACGCACGCCTGAATCGGTATCTCGAACTGCTGTCGCGGGATGTTTTCGCGCAATTTTTCCGCCATGGCGCGACCTCGCCTGTAGGCGTCGTCTTTGTGGAGAATGAATGTCAGCGCATCGACCTGCTCGTTGTTGATCATCATGTCGAGCTTGACGAGATCGGACACTTGCCAGCCCTTCATCTCGTAATCAAGCGAGGCGTAGCCTCTCGAACATGATTTTAGAGCATCGAAAAAGTCGTAAATAATCTCGTTGAGCGGCATGTCGAAATGGAGATTGACGCGATTTTCATCTACGTATTCCGTGTTGACGTATTGACCGCGGTAATTGTGGCAAAGTTCCATAATGTTGCCGATGTATTCTTTCGGCGTCATGATCGACGCGGCAACGACAGGCTCCTCGATACTCGCGATACGGTCTGGGGAAGGCATATTCGTCGGATTTTCCAACACCATGGTCGTCCCGTCCACCAAGTTCAACCTGTAAGCGACCGAAGGCGCCGTCGAGATGATATCGAGATCGAACTCGCGTTCAAGCCGCTCCTGAATAATCTCATAGTGCAAGAGACCGAGGAACCCACACCTAAAACCGAAGCCTAGCGCCGTCGATGTCTCCGGCTCGAAAGAGAGCGCTGCGTCATTCAGTTGCAAACGCTCCAATGCATCGCGCAAGTCGGGATAATCGGCGCCGTCGACAGGATACATACCGCAAAACACCATCTGGTTTACAGGTTTATACCCCGGTAACGGTTCTGAAGCCGGATTTTCCGCAAGCGTAATCGTATCTCCGGGAGCAGTATCGCTAACGCTCTTGATACTGGCTGCGACGTAGCCGACGTCACCGGCATAAAGCGTTTTTACGGGTTGCATCGACGTCGGTGAAAATGTCCCGAGTGACGTGACAGTAAACTCTTTCCCTGAATGCATAAGCAGGATTTCGTCGCCCATAGAGAGTTTCCCCTCTCGAATGTTAACATGCGCGATCACGCCCAAGTAGGCATCGTACAGTGAATCAAAAACGAGTGCTCGCAGTGGTTTGCTGTCGTCGCCCTCGGGCGGCGGCAGTACTTCTGCAATCTTTTCGAGCACTTCATCGATGTTGATGTCTTCCTTAGCCGAAATTAAAGGCGCCCCCGACGCGTCAAGTCCGATGACATCTTCGATTTCCTGACGTATTTCCTCCGGACGTGCAGAGTCGAGGTCGATTTTGTTGATGACCGGCAAAATCTCAAGCCCGGCGTCAATCGCCAGGTATGCGTTCGCGAGCGTTTGTGCCTCGACGCCTTGAGCCGCATCCACGATTAGAATTGCTCCGTCACAAGCGGCAAGCGAACGTGAGACTTCATAATTGAAGTCTACGTGTCCCGGTGTATCGATCAAATTGTAAACGTATCGTTGACCGTCCTTCGCCACGTATTCCATCCGCACGGCACGTGCCTTGATTGTAATCCCTCGCTCCCGCTCAATGTCCATATTGTCGAGCACCTGTTGCTGCATGGTGCGCGCGCTGAGGGCGCCCGTGTGCTCGATCATGCGATCGGCAAGCGTCGATTTGCCGTGGTCGATATGCGCAACGACACAAAAATTGCGAACGAATTCAGCAGGTGTTCTTTTCATGAATGATCTATAAACCCTTTCTCAAACGGATCTCAAGCGCCCCTTTGTCTATGGTACACCGAATTTGCTGAAGGGATAAAACCGCAAGATGAGCTTGCCTGCGATTTCATCGCGAGATACCGGTCCGATGTCCCGACTGTCCCGGCTATTGGTGCGGTTGTCACCGAGCAGATAATACTGATCTTTTTGAAGCGTCACATCGGCATATTTCTCAAGATGGGGCGCCGTCCTCACTCCTTCAGCGAGATACGGCTCATCTAAAAGCGCATCGTTTATGTACACGTTGCCGTTTTTAATCGTGACGCGTTCTCCCGGAAGTCCGATTACGCGTTTAATGATGATCATCTCATTGCCGTTGGAAGTTTTCTCGTCAGTGTCTGCCGTGACAATGTTACCGCGTTTGAGACCATTCTCGAAAAGCCGTGAAATCTTCTCGACAAATACTTCGTCTTGATCCTCAAGCGTAGGAATCATGGAAGATCCGATGACAGTGTTGCGCTGAATGACAAATTGCGTCAGCAACACAGCCAGTACAACGCCGATCACGATCGTCACGACAAAATCCAGGACGCGACGCTTTAGGGGTTTTTTCTCCTGTTTCTTCTTCCGTCGCTCCTCCCTTTCACGTTGCTCCTCCGCCTCGGTGGCGTATTCCGCGAAAAAGGCTTCAATGCTCTCGTGCCTTGAGGAAAGTGCAGAGGGACGAATGCGATTAACAGGTCTCTCTTTCGATTTGGCTTCAGAACATTCGGCGGTTTTGTCAGGAGAGGAATCCATCATTATCCTTCAGCTTTTTCTTTCTTCGCTTGCAGATCGGCAGCAATGGTGAGTCCCAATTCCTTCAACTGATGCTCCGCAACAATATCAGGAGCTTCCGTCATCAGGCAGGAAGAGTTCTGTACCTTCGGGAAAGCAATTACTTCTCGGATACTTTCCGCGCCCAACAATAACATAACGATGCGATCGAGTCCGTACGCCAAACCGCCGTGCGGCGGCACACCATAACGGAAAGCGCTCATAAGGAAACCGAATTGGCGCTCCGCCTCTTCCTGAGTGAAACCGAGAATCTCGAACATACGAGCTTGTAACTCTTGCTGATGGATACGAATGCTGCCTCCTCCGAGCTCCGTACCGTTTAGGACAATATCGTATGCCCGCGCCCTCACTGCACCGGGATTCGTATCCAACATGTGAATATCCTCATCCATCGGCGCCGTGAAAGGGTGGTGTTTTGCCACGAAGCGTTCCGCCTCTTCAGACCACTCGAGAAGCGGGAATTCTGTCACCCAACAAAACTCGTAGCGATCGTCCGGAATGAGATTTTGGCGCTTTGCTATTTCAATACGCAGGTCGCCGAGCGTCTCGAGGACAACCATCTTGTCGGCATCAGCGACGATGAGAAGTTGCGCCAATTCGTCTTCTCCCGCCCTCTTCAAAGCCTCGCGAACGAAGCCCGCGTCGTAGAACTTGGCAACGGATCCGCGACTTGCGCAACCATCCAAGCTGAGCCATGCGAGTCCTTTGGCGTCGGTATTGCCTTTTACGAAAGTCGCGAGGTCATCGAGTTCTCGACGAGACATGCCTGAACCATCAGGCACGGCAATCGCCGCTACCATGCCTCCGCTTTCCACGGCATCCGCAAAAACTTTAAAGGAACCACCTACTACGAGATCGGACAAATCGACGAGCTCCATACCGAAGCGCAAGTCGGGCTTATCCGTTCCATAGCGATTCATCGCCTCACGCCACGTTATACGCCTGATCGGAAGTTCAATCTCAATCCCCTTGAACTCGCGCATCAACGTCGCCAGATAGCGCTCGTTTACATCCAAGACATCGTCTTCACCCACGAAAGCCATCTCGATGTCAACTTGGGTAAATTCCGGCTGTCGATCGGCGCGGAGATCCTCATCGCGGTAACAGCGCGCGATCTGCATGTATTTGTTGTATCCGGCGAGCATCAGAAGTTGTTTGAACAGCTGCGGTGACTGCGGAAGGGCAAAGAATTTCCCCGGAAAGACGCGTGACGGTACGAGGTAATCGCGCGCGCCCTCCGGCGTGCTCTTGATCAGCGTCGGCGTCTCCACGTCGATGAAACCCTCTTCGTCAAAGAATCTGCGCGTGATTCCGGTAATGCGGTGTCGCGCCAATAAGTTGCGTTGCATATCGGGGCGGCGAAGATCGAGATAGCGATACTTCAAGCGAACCGTCTCATTGACATCGATGTCCTCTTCAATATAAAGCGGCGGCGTTTCCGCCACGGACAAAATTCGTAACTCCTGCGCATGCAGCTCGACCAATCCTGTCTTCATCTCCGGATTGATCGCAGTCCGTCTGCGGAGCAAGCCGCGACACGCGAGCACATACTCGCCGCGCACCGTTTTCGCTTTCTCGCGCACGTTTTCCGGAGAATCGCCATCGACGACAATTTGCACCTCTCCCGCGATATCACGCAACGTGATAAAGAGTACACCGCCTAGATCGCGCTGTCTGTGGCACCACCCCATCAGTATCAATTCCTGTCCGATCATGTCCTCCGTGACATCCCCGCAAAGAGAACTGCGCCTCCATGCACCCATTGATTCGCTCATAAAACCTCCATGGATCGTCTTTCTATCAAATCAATCAAAGTAGTTTTCCATCACACACGATAACGAGCCTGTTCCATCGTCTGTCGTGACGCTTCAGCGTCGCCTGGTAGTACCATCACACACAATAACGAGCCTGTTCCGTCGTCTCTTTAACCGACTACAGCTCGAATCGCACCTCTTCCTTTTCCGCAACGGTACGTTTCTTTCTGTCGTTGTGAAGGAGCGTCCCGATGGCGGTCAATGGCACGTCCTGCTCACTTCCGTCCGACAGCCGTCGCAGTTTGCCCCTTGAAATCGACACTTCCGTATCGCCCAAAACCAGAACATAATACGCCTCCATGCGGTCTGCCGCCTTAAATTGGGCTTTCAAGCTCCTCCCCATCACATCAGTCTCCACTTTGAGCCCTGAACGAATCATCGACTGCGCCAAATCTAAGGCGTTCGCCGCCGTCGAGGGAAACGACGCGATGAAGAGATCAGGGCGTTGTGCCTTCCCAACGGGAACATTTTGTGCATCCAATTCCAGCAAAAGCCGCTCGACGCCTAGGGCAAAACCGACACCCGGCACATCGATACCGCCGATCTCGCGGACGAGTCCGTCGTAACGTCCTCCACCACAAATCGTTCCCTGCGTTCCGACGTGCGAAGAAACAAACTCGAACACGGTCTTCGTATAATAATCGAGCCCCCGGACGAGACGCGTATTTAGACGATACGAGATCTCCATTGTATCGAGATACGACTTCACATTCTCGAAATGCACTTCGCAATCTTCGCACAGAAAGTCAAGTTGCGACGGCGCATTCGTTGCCAGAGATTGGCAATACGTTTCTTTACAGTCGAGCATGCGGAGCGGGTTGCGTTCGTAGCGCTCATGGCAATCTTCGCACATATCCTTAACATTCGGCGCGTAGTATTCTCGAAGCGCCTTATGATAATCTGCACGACATGCGGGGCAACCGATACTGTTAATCTCAAGGTCTACTTCTTCGAGACCCAGCTCTGCAAAAAACGTATCTAACAATCCAATTACTTGGGCGTCCGCCTGAGGACTGTCACTCCCGAAGACTTCACAGCCCAACTGCCAGAATTCTCGGTAGCGCCCTTTCTGCATTTTTTCGTAACGGAACATGTTCATGTTGTACCAGAGCTTAACAGGTGCCGGCCATGAAGACATACCCTGCTCCACATAAGCTCGCGCGACGCCTGCCGTCCCTTCGGGACGCAAGGTCAAACTGCGATCACCTTTATCGGTAAACGTATACATTTCCTTGCGGACGATATCGCTCGCATCGCCAACGCCGCGGACAAATAACTCCGTATGTTCGAAAGTGGGGACGCGAATCTCGCCGAATCCGTACCGTTCACAAACGTCAGCAAAGGAGCGCTCAAGCGCGCGCCTGCGGTCCGCCTCCTCCGGCAAAATATCTCTCGTCCCGCGTGGGGCGTTGAGGTTCATAACAGCCTCCATTTCTCATGTTTTTCAATCGCTTACCAACTATAACAACCTATCGAGATATTTTAACACAGACACGCCTTTCGCACCTCTTATACCGAAGCTTTGACAATAACATGCCGGCTTGATATGCTTGCTGGGAACCGACACGCTTTAGTGCTCAAACATATAAATCGACATAACGAGGTTTAACAACGCGATGAACAGCTAAAGACTTCATAGGAGCAGAAAAACTCATCCGCATAATGCGGATGGCGTAAGTAAAGGAGTCTTTATGTTGCAAGTAAACAACCTTACGGTTACACAAAATCGTGATCAACGAACACTAATTTCCGATCTCAGTTTCAGTCTATTAAGAGGCGATAAGCTCGCCGTCATCGGCGCCGAAGGCAACGGCAAGACGGCATTGCTTCGTATCATTTGCGAGCCTGAACTCGCATCCGGCTACTTGAATTGGCAAGGTCATATTGATTACGCGCCTTACCATATAGGCTATCTCGCACAGGAAACACCGCCGAAACTTTACGACAAGACGGTCGAGGCATTGACGCGACCTTATATCTCCGATGGTGATCTTTACCGTTTCGCCGATGAACTAATGCTCCGCGAGAACATCCTCTTCTCACGGCGAACGATTGAGTCGCTGTCAGGTGGCGAGCGGATGAAACTTCGCCTTCTTCTCGTTCGCTTGGAACGCCCCGATATCTTTGTACTCGACGAACCGATCAACGACCTCGATCTCGAAGGGATCAAACTCGTTGAATCATTTATTGCCGATTGTCCCGAGCCTGTCCTGTTTGTCTCGCACGATGAGACCTTGCTGGAGCGTACAGCCAACAAAATCCTGCACATCGAGCAGATTTGGCGACGCACTGAAGCGCGAGCGACCTACAGCGGTCTCGGATTTCGTGAATACATGACTAAGTTTGTTTATGACATCGAGCGGCAGAACAGAATTGCGGCAAAAGAAGAAAAAGATTTTCGCAATAAGATGCGCCGCCATCTCGAAATACAAGATAAAGTACACCGCGCTCAGGAAAACATTTCGAGGCGCGATCCATCAGGTGCGCGCCTTCTCAAGAAAAAGATGCATGCCGTCAAGTCGACAGGAAGGCGTCTGGAACGCGAACGGATTGAAGGCACAAAACGGACAGACCGAGAGGATGACGTCGATTTTTTCCTCGCCGATATGCCCAACGTTCCGAACGGCAAAGAAGTCATTCGCATCAATCTCCCGTTTCTGACAATCGGCGAAACGATCTTGTCAAGGAATGTTCAGCTACTCGTCAAAGGACCGGAGCGCATCGCCATCACGGGTGAAAACGGGTGCGGCAAATCGACGTTTCTGCGCCTGATGGTTGCAGAATTGCGCGAGCGGAACGACCTTCAAGTATTTTACTTGCCGCAAGAATGGCACGAAGTGTTTGACACAGGGAGCAACGCAATCGATTATCTCGCTTCGGACGGGCGATCCGGTCTCCGACAGGAGGCGGCAAACTTATTGGGAAGCCTCAATTTCGCCCGTGAAGAGATGATCCGCCCCATTGAAACACTGTCGGGAGGTCAAAAAGTGAAACTCGCGTTTGCCAAAATGCGATTGACGAGACCAAATGTCCTCCTCCTCGACGAACCGAGCCGTCATCTCTCCCCTTTAAGCAATCCCGCTTTCAGAGAGAGCGTCGCGACGTATCCCGGCTGCGTCATCAGCATCTCGCATGACCGCGCTTTTCTGCGCGAAGTCTGTACGCGCGTCCTGCGCTTGACACAAGACGGGCTACGCGAAGAAGATCGTCGACTGTATGCAAATGATGATGTTTAACGATGATACAACGGACTCAGCTTCTTATGAATCAACGAAGCAATCTGCGACTCCTCCACACCCCGGAAACAAGAACGTCGCACCAAATCGGACGCGAAAATGGTTGCGAATACCGCGCCTTGTCCGATCGTCTGGAAACACGACTGAACACGCCCATTCCTCGACCTTGTCCACGCGGCGCCGGGCATGTCCGATCGCCTGCAAACACAACTGAACACGCCCATTCTTCGACCTTGTCCACGCGGCGCTGGGCTTGTCCGATCGCCTGTAAACACAACTGAACACCTCATGAAAGCAAGTGCCTGAAACAGCGGGCGGCACGACCTGATATGCCGCATAGAATCACTAGTAAAGGAGAGCCTCCCAATAGCGTCGATCACGTAGAGACTAGGTTTTAGGGGTTCAAATCTAGTAAAGGAGAGCCTCCCCAAGAGCTTCGATCACGTCCTCGGGCGTCACGACCATTTCAGACAACAGATTGTCCGCGGCGATATCCGCCGCCAAGCCATGCAGGTATACGGCGCGCGTCACGGCTGACTCGATTGAGTCGGTCTGAGCAGCAAGACCGGCAATCATGCCGGTCAAGACGTCTCCCGAACCGCCTTTGGCGAGCCCCACATTCCCGCTTGTGTTGATATAGGCATCGCCGTTCGGCATGGCGATGACTGTGGCCATGCCTTTCAGTACGACAATCGCTTGCGTCCTATCCGCCAGGATTCGCGCCGCTTCGAGGCGATCTTCGCGAAGAAGTTGCGACGCCTCCGGGATTAATCGAATAAACTCGCCGGGGTGCGGCGTCAAAACGGCAGGCGGCAACCCTCTCTCGACACGATTGCGCAAGAGCTCAAAAGCGTCCGCCATACCTGCGAGCGCATTCAAGCCGTCGGCATCGATGATGAGGGGAACATGCAGAGGCAGCAGATGACGAACAGCCTTTTCGACCCATGAGGCTTTCCCGGCACCTATGCCGATGGCGATTGCAGTCGGCTGAGGTAAATCTTTCTTCGTGCCCTCGCCTTCCGGAACGATCGACAGAAGCGCCGACGGAATGGCAGTAGCCAAAAGCGGCATGGACGATTCAACGGTACGCACCATCGTATAGCCGACGCCCATTTTCTCACCGGCTCTCGCTGCGAGAATCATCGCGCCTGCCATCCCTTCCGCACCGCCGATCAAGAGCATGCGACCGAACTGCCCCTTGTGACCGTCGAGTGGGCGATCCGGGACAAGACAAATATTATCGAGCGCCTTGACACAGAGCTCTTCGCCGAGCGTCTCGTCAACGAACTCATCCGTCATACTGATTCGGCGCAAAATGACTTGCTCCGACATCATGCAACCCGGATGCGTGACTTGACCGATCTTGCGCCTTCCGAACGTGATGGTCACATCGGCTTTCACGGTCTCCGGAGCCGCACGTCCTGTATTGGCATCAACGCCGCTCGGTATGTCGCAGGCGATCACGAGCGACCCCGACTCTTTCATCGACGCGAGGAGAGAAAGTACTTCTTTAGCTGAATCGGAGAGTGGACGCTTAACATCAAACCCCGTTCCGTAGAGCGCATCGACGACGAACTGAGCATTTATCTTCGCGACATCTTCCCGCTTTGTGGTCACCTCTCCGCCCAGTCGTTTGTAGGCAGCGCGGTTTATTTCCGCATCGGGCGAGAGCTCTCTATCAGGATATAGATCGTAGACGGCAACACGACATCCGCTCGCCATCAGTTGACGTGCACTTGCCCAACCATCACCTCCGTTGTTACCGGCTCCGGTAAAAAAGACGACATCGTAATCGGTTCCGGTATCGTAAGCTTGCACGAGGTCGACTATAAATTCCGATATTCCTGAAGCAGCTTGTTCCATCAATAGAATGGAGGGAAGTCCCGTCACTTCAGAAAAGCGACTGTCAAGCACTTTCTGTTGTTCTCTCGTGATCAATCGTGTCATCTTCAATCCTCCAGGCAACGACTGCATAGCGATCCGACATGACGCTCCATGTCATTCAACCAAATCATACGCGACTTTTGCCCGATATCGACAAGGATACGTAAAAGTGCAACATTTTCTTAACCTCAAGAGACAAAAAACCACGCAACCAGGACGGTTCAGCGTGGTTTTTTCATCTCATGACTCTTTTTATATCAGTCGATATACTTATCGAGAGCTTTCGCAATCTCTTCGTAGGGACGTGCACCGATCATTTGCTCGACAACCTTTCCATC